>Ga0134103_1001105_pt1 | contig 26854 bp, 22 predicted proteins | sample 14_taG_2_FD_94445 | JGI IMG/M metagenome (GOLD analysis project Ga0134103, IMG submission 94445) | Switchgrass degrading microbial communities from high solid loading bioreactors in New Hampshire, USA - 14_58_20_212_A1 metaG | ecosystem: Engineered > Bioreactor > Semi-continuous > Anaerobic >...
AAAAACTATACGATTGTTGTAACAAAGCAGCCTGCCTTTTGCAATCAGCCTGTTTCTGCCTCGATCAGCCTTCCAGAGGGTTTGACCTTCATCAGAATATATCGGTTCATCAGGCGGAAGATTTTTTATTCTTTCAATATCCTGTTTCAGCCTTGTAATCTGAAATCTGCACCAATCCAAAACTGTCCTGAAAGGAGGTTCATCATCGTTATTTGATGAAATATACCCATATGCGTCATATCTCAAATCTAAACCGCAACTGCAAAAGAACCTGTCTCCCTGGCTTTTAAGTGTCGATGCTCTTCCGCATTTAGGACACAGATAAAGAGCTGTCTCAATATTCTCGGCAAGTCTGTCGCCTATATATGCGACAGGATTCTTTTCCTGTTCCTCATATGCATTAACATATAAATCATTTTTAATAGCCATATAAATCTCATCAGCTGTCATAGCCCCCAACTCTTCAGGAGTATATTCTTTAATTACCCTTCCTCTCATTTCGCCTCTGCGAATTGTCTTTGACCATCGAGGGCTTGTGAAATACCCTCCGTCCAGGCGAAAAGTAATTAGTGAAACTCCGCTTTTTTTAATCAGTTTGCCCGTTGCAGGATGAATCTCACCGGTTTCACCGCTGAAGGATCGGTTCCCTTCTGCAAACATACAGACATTTGCCCCATCTTTTAATCTCTTCAATATGTTAATGGCTGTTTGTATTTCTGTCATTGCTTTTACTCTGGGAATCGGCCCGACAAGAAAACTGATAAGCTTGCTTATTAAGCCCCATCGGAAAATATGCTCGCTCGCTACAAAATACATTTGGTGAGGAAATGCCAAACCAACCAAAAAAGGATCATAGTCCGTGTTATGATTGGCCAGAACAATGTATGGAAAATTTTTTGGTTCGGCTTTTTCATAGGAATAGTTTAGTTTTTTTACAAGATATGGTTTCATGAAAAAATGTAACAATCTGTAAACGAATCGGTGCCAGTATAAGATCTTCATCATTTTCCTCGCTTCAAAATTTTTATGAATTTTTGCGATAAAATGCTAAACTTTAATTAATTATCTCACACTTTTATACTGCTTGTATACACTACAATATTCTTATTTTAGCTTTTTTTCTATTCCATTTTTTATAATAACAATCAAATAAAAACATGTAAAGTAACTGATTACCGATATTTTCCCGAATATTAACAGAATCCAGCCTGCATTGATAAATGGAATATATCCTACAGACAAATTAAAATCGAGGTTGTTTCACATATTATGAAACAACCTCTGTTAATCCTTACACTTCATTTAAAACAATATATAGTCTATGACAGTAGAGTGCGGTCATATGCAAATTCTTCACCACTGGCATTACCGAAGCGTTTTAATAGACTCTCCACTGTGAGTTTCTTTTTCTCGTCGCCTTTGATATCCAGTATAATTCGACCATCATGCATCATTATTAATCGATTTCCGTACTTTATAGCATCACGCATATTATGGGTTATCATCATGGTGGTCAAATTGTTTTCTTTAATCAATTGATCCGTCATGGATAATACTCTTTCAGCCGTTTTGGGGTCAAGAGCTGCCGTATGTTCATCCAACAGTAAAAGTTTCGGTTTTTTTATCGTAGCCATTAATAAAGTAATGGCTTGTCTTTGCCCGCCGGAAAGCAGTCCCACTTTTGTCTGGAGCCTGTTTTCAAGACCGAGATCCAATCTGGAAAGCAGCTGTCTGTATGTTTCCCTTTCCTTATTCGTTATTCCCCATTTAAGTCCTCTGGGCTGACCGCGTCTTAATGCTAAGGCTAAGTTTTCTTCAAGCATCATATCTGAAGCTGTACCCATCATTGGATCCTGAAAAACTCTTCCCAGCATTGCAGCGCGTTTGTGTTCGGGCAGTTTCGTCACATCAGTTCCTGCAATGTAAATGCTACCCTTATCTACTCCATAAACACCGGCAACGCAGTTCAGCAAAGTAGATTTTCCGGCCCCGTTACCACCAATCAGGGTCACAAAGTCTCCTTCTTCCAAATGTATGCTTACATCCTGTAACGCTATCTTCTGGTTGACAGTTCCGGGATTAAAAACTTTATAAATCCCATCTATCTTAAGCATATTACTCACCCTCCTTAAAAGAGATTTTAGGCGGGTTGAGCTGATCCCTTATTATTGGAAGAGACAGAGCTATTGCCACCGTGATTGCGGTAAACAGTTTAAGATCATTGCTGTGCATTCCCAGTTTCAAGACAAAAGCAATAATTAAACGGTAAGTAATAGATCCCATTGCAAGCGAAGTCAGTCTCATAAAATAATTTCTTTTTCCGAAGAGAACTTCACCTATTATCACCGATGCAAGACCGATTACAATAGAACCGGTACCCATCTGCACATCGGCAAAAGTCTGGTTCTGCGCTATCAATGCTCCACTCAGAGCAACAATTCCATTACTTATTACAAGCCCGATAGTTATCATGATATTTGTGTTTATACCCTGAGCCCTAACCATATTGGGATTATTTCCGGTTGCCCTGATAGCACAACCAATTTCAGTCCCGAAGAACCAGTATAGGAAACATATTACAACCGTAACGCTTATTAAGCCTAATGCAATAATGGCCCACGAAGATTCCAGTCCCATTTTTTCAAATGCGGTATAAACTGTCTCCATGCGCAATAATGAAAGGCTTGCTTTTCCAAGCACACGAAGATTTATAGAGTATAGCGCAATCATAGTAAGTATGCCTGACAGCAGGGCAGGAATCTTCAGCTTGGTATGTAACAAACCAGTTGTGAGGCCTGCGGCCATTCCTCCCAATAGCGCCATTCCCGTTGCAATGTATGGATTAATACCTTTTGTAATGGCTTGTGCAGCAATCGCCGCACCTAAAGTAATGCTGCCTTCTACTGTTAGATCTGCGATGTCTAAAATGCGAAAAGAAATATACACCCCTATTGTCATCACAGACCATAATAACCCCAGGGAGACCGCTCCCTTAATAATATCAAACATGTCAGTCCACCTTTTTATAAAGTCCGATAAGATCAGCTCTTATTAATAAACCCCTAACCGGTTAAATTAAAAATTAATAATAAACAACATACTCCAAGAGATCATTAGGAATCTCTAAACCAATCTCCTCAGCTACTTTTCCGTTAATGGCAAAGTCATATTTGTCAGGCTTTTCAATCGGCATTGTGGCCGGTTTCGCTTCACCTTTAAGTACTTTTATTGCCATAAGTCCTGTTTGGTAACCTAAATCATAGTAATTTATGCCGAGAGTTGCCAGTCCTCCGTTTTCCACCATTCCAGCTTCTCCACAGATAACAGGAGTTTTGGATTTCGACGTAACGCCGTAAACTGTAGGCATTGCCGTTGCAAAAGTATTATCGGTGGGTATGTAAATCGCGTCACATTTTTCCACGATTGATTGTGTTGCCTGCTGCACATCATTGGAATTTGCAACTGTGACTTCCACATAATTAAGCCCCATTGCTTCTATGTGTTCTCTGGCAATATTAGCCTGAACAATGGAATTGTCTTCACTTGAAGTATAAAGAACTCCAACTGTTTTTGCATTCGGTACAAGTTTGACCAAAAGTTCGATTTGTTCTTTGATTGGATTCATATCCGTGGTTCCGCTTACATTTAAACCCGGAGCTTCATTTGACTGGACTAATCTGGCAGCTACATAATCCGTAATTGCCGTTCCAAGAATAGGTATTTCAGAAGTTTTCCCGGCAATCGACTGAGCAGCCGGTGTTGCGATAGCCAGTACCAAGTCTACCTTGTTACTGACAAATCGATCACTGATAGTAGACAGATTTGTCTGATCACCCTGGGCATTCTGTATGTCGAAGGTAATATTTTTGCCCTCAACATATCCATTGTCCTTTAGGGCTGCAATAAATCCTTCTCTTGCCGAGTCAAGAGCTACATGCTCCATGTACTGAATAATACCGACTTGCTGGATCTTTTCTCCCTTTGCACAACCTGAAAATACTACAAATAATGCCATAGCAAGAACAAAGGCCATAGCTTTTGCCATTTTTCTCATATCCGTACCTCCGTACTACAATATTTTTTATACCCTATTGGGTAAATAATAATTTATTATATGCAAAGCATATTTCCTTGTCAATAAATAATAGAATCAACTGTCCCTATTTGATTTTATTACCTGAATCACTTTTTCGATGTTTTTCAATTGTTCTATTTTATATTCAGTATTCGAAATAGTCTTAATATATAAATAGGAAAGGTTACCGTATAAAAAGCTTTTCTTTGTTTTTTCCTCAATGGTCGCAATATCACTGTACGGGATATCAAATGGACTGTAACCCGTATTGCCTAATACTCTTTTGTCTGTCAGGCACAGCATCCTTTTCCTGTTTAATATTAATTCTTTCACGCAAAGAAAAAGAGAAACCACTGATATTGTGATAATAATATAATCGATTTCTGCAAGCACGTCCGCATTCTCACCGGTAAGGTAAAATGATGAAAAAACAATGCAGACAATAGCAATGACAATACCTACAATAAATACCGTATGATGAAATTCACCTTTTAACAGTATTTTTTCTCCTCTTTTTTCAAGAGAATTTGTATTCTTTTCATTATCCATTATCTTTGTATTCTCCTCTCATAACTGTTTTCTATTTTTGTCTCAAAACCGGCTGAGCAATACGATTAATCCTCTTCTATAAAGTTTCAGCCGGATCTGCGCTGTACACAGAATCATTGTTTGTACTATATTTTTTCCATATTTGTACTGCCATTAATATAAAGCAAGCTGTAATCAAATATATTACCAATTCTATGATCCACATGTTTGATAAATATTTTGCAAGTATTGCTGCGACAGCGTCAACAATAGTATGTAATAATATTGCAAGAGGATATAACCAGAAACACTTACCCTTATTTTTAGCCGCAAACCACACCAGGACTGATAACGAAATATGTATAGCTACTGCCGCAATGCGTTCGAATATGCCGATTAAAAAATTACCTGAAGGCGTATTCGATAACAGCTCAAATGTTTTGTAAAGCGACTGCAATTGTGTCTCATCGGTTATTCCGGCTTTAAGCTGCTCGACAGCACCGGTATTCATCATTATTGACATTATGATATTTGACACCATGCCCAATACCAGGATGAAGAAAACTTCAACCCCACCGTGTCCGGCTCCGTACATAAGAGCGTTCCTGTCATTCTTCAAATCATTTGCTAACACTGTTTTGAATGCAACCAAACGGCCTGTCTCTTCAAAGAGCCCAGCCATTAATCCGCTGTAAATGCCAAACAACCATGTATTTGTTTGTATTGTTTTTCCGATATCCGAATTCAATATCACCAGGTGAAAAAACCGCTCAAGGATTATTGCAAATATAATAAATGTGGCACAACCTATAATGAACGGCTTAATACCGGCCTTATGTTTATTTTTAAAATAAAACAGAAGGGCAAGTGGCAAAACGAAACCGATCAAAGCGCTAACTGACATAAAAAATATTGATAATGCAGGCACTGAATATTCCATAATAATATCCTCCTTTGAGTTGTTATTATTGTATTCTATGAAACCATTCATTTCAAGTTTTTATTACATCAGCCAAATAAAATCAGATAAGGACTGGTCATTTTTACACCAGGCAAAACCATAAATAAAATTATAGGTACAAAGTTACAAAAAGTAGCTTCCTTATCTAATAAAAATATGATATATAATTCTACTGAGGGTGATAAATAAAAATGAACCTGCTGGTAACTTTGGATTCAAAATACATAAAACCTTTAAAAGTTATGCTTACTTCACTGTTTATAAATAATCAGTCGGAAAAATTCGACATCTATCTTATACATTCCAGGATTAAAGATGAAGAGATAACCGATGTTGAACGCTTTGTAGAAGGTTATGGGCAAAAACTTTTTGTAATAAAAATAGATAATAGTTATTTTGAAGATGCCCCTGTAGTTTTTCATTACACAAAAGAGATGTACTACAGACTTTTGGCATACAAATTCCTGCCGGCAGATCTGGATCGTATCCTGTACCTTGATCCGGATATCCTGGTCATTAATCCAATTCGTCAGTTATATGATACCGAACTTGACGGATATCTGTACGCAGCAGCACATCACAGTATTTTACCTGTAAAGAAAATAAACAGTATCCGCTTGTATCCGTATAAAATAAACGCATATTTCAATTCAGGGGTTTTACTGATGAATCTTGATCTTCAAAGAAAACTTCTGGATGAAAAGGCTATTTTTGAATTTGTCGAGAAAAATCGTTCAAAACTGATTATGCCGGATCAGGATATTATTAACGCTCTTTATGCCAGTCAAATCAAATGTCTTGACGAGAAGCTTTATAACTATGATGTCAGGTATTATAAATACTATAAAAAAATCACAAACCAAATCTGCGATATGGACTTTATTCTCAGAAACACCGTTATTCTACACTTCTGCGGTAAGAGAAAGCCGTGGACCAGTAGCTATAGCGGCCAGTTTTATTCATTATACAAGCACTATGAAAAGCTGGCCATATCCTAATAAATTTTAATATTTGTTTCTTATTTTTATACCAAATCACCCATTGGATACGCTCCTTTGAACTATGGGACGGTTCTTTTTATTTATGCTTTCAAAATGAATAACCTGTTTATTCCCGTCAGACGTTCTAATTGTCTTGTAGATATACCTTTATTTTTCAGTTGTTTTATAAGTGCTTTTCTTTTTTCTTTGTCAAAATACTTTAACTCTATTGTATCTTTTATTCTGCATTCATTTTTGATTATTTCCATTGCCTCTTCATCGGTCAGCCGTAGCTTATACTCCATATCCAGACATTTATCATCAGTTTCAACGGCATGAAGATTAACAAATTCATCAACTGCTCTGATATAATCATCACCCATCAACATAAGCGCAAAATCTTTATCGGTAATACCTTCATTGTTAATATAGTCGTTGTAACTACTCCATTTGTATTCCGACAAATCTTCTATCAGACCTGCCTTCTTAGGATTGTTATGTATGTATCGAAGGACTGTCAAAAAATATTTAAGTGTCTCGACAGCTTCGCTTTTATAACGATCATAAAACAACTGGCCATATCGTTTATATTTGAAGTTATACCAATAAACATAACTTGCTCCTATGCGTCGCATAATTTTGTCCAGGCTTTCGCTTTGTTCATGCAAAAGCAAATGAACATGGTCTCCCATAATACAATATCCATATAACTTATATTTACTGATTTTTTTGTATCTATCTAATGTCTGTAAAAACTTTTCCTTGTCTTCATCGTCTTTAAAGATTATTTCCTTGTTATGACCCCGCAATACGACATGATATATCCCGCTCTCACTCTTTTTTCTTGCTTCTCTTGGCATTCCGACCACTCCCAAAATTATAGTAGCATAATTGTCGTTTAACCATCAATAACAAGGCCCTGGCTTAAGCATATACCTGTCGTCTTTATGTGGGTCAGATTTAATTTTTTAATTGCTGACTTTGCTCTTGGCTTCAACATCAGATAAGCAGACTACCGCACTCTCAAGCCTGCGTTCCTTGATCTTAGTAACTTTAATTATCAATCCATATTCCTCAAGTTCCGGGGTACTGCCGTCACTGGGGACAGCTCCTAAAAGGCCAAATACCAGACCACCAAATGTGTCATATTCGTCTTCCGGAAGCAGCACACCAAGCTGTCTGGAAACTTCGCTCAGCGGTGCGGTTCCCTGTATTCGCCAGGTTTTTGAATCAATACGCTCAATTGGCGGCAATTCCTTTGGAATTGAAATATCATCTTCAAGGTCGCCTACCAGTTCTTCCAGTAAATCATTCATAGTAATAATTCCACTCATGCCGCCATATTCGTCCACAACAACAGCAAAATGATTTCTGGTCTTTTTCATGTTACGGAACAAAACATCTGCACGAACAGATTCCGGAACAAAATAAACAGGTTTTACGGCTTTTTTCATTACTTCGTCACGGAATCTGTTTTTAAGCCTGAAATAATCTTTTGCATTTAAGACTCCAACTATATCGTCCGGACTTTCCGCACAAATGGGATAATTTGAATATCTGCTTTCATTAATGGTTTGTTCCCATTGTTCATCACTCTCATCAAGCCATAAAAGTGTAACCTCCGTACGATGGGTCATGATTTCTCCGGCTGTTATATCATTAAATTCGAATATGTTGCGGATCATATCACGTTCATCAGGTTGTATGGTACCTTTCTGCTCACCTGCGTCCAATATCATACGGATTTCTTCTTCCTCATTTTCTTCATCCTCTGCGTTGGGATCAATACCCAATAACCTCAAAATACCATTGGTAGACACTGTGAAAAGCCATACAGCCGGTGTGAATATCCTTGAAACTGTATAGATTAGTCCAGACATACCCAGAGCTATTTGCTCGGCCTTTTTCATGGCAAGTCGTTTAGGAATAAGCTCGCCCAACAGCACGGTGAAATACGTCAGTACAACAGTGATTATTGCCACAGAAAAAATATTTATGATAGACATAGGTATCCTTACGCCTATATTGGAGAACCACCTTACCAATCTGTCAGAGAAGTTTTCCGTAGCAACGGCACTGCTTAACAGATTTACTAATGTAATTCCAACCTGGATAGTTGCAAGAAAACTTGACGGTTGTTCCGTAAGTTTTATAAGGCGTAAAGCTCGTTTATCTCCGGCTGCAGCCAGCTTTGCAAGTTTATTGTCATTCATGGTAATTACTGCTATTTCCGCACAAGCGAAAATAGCATTTAGAATTATAAAGATTAATTGCATTAAAAATAACCAAAATATATTAGTGTCCGACAAGGTATATATCCTCCTAAGTTCTTGTTCAGTTATCAAATAAATAAAAACAAAACGGAATACATTGGATAATATATATTTTAAATCAATAAAAAAACGCATAACCAAAAGGACAACATTAGATTGCCCACTGTTATGCTTATTAATGATTTATCTGGCTTGATATTATGATTTTTAAATTTCAGATTAGACGGCTCCACATCAGGGCCGGATGGATCATCCACTTAAATCTCACACCTCTCAATAATAATTATAACGAAATCTCCGGGAATAAGTCAAGAATGCTTATATTCCCTATATGGCACTTATTCAAAGAATACGAGGTGAAGCTGTTGCTCCACCTCCTATGAAAATACACGCCGGGCCTCATTCACTGGTTTTTTAATGGAATAATTGACGCAAAGCTGTCATTTCGTATTCATTATTCAGTTTGAACTTGCTGACTTCCTCCCGTAATGTTTCAGCCTGGGCAGACATTTCTTCACTGGTTGCCGAGTTTTCTTCCGCTGTAGCAGCATTAGTCTGTACAACAGCAGATACTTGATAAAGCCCCTGCTTAATTTGTTCTATAGCCGTTGTCTGTTCTTCAGACGCTTTATCAATTTTATTGATACTTTCAATCACAAGTTCAGTAATATCTCGTATATCCTTCAGGATCTGGGCTGTCTGTTTTGTCATTTCAGTTCCTTTAGAAATAGTAACAACAGAGTTTTGGATTAAATCTGCCGTTTGTTTTGCGGCTTCTGCTGATTTTGTGGCAAGATTGCGCACTTCGTCAGCTACAACTGCAAAGCCTTTTCCGGCATTTCCCGCACGGGCAGCTTCAACAGCAGCATTCAAAGCAAGTATATTGGTCTGAAATGCAATATCTTCAATTACTTTCGTGATAGTGGCTATTTGGCTGGACGCAGAATTGATCTCCATCATAGCTTCCATTAACTGACCCATGTGTTCATTTCCTTTTTCAACACCTTTACCTGCCCGTTCCACATACTGTGTTGCTACCTTGACATTTTCAGTGTTTGCTGCAGCCTGTTCAGCAACTTTAGTCATTGTTACGCTTAATTCTTCTATAGCTGAAGCCTGTTCTGTTGCTCCTGTTGCAAGAGCCTGGGCTCCGCTTGATACTTGTGAAGCTCCTGTACTTACCTGTTCCGCTACCGTGCTGATTGTCTTAAGTGTGTTATTTAATGAAAAAACGGTATGCTCAATGGCTTCCTTGATTGCAGCGAAATCTCCTATATAATCCATTTCCATATTAATTCTCATATCACCCTGTGACATCAATTCAAGCTTTTCTGTGATATCTTTTATATATGAAGTAAGGAGGGCATTTGTCCTCCGGATACTTTGCGCCATTTTGCCCATCTCATCCTTGCTTTCGTATTTTATCTCAACCTGCATATTGCCCTTAGACATCTCGTTATATACATTTACGATCTCTGTTACCGGTTTTGTGATTGAACGGCGGATAGCAATAATTACGATTATTGTTGCAACTACCGCTATAACTCCAGAGGTTAAAAGTATCATCCATGCATCCTGGGAAGTCGCAGCAGCCTTCTGATCCTGAGTATCCGCTTCCAAAGTTATCGCATCGTAAAGCAGTAACACTTGTTCCTCCAGTTCCTCAAAAAAAGGCAGATACTCATTTGTAAACATCGTTTTTGCAGCTGTTATGCCTTCTTCTGTACCGAGCATAGCCAGATTATACATCTTTTCTCTCATAGATGCACCGTTACCCGCAATTGCAAATATGTCATCAATTATTTTCAGTGTCGATTCTTTTATAACTTTATTTTTCAGTTCATCAAGCCGTGCTCTCAAGGCAGCAGAATGTTCGTTTGCATTGGCAAACTCTTCTTCCATTTTTGAAATATTATTCTGCATAAATACGCGGGCAATATGTAACTGAATGTTGGTAACATCATTCTTCAACTCGGCAATGTTTCGCGTGGAGGGTACTATAATGTCGGAATACTGGTTAGTAACATTCGTCATGTTTGATAAACTGTTAAATGATGCGCCGATAATCACGATCATCAGCAAAAGCACAATACCAAAGCCAAAAATAAGTTTTCCGCTGATGGACAGATTTTTCATTATGTTCTCTTACCTCCTGAATCCAGATGCATTTAATATGTTTACACTTCACCATCAATCATTGTAGGGGCGTGCTCATAAATTTTCATACGAACTTTTTTCGTATTTTTAATTTCTGATATGGACAATGTTTCAATTGTATCGCCCCTGCTGCGCAGCATAAAACTCTGTGTCTGACAGTCCTTATTCCATATAACAATTCTCTTGATATATAAGCCTTATAAAAGCCGTTATAAAAAAAGAACAACCTTGCTGTTCCATATGAATACAGCTGATTGTTCTTAAATGTATACGAGTTTTTTTCGTATATTATATTGATCAGAAATCAATATTACCTAATTCAGTTTTTGAATGGATACCCAGCTTATTGTATACATTGTATAAAATGGTTCTCACAGTTGCATTTGATATGTGCAGCTTCTCGGCAATTTCTTTATGACTCAGCCGTTCCCTGGCAAGCAAGGCAACTTCTCTTTCTCTTGGAGTTAAAGGTGACTTTTCCTGTTTAAGGGCATTATAAATTATAGTCCGGCCTTTATGGTATCTGTTATAAAGCGTCATTATATTATTAATAACCTCTTTGCCTCCAGGGATTGCCGCCAACATTTCTGATGCTGAAGCAGAATCTGCTGCTTCGTTCGAACCGGGCATTTCTGATAACGTGTCGCCGGTTAGCGCTGAAAAAATATTTGTTTTGTAAAGGATGTCTCCCATAAATCCGAATTGTGCAAAAGGGAGATAGATTCTGTCCTGATACGCCAGAGCCAACGCCTCCTTCAGATTCTCCAGTGCTTCACGTTCACGACCGCTTGTGTAATATACTCTTGCCTTAAATATGTAACAATAAACCTGAGGAAGTATATAATTCATCTCTTTGGCCATAGTCATAGTATTATCTACCAGACCTAATAATTCTGCATACCGCTTTTTTCTGGCCAAAAGATGTGAATAAAGAATATTAACATATGGGATAGCACGGGTATACACTTTCCTGTTTATAGTTTCGGTATCGCAAAACCATTTGGCCACCAAATCCGTTGTGTCCAATGCGACACTTAAAGCCGATAAACATATGTCAACCATGCGTAGTACATTCAGATTGGAGCTTTCTTTTGCAAAACTCTTAATATTCTCTAATGCAGTAAAAAATCCATCCACATCTCCTCGTAGGATCGCTATCCGGGCAAGAATCTGTTCAGCGCACAGGCAAATACTTATTTCTTGTTTGCTGCGAGCCTGATATAGCGCTTTATGACATAATATCTCAGCCTGTATATCATCACCCCTGAAGAGCATCATTTCGGCATGTAATACACTGTCTGCTCCTACTCCCTGCCCATTAGTCATCTTGATATGATATGGCAAATACTTTTTCATATCCAGCAGGGTTTCATCCAGCTTCCCGGGCTCACACCAAAACATGCTCAGAATGGATGTTGCCCCCAGTGTAATCGGTATCGAATTCAATTTTAATCTGCTGGAGCCGTCTAATAACTCATAAGCAGCCCTCTGTCCTTCATATACCTTCTTTATATCGTTGTATAATGTAAGAGAAGTCATTAGCAGAAATTCACCCTTAAGCATCCGAAGATCATTTTGATTAAGCCCATTGGGATTATTCTTCAAGATGAAGTCGATCAATCTGCATAATTTATGATAGGTTTCATACTTTCCATCCAGCCGTAACACATACGAAAATCTAATTAAGACAAAGGGATATTTACATAGTATTTCTTCCGGGCATTCATTGATGACTTCAGCAATAAACTCAAGTATATTACTTTCTCTCTTATTCATAAGATAAGGACCATTCAACGGGGTAGACAAAATAGCATCATAATCTCTGATTTTATAGAAGAAATTTGCAGCAGTGTAGAAGTCCGACTCAGCTATACAACACTGGCCTGCAGTACGCAAAACACGTATTTGAAACGCTTCCGGTTGATATTGATAAAACTGATTCCTCAAATAGTTCTGCAAAATACTGTGCATAACATAGATCTTTTCTCTGGGATAGTATCTTATAAAATCATTGTGTTTAAGCAAATCTTTAATATCATCAGGAAGTGTTTCATCCCCTATCATGATTGCAGCCTGTCGGACTGTAAAACTATCCATTACCGATAATGAAACCAGACAAATCTTTTGGTCATGTGTTAGTCTATTCCAGATAGCTGTCTCTACTAAATGGTCAATATCGGCTGTGTAATCAAAAGAACCATTTTGTCTATAATTGGATATCTGTAGCCTGAGAGCGGATATCCAGCCCCCGGTACTTGTGTAGACATTGTCCAGCTCATCGTCACTAAGGCGGATACCCTCCATTTTGAATAAGTTGGCGATACTTTCTTTATCAAAGAAAAAAGCAGACGAATCTATAGTATGTATAAGGGTATTATGAAATGTAATTTGTGTTCTTTTTCCAAGATTTTGGGTTATAAAAATCATATGCAGGTTAGGACTCCCATGCATAGAAAATATGCTCATGAGTTCCTGCAGAATATCGCTTTCAATAAGCTGAAAATTATCTATTACCATGTATGTCTCATGAAGACAACTGAAATCTTTAAAACAAGCTGATACATACATCAGCGTATCCACTGTAGGAAATCCCAGTTTTTTTAAGTTTTTCGTCGTTTCCTTATTGACATTGGAAAACAAGTCACATATACCCGACCAAGCAACCGATGAGCTCTCGCTCAGGCATGTATACCAGTATTGTCTGGCATCATCCTGAAGAGTTTCTTTCAAATATTCTCTTACAGCTGTTGTTTTTCCAAAGCCTGACGGTGCTTCCACCACAGTTAAAGGAAAACACTGTTGTCGAAATAAGCAGCACAGACCTCGTATCCCAGAATTACGTTTAAATCGTATATATCGTAGCTTTCAATAACAGCAGGATCACTTACATACTGTGCGAGATTGGCCCTGGTTATGGGAACGACAATCAAGCCGTTGTCCTTGTCAATACTGTTAAGGTCGGGAAGCACAGCTTTCTTTTCAAAAGTTTTGATGTTACTCTTAACGACGAACTTATTTCCATATTTTGTATAGTCTCTGACTGTACTTATTTCAACTGTATATTTTGATGATGTAATCAACGAACTGCTGATTCCAAAATCAGCATCGGTGAGCTGAATGTACTTTCCTTCCCCATAAAGTGAATCTTTAAGAGTACTCTTGTAATTTATCCCGTTGGTTCCTTTAAGAGTATACGTTGCCACCGGAATGCTGTTCTGCACAGCGGATTCATCACCGTTATAAAGATTTATTTCAATGTATTCCATCGTACTGGCTTCATACTCGCTGGATACCAATGGATCTGCATCTGACAGATTAAGGCGGAACGCAATTGGACTTGTTGGATTTTCCACGTCAGACAGATTAGCCTTTAATTCAGCCGGCTGTTTGGTACGGACTATAATGGTCCCAAGCAAGCTGTCTTTATGCGGCCCGGTATTATCATTCAGGTCGATTGTTCCGAATACGCTGAAAATATAGTTATCATTCGCTAATAAATTGTTTTTCGAAATTGAAATAGCATATGTTGTATTTTTATCGTCAAGCAATGTATATTGTGACTTATCCGTGATTATGATCCTGTCCACATCGCCAATTGAATTCTGATATTGAATAATAAGAGGATTTTGATTGTCGATTGTCAGTATGGACCCGTGCGTGTCAATCTGGATAGTCCCAGTAATTTTGTCGTGCTTTGTATTATTATCATCCTGCAGGAAAAGTACAGTCGGGAAATTAGTCCCGTTCATGCTGAATATATCCGAAAATGAACTGGGATATACGACCTGTTTTTCATTGTCAAAGCATTCAGCAACGACACGGATTCTGTAGTTATATCCGCGCCTTATTACTATTCCGTCAACATTACATACTACGGTATCGTTTTTTGTACTGTATAGCTCCTTTACCAGAATTGTACTTAAATCCGGAGCTACCTCATATATTTCGTAACGGTATCTAAGAATTGATTTATCGATATCATCCACCGATTCCAGAGTAAATTCAAAACAATTGTTCCTCATATTGACAAATACAGCCGGCTTACCTAATACCGGGGCTTTTTTTAAGGTCCAGTACTCCTGCTGATATTCTATATGAGGAGCGACAAGATTAGCGTCATAACCCAGTGTGATGTTTACAACCTTGACCTTATAAGGCGAGTTTGAAGTCAGGTTCTCAAAACTGACGATATCTCCGCTTTCGCTCTCCGATAAACCGATATTAATTGGTTTTGTATATATGGGGTTCCCTTTGGAATCCGTTAACTGTAAATCCGCCCCGATGATGGACGAAAAGTTTTTTCTTTTGCACCTTGAAAGCTAATGTGCTGTCGGTTACGAAATATTTTGATATCGCAATACCTAATGAATCTGAACGGAAGAGTTTATTGATAAAGGCTTTTGAATAATTTACACCGTCAACTATATATTCGGCAATAAGAACAAGCCGGTATTCGCTGTCAGGAATCAAACCATTGTACTCAACATAGATGGTAAAAAGACTCGAATCGGCTTGATCCTGATAAACCAGTTTCCCGGAGTAATTTTCTACTATACTTATTATAAATGGTTTTGTGGTATCCAGTCGTCTTTCGTCATCTGTGACGGTAATCGTGCATTTTACTGTATTTGACTCGACTTGCAGCTCAGTAATTTCAAAACGGGGAAGTACTACCTCTCTGGGTCCCTTAATCAGTTCAGCAGCCAATTCATTACCTGGTCTGCCTTCTTCTCCAGGGGCCCCATTTGCTCCGGCGGCACCGTTGACTCCATTTTCTCCGTTTAACCCGTTAATTCCATTTGCTCCTGTCAGACCAGGCATACCAGGCTCGCCGGGTTCACCAGGTGCGCCTTGTTTCCCTTCTTCTCCAACTTCTCCCTCTTCTCCCGGTTTTCCTTCTTCACCGTCTGAGCCATCCAAACCGCTCTCGCCTTTTTCACCTTTTTTCCCTTTATTTCCGGCAGTACCGTTGAGTCCGTCCACAGTCTTAATATCGAATTTCGGGACTTTAGCCACCTCTTTTTGAGCATCTGAAATGATTTTAATATTATCTTCAGAGTCAATGAGCATCTGTTCCAGAGAGAGCTTGACTTCTCCATTTCTTATGACCGTTCTGTTTGCAAGATCAATGACTGTCCCGTCATCAAGTTGGGCGGCACAATTTGACGATACTGTCTGCCACGTTCCTTCCTGCGTGACTATTCTGATAATGCCTGTATCATAGTATGTAATCTCGACATAATCATTGAAAACACGCTCATTGCTGTTGGAAAAGGTAACTGAGATAGTTTTTGAGGCAAGGAGATATTTATTGTCGCTGATCTTCCAGATAAAATCCTTGAAATTTAAAGATTTGTCCTGACTCTTAAGGATGAAATCGTTTCCGTTCCTTTCAATAACAGAACCCGGATCTAAACCGTAATGGTTTATAATCGTGTTATCCAAATCATTCAGGTTGATCATAACGCCCTGCTTCATTGAACTGAACGAACCGTTGTTATAGTGAACAAAAGAAGCGGCATCAAGGAAAACCTTCTTATTATCACGATCATAAAATACAACTTTATCCGGGTATTTTATTTTATACTTTTCACCCTGTTCAAAGTAGATTTTATTATTGACATCCCCAGAATAAACAGATTCCGGTGAAACAAGAATATATCCATCCGTCGTAAACGTGTGATGAATTGCTGATTGTCTTATAACTGCGAAACTAAATCCACTTACAATCAGGATTATCGTTAGCAAACATACCATCAACAGACTTTTATTCTTGATCATTATTAACTCCTTCGAAGTACCTTAATTCTTTTCCTTTGTTTGAAGATTCCTTAAGATACAACCAAGATGCAAACCAAGATGCAAAAAAAATCTAGTTAAAATAGTATATTTTATATTTAATTCCACACGTTATAAACGACAAAATAATACAATATTTGACTATTTATTACCCAATATGTAATTTATATAAACATATATAATGTCAAAATTTAAAAGAAAATATTATATTGTGTCAAATTATACAACTTATAAAGGAATAGTGTCAATTAGTTTACAGGAATAATTTTCCCATTTCACTAGAAGTCAACTTTTCTTGATTAAACAATTTGAGTTTCCAAATACAAATATGTGTAAAGTACTAAAAAGAACGAAAAATGCCTCAAATCTTGTGATTTGAGGCATTTTTCCGTTCTTTATTATCTGGTGGAGATAAGCGGGTTCGAACCGCTGACCTCTTGAATGCCATTCAAGCGCTCTCCCAACTGAGCTATACCCCCACGGCACTTACTTATTATAAACAAGAAACGGGCACATTTCAATATCTTTTTATGCGATTTTTTCGTTCCTGATAATGAAGGATATATTCACCTTAAAAATAATGGGCAGGGAAAAATAAAAAAAAGAACCATCTTTGGTTTTAATGGTTCAGACTTATTGAAAACAAACCGGAGGTTACCTTTATGCCTCACAGTAAACATTTCTGCTGTCGGCTATGCAATATGACTTTTTATGCGGCATGGAGGTTTTTATCAACTGTCCGGCAAATCCGGAAGCTCTTCCTCAGTTTCAATTTCTGTTGGAATCTCCGGATTGTCCTGTTCTAAATCGTCCAGGCTTTTCTGCGATTTTTCAGTTTCAGGCTTCAGTTTTACATAATCCAGCAGGGGCTGGACACTGGCGTTAAATGTATAGAAATACGGCCTTTCCTGACTGTCAAGTATAAGCATGATAGGGGCTTCTTTGTCGCTTAGTATAATAAATACTGAATCTACCGCCTTAATCCCCGAATCCAATAATAGCTTCTGGTCTACCTTCATAGGTGTATCGAAAGGCACACGGATAACATACCCTTTGTCAGGAAACGGTATTACTTTTGTATAAAGACTTTTTATTGTTTTCAGATAATTGAACACTTCATTTTGTATATCTATGTTGCTGGGTTCTGATCTTATTACTTCACCTTTTGCAATGTCGAAAACCTCTATGTTTCTTTTTTCCTTATGCGCTTCCACATTGGAAATATATGCAATGAAATGTGTGTCATCAAACATTTGTGTCATTGCCAGCACTGACTGGTACTTATTCTCGTTATATGAAACTCTTACCGCAGTGTAGATTATTACAGCTACAAGACACAGTATAACGGCTGCAAAGAACAAGCCAATGGTTTTCTTTTTTATGCTGATAAATAACATAGTCATCACCTCGTTAGAATTTATGAGGCGTTGACAAGAATTATACATGGTACAAGTTAAATTAAGAAAACAAATTCCTTAATTTTTATTAATCCTTCTGTTTGGCTCTATATCCCATCCTGGTCAGTATTTCAATGCCTCGGCTACGGGATTCTTCATCTTCCAATTGTATTTCCAAAACTCCGTCCTCGGTCTCCCTGCTGTTGAGAATCCCGATATTTTTAATATTAATATTTTTATTTGCAAGAGCAGAGGCAATCAAAGCTATAATACCCGGTTTGTCCTCCACGTCCACAAGGATAGAATATGTCTTTTGGAAAATACTCTTTCTATCCGATAAGCTGTTTCTTATTTCCCGGGCAGAAGCAAAAAACTGTTCAATTTTTTCCCTGTTTCTGTCCTTTAAATCATTCTCAAAACACTTTAACTTCTCAATGAAACAATCCATTGTTTCAAGTACTTTATCCCTGTTGGACAAACATATTCCTGCCCATAAACCTGGGGATGACGATGCGATACGGGTAAGATCCTTAAAGCCTCCGGCCGATATCGTTTTCATAACATTATCCGGGCTGTCCAGATCATCGATTAAATTTACCAGCGATGCCGCCACAACATGAGGGACATGACTAATGGCAGCAGTAACTCTGTCATGTTCATCCGGGGACATTTCTATTGGAATGGCGCCTAAATCAAGCACGATTCTCTTAAGCTTCATCAAGCTGTCTTTATCGGTATTTTCTTCGGGAGTAAGACAATAATAGGCATTTTCAAACAGATTCGCTCTTGAAGATTCAAAACCCGATTTTTCGGATCCGGCAAGAGGATGCCCGCCAATAAAAGGATTCTTCATCTTCATCTCTTTGATTAAAGCCATTACCTCGGATTTTGTGCTGCCTACATCGGTTAATACGCTTTCAGGAGAAATACCCGGCAAAAGTTCCTTAAGAACATCCCTCATAGCGAAAACCGGGACGCATAAAAAAATCACTTCACAATCCGAGAAGTCTTCATTTAATGACAAGGTATATTCATCAATCACTTTTTCATTAATTCCCTGTTCCAGATTTTTAATGTCCTTGTCCCAGGCTTTAATGAAATAACCCTTACCGCTTCGTTTCAAAGCACGGGCAATAGAACCACCGATCAGACCTAAACCGATTATGCCGATTTTTTTAACCGATAAAGTCATCGTTTACACCCGGAAATTCAAATTATTTTTTATTAAGGTATCTTAATGCGAACAGGATTCCAGCCACTGTTTTCCCGTCATTTATGATACCCTGCTCTATCATTGATAAGACTTCGGATATCTTATATGCTTTTGCTGTAATAAACTCGCCCTCATCAGGTGTAGCTTCACCTTTAACAAGTCCTGTCGCCAAATACACATGCAGGACCTCGTCTGAAACTGCAGGAGCCGGGTATAATTCCAATATCTTAACAAGCTGCTTTGCGCTGTATCCGGTCTCTTCCTTTAACTCACGTGCAGCACAAACGGCAGGGTCCTCACCGTACTCCAGCTTGCCGGCAGGGAGCTCTATAAATACCTTTTCCGGAGGTTTTCTGAATTGTTGTACCAGTATTATCTCATCATCTATGACAGGTACTATAACAGAGGCGCCGGCATTCCTGATAACATCCCTTGATGCCAGTTTGCCGTCAGGCAGCTCAACAACTAATCTTTCTACATTAATTATATTCCCTTTATACTTTAGCTCTGTACTTATGGTTTTTTCGTAATACTCCATATTATCTCCTATTTTTCAAAACTCTTTTTGCCTATCTCTCTGGCTTTTTTTGTACACTGATCCATAGCTTTTATTATAGCATTTCTGAAACCTTCCTGTTCGAGAACTGCAACAGCCTCAATGGTTGTACCGGCAGGTGAACAAACCATGTCCTTTAGTTCAGCAGGGTGTTTTCCGGTTTCAAGAACCATTTTGGCCGATCCCAGCACAGCCTGGGCAGCAAGTCTGTAAGCAAGTTTTCTTTGAATACCTGACTTGACCGCCGCATCAGCCATAGCTTCAATGAAAATAAAAACGTAAGCCGGGCTGCTGCCGGTAAGCGCTGTTACTTCATTCATAAGACTTTCTTCCAGCTCCTCCACCCTGCCGGAACAACTGAAAAGTTTGATTATGGCTTTTCTTTCTTCATCATTAATAGAACCATCCCAACTGATAAGAGTCATGCCTTCCCCCACCAATGCAGGAGTATTGGGCATGGTCCTTACAACTCTGACATGGCTCCCCAAAACGCTCTTAAAGTATTGGGCCGAAAGTCCTGCTATTATAGAGACAATAATTTTTTTATCAGTGATTGTAGGTTTGATTTCTTTAAGCACGTTTTCGCAGTATTGCGGTTTGACTGCCAGTACGATAATATCACAGTTCTTTGCAAGACTTTCAGCACAGGCTTCTTCTTTAATGCCTGTTTCATTTGCCAGTTTTCTTAGTAATTCGGAATTGATATCAAACGCAGAGACAGAAAATAATTCCTCACCGTCGGGATTGTTTTTCAGGACTTCCCTGTTATACCTTACAATGCTTTTTATCAAGGCGCCGCCCATATTTCCCGCACCAATAAATCCGACCTTATATGACATATCTTTGTCTCCTTATTCGTTATCGTTAAAAAAACTGATTTGTTCTGTTTCATCATCTCTTCTGGCATATTGGATACCCAGATGCTGATATGCCAGGCGGGTAGCTCGTCTGCCCCGCGGAGTTTTCTGTATAAAACCTAACTGCAGAAGATACGGCTCGTAAACATCTTCAATGGTGTTGGCCTCTTCCCCGGTCGAAGCAGCCAGTGTATCCAAACCTACCGGACCTCCGTCGAACTTATTAATTATTGTACTCAGCACAATCCTGTCAGTGTTGTCAAGACCAAGCTCGTCAATTTCCAGTGCCTTTAAACCATATTGGGCTACTTCCAACGTTATTTTACCGTTGGATTTAACCTGAGCAAAGTCACGGATTCTTTTTAAAAGGCGGTTTGCGATTCTTGGTGTCCCTCTTGAACGTTTCGCAATTTCCTGCGCTCCCGCTTCTTCAATTTCTATGCCCAAAATATTTGCTGAACGCTTTACAATAGTTGTGAGCTCCTCGTTTGTATACAATTCCAGACGGTTAATTATACCGAATCTGTCTCTGAGAGGAGATGTAAGAAGACCTGCTCTGGTTGTAGCTCCTATCAGTGTAAATTTAGGCAAGTCAAGACGGATTGACCTGGCACTTGGTCCCTTTCCGATAATAATATCCAACGCATAGTCTTCCATAGCAGGGTAGAGTATTTCCTCAACATTTCGGTTCAGTCTGTGTATTTCATCAATAAACAGCACGTCATAGGGACCAAGATTAGTCAGGATAGCAGCTAAATCCCCTGCCCTTTCAATTGCCGGACCGGAAGTTATCCTGATATTTACGCCCAACTCACTGGCTATAACGCTTGCCAGTGTAGTTTTTCCGAGACCGGGAGGTCCGTAAAGAAGTACATGGTCCAAAGCTTCTTCTCGTTTTTTGGCCGCTTCAATGAAAACAAGAAGATTTTCTTTTACTTTTGATTGTCCTATATACTCATTGATGGTACGTGGCCTTAAGCTGGCTTCATCAGCATCATCTCTTCTGAACTCACTGTTTATAATCCTTTCATCAACCACAGTACCACCTCACTTTTTATCTAGACTTAAGAGTTTTCACCGGATTATCCGAAGCCCCTTAACCGGATAACCGGTCGTACCCATTTAATTTTATCATTTTTATAATTATTTTTAATACTATATAAAGTTCTTAAGGGCATCCTTTATTATCTGTTCTATTGATTTTTCTTCATTATATACAGCTAAAACCGCAGTATTTGCTTCTTGGGAGGAATAACCCAACATAATCAAAGCGCTTACGGCTTCCTGCATTTTATTGGACGATGGCTTCAAATCTGAAATTTCAGTTTTTATATCGTCAAACTGGTCGTTTATTTTCTTTAATTTATCTTTAAGTTCCAGAATAATTCTCTGGGCAGTTTTTTTTCCGATACCAGGAGCTTTGATAAAGCTCTCTACATCATCAGTCAATACAGCCAGACCGAATTTTGAGGGCGGAATACTAGAAACCAGGCTTAGAGCTGCTTTAGGGCCTACCCCTGTCACTGTAATGAGCTGTTCAAACATTTTAAGTTCCTCTTCATTTAAAAAGCCATAAAGAGCCTGAGTATCCTCTCTTACATAAAAAAATGTATGCAGTTTGATCTCGCTGCCGATTTCATAACAGACTGCAAGAGCCGAACCGGCTGTAAATACCTTACAACCGACACCGTTAACATCAATGATTATACTGTCCGCTGTTTTTTTTACCAAAGTTCCCTTAAGATAGGCAAACACTATTAATCACCGTTTCCAGTATATATTGAATCAGTAAGACCAAGTCTTGCCCGATATTCTTCTACCAATTCTTTATACGCTTCTATTTCTTCCTGCTGCTCTTTTATGAGTTGATCCTTAATCCTTATTACCTCCAGAAGCTCTTCTCTGGTCATTTTGTCAAGCTGCACCATATTATCTACCCCTCCGTTTTTTGATAGAAAAATGTCTCTATGGGTTTAAAATTAAAATTCTGATAATTCATTATTTGCTCGGTACTACCTATAAAAAGCACACCGCCTGGCCTCAAAGATTCACTGAACCCTTTCATTATATAATTTTTTGCTTCCTCTGTAAAATAAATAAGTACATTTCTGCAGATAATAATATCCATTCCTTTAGGATAAGGATCCTTTAAGAGATTAAGCTGCCTGAAAGTTACACATCTTCTTACCTTCTCTGATATTTGGTAGCTGTCATCATTTATTTGGGTAAAATATTTATCTAAATACTCTTTAGGAAGTTCTTTCAAACTTCTTGACGGATAAATCCCTGTTTTTGCCTTGTTCATAGCCTCCACATCAATATCAGTAGCCAGAATGTTTATTCTTTCAAGTGGGAGGAATTTATTCATTATCATTACTATGGTATATGGTTCGTCCCCTGTCGAACAGGCTGAACTCCATATCTTTAAGTCTTTTAAATCTCTATTTTTGAAAATCTCACCTAACACTGTTTTTTCAAAGTATGTCCATTGGGATGGATTTCTGAAAAACTCCGATACGTTAATTGTAAGATAATTTATAAATGATTTATATAATTCCTGATCTCGCTTCATTTCATCAAGGAATGAGCAGTATGTAGTATGTCCGTACTTTTCTGCCAGGGAAGTGATTCGTCTTTTCATCTGTTTCTCTTTATATAGATTTAAGTCCAGGCCTGACATGTTATAAAACTTCGTCTTGAAGGTTTCATAATCACTGAAGATGCCCATTATTAGCCTCCTAAGAATAAAAAATAATGGTATATAACAGCAAGACCGGTTTTCCCGGTCTTGCTATATATATCATTTTTTAACACAAATTATTCTTGGATGTCTTTTATGAGATCGCCTATTGTGTTTTTCATTTCTTCACTATGCTCAGTGGGAATTTCCTCACCAGGTTCGGAAACAGTCTCTTCAGACTTTTGAGGATCAATAGGGTTAACTTCCTTTATAGATAAACTGATTTTCTTAAGCTCCGGATTAACGTCCATAACTTTCATTTCTACTTTTTGTCCGATTTTAAGAACCTCTTCAGGTCTTCCTAAACGAACATTCGAAATCTGGGAAATATGAACAAGTCCTTCTACGCCCTCTTCCAGCTCCACAAAAACACCGAACGGAACCATACGAAGCACAGTGCCTGTAACTACACTTCCAACAGGGTATTTATTTTCAATATTGTACCATGGATTATCTTCCATCTTTCTGTAACCCAATGATACCTTTTGTTTTTCCTTATCAAAGCTGATAACGCGAACCTTTACGACATCTCCTACTTTCATGATGCTTGAAGGATCATCGATTTTTTTCCAGGAAAGCTCGGATACATGTATCAATCCATCTACTCCGCCAATATCAACGAATACACCGAAATTAGTAATACTCTTGACAGTTCCCGTGTATTCCTTACCTATTTCAACATCATTCCAGAAAGCTTCTGATTTAGCTTCTTTTTCTGCTTCGATAATGGCACGGCATGACCCGACAACACGCCTTTTGTTTGCCATTTCAGTAATTAAAACCTTGACTTTCTTACCTTTGAATGGCTCTAAATCTTTGACGAACCTATCGCTGATTTGCGAAGCCGGTATGAAAACACGAACACCCTTGTAATCCGCAACAGCTCCACCTTTGACAATTTCTTTAATAATAACATCAATGGGAGTTTTGTTTTTGAATGCTTCTTCAACTAATTCAAAACCACGGATAGAATCAACTTTTTTCTTTGACAGCAAAACATTTCCTTCACCGTCATTGATCTTTACAATCATCGCTTCTATCTCATCGCCGGGTTTTAAATCCTTTTCCGGATCAAAATCGGGGTCATCCAGAAACTCTTCCATTGGGATAATGCCATCGGCCTTATACCCCAAATCAACGAATATATCGTTGTTGTTGTATCCGATAATCTTCCCCTTTACAATTTCGTTTGTCTTCAACTCAGTCAACGTCATTTCCAGGGCTTCGCTGAAATTGATTTCGCCTTCGTGCCCGTTCATCATGCCTTCCATGTGAAAAATAACCTCCTTGATTACCGTTTCAGGCGTCGATGCACCTGCGGTAATCCCTACTGTTCTTACATTTTTATCGTAAAGAGGCAACTCATCCGCATTTTCAATGAGATAAGTCGCAGGACAGTTCTTTTTGCAGATTTCGAATAATTTCTGCGTGTTAGAACTGTTCCTTCCCCCTATAACGATCATTGCATCAACTTCTCTGGACAGCTTTTCTGCTTCGGATTGTCGCTGTACAGTCGCACTACATATTGTATCAAATTTTAATACGAATGCAAACTTTTTCTTTAGAACTTCACAAATATCTTCATATTTCGTTCTGTTAAAAGTAGTCTGCGCGACAACGGCAGCTTTTTGCTCAAAATACGGCAATTGTTCTGCCTCTTTTTCATCATTGATAATTAAAGCTTTTCCCTCACACCATCCGTTTATTCCGATTACCTCAGGGTGTTTGCTGTCACCTACTATAACGATTTTTTTGCCAGCTTCGTACTCTTTTTTGACTATCTCATGGATTCGTTTCACATATGGGCATGTTGCATCCAGAACCTTAACATTTAAAGCGTTAAGCTCATCGTAAACCTTTTTTCCAATGCCATGGGCTCTGATTATAACGCAATCTCCTTCTTTTAACTCATCCAGATTATTTATTGCTTTTATTCCTTTTTTTCTAAGTTGCTCAATCACATCGCTATTATGGATCAATTCACCCAAGGTATATATATTGCCTTCATAATCCAATTCGAATGATGTCTTAACTGCTTTATCAACACCGAAACAAAAACCGGCATATTTTGCAACCTTGATCTCCATAGCCGCCTCACTGCCCAATTAATGCATAAATCTTATTTATTATTTCATTCGTCAACTGTATTAAATCTTCTTTCGGTATATGCTTGCCTTCCTCTGCAGGCAGCATATAAAAAGGCTCGCCGAAAACAACACGAACTTCGGAAAAAATTTTTTTGTTCCATACTACTCCTACCGGAAGCACAGGCGCTTTTGAATATAATGCCATCATTGCGGCTCCGGCTTTTCTTTTACTCGGATCTTTCTTAGGTGTTCTGGTGCCTTCCGGAAAAATTCCTACCACTTTTCCTTCTTCAAGTAATTTAAATACAGTCTTGACTGATCCTACGTCTCCCTTTCCTCTGCTTACAGGAAATGCGCCCAATGATTTTATCAAAAAGCTTAAAACCGGGTTTCTGAACAGTTCGGCCTTGGCCATAAAATGTATTCTTCTACGCATAAATACTGCAATTAAAAACATATCCCAGGCGCTTGGATGATTGGCGTAAAGCAAAACAGGACCTTTTTCCGGGATGTTTTCTCTTCCTTCTACCTTTACACGGCGGAAAATCTTAAAATAAAGATAAAAAATAACTTTTCCTATACTATAAAGCATCAATTAACCCCTTACTTCTGATGATTTCAATAATTTTTTCCAATGTTTCTTCTATCGAATAATCACTCGTATCCAATAGCACTGCATCATCAGCTTTCCTTAAGGGGGATGTGGCTCTGTGGCTGTCATTGTAATCACGGATTTCAATTTCTTTTTCGATCTCTTCAAGGCTCTTCTTTAAAATGCCTTTTTCTTTTTGCTCATTATACCGCCTTAAAGCCCTTTTTGCTACGCTGGCAGTCAAAAAAATTTTTACATCTGCGTTTGGAAGCACATGGGTCCCGATATCCCGCCCGTCCATGACCACAGAAGTATTACCGGCTATCTTCTGCTGAAGCTCTACAAGACGTTTTCTTACGGCAGGAATCGCCGATACGTTTGATGCGCCCATGGAAACTTCATCGGTACGTATTTTTTCAGACACATCTTCACCGTTCAGGATTACTTTCTGAGTCCCGTTTTCATATTTTATTTCGATATCAAAATCAGAAAGAAGCTCTGAGACTTTCTCGCTGTCTGTTGTATCAATATTCTCACGAATAGCTTTCAGCGCCAATGCTCTGTACATAGCTCCGGTATCCAGGTACATAATGCCCAGTTTTTGATAAACAAGTTTTGCCATGGTGCTTTTCCCAGCAC
>Ga0134103_1001111_pt1 | contig 26762 bp, 24 predicted proteins | sample 14_taG_2_FD_94445 | JGI IMG/M metagenome (GOLD analysis project Ga0134103, IMG submission 94445) | Switchgrass degrading microbial communities from high solid loading bioreactors in New Hampshire, USA - 14_58_20_212_A1 metaG | ecosystem: Engineered > Bioreactor > Semi-continuous > Anaerobic >...
AATTGGAACTCTCTTCTTAAATCCTACTAACTTAAAAGGTCCTTTCTCAACAATACGATAGTTCATTTCGCATCCTCCTTTAATTGATAATTGAAAGGTCATTCGAGGATAAGCTTTTAATTGGGTATTCTCACTCCTTGCCTCAGAAGGGAGAATGCCATGCAGCGAATGAAAAGCACGAGAAAATGAATCAGCCGAATTATAGCCGTATTTGACGGCTACATCAATTATTCTCAAATCATTATCTTTCAAATCAAGTGCAGCCAACGTCAGTCTTCTTCTCCGTATATATTCCGATAAACTTATGCCTGCTAAAAAAGAAAACATCCGCTTGAAATGATACTCTGAACAACAAGCGATTTTAGATACTTCATTATAATCAATTTCCTCTGTTAAGTGCTCTTCAATATACGCTAATGCATTATTCATACTTCTTAAAGAATCCATTGAACAACCTCCTTTCATCATCAATATTATCAAAGGTTGCGTTTACTCATCCGACATTCTGTGCACAGTTTGGTCGATTCTCTTTCATGTAATTAGTATCGTTAAACTGAATTTATCCTTGCGACGTTTACCAAGGAATCCTTTACTTTTCTTCGATGTATCTTTCTTGCTGCAAAATTACCTTTGCCTCGCTAAGGCGTAAATCCAATATTTTTGCAAAAGGTAAATGATTTTCTCATCTTCAACTTTCGCTTCCTTCAGAGCCGCAGTTGCCTTTTCAATTCCAGTGACCCTTTCTGCAAAGGCAGCTTCATCTAGCCTTGCATTGTTATCTTCTCTTTTTTCTCTTTCGAGAGCACCATCGACAAATTTTCAAGCATAATATCTGACCTCCGCAAACTCATATTTGCTAATTTTCATATAACTCAAGAATAATTCATAATTATACTTCTTATTTCACCCATGCCTTGTTTTTTACCGGCTTCCCGTGACCGAAATAAATAATTCATTCTCCAAGCCCGGTTATCTTTTTGGCACTGTCTTTCATAACCTTTTCATCATTGTATAGCATTGCGACAGTGGGATAAAACATATTCATCAACGCATCGCCCACTATCAGTTCTTTTCCACCAACATCAATACCTATGGATCCTTTTGTGTGTCCAGGTAAACCGATGACTTTTGCCGAAATGCCATATTCCGTTAAATCATCTCCGTCTTTGATAAAGACAGATGGGGTAAAGGCTTTCATTTTACTTCTTGAGAACTCTTTAAGAGAGGCAGATAATATAATCTTTCCCCAAAAAGCTCTTGCCGACAAGGATTGATTATTGTTCGACTCAATTAAATTCACATCATCTTTATGCATGGCAATTGGAGCCCCAAGTATTTCCGATAAATCGGCAGCGTTTTCTGCATGATCGCAATGAGCATGGGTTAACACAATCAATTTAATCTTATAGGGCTTGCAAGCTTCAACGACAGTATCCAGATTATCCTTCTTTCCGGTATCAATAAGGATAGCTGAATCTCCATCAGATACTATATAACAATTCACAAGTCCACACTTTATTCTTTGCACCGTACTCATAGCAAATCCCCCTATAATTTCATTTTCGTCAATAAAAATATAACATATTACTGCTCTTTTTTGCTCATTTTACGAAAGCTAATTGCTTCAAAACAATGTTATCCAAGTCTTCAGTTTGATGGAACGGATGCCGAAAATCCATATCGGACAGCATCTTTGCATTGAAAAATCTAATCACTTATTATATTCCCTCTCCAGTATCTTCAAGCCTTCATTCATATCCTGTCCCAGAATTTCCTGAGTCTTGGCAAAATCAAACCTCTCATGGAGCTTGTCATGCACCTCAAGAAAAGCTTTCTTCCCGCATTTTCTTATAAACATGGCCTGTGCCTTAGCCGATGCCGCTCCGTCATTATCCGGCGTATAAAAGCCTTTTGTACAGTCTTCCAGCTCCGAACATTCATAGCATCCGTCGATATTCTTTTCCATGCAGCAAACTGCGTTGGGACATCTCTTGTCCTCGTATTGTGTTGCAAAGGAGCAGACATTATATTCCGTCCTGCATGAGCCGCACCATTCACTTAAAAAACAGTGATTACAGGAAAAGCCGCAATATGCTATAGGATCCACACCCTTACGGGCAATTTTGCATAACTTATTCTTAATCCGAAGCATTGCCTCGACATGCATTATCCAATGCCTGCTGAACGGCATTTTTATCAAACCGCAAATATCCTTTCCGCACCAATAATCGATAAGCCAGCGGGCATTTTCATCCGGACTTACACAACCGGATTCTATGAGTCTTTTCTTATCTGCATCCGAATATTTAGCTTTCATCTGCGAATATTTCAGGTTTGTAAGAAGTGAGTTGGTAGAAAGCATAACTTCTTTGGCATATTCATATAAAACTCTGATATCAAGTTTCTTTGAAAATTCTGCAATCTCCTGTCCCTTGAGCTCATTACCGGTCGTAATGATAGGCGATCCAATTTTCTTTTGATAATCACCGGCCATTAATATCTGCTCATCCCCCGCAATCAAAGTATGAGCTACAATATCCTCAATTCGAAAGATGTGCCATATTGAATATGAGAGTGTCTTGCTGTGATAACCATCTGCGTTTGCATAAGGCATCTGATAAAACGCCTGTAAAGGGTATCCGTTCACAATCTGTGTTATCTGCTCAAACAACTCATTCCGAAGTTTAATGAGCAGTTCTATCCCATCCTTATATGTAGCTTCTTTACCTAAAAGAGCCTGGATCTTTTTATTCATCTCCGACCATTCTTTATTCATGAGCTATTAGCCTCCTTTACTTTCCCTAAAAAGTTTTCTTGCTATATTATCCATAACAGTATTTTCTATACCCTTATTCAAAAACAGTACTTGGGCAGCAACGATTATTCTTTAACCATAAATAATTCGTCGGTATAATAATCAGCATCCAAGCTCAGTTTTTTCATAATACTTTTAATGACAGGTCAGCCCGGTACTTACTCATATTCTTTTTTTAGATGATTCCACTTTTTAAATAATTCCTTTTCATGGATCATCGCTTCATACGTGTTCCCCTGTTAGTAACCGTTTCATAAATTGCTTCCTGCAACTTTCTCCCATCAAAATCAAAAGTCGTTGCCAAATAGTATATATCAAAGAAGTCTTTCATCCTGCTTGTCGCTTCCATTAGTGATATAATAGCATCTAATTTTTCCGACACTGTAGATTCCAATGAATAAGTCAGAATATTTGGTTTTTCAAATTCCGGAAGTATTACAAGCAAAATTCGTTCAACCGGTGAAGGTATTACAACATCACCAACTCCGAAATCTATACTAAAAGGAATCTTAACCTTTCCAATGAAACCAGTAAGGTAAACCCTAATCCCTTTGTACTTTCTTATCTCATTGATAGTTTCTAACTTTCTAATACTAAATTGTATATAATCATTTTTACCAGAAGAAATTATCTGCTTAATTTGATTTATTTTTTAGTCTTGCTATCACCGAAGTTTCAAGATTTCTCATTACAACCACATCCCTATATATGTTTGCACTTTGTTTTTAATATTAAATATTTCTGCATATTCAAAAAGTTTTCTAATGTTTTTTCTAGAATCCTCTTTATATCGGACAACTGCATTATTAAATACTTCTTTCTCCAGCTTCTTTTCATATCGGAGAACATCACAAATTGTGCGGTCTCTGTTGTATATCTTGATTTCTACCCCATCTATTATTATTTTATCTACACCAATATCTAAAAACTTTGGTTCATGATAGAAAGGTTCAATTAAAGGATAATCAATATTATATTGAGTAGTTTTACTATATTTATTTACAGCAATTTGCCACGCCAATGGTATGCGATCTGTGTAACCATAATGATATAGAGCACTTTCAAGAAATATAACTGCCTGTGGGAATAGTCGTGCAACAATTACTTCGTCGCTAATTATATTATCTGTGAGTTCATAAAAACCGCGTTTTATCTTTGTAATAACCCCATCATCTATAAGTCTTTTTATCTGGCGGCTTGAAAGCCCAAGCTCTTTTAGTTCCGCAGTTTTGAGGATGCCTCCTCGATTCAGAAACTCCTTTTTTACAAGACCATTTATTACCATTTTACACCTCCCGGTTTGCTTTTGTTTTTAAAAGCAGTCCTTAAAGTGCATTTTACCATATTATTACTCATAATTCAAATCATTTTTATAATTTCGAGTTAGTTTAGAATCATCTCGTCTCCTCAGCCTTCTTAAAAAAATTAAGCATACCAAAGGCCAAATCGATTGCGGTAACCTTAGCTGATGATAAGAATTCTGAACTGTTTATTCATCTCTGATTATCTTTATTAATCTTGCATTAAATCTCCTTTACTTTCCCGTGTTGGTTTTTCTGAATCTTAAGCTACACCCTCTAAAGCAATGAATGGTATAAAAAGTCAAAAGCCTTTTTCAAATATACATCAACTTTTTCTCCCGTAACCTTTTCAATATACTCTTTTTTCTTCTCGCTTGCCGAAATAATTCCCGCCATACTCAACCATAGGGTGAAAGCTGTTGTAAAAATATCATCGTTTTGCCGAATTTCTTTATTGTCCATTGCTTCTTTAAGCATTGCAGCCAGGCATTCATTGATTTTCTCCCCTATAATAAATGTCTCCTTTTCCTCAGGGAGAAATGTGTCATTGTCGAAGTCGACATTGATATTATCCTGAAGAAGTGAGAAATAGAACGGATAACGCTTTGAATAATCCACCAGGATATCGCATACCGCACCATATTTTTTTCGAAACGGCTGTCCGCTCCTATTAGTTATATCGGAAGTTATCAGTTTATAAATCTTCTCCATACTCTCAAGGGCCAAATAAGCGACCACCTCTTTTTTATCTTTAAAATAGACATACAGCGTCGCTTTCCCGTATCCTGCTTCTCTTGCTATATCATCCATAGTAGTGTTTTCGATACCCTTATTCAAAAACAATACTTGGGCAGCATCGGCTATTCTTTGTCTATGGACATTTGCAGGTTCTTTTTTTCTTCTGGCCATTTTCAATTCTCCTCCACAATAATATAATCAGCAAGATCCCGTCTAATAGCCGCATTTTCACCATAATTGTCCGCAATTCCTAGTCTTAGAACCATCTGCGGCTGTTTGCTCAAATTAAGGTCCTGTATTATTCGAGAATAATATGGCTCCTCTTCAAGAATGGCACTCATCGGGTGCACTGACACTCCGCATTCAACAGCTGAAAGCCATATTCTAACAAGTTCTATTCCACATGAAAGGAGCTCTTCTCTGCTGTCTCCCGAAGTGATAACAAGAAATCCCGCACAACCGTTAAGCTGCCTTGAAGCAGTATTAATACTTTGCTTGGCAAAAGAGTCCTTTTGGGCCGAATCATGAGTCGTCGTCAAATAATACATAGATTTTACCACTCCGGAAAGGCCCAACTGCTCAGCAGGCAGTCCGTCCTTTTTCTCAACAGTCTCCTTATTGGACAAGCGCAGCCAATTAGCCAGTTCTTCCGCCTTAGCTTTATCATAGCTTTGCTGAGTCACGGCAGCAAGCATATTTTCCTTGATGTATGTAAACTGCTCGGTTCCTTTGGGAAAATAATATACATTATCATATAAAACAATATTGTTGACCTGCCCATTAGATAACGCTGTGTCGGTAAAAGCAGATTTGTCGGTATGCCGCTTATATATCCGCTCTATCCTGTCATAAAGAATTTCATCATTCACTTTATTATACCTTATCTTCACATAATCGTCTCCACTTAAGTAATCAATGCCGCATTCGTATCCATAAGCCTCAAATGCCTCAATCAGCATCCCAGCATAACAGCCGAGGGATATAGTCATCTCTCTGTCATAAGGATCAACCACCGGAAGCCGCCTGCTTTTATCCAGACCTATGACCACGGTCTGGTTTTGGGTATCTACCTTTACCTTCCACATTTGTGTGTTATGCGAATTGGGAGCAAGGGAAGCCAAATATAGCACCTCACAAAGCTCCTCGGATAAGCCTTCTACATTCTTGTCTGTTTTAACTTGAATCTTTCTTCCGTTAAATAATAAAGCCAGAAATCCTGCAAGAATTACGGCTGCAGCAATGAAAATTATTTTCACATACATTTTCATAATAGCCTCCTGATATAATTGAACTCACAGTTCAATTATATCAGGAGGCTATCCAACAGTCAATTTAATATTTGAGCGACATTAATAATATACAATAGGAAGATAACGAATCCATCTATAATATTCTTTTCATATACTCCCCGGCATAAATTATACATTGCACAATATACTCTGCAGGTAATGAAGAATACCAGCATCTGTTGACCCTAGTAATCCTCCGTATATTCAAACAGATCACCGGGCTGACAATTCAACGCTTTGCATATAGCATTCATAGTTTCAAATCGTATGCCTTTCATTTTCCCATTTTTCAAGTTTGATAGATTTACATTGGTCATTCCAACCTTGTCTGCCAGTTCATTTAATGACATTTTTCTATCTGCCATCATTCGATCGAGCCTAACTATTATCGCCATATCCTTCCTCCTATGCTATTGAGTCCATATCATCCTGCAGCTCATAACCGTATACGAATATTTCCGACACAATACCGATAACAACACCAATAACCGTAATAATAATATTTTTTTCTGAAAATACCAATTTAAAACCAATCTGTGTAGATGCACCATTAAGCATATCATCAACAATTGGTGTTACAGCGTCCGGAAGAAACCCTGCCACAATTACCAAGATAGCTAATACTCGAAGTTTATTAATTATTTTTCTAGAAAACGGTTTGCCGGTTTTGCAGACTTCAAGAAGTATCAAGCCTGTAATTAAAGTAAAGCCAAGCACAAAGAGCGCATATAGTGCGCGTGTAATATGTTTTGGGAATGCTCCGTTTGTGGAAAAATATGTCCACATCTCCGTGATAAAAACATAGATTGAGATTGCAGATATAACAAGGCTACATATCATATCTGCAAATGTTCTCTTTTTTAAGCTTTCAGCCTTTTTGTCTTCCATGGTACACTCTCCTTGCAATTTAAAGTGGAACTTTAAATTTTTAAACTTTATTATAGCACCAGTGTATCATTTGACAAAAAGTCTGTCAATAAATTTTTAAAGTATTACTTTAAATATTTGAATTATAAATATAATTTTAAATATTCCAAATTATTATACTCTTCAATTGCTTTCTGCAAAAAAGATATCATCTATTCATATTTACCTGTATTGCTCGAATTATTAAGGAAAAACCTTATATAAAAGTCCAGTAAATTGCCTTTCTGCTTTACTTTAATAAAAATATTCTCGAATATAACCTTGAAGTGTTGCTGTTATGCTCATTTTGATCAGCTATTTTTCCTAGCTCTAATAAGTATAAAGTCAGGTTTATGAATGCATTTTTTGTATGAAGGATATTGATTCATAATTTCGTTATTTGGGATAGGTTCGAGCATTTTTTCAATAATAAAACCCGAACTTGAAAGAGAATTAACAATACTTGAAAATGTACGATGATATTTTATGACTCCATCAACAATCCATGATACTTCTCTTTTACCTTCGACAGAATATGTAATTAAATTATAATGGATACACTCATTCTCAGAATTTCTAGTTCATTAATTTTGCGTCATCAAAGCTGTCGTTAACGGATGCTCCTGCGAAAATATAAAATAGCCGCCTTGATTTAACAGATTATTAATGTCTTCTACCAATTTATCAAAATCTTCAATGTAGTGAACAGCAAGAGAGCTAAATACAACATCAAACTTTTCCGTGATTTTATCCAGATCAGTCATACATTTATTGACATATTGAATTCGGAGAGATGAGTTTTCTTTTTTGCAACTTCAATCATCTTTTAAGATATATCAAGACCAATAACCTTCTCTGCGCCTAATTCAAGAACTTGACACAATTCTCACCATAGCCGCAGCCGATATCAAGCACAGATTTAATGTGCAAATCAGGTGCGAGGCTAAATAATGCGGGTTTTTCAACAACATAATTTGCTGCCGTAGGATTATCTCTTAATTTTTTTACCCATCAAAAAATTCCTGGTTGTCGTAAATATTTTGATTGCTCATTATCTTCCTCCCTTCATGTCTGGAAATTCTTTATTTATGACCTTTCCCAGTTTTCCATTTCTAAATCCTCGACATCCAAGTCACGCACTCCCCAAGGATGGTCCACAAGGAAATATGTCAATTAACAATAACGCCAACCACTAAATGTGCGATTGGCGCTAATTAATTTTACATTAGTTTCTTCTTCAATTCAATTATTCGGGAGTGAATAATTGAAATTACTTTTTTAAATTCCTCATCATCCTTACCTGTAGGATCATCCAATCCCCAATCCTCTCTAAGCTTGCAGGGAAGATAAGGGCATTCCACATTGCATCCCATTGTAATAACAATATCTACCGGAGGGATCTCATCAAGCAACTTTGAACGCTGCGTTTTCTCCATATCAATACCGTAAAGCTCTTTCATTAATCGCACTGCATCCTGATTAATTTGCGGCTTTGTTTCCGTACCGGCAGAATAGCTTTCAAATACATCTCCTGCAAAATGCTTACCAAGTGCTTCAGCTATTTGGCTTCGACATGAATTATGAACACAAACAAATGCGACCTTGGGTTTATTACTCATTAGCCATACCTCCTTTCTTGCCGGAAACCAGTGACTTGTATTATTCGCTATTTTTACAGGTATCAACATAACAGGCACTTCTGTAAGAACCCCAACAATGGTAGCAAGTGCAGCCGGGCTTTGGGTACCAAATAAAGCAATCGCAACAGCAACTGCCAGTTCGAAGAAATAAGAGGCACCAATCATACCGGCAGGCGCTGCTATATCATGTGGAAGCTTTATAGCTTTGCTTGCCAGATATGCAACAAAAAAGATAAGGAAAGTCTGAATAATCAATAAGATAGTCTTGTGCCAATTCTACCGGAATTAGAGATTTATAAATTACAAAGAAAAACAGCCATGCAATGCCGAACATAGTAAAAGGCTCTATCAACCAGTCGGTTATCCATGTAACAAAAAGACCCTTGGGATTTTTGCCTACATTTTTGATGCTTGCAACATCCACCTTCATCATCATGGGGTAAATCATCAGCCATATCAAAACGTCGATGGGAATGGAAACATAGCGATCACTCTCCACTTCAGCAGCACTCCTCACCGCATGAGCAATCACAGCTCGGCTTGCTCCCGGTAAGCCAGCCCATAATTACTGCTGTGGCACATCCCACTCCGGCATCAACAGCGATCGCTTTTGCGGGACAATTTTTAGCACAAGCGCCGCACTCCATACAACGGTTTTTATCTTCAATCTGTGCTTTCTTTTCATTCATACCGAAAACTCCATGAGGGCAAACCTCAGTACATCTTCCACAGCCTATACATTTTTCAGCGGACAGACGAAGCGTTGTGACATTTTTCAAATATCTATGTTTCATAGCGTCCTCCTTTATGCCCAGATACTATTTATCAACAACAATACAAGCCCTGTTGAGAATGAAATAGCAATAAGCGGCACAGCTATTTTCATTTCTTTAATAACACCGGAAAAGGATGTATATGTTGACGAGCCTGTAAAATTCATCGCCAAATAAGCAGACAATGACGGCAATGCCAGTAAATACCCTATGGCAAGTAACAAGAATCCGGGAACAAACCCGCCGCTATACCAGATTAATCCTAATGTCCATAACACTCCCAGTAGCCAGCCCTTCCATGCAAAGGCCCTACCGGGAATCACGGGAAGAAGCAAAGGAGTTATGACGGTTCCCGTTATCACAGCACCCGTATACGCAATAAAATCCATAAGTCCGAAAGGTCTTGCAACGAACAGGTTTAGAAGAAACATTACACCAAAAACCATCAATAAAGACTTTGCGGTAGTCACCAGTTCCATTGGAGTGAGAACTAATCTGTCCCACATCGTAAATTTCACGGTACGCATTTCTTGTGTGGCTTTGAATCCCGAATCAAGAAAAGCCTTTATATCCTTCGCCCTTACAGGTCCGTAAACAACAGAAAATCCGGTTTGCTTTGTCACTTCATGGGCACTCACACCGGGCGCCCCCAATTGCGGCAGGACCAGTTTCCTATGCGATACTATCTCAGACAGTCTGGTTTTCGATATGCGGCCTATCAACTCATCGGTGCCGAAGGTACCTTTACCGGCAGCACACCAAACATTAATGCCCTTTGTATCAAGTATCAAAATCCAACAATCCAAACCTGACAGCTCTTTCCTCAATACATCAAATGTCAGCTTGTAGTTTGCACTCACAAGCACTGGAGATGTATGATCAGGCTTACCTACAGCATAAAGTCCCGGATTGATTTTGTAATTCATTCTGCCGATACCCCAGCGCACCTTCCATGCTCCGAGTATGTCTTTGAAATGAAGATTTGTTGAAACCACAGGCACACGGCCTTTAGGAGTATTGATTTCACCCATTACCCATTCATCATTTTTATTATACAACGTGATGGGTTCAGTGCTGCAACAACTACTTGCCGAGCAGCAACAGGACTTCTCGTTACTCATTTTCATCACATCCTTTACAGCAGACTGTATCTTCTTTACAGATTCAATTTTTTTTAACAGAGGTAATGTCACAGAGAAATCGCATTATTCTGCTGACAGTATTTGCGTCCAATGAGTAATACGTCCACTTACCTTGTTCTCTGCTCTTGACCAGCCCGCATTCACACAAGAGCTTCATGTGGTGCGACAGCGTAGATTGGGACATTTCAAACTTCTCGAGAATATTGCAGGCACAAAGTTCCCCGCAGGAAAGCATATCAACAATCATCGCTCTTTTAGGATCTCCCAATGCTTTAAACACTTTCGAATTCTCCAAGTAGTAGTCCATAACATCACCTCAGATCTAAAAACTTCGATATGATATATTATACGTGTCAAATCGAAAAGTGTCAATATGAGAATAAGAAATGATAGCTTTAATTTACTTGTCAGACTTGCGAATAATCTTAGAATTGAACATTATCCTGCTCTATTACCTGATTTATAAAATTAATTACATTGTCCGAGCAAAAATAATCTTCATGAGCAATATTATCCAATATTTTTATTTTCGCATTTTTGAAACTGGATGAGAGTTTTTCTTGTAAAGAATAATTTAAAACTTTATCACCGGTAGATCCAATAATATAAACCGGGCATTCAACATTTTCAGCATATTCTGCAGTGCGTATATTATTTGAAATAAATACCTTCAACGGTCCCCAGAATATGGGGATGATTTTGTTATATAAATCTGAAATGTCTCTGTATCCTGCAGCGATAATCAAAGAGTGACATTCCCTGACACTTGCCAGATATGTTGCGATTCCTGCTCCATAACTATGTCCGATTATTATAATCTTACTATCGGGATAGTGATTCCTTGTCCATTCATATAAATCTTCTGCGGATTGCTTCATCGTTTTTAAATTCATTTTACCGCTGCTATCCTGAGTTCCGTAATAATCTACTGAAATAAACGGGTAATCAAATTTAGAGGAAAATTGTCCAACAGAATTGTATGCAATATAATTAGAACCGCCAAAAAACAAAATAACCTTATTACAATTTTTCGAATCAAGATTATTGCCATAACCGGTTAATGTATCATTAAACCGAATAAATTGCGGAGTACAAGAAATATTTGTCATCTTTTTGGCTTTCTTATAAAATGAATAGCTTATTGTTTGCATAATAAAATTACATCCAAACTCCGCTATTAAGAACCACATTATGAGCTTTAATAAAATCCTGATAATATCCATCTTTTTCCCCATTTCATATTCCCTCATATTTCTTTTATCAAATAGATACGTTTTATCAGTCTTGTTTATACGTGACCGTAACTTGCAGTAAGATATTATCCATTTTTTCTTACCGATTTCCTCTTAGTAATATATTTTCACTTTTCAACAATCCTTCTAAAGAATTCTATTGCTCCTTTCACATCACTTTCATTTGGGTGTCCTTTGGCAATTCCACCAATCAACTTAAAAGGCCCAAATGTGTCAAAACCTCTACATCCATATGTTCCAATCAACCGGGAGGACTTCTCTGTAATGATCTGCTCTATTTTCTTTGTGTAATTTCCTTTTACACCATAAGTATATATAAGAAATACTTGTTTATTACTTGGCAGATTGTTCTTAGCAAAATCCATAACCTTCTCACTGAATTTACTAAAATATATCCCTGATGCAAAACCTATTACATCATAATTAGATAGGTCTTCATTTTTACATTCAACCACATTAATTAGCTTTACATCATACAATTCTTTAATGGCATCCAAAAGTTTTTTTGTATTTCCATGATGTTGGGAATAGTATACAATTGCTATTTTCATAAAAGCCTCCTGTTTTTACCGATCTTTCTTTTGTAATCGAGAAATATTCTTGTATATCCGATAAATCAAAAATTTATTCTGTCCCCTTTATATTATTGAGTATCCATTGATCAATTATCACGGCCGCTTCCTCGGGTGTAAGAGTAGTATTATCAAGGAGCGTCATCTTAGGCTCTGTCTTATCTGCATTTTCTTTTAGCCATCGATTGAATTCCAATGAGCTTTTCACCCAATTTTCATCAGTCACACCTCTTCCAACTCGCATACGACGTTCAATCAACTCATCATCACAAACAATGGCAATGAAAAAATAGTAGAAACTTTCCACGTTGATTTAATTATATATTACACAATTGATATTTTCCATTAAAAACAATTCCATAATGATTTTTTATATTTTGTGGGCATGGTTTTACATCTACTCCGGTTCGTCAAGGGAAAGTATGAAGGTAAGGTTGTCTTCAACTATGTCGAAGACACGCAAACTTGACGGAGTAATGCATTTTGCAGATAATTGGGGTTGTCTTCGACTATGTCGAAGACAACCCTGACAAAGATGGTACGTATAAAACGCTCCATAAGTTGGGTCAGAAAGTAGAAGGAGTTAAAAAGGTGTCGTGTCGAGTTAAAAATGTGTAGTGTCGGATCAGTAAAGTTTAAATAGCAACTGTTGCAATCTTGAGATGTTTTAGTCAAAGAGAAATCGAACCGCTACCGTCTCCGGTATTAGCCATGTCACAAATATACACGATTCTGTACATAAAATCGGCAGATAACCAAATCCGATTATCTGCCGGTTTATATACGTTATTTTATCTTACTTGGTTCATACTCAACATTTAACGTAGAACCAAACTTTCACGGACGATTCATTTTCTTTATCAAACAAGTTCTTATCAGACAACACCAAAGAGTAAATCTCCATAGGTGGGTATCGGCCACAAGCTTGCATCCACCATGGTTTCAAGTTTGTCGGCAGCAGCGCGCAGTTCGTTCATAAGCGGGATGATGTCATTCTTATAAGCACGGGCATGCTCCAGAGAATCTCCTTCATGCGCATCAACTTCTTCTATCTTCGCACTTAGCGAGTCGATATATGTCTTAAGGCTGGATGTCAGTGATACTAGCTTATCCAGCTCTTCCTTGACGAATGACGAACCTGCACCTGCTGCATTGAGGGAAGCGACGGTATCTGCAACCTTTCTGACATAGGCAAGCGATGCCGGAAGAATTTGCCTGCTTGCCATTTCAATCATGGTCAGAGTTTCTATGCGTATTGTCTTGATATAATTCTCAAGACAGATTTCATAACGGGAATGTACTTCTACGCTGCTCAAAACGCCATGCTTTTCAAGTACCTGGATGTTCTTTTCAGCGATAAGTACGGGAATGGCATCGACAGTGCTCTTCAAATTGGGCAGACCTCTTTTCTCGGCTTCAGCAACCCATTCCTCGGAATAGTTGTTGCCATTGAAGATAATGCGCTTATGGTTCTTGATGATCTCCTTCACTACAGCATTCACTTCTGCCTTGAAGTCCGCAGCCTTTTCAAGGCGGTCGGCAATCTGACTCAGAGTTTCAGCCACAATGGTATTGATTATTAAGTTCGGAGTAGCAATGGACTGTGAAGAACCCACGGACCTGAACTCAAACTTATTGCCTGTAAATGCAAAGGGAGAGGTTCTGTTTCTGTCGGTGTTATCCTTCGGAAGAACCGGAAGTGTGGAAACACCGATTTCCAGGGTTCTGCTATTTCCGTTGTTTTTGACAACTCCGGTTTCTATTTGCTCGATAACACAGGTCAGCTCGTCGCCAAGGAATATGGACATGATTGCCGGAGGTGCCTCGTTTGCTCCAAGTCTGTGGTCATTTCCGGCTGTGGCAACGGAGAAGCGCAACAGATCCGCATATTCATCGACAGCCTTGATGACTGCAACGAGGAAGACAAGGAACTGTGCATTGTCCAATGGTGTAGTGCCGGGATCAAGGAGGTTCTTGCCCTCATCGGTTGAAATGGACCAGTTATTGTGTTTACCGGAACCATTGACGCCTGCAAACGGCTTCTCATGCAAGAGACAAGCAAGTCCGTGCCTGTCGGCCACTTTTTTCATTATTTCCATGGTTAGCTGGTTATGGTCGGTTGCTATATTGGTGGTGGCAAATATCGGAGCCAACTCGTGCTGCGCGGGCGCAACTTCATTATGCTTGGTTTTAGCGGAAACTCCTAGCTTCCAGAGCTCTGCATCCAGATCATGCATGAAGTTGGATACCTTTTCTTTCAGAATTCCGAAATAATGATCTTCAAGCTCCTGTCCTTTAGGAGGCTTTGCACCAAACAGGGTTCTTCCTGCGTAGAGCAAATCCTTACGCTTCATGAAGTATTCCTTGTCAACAAGGAAGTATTCCTGCTCAGGCCCTAAGGTGGTTACAACTCTCTTGGTAGAGGTATCTCCAAAGAGTCTCAAAATGCGAAGTGCTTGTTTGGAGAGTGCTTCCATTGAACGCAAGAGCGGAGTTTTCAGGTCCAGAGCTTCGCCGGTATAGGAACAGAAAGCGGTAGGAATATACAGTGTTTTATCCTTAACAAATGCAGGCGAAGTACAATCCCATGCGGTATAGCCTCTGGCCTCGAAGGTTGCACGAAGACCTCCGGAGGGGAAGGATGAAGCATCGGGCTCGCCCTTGATTAACTCCTTGCCTGAGAATTCCATAATGGCTTTGCCGTCTCCTGTAGGTGACAGGAAGGAGTCATGCTTTTCGGCAGTAACGCCGGTCAACGGCTGAAACCAGTGGGTAAAATGGGTTGCACCCAATTCAACCGCCCAATCTTTCATCACACAGGCAACGACCTCAGCTACATCCGCATCAAGCGGAAGGCCTTCCTTAATTGTCTTCTTCAGTTTCTTATAAATAGGTTTTGGCAGACGTTCCTGCATTACCGTATCATTAAACACAGCTGAACCAAACATACCGGAACAGACTTCATCAGTGCATTTTGACCTCTCATAAATACATTTTTCCATAATTAACTCTCCTTTCAAAATACTATAAAAGCTTGATCTAACAATAAAATTACAATAATTTCCGGTTCATTACCGGTTATAAACCAATAGAAGAACGCAAAAAAGGCATTCCACTCTCTTAGTGAAACGCCTCTGTTTCTGTTAAAACACTATTTAATTGCTTCAAGCTTTGATAACCAGAATCCTCCTTTGGATTCTATATCAATAAATTGCCTTCTGATAATGTCACTAAAAATGACCTTTTATAAATGCGTATCAATTATAGCAGTGATTGCAGGAATCCGCCAGTCTAATTTCATGCTTTGTAATGCTGCATCACATCACGCAAAATACTCAACCCTTCTTGATGCATCTTTTGCACATTGCCTTCAACTATAAAAGGCCCTTATAACAATCACTGACAATTCTGCTTCTATAGTCCATCGAATAATTCAACTTTACTACATTATAGCAGACTCTTCAATATTTTGCAAGATATAAAATTAAAAATTTCATTTTAAAATTAAATTTAATAAAACCGCTATCATTTATACCCTGCATTTTTATTGTCCGATCAGTTTTCTTAGCAAGACTTCAGCCTTGCGAATATCTGCCTTGCCACCGGTTTTCTTCATAATATAGCCGAACAGCATGTTGATGGCTTTGTCCTTACCGCCTCTGACATCGGCTACCACCTTGGGATTGGCATCGATGGCTTCCTTGCACAAGCTTTCAAGCTCCTCATCGGAGATACCCACAAGATCCTCCGGCTTAATAAACTCCTCTACCGATTTTCCGCTATCCAGCATCTTTTGCAAGGTGCTCTGGGCAACTCCGATGTTGATTTTTTTCTCATCGGCCAGCTTTACAAGAGCGGCAAACTGGTCAGCGGAAATCCTTATATCAAATAATTCCTTTTCTTCCTCGGTATCCATATTTGAAAAGATAGTGCCAACAATCAGGTTAGCCGTATTTTTGACGCTTGCTCCCTCGGCCAGCGTCCCTTCGAAAAATTCAGCCACCTTTCTGTACTTGAAAATCAGTCTGGCTGTAGCTTCAGGAAGCCCCAGGTCATTCACGTACCGTTTGAGCTTGTCAAAGGGAAGCTCGGGCAAGGATTTTCGAATTTCTTCCACCTTCTCATCATCTATACTGAATCTTAGAATATCGGGATCAGGGAAATAGCGGTAATCATCGGAGTTTTCCTTATCACGCATAGGGGTGATGCTATTGGTTCCCTCGTCGTAACGCATGGTCTGCTGAACAATGATTCCTCCCGCATCCAGAATATCAGCCTGTCTTTCAGCCTCGGCTATAACGGCCTTTCGAATGAAACTCAAGGAGTTTATATTCTTAATTTCGGTTCTCACACCGAAACGGGAATCACCGGGCTTTCGCAGCGAAAGATTGACGTCGCAGCGCATGGAGCCCTCCTGCATCTTGCAGTCCGATATCCCGATATAGCGCATGGTAAGCTGAAGCTTTTCGGCATACTCTCTTGCCTCTTCGGCAGAAGAAATATCCGGCTCGGAAACAATCTCAATCAGCGGAACACCGCCACGGTTATAGTCAATATAGGTATACCCGTTCTCATGGACCAGCTTTCCGGCATCCTCCTCGATATGAATGCGGGTAATGCCGATGCGCTTGCCGCTGTCCAACTCGATATATCCCTTTTCACACAGAGGCTCATCATATTGAGATATCTGGTAAGCTTTGGGCAAATCGGGATATACATAATTTTTTCGGTCCATATGAGATTTGGTATTAATTTTGCAGTTCAGCGCCAGGCCGGCTTTAATGGCATATTCCACCACCTTTTGATTGAGAATGGGAAGGGATCCCGGCTGACCGGTGCAAACAGGGCAGCAATGGGTGTTGGGCTCTCCCCCGAATTCGGTGGTGCATCCACAGAAAATCTTGGTTTTGGTTGCCAGTTCTACATGGGTTTCAATGCCACAGACAATTTCATAATTCATATCCCGGCACCTCCTTCGTAATCGCCAATCACTTTTCCGGCGCTTTGTTCATAAAAATGAGCCACTTGAAGCACTGTTGCCTCATCAAACTTCTTACCGATGATCTGCATGCCGATGGGAAGTCCTTTGGCGTCCTCACCACAGGGAATTGAGATGGCCGGAACGCCTGCGATATTGACGGGCACCGTGCAGATATCCGACAAGTAAATCTCAACCGGGCTTGCACCCTTGTAGTTCAGTGGGAATGCAGTATTGGGCGCCGTAGGAGCAACGAGCACGTCACATTTTTCAAAGACGGCATCGAATTCCCGATTTATCTCTTCACGAATCAGGCAGGCTTTCTTGTAGTAAGCATCATAATAACCGCTGGACAGCACATAGGTTCCCAGCATGATGCGGCGTTTAACTTCGTCGCCGAAGCCTTCGTTCCTGGTTTTGACAATCATTTCCTCAATGCTGGTATAGGAAGATGTACGATAGCCATAACGTATGCCGTCATACCGTCCGAGGTTGGAGGATGCTTCGGCACAGGCGATAATATAATATACCGGAAGCGCAAGCTTTAAGGCCGGAAGCCTGATGCTTTCTATCACAGCACCGTTTCTTTCAAACAGCTTTATGGCTTCCTCAATCTTTGATTTAATCTCCGGATTGATTCCATCAAAGAATTCTTCGGCAACACCAATGCGCATACCCTTGACATCCCGGTCCAGACATTCGGCCAGAGAGGAACCATAGTCATAATCCACACTGGTCTGATCCAGCTTATCGCCACCTTTGATAGCATCGAAAACAATGGCAGCATCCTTCACACTAGTTGTTAGGGGGCCGATCTGGTCCAGAGAGCTGCCGTAAGCGATGAGCCCATAACGGGATACTGCGCCATAGGTAGGTTTAAATCCCACCACACCACAGAAGGATGCCGGTTGACGGATGGAACCGCCCGTATCCGAGCCCAGGCTGTATGCCGCAAGATTGGCACAAACAACCGCAGCCGAGCCACCCGAAGAACCTCCGGTAACATAATTCGTGTTTCTGGGATTAAGCGGAGCCCCATAGCAGCTGGTTTCCGAAGTGCTTCCCATGGCAAACTCATCCATATTGGTCTTGCCCAGAAGCACTGCACCATGGGCTTTCAGCTTCTCCCAGACGGTAGCATCATAGTAAGGCTTAAAGCCCTTGAGTATTTTGGAGCAGCATGTAGTGTTAAGCCCGTCAGTGCAAATATTGTCCTTCAGGGCCATGGGGATACCGCAAAGCAGCGGCGCATCTCCCTCTTTAAGCCTTTGATCGGCCTGCTCCGCAGCATTCAGGGCTGTATCAAAGGTCAAATGCACATAGGCATTAAGGGTTGGATTCAGTTTTTCAATTGCACCGATATATGCTTTTGTAAGCTCCACCGCAGAAATTTCGCGGTTTCGAAGTCTTTTGGCCAATTCAGATATTTTCGTTCTCATTTTTTACTCCTTTCCACGCTGAAAAATCCGTTATACCCTTCGACATTGGAAAGGATTTTTTCATTGGGCAGGGATGGCATCACTTCATCAGCACGCAGATCATCAAATGAAACCATCCTGGCACCTACGTTTCTTATCTCTTCAGTCCCGCCTTCGATGGATTGGTTGATGGTATCTGCAAATGCTATAATCTCATCAAATTCAGCGGTAAATCGTTCAAGCTCCTCATCCGAAAAGCTCAGCTTTGCAAGCTTTGCGAGCTTTTCTATCTCGGTTTTTGAAATTGACATAATTCTCACTCCATTTCTGACAGCATCAGGCTGTCAAATTTGTCCGGATAATTCAAACACGCTTAATTCCTGATTTTAATATGCACCTCACGAAGCTGCTGTTCGGTCACTTCATTGGGCGCGCCGCACAAAAGATCCTGTGCGTTGCTGTTCATGGGGAAAGCCATGACCTCGCGGATGTTTTCCTCATTCTTAAGGAGCATGATCATTCGTTCAATCCCCGGGGCCATACCGGCGTGAGGCGGCGCTCCGTACTGGAATGCATTATACAATGCTCCGAACTTCTTTTTCAAGGTCTCCTCATCGTAGCCCGCAATCTCAAAGGCCTTCACCATGATATCCAGGTCATGGTTTCTGACCGCGCCCGAGGAAAGCTCAACGCCGTTGCAGACAATATCATACTGGTAAGCCAAGATATCCAGAGGTTCCTTGGTATTAAGCGCCTCCAGCCCACCCTGCGGCATGGAGAAGGGGTTATGGGTAAATTGCACTTTTCCGGTCTCTTCGTCGATTTCATACATCGGAAAATCATTGACATAGCAGAAGCGGTAAGCATTCTTCTCACAGATGTCAAGGCGCTTGCCCAGCTCATTGCGGATTAACCCTGCATATTTGCAGGCAAGCTTTTCCTTGTCGGCGATGAAGAATATGACATCACCGGGAACAAGGCCGGCAATTTGGGCCAACTCCCCTTTTAGTTCTTCGGGAATGTATTTGTCGATGGGGCCTTTATAGGTCATATCCTCCTGAACTTCAAGGTAGCCGAGCCCGCCCATGCCAATGGACAGTGCATATTCCAGCAGCTTTTCATGAAAGCCCTTAGACATATCGGCATGAACCTTGATAGCTCTGACCGTCTTGTTGTGGAAGGGCTTAAAGGCACATCTCCGGAAGAAATCAGTCACATCTATGATACGCAAGGGGTTTCTAAGATCCGGCTTGTCGGTACCGAACTCCAGCATGGCCTGCTTGTAGCTGAAAACGGGAAACGGTGCCTCGGTGATTTCATACCCTTCGGGTGCGAACTTATTAAAGGTTTCCGTCAGAACCTCCTCGCCCACGCGGAAAACATCTTCCTGGGTGGCAAAGCTCATTTCAAAGTCGAGCTGATAGAACTCGCCCGGAGAACGATCGGCCCGCGCATCCTCGTCACGGAAACAAGGGGCGATCTGAAAATACCTGTCAAAGCCCGACACCATCAATAACTGCTTATATATCTGGGGTGCCTGGGGCAGTGCATAAAATTTTCCTTTATACTTTCTGGATGGAACGATATAATCCCTTGCTCCTTCCGGAGAGGATGCCGACAGAATCGGTGTCTGGATTTCGACAAATCCCATCTCGGTCATCTTCTGCCTTAAAAAGCTGATAACCTGGGACCTAAACAGAATATTGTCCTTTACCTTACGGTTTCTCAAATCAAGGTAACGGTACTTTAAGCGCACTTCCTCACGAATTTCTTTGGAAGTGGTAACCTCAAAGGGCAAATCCTTGTAGACCCGGCCTAAAACCGTAACCTTTTGTGCCGCTAGCTCAATGGTACCGGTGGGAATCTTGGGGTTGTAGGTTTCTTCATCCCGTTTTTCCACCACACCTTCAATGGATAAGCATTCCTCTTTTCTGATACCTTTTGGAAACTCAATGTTTCTGAATACCACCTGCATGACACCGTACATGTCCCTAAGGTCAATAAAGGACACACCGCCGTGATCCCGGATGTTTTCCACCCAACCGGCAATTTTAAGGACGGTGCCGATATCTTCTTCGGTAATTTGATTCATTGTCTTGGTACGATAAATCTCTGACATAAAATCTCCCTCCTCATGTTTTCTTAATTCACTGTGTCGGGAGAGCGCTCTTTAAATTAAAAAGCTGCTCGCCCGAAATAAAATTTCAGGGCGAACAGCACTATATCAACGTCCGCGGTACCACCTGAATTACTGTACTCAATTGTACAGTCACTCCTTAGTGTCTGCCGTTGTAACGTACGGCTTACGTCGCACCTACTCGCCATATGCAATATGACTTTCAGATTGAAGCTGGTGAAGTGTTATTCGCATGAATTCACTTTACAGGGTTCTCACCATTCCCCGCTCACTGTGAACGATAATTCATGTTACTCCTCTTCGTCATCGCTCTTTTACGTTTTTTTACTATTAATTTTAATATACCTCAACTTGCCCTGTCAATAGAATTTTTTACTTTGATGCTTTTTTAAGTTGTTCAAGCCTTCTTTCGGCTCTATTTCCCCTGCAACTTCAAATAAAAAAAGCTTGCGACTTTAATTTTTTGATAAGAATTTATTTAATCTTCACAATCTTTTCCTGTGATGAAGTAATGCTTCCACTTCCTTTTGTATATTCTAAAAATGGATGACTAAATATTTTAAATGGTCTTAGGGCATGTCTTATAAAAGCATATCGTCATTAATCACATTTTCATTATAACCGTTTATGCTCAAGAATAATATGATGAAAATATGCAATATTTCTAAAATTAGTTATTTACTCTGCTGCACATTCAAGCTCATACTTCTTTGAAATCCAATAAGATATCAAACAGATATATTCTTATCAATTTTCATATTGATCTCCTTTTGATCTCCTTGGAATCATTTTTCTTTCGTTATCAACACCACCGTTTCCACGTGTGACAGTCAGTCTTTTTTATGATATTCTGATGTTCTCGGGCGGTTGGCTCCCAACAAACCGTTTACTTAACCATGTTTTGAATTCTTTTTGATAAGAATTGTTGTGATTATTCCAACTTATCCCTCACAATTGCTTATTCGCCCCTCCGGTTTATTTAACTACAATAATCTCATAATCCCGCGTACCCAAACCGATTCTCACCGCGTGCTCCATACAGGAACGCCATTCGGATTCGGGCGTGGTGTTGATGAAGTGGTCATGATGGTCAACAAAGTCCGGCTTTTTCATGTTGTCGGTCAGGTGGCTTCCCGGAAGTGGTGTAGCTTTCAGACAGGCATCTACACAGGCTTGATCCAATGCTACCGGGTCAAAGGATGCAAACATACCCAAATCAGGTAAAATAGGCACATCATTTTCTCCATGACAGTCGCAGAAGGGTGACACATCCACCACCAGGGAGATATGGAAGCAAGGACGGCCGTCCACCACTGCCTTGGCGTATTCCGCCATACGATAGTTTAGCTGCTCGACGGCAGCATCATTATCGAATGAGATAGCATCAAAATTACAAGAACCAAGGCAATGACCACAGCCCACGCAATTTTCCTTATTAACTGTCATCTTTTTGTTTGCTGTGTCAAATACTAAAGCATCGTTGGCACACTCTTTCAGACACTTGCGGCAGCCCCGGCATAAATTCTGGTCGATATGCGGCTTGCCATCACTGTGCTGTTCCTTTTTCCCTGCGCGGGAGCCACAGCCCATGCCTATGTTTTTAATCGCTCCGCCAAAGCCAGTCATCTCATGCCCCTTGAAATGAGTCAGACTGATGAACACGTCAGCATCCATAATAGTCCGACCGATTCTGGCTTCCTTTACATATTGTCCTCCCTTTACAGGTACCGCAATATCATCAGTACCCTTCAGTCCATCCCCGATCAGAATAGGACATCCTACAGTCAACGGCGTAAAGCCGTTTTCCCATGCACACTCCAAATGCTCAAGGGCATTTTTACGTTTTCCGGGATACATGGTATTGCAGTCGGTCAAAAAAGGCTTGCCGCCCAGTTCCTTTACAACGTCAACCACAGCTCTGGCATAATTGGGACGAAGGTAGCTGATATTTCCCAGCTCACCAAAATGCATCTTGACAGCAACTAGCTTGCCATCCATATCTATCTGACCGATACCGGCTTTTTTTATGAGTTTCTTAAGTTTGGTAGGTAGTCCGTCTCCGAAAGGCACCGTACGAAAATCCGAAAAATAAACCTTTGCTTTTTCCATCTATTGCTCGCTCCTTTTATTGAAATTATTGTATATATATTCGCTTATTTTATAACCAACACAAACGTCCAAGCTGCAATCTCGGCAAAGTGGATAAACAACCAATCTGTATTGTCAGCAGACACCGACTCTATTTTATCACACTTAGAACACTCTCAGCTGATATAATAGCATTAAAATTCCCCTCCGGAAGCTCTTTTGAATAATCCAATATTTTATACTGTATTGTGTCAATTCCGGCAAATCTTTTCCTTGAAATTTCCAGCATTTCATCGGCAATATCAACTAACACATATTGTGCTGACTGGCATTCTTTATACCAATAATATGTGAGTAATCCCGTTCCAGCTCCCAAATCAAGCACTCTACTCGGTGTATCAATATTGGAAATAACCAGCTTGGTAGTGTTTTCATAATAATCATCAAAGCAAGGAATAAACTTTCTACGGTTACAATCATACTCTTTTGCAATCAAATTGAATTGTTCTTCTATAGTCATAATTTTTCCTCCTAAGTTTATTAGAAATTCGCCCGGTTCAATAAATGAAAATTCTATCTTTCATCATTTCTTATTTTATTTATTATCTCAAATCATTGACCGAATTGCCAATACTTAAAATGAGGGAAACATATCATTTAATTTCAGTTATAAAAAAATGGTACATAGAAAAGGCTCTATGTACCCGCAATTATATTATTTCTGCATAATTGATCAATCAATGATTATTTATTTTTGACAGGCATATAGTGTTTAACTCTTGCAGTCGGCTTTAAAACCGGAGAATCAATAATGAATTCTTCCATGAACGGCCTGTTATCGAAATCATATTTCTTGCTCATTTTAACCCAATCGATAAACCGGTACCATCTTTTGCCGTTATTTTTCCACTCCACTTCTTCGTATGCATATTGACCGCCTTCGAAAACCTCATACCGGAGCCTGTCATCTTTAATCTCACATTCATCTTTAACTTCTATATAAACCTTGCACCAAAAGTCCTTTTTACCTGCCCTTTCTTGATTATAACAGCAAAAAATCCTCCGCTTTCTTCGCGGTAAATCGTTTTCCAATTTTCCTGCAAACTCATACATGAAAGCAAGTGCCTCATTATATGCGTTTTCTCCTTTGAAACAAATTGTTACGGTTTTCATGGGTTCAATAAGCAATTTCCTTATCAACCACAGAAAAGCTCTCTTTTGGAGCAATAGGCATGTAAAGATCCATACCGCCGGTATGCTCAAATTCGTCATTGAAGTGCAGATGCTCTTCAAGCCATTGATGATCAGCAGCAACATATTTACTCTCACTTAGCCATTTATTAAATCTTTGCCAGGCGTCAGATATTTCTGAACCATCCCCACCGGAAGTCAGGCCTCTGACTGCACACACGGCATAAAGCCCGCCCTGAAATGTCTTGGTTTTGACAAGGCTGTCATTTACAACGAAATCATCATTTATCGTAACCCACACTTCATAGCCATATTCTTTTTGATCAGGACTTGCAGGACTGGGGTTATTGAAACCGAATATCCGCAGTTTGTCCTTTTCGATGTTCAAACCGCTTCTTCTTAACCAGTCACTCATTACTGAAAATGCACCTTTTTCAGGCTCTAAACCGTAGTAGCAATAGTAAGCAACTCTGCATGGTTTCAATTCTTTTAAAACTATAATGTCAGGATACTTCTCAAGGAGTTCCGGATCTTGGATATCATAATACTTTTCCAAAACATTCACCCTTTCAAAAATAAAATTGAGATTGCTTTTTCTGAACACATTCGGAGGAAATCCTGTGACACGTTTGAAAGCTCTCGTAAATGCTTCATTACTTTCAAATCCATAACTTAGAGCAATGTCCAGAATACTATTATCGGTTTCTTTGATATCCTTAACCGCACTGCTTATTCTTCTTAAGCGGATATATTCCTTAACCGTATAGCCGGTTAATGCAAAGAACATACGGTAATAGTTTGAACAGGACATAAATGCTTCCTGTGCTGCTCTCTCAATTTTAATATCATCTTTTAGATTGCTTTCAATGTAGTCAATGGATTTCTGAATGCGTTCGTAATAGTTCATACGGAGTACTCCTTAATATCTTAAGATAATTGTATTTTACCATATCGAAATTTCGCCTTCTTGATTTTTTCTCTAAAAAGCGTTTTTGAACATCAAAAACATCTCCGGCAGAATTTCACCAAATATCTGCCGAAGATCTCATAACCCTATGAACTTACGCTCTTGTTATCAAGGCGACACTCTCAACATGGAACGAGCCGCTTGGATTGATGTCTTGGGCTTATTTTTTGAACCTTACGTTTACGGGAACATATCAATGGTTTTTCTACTGTTTATTGAAAATGCGTCCGTATGTGGGAACATGTCTTCGCAGGAAGTGTACCAGCAACTATCGCCAACTGAACTACAGCTTTCAATTCATTTATTTTATTATTCTTGATTTCATCCCATGTAACAGAAGGATTATTACGAAGCGCTGTTTTGCACAATTCAAGGTATTTAAGCAGCACATTTCGTACTATTTCTTCCATTTCTATTAGTTCTATGGCTGAAATATTTCTGCCATCACCCTCATGCAATGAATCAGAACGATATCTGTAGAAATTCTTCATTTTGTCATAAAGTGACCTTACTCTGATCGCGTCGCTTTCTAGCAATACAGCTACTCTCTTCGAAAGCTCTTCTTTCTTTCCCTGTTGATTTCTATTAAGGAATATCATTTCTAAAGCAGTAGTATACTGTTCAAATCCTGTCGGAAGATCAACCTGTTCTAATCCCCAAACAAATTCATCAATACAGCTTTTTAACAATAAGTATTCTTGTCCCGAATACTCCTGCAGAAACTGATTGCAGCGAATTACTTCTTCCTGTGTCAGTGTGTAAACTGTATTGTCTGTGATGTTTCTTGATACATTATCACTCGTTTGCTTATGTGTATTATTTCTTAAACCACCCAGAGCTGAAAAGCGGTGTTCCATAAAAACCTCTTTTAACCCAATATTGCCCTTTTTGAATACTCGTAATAAGGAAAACATTTTGTGAAGGTATTCCATTTCGCTGTTATAATAGGCTTCCAATTGGTTACTACAGTCAAAGTCTTTATTTGTATATATAACACCGGGTACTATCTCCGGCAATTGCACTTGATATGTATCGTCTTTATGTAGGCACATAAAATAAGTGCCTTTTTCATCTTGTCGCTGTGAACCTAAATAACTAATTGCAATTTTTCCGTTACCATCGATTATTTTATTCCTAAATGGGATCTCATCAAAATATAATTTTTTAATTGTATATCCGTTCCCTAATTGTAGTGCAGAAACACTTTCGTCACAATAAAGAATAATCCCGTCTATTGTTACTTGAACATCTGTCATACATCATCACTCCATTTACATTTGCTTGCTTTAATGAATTCTGAATAGCCTAAACTTTAGGCCTCGCACATAAAACATGAATCATCAAGGAAAGTATGGCTCTTTCATTATCAGTCACTTTACTCAATGCTATTCATTATCTCTTTCATGCTGTCAATTAAATAGTCCTTTTCAAGATCTGATGCTTCGTTGTTTTCTAGTAAGCTGGTTATATAGGATTTAATAATATCTTTTGATTTTACAAAGCTGATGTTTCCAGGCAAATTGCTGAGTATCAATTGAGCGTCTATAAATGCGC
>Ga0134103_1001116_pt1 | contig 26669 bp, 18 predicted proteins | sample 14_taG_2_FD_94445 | JGI IMG/M metagenome (GOLD analysis project Ga0134103, IMG submission 94445) | Switchgrass degrading microbial communities from high solid loading bioreactors in New Hampshire, USA - 14_58_20_212_A1 metaG | ecosystem: Engineered > Bioreactor > Semi-continuous > Anaerobic >...
CATATTCGTTTATCAAGGTTCATTTCGTCAATATGCATTTACTTTTGTCAGTCTCTCAATGTTACTTTATCCCATTAATTAACATTCAGCAGGTTTTCCAGTTACTTTTCGAGACTATTCAAATCTATATCTGTATTTTTAAGTTCTGGTTATTCTTAAAAAGTATCTATTTTTCTAAGTATATATCTTTTTAATAAAGTAACGTCCATAGAGTCTATACTTCCGTCTTTGTTCACATCCGCATTTATAAGACTTGGCCCTGAAAGCTGGATTTTACGGAGCACGTGTCTTTTTAACAGTTGAAGGTCTAATGAATCTATGCTTCCGTCATCATTTATATCCCCCAAATGCTCATCATTTTTTCCTTCAACGAAGGTAAACCAATTCAGATTAAGCAGGTAACCGTCTCCACCGGTGAATTTCAAGTAAAGGTCATGGACTCCCTTTAGGCCGCTAACCTCGCATGTGGTATCGACCCACTCCTGCCAGCCTCCGGTTCCTTTAACCGCACAAGTTCCTACTAAAGGACCGTTAATACCGTCAATCCTTATCTCTATATTACCTCCTCCAGTGGCGCTGGCTACTCTTGCCTGAAAACTTGCCGCACCTGAGCCAAAATCTATATTCTTATAAACAACACAATCTCCGTTCTCAATATATCCTACATCTCTTCCGCCTTCACTGCATTCTTCAGTCTGAACCCCCGATTGTGCGCTGTAGCTTTCAGCCTCAATACGCGTATATGCCGACCGCGGTTCGTTGGACGGAGGATTGGCAGAACCGCTTACTCTCAATATTGCTTTCGATTCTCCGATTTTTACCCCTTGCGAATTAAGTATGTACAGCTTGTATGTTCCGGCAACGTACGGAGCAATAATAGATGTTGCATTTCCTGCCGCCTTGGTCATGGTAGCTCCTTCGACAAAGTTAGTTGTCCCGGCCGGTGCAAACCATACCGTGTTTGAAGAGTCTCCGCTGCTCCTAATATTTATGATTGACGCAGCTTCTGCAGCACAGCTAGCAGGGAATACATAATCCTGTGTTGAAAGCAAGCTCTCGGGCAGGATTCTTCTATATTCCTCCTGAATTCCTGAATTCAGGCACACATTATACTGCTTTAAAGGCCATACATTATCCGGAACCGCCACGGGAGGATCAATTCTGCTGTTTGGAGGGTTTTTCCCCATCTTGTTTACCGTTGCATAGGTCCTCAGGATTGTCAAATCGTGTTTTTCTCCAAAATCTTCGCAGTTAATGGTATATTTTACTCCCGGGTCGATATCCAACACGTTGTCGTTTTCAATTATATATGCAGTACCTTCGTCGTTATGCAAGCCATAAGTTGGCCCATATGTTGCCGGTGGAATACCCTTTACATAATTCTCGTTGATATTTGTGCCCGGCATCTGACCTATGGTATATATTGCTCCGCTGTCATGAAGCCTGGACAAGGTATCAATAATCCTGTTATAACTTATTGTGTTGTTCTTGCACGTTGTGGAGTCTTTAAAATTGCACCATCCCCAGCCCAAATGTATACCGTTGTAGGCTGTCCTTTGAACATAGTTATGGGTTATTTCCAGACCTTCCACAAAGTATGCTGTAATACCGGCACATCCGCCGAATCCCGGAACCATACTTATGTCGTATAAGACATTGTTTGAAATGGTATTGTTCTTACAAACACCTTCAATTCCACGAGGATATTTTGCACGGTTTCCGCCGTCTCCAATATAAACATGCTGCGGATGACCTACCGTTATACCGCTTGATGTGATATCGGTAATATAGTTGCCGATGACCTTGGAGTTTATAACATCGTTTACCATTGAAATTCCGTCGGCACCGCTGTGTTTAATCACATTTTCAATAAAGTCAATGGAATCGCTGTTCCTTACATTGATCATTCCCGGTAATGTATCAACAAGATCATATTTGGTGTTGTGCCAATTATCGTTATAAAAAGCTATAAAGCCTTGCGCTGCCTGGCATGTCGATTTGCCTCTGGAACCTCCGACCTCAACAAGGTTATAATCGGTATATGCAAAGGTAATGCCCTGGAAAGTTATGTTTTTAACCCTGTCTGAAGTTGATGTTCCGGCAATCTCAATGAGTTTTTCAACCACCGGGGCCCAAACTTCGGCAGTATCCATATTTTCTCCGGGTCGGATATAGTAATAAAGGATTTTTTCGGTTTTATCAAAATAGAATTGGCCCGGAGAATTTAAGAACTCAAAAGCATTAAAAATTGTATGGGTGCCGGAAGTACTAAAAGCCGCACCCCACCCGGGGGTCTGTGCTATTGACCCGTAAGGCTGCTGCAAAAGAAGCACTCTGTAACCGTTGGCCGTAATTACATCCCGGGTACAAACAATATTCTCATTCCATGTAGTACCGTTTACTATCTCAAGATCGTCCTTGTTATGAGTAATTTCCGGTACATCTGATAAATTATACCGAACCCCGTCACTCTTGCTGCCACTGGTCCAAGCCCAAGGAGCCTGTCCCGCAGTAACGGAATAAGTTCCGTGTCCTCCTCGGGCAGTTACCGTCTTGCTGGTCATTGAAGCTCTTTTATCATTTACATACAGGTTTCGTAATTTAGTCGAACGATTCAGATTCGCTTTGTATATATTGCCGGTATGCCGCGTCCAACCTGTAACCTTTGTTGCACCGCTTAATACAGGTGTTTCGCCGGGGTACGCCATATAATAAATACGATATCCGTTCGTACCTGAATCTTGAGGACCGAACGTGATTGTTTCGGTTATATTATAAGTTCCGCCCCTCAAATATACATAAATATCCCCTTTCATGTTACCGTTGACGGTTCTCACCACGTCCCGGGCTTTGGTAATTGTCTTAAAGGGTGCATCTATTGTACCCGGATTGCTGTCGCTTCCATTGGGTGATACATAATAGGTCACTGTTTCTGCTGCGTTTACCGTATTTACGGATAATGAGCCTGACGAAAAAACAGTCATCATAAACATTAAAGCTATCGCCACAATCATATATCTGTTAATTATAATTCTATTTATTATAGTTCTATTTATCATAAATCCACCCCAGACTTATTATTTTTTAGCCTTCAGGAAATTCGGATATTTTACGCAAAATATATCTTTTCAATATACTAACATCCATAGAGTCTACATTTCCGTCTCTGTTTACATCCGCATTTAAAAGATTTGGTCCTGTAAGCTGGATTTTGCGGAGCACATGCCTTTTTAACAGTTGAAGGTCCAAAGAATCAATACTTTCATCATCATTTAAATCGCCCAGCTTACCATTATATGTCGGTGTGGCAGTATGTGCGGGTGTTGGTGTCGGTGTCGGGTTTGAATCGGCTTGAGCAAACTTCCACCAGTCAATATTAAACAGATAACCGCTGCCGCCTTTGAAAACGAAGTATAAATCGTGTATTCCTTCTGCACCGGAGACCGAACAAGATTTTGTTGTCCAAGTCTGCCATCCGCCGGTTCCTGTAACGGCACACGTCCCCACCAATTTCCCTGTAGGACTGTCAAGACGAATTTCAATATTTCCTCCGTTGCTTGCGGATGCTACCCGCGCCTCAAAGGATACTGCACCGGAACCGAAATTCACACCTTTAACTTTTATGTAATCCCCATTTTCAATAAAGCCTACATTCATTCCGCCTTCACTGCATTTTTCCGTCTCAATTCCTGAACTCCAGCAAATGGTTTCAGCTTCGTTTCTAACATACGGATTTAAAGTACCTATCTGCGCAGGCCCTTCTTTAGTCATATTAATTTTGGGAATTGTTCCGTCGGGATTATATTGGAACTGCTCCACGCAAACGGAACGGTGATAACCTCCTCCTCCCGGCAAAGCACCATTGTGGTAAAAGAAGTATGAATTCCCTTTATAATCAATTACTCCGGGATGATTAGTGAAACTGCTTCCCTGAGTAGGCATTATAACACCGCGATAGGTCCAAGGTCCGGTAGGACTTGTGCTCGTTGAATAGCCGATATGTTCGGGTATCGGACCTGCTGCAAACACCATATAATATAAATTGTTACGCTTGTAAAACCATGGACCTTCTTCATAGGTAGTCGGTCTGTCGTTCTTACTTCGGGTCCCAAAGCCTGATGTAGTAAGAGGTACTTTAACAATGCCGCCCGAGTATGAAATCATGTCCGGATTTAGCTTCACGTAATAAAGATCGGGGTTTCCCCAGTATAGATAAGCCTGTCCGTCATCATCAATAAACACGGTAGGGTCTATCTCTCCCCAGCCTCCCCGGTCTATCAACGGCTTTCCCAAGGCATCTTTAAACGGACCCGTCGGACTGTCCGCTACTGCAACTCCAATCGCCTCTCCTCCGTTTTTCTTTGCCAGAGGAACGTAAAAATAGAACTTACCGTTTCTTTCTATACATTGTCCAGCCCATGCTTTACCGCTTGACCAACTGAAGTCAGTGTATGACAGCACACAGCCATGATCGGTCCAGTTTGCCATGTCTGTTGTAGAGTAGCACCTCCAGTCATTCATGGTAAAGAAGTTATCAATAAGAACATCCTCGTCATGGGTGGTATACACGTAGCATCTCCCGTCATACACCATCGGAGCAGGATCGGCAGTATAGATTGTTTGTACTATCGGGTTGTCCGCAAAGCATGATGAACTATAAAGGCTTATAATCAAAACGCTTGACAACAGCATCAAAAAAATCTTTCTCATTTTTCAATACCTCCACTTATGATTGGCTGTATTCATCAAAAGAAGATATTTTCCTTAATATATATCTTTTTAATAATGAAACATCGATAGAGTCCACACTTTTATCTCTGTTTACATCTGCATTTATAAGTTCTGTTCCTGTAAGCAATCTTTTTTTAAGTACATGCAATTTCAACAACTGAAGGTCCAATGAGTCAATACTTCCGTCACTGTCTATATCGCCCAAACGCCCTACATCGGTTCCTTCTTCAAATGTGAACCAGTTTACATTAAATAAATAACCCTCTCCACCAGTAAATTTCAAATAAAGGTCATGTATTCCGTACAAACCTGTTACCTCGCATGTTGCAAAATCCCACTCCTGCCAACCGCCGGTTCCGGTAACCTGACAAGTCCCCACAACTGGACCATCAATGCTGTCCAGCCTAAGTTCGATATTACCTCCGCTTGTGGCGCTGGCTACCCGTGCCTTAAAGCTCACTGCTCCAGCACCGAAATCAATTGCCCTATAAACGACATAATCCCCGTTCTCAATATACCCTACATCTTTCCCGCCTTCGCTGCAATCTTCGGTCTGGATTCCCGATTGAGCATAATAGCTTTCCGCTTCAATCTGATCAAAAGCCGACTTCGGAACAGGAGTAGGTTCAGGTTCACCTCCGGTTGCCTGAATAGTCACACTGCTGGATGCCAATCCGTTGGAGTTGGCCGTAACTGTAATAGTCCCACTGTGTTTGGTTGCTTGGACGATCACAAGGCACTTTCCGTTAAAAGCTTGCCTGCTGTTTGCCTTGTAAGGTTCCAAGCTCGCAGCATTTCCGTTGTCGACTCCTACAATCACTCCCGGCCCCGATACTGAGAAATTAACAGTATTGTTTGCCGTCGGAACAAAAACACCGTTACTGTCTACAATATCGGTTTCTATAAATACGAGGTCTTTTCCGTCAGCCGTAATAGTTGTCCTATCCGGCTTTAACTGGATCTTTGCAGGATTTCCGGCAGTAACAACCTCATCATAAACTACTGTTCCGCCCTTTACAGCTTTGGCTCTGAGCGTTCCCGGAGCCCAACGAACATTCCACGAAACATGCCCGTTATTTCCCATACTCTTTACTCCAAGGGATTGACCGTTTAAGAAAAGCTCCACAGTATCGCAGTTGCTGTAAGCCCAAACTTCCACGGTAGCACCGTTCGACCAGTTCCAATGGGGCAGGATATGCACCATCGGCTTGCTGCTCCATTTACTCTGATAAAAATAATAAATATCCTTGGGGAAACCACATGTATCAACTATTCCGAAATACGAGCTTTTAGACGGCCACTTATAAGGTGTGGGTTCACCGATATAGTCAAATCCGGTCCAGACAAATTCCCCTAACATGTAATCCCTCTTGTTGATTTCAAAATATGACGATTCTGCACTGTTACCCCAGGCAACTACACTGTTGTCATAAGAAGAGCACTGGTTGTCATTGCCGGTCAATATATTTTGATTGGTAGGAGTCTTATAAACACCACGACTTCTTACCGCTGAGCTTGTTTCACTACCAAACATTATCCATTCGGGGTGTTCCTTATGTCCTCCATCATACATAAAAGGAAAATAATTATATCCAACTAAATCAAGAACACTGGCAATCCTTTTATAAACATCTTCGTTCATATTTATAGCAAAACAACCCCATGTAACCGGACGAGTAGTGTCAATTTCCCTCACCCAGTTTTTCAGCTTCGTGGCAGTTTCAACTGAAGCCGACGGGATCTCGTTGCCTATACTCCACATAATAACCGAAGGATGATTGCGGTCTCTTTTAACCATATCCTGAAGGTCCCTTTGTGCCCAGTCTTTGAAATACTTATGATAGTCATTGGCTGTTTTTCCGGTTTCCCAGCAATCAAAGGCTTCATCCATAACCATTAATCCCAGTCTGTCACATATCTCCAGTACCTGGGGATCGGGAGGATTATGCGAGGTACGGATAGCATTGCAACCCATTTCTTTCATAATCTCAAGCTGTCTTTCAATAGCACGGTAATTAACTGCTGCTCCTAAAGCCCCCAAGTCATGATGAAGGCATACACCTTTTATTTTTGTTCTAACACCGTTTAAAGAAAAACCGGTGGTGCTGCTGAAGTTAAGATAACGAAAGCCCATAGTCGACTTATATGTATCCACCACATTTCCATCCACAACCACCTGGGTTTGAACAGTATAAAGATAAGGAGAATCGGGAGACCATAAATTGGGGTTGGATACCGTGAGATTCTGGCTAAATGTATATCCACCACCGGCCGTTATATTGATAGATGATGATGTATCGGATGCAACCTGCTTGCCGCCTGCATCCATAATTGTTGTCTTCAGGGAAACCGTTTTGGCTGAATTGCTTTGATTCAACACCTTTGTACTGACATTGGCTATTGCAGAATCATTGCTTACTTTTGGAGTCGTTATGAACATACCGCAATAATCCACATGTACAGGGTCCAGTACGGTCAGCCATACGTTACGGTATATGCCGCTTCCGGAATACCAGCGGCTGGTGGGCTGGTTGTTATTGAGTTTAACTGCAATTACGTTCTTGCCGCCTATATTGAGGTATGGGGTCAAATCATATTGAAAGGAACTATACCCATACGGACGAGTTCCAAGAAGTGTACCGTTTATCCATACCTGACTGTTCATATAAGCCCCGTCAAATACAATGAAAACCTTCTTACCGGAATAATCCGAGGGTACGGTAAAGGTTTTTCTGTACCATCCGATTCCACCGTCTAAGTATCCCCCTCCATCACCTGCCGGGGACCATTGATTAAAGGAATTGAAAATACTCCAATCGTGAGGCAAAGTAACATCCGACCACTTACTGTCATCATAATTGATGCTTTGACCATTGCTGGCATCCCCTTTATTAAACTTCCAGCCTTCATTAAAGCTTTGACCTCTTAGTCCGTTGTAAATATCCGTCCCTTTTAATTCTATGTAAGCAGCCTTTGCCGGATACTGCAAACTAGGAATGCCCATTATAATTAATGACATTGCCAGGAGCATACATAGAATTGCTTTTTTTCCCATACAATCTCCTCCCTTAAAAATAATTATTTATAGTCATTATATTTATTCACTTATGATTTCACAGGGACACTGATATAGAAATTCCAAACGATATTCAATCCTTTTACCTGAAACGCAAAGTGCCATGATATTTAATGAGTTTTTATATTATATATAAAAAGTTTTATAACTGCCCCTTGTTTTACTTTTACGAAAGTACTGGTCTTTTTAAGTTGGGAATTTAAAAGGATTTTATAAAATAAATAATAGAGGAATGGCTTTTATGGAAATGACACAGGGGGGACAGTTCTTCTGTGCTGAAGTGTTCTGCACAGAAGAAACGTTCCCCTGTTCCCTTGTGCCCTTGAATGGCTATTAAAGATTATGGTATAATTAGCCTTAAGCACTACACTTTTTGTAGTAAAGTTAGTATTTATAGGTAATATCACCTATCAATTATAGTAAACCATGTAGTAAAAGTTAATAAACGTATATGTATACCATGAATATAATATTTTCATAAGAAAGAGAAAAGGAGAATATTATGAAAAACACATTAAAACTATTAATTTCAGTGGGAATACTTATTATTTTTATTTCCGTTTCTATTTTCGTATCGGACGCAGTTTCGTCTGTTGACTATTTTAATGAAGGAAATTCTCTTCTGAATTCCGGCAAAACGGAAGAAGCAATACAAAGCTATAATAAGGCCATTGAATTGAATTCCGAAATTCCCGAGTATCACTATAATAAAGGAGTTGCTTTATTGCAGCTTGGAAAATATGATGAAGCCATAGTATCTTTTGACAGTTCGATAGAATTGGCCCCTAAATTTAAAGAACCTTATATAAATAAAATCGTATGTCTTCTGCAAACCAATAAAGCGGAAGAAGCACTTGAAACCTCAGATAAATGTCTGGAATTTTATCCGAATGACTCATATACATATATATTAAAAGGATGCGCTCTAAATATTCTGAAGCGTTACGAAGAGGTTTTGGATACATCGGACAAAGTGATTTCCTTAAATCCCTCTGAAAATACCGTTCTTTCCTATGCATATTCCAATAAAGGTGCCGCCCTGGCCTGGCTTAGAAGATATGAAGATGCTTTCAATGCGTGCAATAAAGCAATAGATCTCTACAATGCCAATACCGATGCTTATTTGTCCATGAGTTTTGCTTACAGTTTACAAAGAAACTATGAAAAAGCCATTGATATGTGCGATAAGGTTTTTGAGATAAATCCTTCTTCTCTTGACGCATATATAAACAAATCTTCTTATTTGGTATATGCAGAACGATATGAAGAGGCTGTTGAGTGCTGCAATAAAGCATTGGAAATGGATGTTTTAAAAAGCCCATATATAGAATCCAGCTTACTTGCCAATAAGGCAGGCGCGTTGGCATCTCTCAATAAAGCTGAAGAGGCCCTTGCTGCTACAGAAAAAGCTATAGAGTTGTGTCCCGAGAATTCCCTTGCATATGCTAATAAAGGCAGTGCATTAGATATTCTCGGTAGATATGAAGAAGCCCTTGTTTTCAGCAATAGGGCTATTGGCCTGGATCCAACACTTGGCTATGCCTATAGTGCTAAAGGTCATTCGTTGTATATGCTAAAAAAATACGATGAGGCAATAGCTGCATGCAGTAAAGCCATCGAGTTGAATCCCGAAGACATCAGAATTTGCGTTCAGTGTTATACAAATATCGGAGCTTCTTTAAATGAAAAGGGAAATTATGAAGAGGCATTGGAAAATATTGATAAAGCCATGGAATATGAAATAAACGATCCAAATATTTTGTACTCTGTGTATGTAAATAAGGCATATGCTTTAACAGGACTTCAGAAATTCGAAGAATCTCTTGAATACAGCAACAAAGCAATAGAGTTGAACCCTCAGGATTGTAAAGGATATGTAAATAAAAGCTCTGCTCTTATAAAGCTTTCAAAATATGATGAGGCTATTGAGTGTTGCAACACTGCTATCGAATCGAATATAGAGGATTATTTGCTTTATAATAATATGGGTTTTGCTCTTGAAAAGAAGGGCAAGCTTAAACAAGCTTTGCAGGCATATTCCAAAAGTCTGGCGCTCAGTCCGGATAATGGACTTGTAAAAAGTAATCTTCTACGAGCCTTAACCTGGTATAATATTAAAAGAGTTTGTCTCTTTTTGGCAATATTTTCGGTTATTGCTGCAATTATTATTATAGCCGTTGTCCAGATCATAAAAAAGAAAAAGTCTCAAACCATCACACCATGAAATACAAACGCATAGGGGGACGGTTTAAGATCACACCAAACCGTCCCCCCGTGTCATCATTTTGTGTCATTCGTTGAGTTTTTGCATTTCCTTTGCAAAATCCTCCGGTGATATTTGTCCGGCTATCAATTCAACCACAAGATTCTTATGTATTTCAGCATCTTCACCTTCCAGGAATACATCCCACCAAAGAATCCACGCCGTTGAATCCTGTGTCATGTTCACCATTTGCTTAACCATCGGTGATACTTTCGAATCGTCCACCTGCACAATCCACCCCGGCATACCTGCGTTTGCAAGATAAGACTCTCTTGCCATATCTTCTGCTATAAACTTTGCCACCTCAACAGCCAGTTCCTTATTAGGTGTGTCGGCACTAACCATAAATCCGTCACCGGCACCTCCCAAATACTCCGTCAAACTTCCTTTTCCATCGTTGATCAACGGGAATTTAACCGCAATAATCTTACCCTTGACTTTTGAGGTATCACCTTCAACTATACCGGCCACCCAGTTTCCGTTAAACAGCATCGCAGCTTTTCCTTCTGCGAACATTATGTTACCGTTGTCGTAGGACAATCCAAGGGGATTTTCACCGAAAGCACCGGCTTTTGTTAATTCGACCAGTCTTCTTGCCGCATCAATAAATTCAGGAGAATCAAAGGATGCTTTTTTGTTCAATGCATCATTACACAATTGTGGCCCCGCTGTTCGAAGAGCCAAGATATCATAATAAAACATTGAAGGCCACAATTCTTTAGCTCCGTTTACCATAGGAGTAATTCCTTTTTCGGAAAATGCTTTTACCGCCGTTAGCAGCTCTTCATAGTTTTCCGGTATTTTAACTCCGTTCTGATCAAAAAGTTCCTTATTACAGTATAGAGCAGCAACCTGCATCTGGTACAGCAATCCGTATACCTTGCCGCCATATGTCATACTGTCTGTTATTCCTGGCAATAGCTTGTCCTTAATATCTCCAATGTATTCATCAAGAGCCAACACTTTTCCATTCTCAACAAACGGTTTCGAAAAACCGGCGGACCAAGTAAAGAAAATGTCAGGAATCTGATTCGTTGCCATAGCATTTTTTAGTTTTTTCTTGTAAGACTCGTTATCAATACCCTCTACCACAAGCTCGACATTTGGAAACTTTTCTTCAACATGTTTCAATACCGTTTGGAAAGGCTTTTTATTTCCATCACTGTCGGAAACCCACATATGCCAAAGGCTGAGCTTTATTTTATTCTGATTATTGCCTTCGATCTTTGTTTGAGGATTTTGTTTATCATCAACATCTTTGGCTTTTCCACTGTTTGTGCATGCGGACAAATTAAGAAATAAAACCAGTGTAATCACCATACAAACTATTTTATAAAAGACTTTTTTCATATTGTATCCTCCTCGTTCCTTATTCTGAACTTTGATACTGCATCCGCTAATTGTTCTGCCATCAGATTTATTTTTTTAGAAGCCGCAGCCAACGATTCCATATATGAGTATTGTTCTTGAGTTGTTGCAGATACCTCTTGTGTAATTGATGCTGTCTGCTCTGAAATTGTAGCTATATTCTCTATGGATGCCGAAACCTTTTCTTTTGAATCAAGCACTTCTTTAATCGACTCCGACATATCGTCTATACAACCTACTATACTTTCCATTGCATTAAATATGGAATTAAACGATTCATTGGTTTGGTTAACCACCGACATTTGATCATTTACATTGCTGTGTGCGCTGTAAGCTACATTTACCGTCTCTTCCGTTTTCAACAAAATATCGTTTATAATTTTACCAATCTTGCTGGAAGCTTCTTTTGACTGCTCGGCAAGTGCTTTAACTTCGCTTGCAACCACTCCGAAACCCTTCCCTGCCTCTCCTGCCTTTGCAGATTCTATAGCAGCATTTAAAGAAAGGAGATTAGTCTGCTCTGCAATTCCCGCAATGGTTGTAATTATAGCTTTTATTCTTTTTATATCCTCACTGAGATTATTGATATCCTCTATTACTCTGTTTGATGCCATACTTGTCTTTGTCGCTTTATCATTTAATGTTTCGACGATTTCCAGGGCATCCTGGCTGAGTTTTTTGGTGTTATCTATTACCTTCGTCATGTCCTGCATGTTATCCTCAACCTTGTTAATGCCTTCTGAAAGGACCCTGATACTTATTGCACAGTTGTTTATTTCAGAAGCCTGTTCCGATGCATCGGCAGCTATTTGCCGGGTAATACTGTTTATTTGCTTTGAAGCAGCATTGGATTTTTCAATTGAAGTATCCAATACGGACAAATGGTTCAAAACATCATTGGATGATAACTTAACCTTGGATATAAGAACACTTATATTCGATATCATGTTCTTAAAGTCTTTTATAACGTCCGAAATTTCATCATTTCCATAGTCCTCAATATCGGATGTAAAAATACCGTTTTTAGTCTCATTCATAAGTTTGGCCATTCTTTCAAGAGGTACGGAAATACTCATCGATATAATAATCGATGTTAATAAGGAAAGTATCAAGCATACTGCGATAAATCCGAGCAGTGAATCTCTGATCCTCTCAGGCTCATGTCTGGTATATGATATAGGAATTTTACCGACCACAACCCAATTTGTTCCTTCAATTTCTTTATACGACACCAAGTAATCATTAAACTCAAATACATTTACACCTGCACTTATCTTTATATCGATTTCATTCGCAAGTTCTTCGTCACCGTACATATTTCCGAGTTCTTTCTCATTTTCAGATGAAATAATCGTTCCGTCTTTATCAATAACAAAAATCTCCGAACCTCCTCCTATGTCAACATCTTTATAGACATTAACCAATGCTTCGTTTTTCAGCCCGATAAACAAGTATCCCAGCCTTTTTGCCGATTGTAAATCATTTATCACTTTTACACAAACCAAATAAAAGTTTTCATCATCCTTCACAGTTGTCCAAAGAGGTGCTCCGTCTCCTTCATCGGCTAACCGGAGCAACGCGTCATTAACACCTTCTTTTTGCAAAACACCTGTCAATTGGTAATCTATGGTTTCACCATTGTCAATCATAAATCGTGCAAAAGAAATTTCTTTAGTAAGTGTAAATTTTGTCATCAGCAAATCTTCCAAAGCCTTTATCGCCTTGAATTTATCAAAATCATTTTCCGAGCCCGATGCTATCCTCAATTGCTGTTGAATCTCTTTATTGGTGGAAATATCAAAAGTATCTTGCTCATATTTCGCCAACTGTCCGTCAATACTCTTTTTAATCTGGTCCGTAAACTGCTCAGTGTAGCTGTAAATTTTAGATTCAACAGCATTTTTCGACAGATAATAAGCATACACCCCAAGTAATGTAATCGGAATGATTGAAAGTAATATAAAAGCCAATATTAAACGCACATTAACTCTGGTTTTTCTGATAATTTCAAATTTATAGAGTCTTGTCCGTATTCTTTGAAACATAAATATTTCTCCTCAAAATATCTTATTGGATTTCTCAATCGACCCAATTAAAGAGTTCTGAATGAATCATAAAACAACGAAATACGTAACTATAATGAAACACATGTCACAAAAGACAATCCAAAGTCTCATTGGATTGAATCCCGGCATTATATCGAACAAAAGTCTCTCTTTTATATTTCGGAAAAACCCACTGACGCAATTATATGTTTTTATTTGCATGACTTCTACTTACTTACATTTATTATTTTGAGATGTATATAAAAACTTTCTTAGGGAACAGCTTTTTAAATTCTAAATTTTACCACGAATCATAATTTGAATTCGGTCCATAATAATTAGCGTAGGGTTCATGATGGTTGAGCCAAGAACAATATAAGGTCACTAGATGGCTTTATAGTGTTCGGCCAAAGGTTGATACCAGGTCTATCCAATAGTTGGTACTATGGCTTGATATTAGCCGGAGGGAAGAATGCTATATGTTCCGTAAAGCTGTATTGTAGTAACAATGAATGGATTTTTCATGCAGTTTTGTGAATCATCCCAATAGTTATTACAATACGGTTGAAAGGGATGTATAGCACTCGAGCTAAGACTATCAAGGGTTCCGCAGGCATTAATTCTATTGCATTAGCTTACCGATTGACTCGGTAAACCCTGTGCAAAGGTATTATATGCTGGAGGTTTGCTGCAGTCTATGGATGATTGCAACAGGTTTCTAAGGTATCCTTGATAATCGAGCAAAGGTTGGTATAGGTTTTGTAATGCTTGTGGGCAGTCGAAAGATTGTTTATAGGTATGCAAAGATTTATATCAGCTGTAGTGTAGATCATCATGGGCTCTACTTTTATGTAAATATTCTTTCAGTTTTTATTTTCTGAAGTTTTTTGCTCCAAGAGGTACTTTTTTATTATATTCCTTGCAATGATTGCTGCAGTGTCACTTCCTGAACCACCATATTCAACAATTACAGCAACAGCTATTTTAGGGTCTTCTACCGGAGCAAAACCGACAAACCATGAATGCTCCTTCGCCTTTTTCTTCACCGACAACTCGTTTTCTGCCGTTCCTGTTTTACCGGCTACATTAATGCCCTGAATTGCCGCGTTATGCCCTGTACCGCTAACCACTACCTCCTGCATCATTACTTTAATTTTTTCAGAAACATCCTTTGACATTATTTTACTAAACTCTGCTGATTTTGCATCTTTATCGGTTTTACCGTCAGGGTCTTCCAGTTTTTTCACCAACAAAGGCTTCATCATTACACCTCCGTTGGCAATTCCCGATGTGATCATCGCCATGTGCAAAGGAGTTACCAAAACCTTTCCCTGTCCGATAGCCGATTCAGCCAAATCCGTTTTACTCATGCTGTCGTGCGGAAAGCGGCTGGCACTTACTGGAATGTCGAAATCGATCTCTTTACCGAATTTTGCCCTTTGAGCAATATCCTTTAAGCTTCCCTCGCCAAGGGTAACACCAAGCTGGGCATATACCACATTGCTCGATACCGCAAGGGCCTTTTTTAAATCTATCTCTCCATAAGCTTTTCCTGCTGAATTCCTGATCTCCCTTTCATCAATAACTATAGATCCCTTGTCATTATAAATTTCATTTTCCAATCCCTTTTCAATCGCTGCGGCAGTAATGAGAATTTTAAAAGTAGAGCCTGGGGGATAAAGGCCCTGCGTAGCCCGGGACAAAAAAGGTGCATCCTGGGATTCAACCATAACCTGCCAATTCTTTTCCAATTCTTTGGCCCCAGGGTTAAAACTGGGACTGCTTACCAAAGCAAGAACTTCTCCCGTTTTGGGATCCATAGCCACAACAGCACCCTTTCTCCCCTGGAGCAATTCACCCCCAAGAGCTTGCAGTTCATGGTCAATGGTAAGATAAATATTATCCCCTTTCCTGCCAGGGTAATTTGAACTACTGGCCATTCCAAATACCTGACTGTATTCGTTTATTCCCAACAGCTCTCTGTTATAAGCCGCTTCAATCAAGGATTTACCGTACACTTTTGAGTTGTACCCGATCACATGGCTGTACAATGGTCCAAAGGGATATATTCTCTCCTGCTGTTCTCCGTTTTTTTCACTGTATGCAAGAAGAACTCCGTTTCTGTCATATATGTTGCCCCGGGCTGTGTTCTCTTCAATTTTAACCTGCCGCCTGTTATAGGTATTGGCAATAAGGCTTTTACTTTTAAACAACTGAATAAATGTGAGGTAAACAACTAACGCTAAGAAAAGAGAACATAGACCAACCATAACCCGAATTATTCTTTTGTTTTCAGCCATAAATTTCACCGCCTGCCTCGTCCATGTCCGTATTTGATATAGCTTGCATAATACCCAGAGCAATAAAGCTGGTGGTAAGAGAACTTCCTCCATAGCTCACAAAAGGAAGGGTTATTCCCGTAAGGGGTATTAGCTTTATCACTCCCCCTATGATAATAAAGGTCTGCAATCCAAACATTACAGCAATTCCAAAACCCAAAATCTTATTAAATCTGTTTTTCACACCCAGTATTATTTTTATCCCTCTATAAATAAGAAGCATAAACAAAAGAACTACCGCAACTCCTCCAAAAACCCCAAGTTCTTCACATATTGCAGCGAAAATAAAGTCGGTTGTCACTGCCGGAACCATGTCGGGTCTTCCCATACCGATTCCCGTTCCAAAAAACCCACCTGAAGCAATGGCGAATAAAGATTGGGTTATCTGATAACCCTTATCGGTGATATCCGACCACGGATCAATCCAGACCTCCACCCTTACTCTAATGTGATAAAAGAGGGCATAACTTGCCAGAAGTCCCGGTATTATCAGTGCCGAATTCAAGAAAAAGGTTCTCATGTCCCTGCCATATACATATAGGACGATAAGAAAAACCAAAAACATCAGGACCGCTGTTCCCAATTCCCTTTGAATAACAAGAAAACCAATATTCAAATATGTGACAAGCATTAAAAGCACTCGATTGACAATTACTTTGGTTTTTTCGCTGTATCGGGAATCTTTTAAGAATAACATATCCGGTTGTTTAAAATAGCTTGCCAGAAAAAAAATAAAAAGAATTTTGCTCAATTCCGATGGCTGAAAGGTAAACCCGCCGATGGAAATCCAATTTACCGCACCATTGATGTTTTTCCCCAAGACCAAGGTAATGAGATAGAATGCAAAAGGCAAGAATATATACAGGTAGGTAAATCTTTCCCATTTGCTCACCCGTATATATACAAAATAAACGGAGAAAAAAAGTGTTAAACCAACTAAAACCCAAATAAACTGTTTTATGCCCAGCCCTTCGTTAAGCCGTGATATCACCAAAAGTCCAATACTTAAAAGCATGGATACTATTAAGAAAAGATACTCATCTCCCGCGTTCCTCTTGATAATAAAAAGGCACACGGTGCAAATCAGAAGGGTTACAAAAGTTCCCAGTGCAGCAATATGCCAGTTGTAAGCTTCACCGCTTAAAAAAAGAAAAGAATATCCAATAATATTAAACACAGCTATTAAAAGCAAAGGTCTGCGGAATGTTGTTTCCCCCAGCATTAATAAACACCTCATTTACCGGCAGCAACAAACAAAAATTTTACCTGCCCGATCTTAATGATATCGCCGTCTTGCAATAATACTCTCTGATCTCCGTCAACCCTTGATCCATTAACAAAAACACCATTTTTGCTCTTTAGATCCTTTATGTAAACCATATCACCTTCCACTGAAACATGGGCATGAATTTCGGAAATAAAGGGATCCTTTATTACAATATCATTTTTATCCTGCCGGCCTATAGTAACACTTCTATCCAAAGTGTAGTTTTCCTCAACCTTAAACCCCAGCATGTCCCGTTGATTAATAAGCTTAAAATAGGGATGAAAACCCATGGTATTGGTTTTGCTGATGTTCATAGACTTAATATCAAGATAAATAAGTCTTATGACACCAAAAATAAACAGATATATAACTATTATAAAAATAACTTTTATAAGTAACAGTAATATCTCAACCATTTTTATGCCATCCTCTATTGAAACTCACTAAACCCTTGACGCGGCGGTATTATATCCATCGCCATAAACTCTTCATAGCTGCAAATGCCCTTGTCAATAGCCTGATACTTCAGCACCAAATACAACTCTGCCAAAGTAGCATTTTCATAAGGAACTACAAAAGCAGTACCTATACAGCAGCACATGAGGCCCAATAAATACCACCCAATAAACGAGAGTTTCAATACAAAAATATCCATTTTATGTCCATAAGTCATTTGCTCACTTAACTCCAAAGCCCGTCTATAGCCTATATTAGGATTCTCAGCCAGAATATACGGAACCATCATATATGCATAAGACTTCACAATGCCAGGTATTATAAATAATAAATACCACAAAAAATTCAATACTCCTTTATACAGCATTGCTTTTATAACATCCATGTACTTATCTTTTTTAAATGCAAAGCCAAGAGAATTCAAATCTGCAGAAGTTTGCCCTTCCAATTGTGCGTTCTCAATAAAAAACTTTCTTCCTCCAACCTCAAGGGGATATCCTAAAAAAATTCGAAATGCCAGACCAAATATTAGGGCTAGTATAACAACAACAAATATTATTATTAAATAAATTATTAATTCTTCCTTAGAAAGGCCCCTTAAAGTTTCAGCGCTGTTTGAAGCACTTCCTCCGCTGCCTCCTCCGCTCCCATTTGCACCGACTAAGAGCAAAATAATACTTACCAAAAAAGCCTTCCAATATGAAACCCCTAACACTTTTTTTGCCCTATCCTTAAGATATCCTCTAGTCCACATAATATCCCCCTGTTCTTCAGCCGTTATCCAGCCTCATTACCAATACAGATTATATATTTTTATAATGTTAAATTATATCAAGAATAAATGATTTTCACAATAAAACGTAAAAGACAAACCTTTTATTCATAGCACATACCGATCAGCGCAACAAGAGTCATACCACTGACATAAGTATCAATATTTACATTCTTAGATACTTCATACATATCCTTTATTGCCAGAGCATATACTATGCAGCAGCGGTTAATCATGTCATTCAGTACACGGTTTACCTCTTTGTAAATTTTCCTTGTTGTTTTAACAAATCTCGAATCCAAAAGTATATGGGAACATCTCTTTAAGAGCTCCTCCGGTGTACCTTTAGATACAATACGCATTTTCTCGTTTATCAAATGGGTTGATACTCTTATGCTGTCATCGTACTCAAAGGTTAATTCTTCAACTTTAGGAGCAATACTTTCAATAAGACTTTTATCAAAGCCTTTTTGCTCTGCGTAATAAAAAATGGCTTTTTCCTGCTCGTCTCCAATAAGACTTATCTGATTATTGTTTACCCTCATAACTTCTGCATAATTACTAAGAACTAAAGAATGCATGAAAATTCCGTAACTTTTTTCCTCTTCATCAACATCCTCTGCTTTCTTGAGCTTTCCGTCAAGATATATCTCTCCGACTTTCAGCTTGTCGGGAGTGTTTTTTTTAAGAGCATCCAAAAAGTCCACCTGTTGTATTTTGTTCTGGGGAAAAATCTCCGGTTCCATTTCATTTCTCCTTTCAGGACTATAAATTGATAAAAACTACAGTCATTGAGTCCTATTTTCTGCTGACCAGATTTTTCTGCCTGTGTAATATTTAAAGCAATACACCGTCCCCCATAAATTAAATTAATATTTTAAATATTATACTAAATAATATTAAAAGGTCAATTAATAAATTGTAAATATTCTATAAACAATAGTTTATTTTTCAGATTTAGGCACATAAAAAATGTGCATTTTAACATTATGAAAGACAAAAATCCTTAAGGTTAAAAGCACCATTTTTTCTCAAGTATTCTTAATCCATAAGATCATAGATTTTATCTTTAGAAACGGATAATTGGTAAAAACTTTAATGAGGTTGTTCTTTCGCGGTAAATCAATATCTTATGATATGCTCATGATTTGTCAGATGATCCTGGCAGTACTCAACATCACTGCCACACTTGTAGCAATAGGAAAATTTAAGTTCAGGATGTTCCTTTGACGTCCTGCCGCAAACACAGCAGGTATATACCATCTGCGAAGGCTTAACCTGTGATGTAATTACCTTGAATTTCCTTCGTTTGCGTCTCTTGGCTGCGGCTTTGATTCGCGGAGAAATCCAGTCAAAATAAATATCCCTTCCGAAGAACACAAAAAAGCTTGCAAAGGACAAAGCTGCAGTAATCCTTGATTCCGGTCTGAAAATAATTGAAATCACCGTAAGCACTATATCAAACCAGGCCAGATATTTAACCTTTAACGGCAACACGAAGAACACCAGCAGCTTATAATTGGGGTAAAGATAAGCAAACGCTAAAAATATCGACATGGTCAAAAACTCCGATGTCACTTTTCCGCCCAAGAAAGCCGCCAAAATTGCTGAAAGTACACCTATCAAATAGTAAAGATTAAACCTGAAGCTTCCCCAAAATCTTTCGAGGGAGCTTCCAAAGACATAAAAAACGTACAAAGCCGGAATTATCCAAAAGCCAATCGCCGGAGGGACAAAAATAAAAGTTATCAGTCTCCAGATCTGGCCTTTCAAAACCAAATAAGAGTCTAAATTCAGTATTTGATCAATTGATTTGAATTCCTTAAATAAGCTCAGTATGAAAACAAAAGCTGTCCCGATAACTATGTACTTTGTTAAGTTCTTAACCGAGAAACGTTGGTACTTACGCTCAAGCCTGTCAATCCAATTCAAAGTAAACAACCTTTCAAGAAGTTTATACTAAAACAAAAGACACCTTATAATATATTCTACGTTTTTATAAAAAATCCTCTTTTTCCTCTTTTAATTAAATTAATGCTGTCTCCCTTTGGTACTAGCCTGCTCCACGGCTTACTTCAAAAGGCTTTTTTCATTTTTATACTTAAATAACTTAAACACCTCTTTAGCCTTTTGTCATTTCATATGCCGTTCCGCTAATAAAAGTTCAGGGGGTATTACCCCCACTTATCTTTTTTCAGGTGCATAAATATTAAAAAAATATGCATCCCTCTAATTTAAAAGATTGTTCAACTGTGAAACATGCTGTCTGTTCACATTCAAAATGTCCTCAACCAATTTACGGCTTTCCGGATCCAAATCGCCTCTCACAAGTTCTTCCGCCATTTTTATACCTTTATCTTCACTCTCCAATGCATCCTTTATGATAAATTCCGTATTGCCGGAGACACCTTTTAATCTGTTCATTAATTCTCCCATAGTTCCCATCAAGCCCGGCCCGTCTTCAGGCACTCCTCCCAGGTTTTGTATTCTTTCGGCTATTGCTGCAGCATTCTGCTTGTGTTCCTTCTGTATCCTTTGAAGCTCGTTTTTGGCCACCGGATCCTCTACATTCTGTATAAACTTTTCATACCCGTGTATTGCCATGTAGTTTCCTTTAAGCAAGGCATTGAGTTCTTTAACAACTGTGTTTTCCATTGTCTCAACACTCCAATAAAATTTTTATTTTTAGTATTCCCGTATTATTAAAAATGATGCCATTAATGTAATATTTAAAACAACAAAAAACAGGGGTATCAAACCCCTGATAAATACCGATTATTTAATCAATCGGAATGCTTATCGTTTCATCACTATAGGAATAATACACAATGTATTTTATATCCAGTCTCATATTCTGTCCCTTTCCTTCGAAGCGGAAAACCCTGTCAACCGGCTCCTCACTTTCAACTTGCTTTTCATATGAATCGGGACTAATTAAATCGGGATAAATGGAATTAATAGTTTCCATATATTCATCTCCATCATAAAGCTCCAGCGACGGAATACCCCGGCTTGAAACAACTACGCATGTAGTATCTCCTTCAAAATATACACTTTTTATCAGAACATCGTCATCAACCTTAAGGTTTTCGGTTCTCTCCGATATATCCACGGATTTTTCCATGGGTTTATGCCGCTTCAGTCTTATGTTCTTTATCTCCAATGTATTGAAGTCTTTAGGCAAAGCATCTCCTTTGTTTATAAAACCAACTTTCCCCATGGAAGCCTTCGTGTCTCCTTCATGAAAATCAACAGATTCTCCTTTATCGCTTACCATATCGAATAGGAAAATTGTCATTCCATATTTCTCATAATCTTCTATACTTTCCGGATCAAGCTTTTTCTTCGCTTCGTCTGAAAGAGGGGTAATACTTCCCTGTATATATGTTTTCATTGCCGATGCCGTTATTTTATCGAACAACACCTCGCAATCACCGACCCTGACCTTGGCATTGATATCCTTTTGTACAGAAGTTTCAATTGCCTTGCTCCTGTCGAGAATGAAATCTATGGTTTTCTCTTCCATGTTATTATCCAATCTATACTTAATATTCAACTTCATCCACTTTTCATAGAATGCGGGTGCCTCAAAGGTATAAATATATTCCAATGTATGCTCATCCAGATACGACCCCTTTCCGAATGCGATTTTACGATCATACCCAAGGGGATTTATGCCGATTAAGTCTACATACGGTGTAGGGCCGGAATTAACCAAATTTTCCTCCGGATGATACATTCTACAAAAAGCCATCAGTTCATTGCCATCAAACATTATAGCGTCCAAGGTAAACTCAAGCCCGTCGCTGAAAGTACAGGACTTGTTAATTTCCTGCCCTCGACCTTCATCAAAAAGCTCCTTCAGATTTCCGTATAGCATATTGTCATAACCTATAAACTTCTTGCCGTAATATGCTATGGAATCAAAGCTGTATATCACAATCAAAACAGCTGCAAAAACAGCTGCAACAGCACTTTTATGGAAATGTCTTCTCTTTTTTTGAAGAGCACTTCTCAAGCAATCCTCCATTTCCTCCGGAACTTGGGTCATATAAATCTCGTCCTTCTTTCTAATCAATATTTCTTTCATTTCTTTCATTGATATTCACCTCCAATAATTCTCTTAAGCTTAGCCAACCCGTTGAAAATTCTTGATTTCACTGTCCCTTCCGGAACATCGGTCAGCCTCGAAATTGTTTCATAATCCATGTCCATGAAATACCTTAGAATAATTGCCTCCTGCTGATGAATATTAAGTCTTTTCAAATATGTCATTATGTCATGCTTCAGCTCTTTGCTTTGGTAGTTTTCAATATATTCCTCTTCTTTATCAATACCTATGGGCAGCACCCTCTTTCTTTTCCTTAACGTGTTTTTGCATGTGTTTACCAAAATCTTTTTGCTCCAACTGTAAAAGGATTCCGGATCTCGAAGCTTTTTAATATTGGCAAACAAAATAACAATCATATCCTGCAAAGCATCCAGTGAGTCTTCCTTGTTCCCCATAAAAGCGAAGGCCAGCCTGTAATACTCTTCTTTTTTATCCATTATGAGCTTGATTAAAGCCTCTCTGTCTCCCTTTTTTGCCTCCCTGATCAGGTCAAGCGCATCCATGGTTTTCTCTCCTTTCATAGATAAGAGTATTAACCCGTAGGGAAAGTTCATTATTTTTTAAATTTTTATAAAAAGCTTTTTTCAAAGTCAATACAATCATATTTTAAGATATAAAGTAATAGCAAGAAATCTCCTTGTCTTCAAATGTTAAAAATGAGTTTTTAAAACATCACAAATATTAATTTTGAAGCAATTAAAACTCTGATTTATTGATAATAACCGATACAATCTGACCAAACCGTACATCACTAACACTTTTACCGCGGTAAACATAATGCCTATGCACCAGGGATTTATACGCGACTTTTCAGTAACAGAATTATAATTCAAATATAATTAAATTATGAAAACAGCATGTTACCAAAGTAATGTTTTTCCATATATTTCTATGACCTCGGTTATCTATTAAATCTCCTCTTTTTGCTGTAAAATTGTATAGAAAACTTTGGTAATATGTCGACATATAGAAGTTTTCTCTTTTAATGTGAATTCTATGATAATATTATGAGGAGGTTTTTGTATGAAGAGAATTCTTTCGCTGGTTATTTTTTCTGTTATAATTCTTACCACTGTATTCAGTACAAATGTTTTTGCCAATAGCTCCTTTGAAAGAGTTGAGGACACACTTGTTATTTTAGTAGAATTTACAGAAACTCCACAATCCTTAAGTGCCTATAACGGAACAGATTACACCGGAGCAATAATCGAGAGCGATTCATATTATTCCAATCTATTCTTCGATGTATCCAATAATAGCGTATATTCTGTTAGAAACTACTTCAGACAGCAATCCGGAGGGAAATTGGATTTGCCTCCTGCGCCGGAAAGCTATGGATCGGTAAATGACGGTATAATAAGAGTTAAACTGGATTTTCCCCATCCCAACGATTATGTGACCTCCGGAAAGGACAATGGAACTCTTACAGCCGATGCCAGACGCAACATTGCTACGGCAGCAATAAATAAGGCAGCACAGTACATTGATTTTGCATACTTTGATAAAAACTCCGACGAAAAACTTACTAGAGGTGAACTCCATGTTAATTTAGTTCTTGCAAGCGGCAGTCAAAGCCAAGCTCCCGGCACAAGGGCTTTTAATGCTGATTCCCCGTTGGCTAGCATGGGAAGTAGCCCTGTTATAATAGATGGTGTGAATATAGTGGACCTGCCAATGTCATTTGTTAATTCCAGATCTTATTATGGAAATAATACTCTTGGTACTTATTGTCACGAAATGGCCCACAGCCTTGGAGCAGTGGATTTATATACCATTCCAAACAACAATATAACTAATGAATCCATTATGAATAATTCTAATATGTATCCACCGACTAATTTAGACCCGTTTAATAAGATGATAATGGGATTTGTAGAACCTACAGTTGTATCTTCTTCAGGTACTTATACCGTTAATTCGTCCTTGCCGGATAATCCCGAAAGATATAATGTTCTTCTTGTTCCAATGATATCAGAACAAAACACTCAAGAATATCTGTTAATCGAAAACCGACAATTCAACGGATTCGACACAGTACTAAGCGGAAACCACATGAGGGGTGGAGTTGCAATATGGCATGTAAGTCTCCCTCTTGGCTATAAATATGATAAGCCCGGATTCGGTCTAAATGGATTAAAGCTAAGACTTGAAGCAGGAGATAGCGGCAGCTTTTACTATAACGGGTCCAATGATACTTTGGACATTTCTTCTGCTCCCTCAAACAGCAGAAACTTTTATGGCAATCCCAGCGGAGTATCGGTAAAAGTAAACAGCAGAAGCAGTTCTTCAATGTCCGTTGATATTAGTTTCAGAAAAGAGTTAAAGTACCTGAAAGCAACATTAAACGGGTTATATACTACTATCAGCTGGGATCCGATGGACGGTGCTACAGAGTATGAAATAAGCAGGGATCAGGGACCATATGTCAGCGTGGGTTCAAATACCCAACAATGCTATGTAGCAAATGCAGGTTATCATGTTTACCGTGTAAGAGCAAAAAATGCATCGGGAGAAATAATCGGAATATCCCAATACCTTCAGGTTTTTGTTAAATACTATAATAAGTTCGCAAGTTATGATTTAAATTTCATAAGAACTTACTTAGAGGGTTACTCTACACCGAGCTTGCAAGCTATATTAGACTATGATGTGAATGGGGACAATGAGATAACCAATGAAGATTATATACTTATTGAAAAGTTTATAAACAATGAAATTACTGAGTTACCGGTAGGTACTTCAAAACTGATTGTGTACGGAGATACCAATGAAGATGGAATGGTAACTTCTGCGGATGCATTAAGAGTAAGATTCAACTATTTTGAAAACATTGCCCAGAAAGTATCTGCAGATTTAGATGTTAATAATGTGATTGATTCCAGGGATTTAGAAATCTTAGAAAACTATTTAAATAACGGACCGGACTTATTCAGCTACTCAAAGGGTATTTTCAAAGCTTGTACGGTATTCTATTCCAATAATTAGTCGATTATATTCAGCCAAGTACCGAGACTTTTGGACAATACAGGATTAATTAAGTTTAAACTAAAGCTCAAGGGCATCGAACCCTTGAGCTTTTTGGTCATTTCATTTCGTGAAATTCCACTAATAAAGGCATATTGAGTTTAACCAAATTTGCCCTTTAAACCAAATTGTTTTTTACAGCAAAAATTGCCAGCTGCGTCCGGTCTGCAAGATTAAGCTTTTTTAATATTTTAGAAGACATGTTTTTAATACTGCCTTCTGTAATAAATATTTGCTCTGCAATTTCTTTATTCTTTTTACCTTCGGTTATTAGCTTTATGAGCTGCAGTTCTTTCTGAGTAAGTCCAAATGTATTTTCCCGACTGTTATTCCCTGCATTTTCCAAACTCTTTTTTGAATTATACTGTTTTCTGACGTTTTCAAAAATATTACTCTGAAAAACATTTAAACCCTTTGCAACGTTTTTTATAACAGAAACCAGTTCCGTTTGATCAATATCCTTTAGCACATAGCCGTCTGCCCCAAATTCAAAAGCATCGGAGATATTTTCGTTTTCATAAAAAGTGGTTAGTATCAAGACTTTTATTTGGCTATTCTTTTTCTTAATTATTTTTGTTGCCTCGATACCGTTCATTATCGGCATTTTAATATCCATTAGGATTACATCGGGAACATGCATTTCGCATGCTTCCACAGCCTCTTCTCCGTTGCCGACACATGCTACCACGGAAATCTCCTTATCCTGTTCAATAATAGTTTTCATCGCATTTCTAAAAAGGGCTACATCATCAGCAATTACTACTTTAATTATAAAAACCACTCCCGAATAGTGCTACAACTAAATAAATATTTCTGTTTTTGTTAATGTTAGTTTTTTTCAAGACATCCAACAACGTCAAAGTTCAACCAAAATTATGCATCGAGAAAAACTTCTAACGGATATTTTACCAAATAGAGCTATAGATTAAAATACCCTTATAATAATATAACACACCTTAAACACATTAACTCAGTTATGATAAAATAAAAAAAACTAATAATTATTGTGAGGAATATATATGGTTTTCAATTCTTTTGATGCTAAGACGTTTTTTATTTTTGTTATTATTCATGTTATTATTGTTATACAGTGTGGTCGAGTAAACCCGGGGACTTTCACCCCGAGCTTCTCACAGAACCGTACGTGATAGTCTCCCATCATACGGCTCTTGTTATCCAATCGTCGGATGTATTCCCATTTTCCAGTGGTAGAACAA
>Ga0134103_1001117_pt1 | contig 26669 bp, 25 predicted proteins | sample 14_taG_2_FD_94445 | JGI IMG/M metagenome (GOLD analysis project Ga0134103, IMG submission 94445) | Switchgrass degrading microbial communities from high solid loading bioreactors in New Hampshire, USA - 14_58_20_212_A1 metaG | ecosystem: Engineered > Bioreactor > Semi-continuous > Anaerobic >...
TGCATCCGGCTCTCTTTCCTTGGCTATCTGTAGTTTGCGTATAGCGTAGCGTTCAGCCTCCTCAAAGTCCTTGGCCGGCATCGTAATCCCAAGAAGCTCGTCCACTGTCTCCTTAAAGCTTTTATCCATAGGGCCTCCTCCTTTACTTTTTCTTTTGGTTGTTCATGCTGGCCAGTATGATTAGGGTCGTGCATATAATGATGGTGATTATGACTCCACTCGACATCTCCATCCTCCTTTCTTAAGCGATCCCGAGCCGCTGCACTAGGGTTTCCCTTTGGCCGTATGGCTGGGGTTCGTATCGCAGGTTTTTTAGCTTTCTGCCGTTTACTCCATACTTGGGGTTGTATCTTATTAGGTTTATGTAAGCTACTAGATCATCTCTTTCTTTAGCCATGGCTTTGAGCACTTCATAAAGGGCATGCACGTCATCTATGGCTCTATGACTATTCCTTACTTTATCCTTGAGATTGTATGCTTCGATGGCGTTTTCCAACCGGCGTGGGTAATCTCTGCGGTCTTTGTAAATAGTCAGGGTGTCTAGAACGTTCAGCTTGGCCTAGGGAAGCCTGCTTTCTTTCCGGAGCATGACTCCTGCAAAACTCACATCAAAGTGTGCGTTATGGGCTACCATCAGGGTTGGCCCGTCGCTTAACATGGCCGAGAATAGGGCCGCTGCCTCTGTCCTGCTTATGCCTTCCCTCTGTAGTTTCTCATCTGTGATGCCGGTTAGCTCTGTGATTTTCTCCGGTATCTTTTGGCCTTCTGGCAGCTTAATGAAAAGCTCCAGCTTTTGGTCTATCCTCGGACTGCCGTGGGTGTTGCTTTTTAATTTCAAGGCTGCCAGCTCTATGATTTCGCAGTTCTCGCTGTCGAGGCCGGTGGTCTCTACGTCAAACAAGACTACGCTGCTATGGTCCTTAAATAGCGAGCCGAGAGGGTTTAGTTTCTCCATTCGTCTCCTCCTTTCTCTTTGGCTGCGTTCGCCACCATGCTGATTAGCTGCTCTGTAGTTATTCCGGCAGATTTTGCAAGTCTTACGCAGTAGTCTGCTGTCAGTTCTATCCCTGCTGCGGTGGTATCGTCTACCTCGGCGTATTCATGGTCTTCTTCGATAGATACCAAGAGGTCAGATTTCAGAGTTAAAGCGGGACGAAGGCCCCCGCCGCCGAGGCAAGCGTCGTCGTAGGCCAAACTGCCGTCGGAGTAGACATACCGCACGGTGTGGGCATATCCAGCCATTGGCGTGCTGTATGGCGTTATTAGCCACCACCAGTCGTCTATTGGCTCTATCACGTCTCTGTTTTTGCGGTACATATCTGCTGTTAAAAGGAATACCTTGTCTACGCTGGTGCCGTAGTCTTTTAAGCCGTCGTCTGCTGTCAGGTCCACTTCTGTTTCGATAATGTTGTCAGGATCCAGCCCGTTATCTTCGAGTGCCTGCAGGAAGTTCTTGTTTAGGTACCTGCGGCTGCTGCTCTGCCTCCAGTCGTTGCTGTTCTCCTCGTCGAAAGCGTCGTATTTTAAGCACTTTTCCATAAGTGCCAGCGTTCCGTGCTGATTGTGCTCTACTACCAGCCAGTTAAATCCGCCAGCTGAGAAGATTTGGCCTCTCTCAAGGCTTTTTAACCTCTTTAACATGCTATCAACTCCTTATTTTCTTTGTTTTGCTCTACGGGTTCATTTACTTGCTGCCTTTCTTGGCATTCGCACCTCTCGCCCGGGTCGAGGAATGCTCCGCAGCCGGCGCATACATAGTTGTGCATGCCGATTTCTTCATTGCTTCTGACGCCTGCTGCGACGTCTCGATGGTATATTGCTGCTGAATAGCAGTGTTATCCACTTGCTTCACCTCCTTGAAAACATTCATTAAAAGTTTTTGATATGGCTTTATATGCTTCGTCCATCGTCATGCCAGTAAGTAAAACTACGCTGGCTTCTGCTATTAATTCCTTATCCTTTTGGGTTTCTCCGATGTATTCCTTGCCGAGCTGCTCTCCGGTTTTTCTGTTCAGGCTTATCCTGAAAATATCAAGCTTCACGCTTTTTCTCGCCCCCTTTATGGCATTGCCAGCTTATTTTGTTTTCCTTGCCTCCTGAAACTCTTTGAGTTGCTCAGGAGAAATGTGATATAGTCTCCCAGACTTAATAGCTCCTAGTTTTTTCTTGCGGATCCAGTCCCATACTGTGCGGGTCTTGACTCCAAACATTTCTGCTACCTGCTCGGGAGTCAGATATTTTTCCACTTCTTTCCCTCCTTTCTACTTGCTTTTTGTTCGGTTTAGTGCTATACTTATGCTGTGGCGGCATTATGAATAGCACCTTTCGTCCCTCGAAAAAATAACGCTTTTTCGAGGGTTTGTGTTCTTTTTGTGCTTTTTGTTCGGTTTACCGCTATTATATAACGGTTTTTCGAATTTGTCAATAGAAAATTTATTTTTTGTTGGGAGGTGTAGAAAGGTGACGATCAGCGAAAGAATTTTTGATGTGCTTAAAAGAAACGGGAAAAAGCAAGCAGACCTTGCTAAACATGTAGGGGTTCGCAGTAATACGGTTTCCGATTGGAAAATCAAAGGAATAAATCCATCGGCCGACTTAATACCAAAAATTGCTGAATTTTTAGGCGTCTCCTGCGATTATCTGTTGACCGGTAAGGAGCACCCCGGTATATCAGCCAGTAATATACATAATAGTGCTGTCGTTCAGGGGAATCATGCCACTACATTGATTGTTAAAAACGGAAAGGAGGAAGGGCGGGAATTGTCAGATCAAGAAGTGGAGCTCCTTCGAATATTTAACTTGTTAGATGTGAAAAGGCAAACAGCGCTACTCTCTTACGCCTACAAACTTGAAGATGAGTGTCAACAGGAATAAAGGAGGTGTTGTTTATGAGGTTAATTTTGAGCTCAAAAAAAGGGAAAATTAGCACTTTTCCTGCTAATTATCGTAGTAATGGCCTTTATAAACATGCTACTTTAGAGTCTTGCACATGTCCCGACTTCAAAGAGAGGAAGCTGCCATGTAAGCATATGTATAGGCTCGCTAGTGAGCTTGGTTTAATTGAATTGCCGGATCCTGATTTTAAAAATTAAAAACTCCCTTCAATAGGGATTGAAAGGAGGTAGTGAATTGAATGCAGTAATTTATGCCCGTTATAGCAGTGATAATCAAAGAGAAGAGTCTATCGATGCCCAAGTGCGGGCAATAAAAGAATACGCTGCTCGGGAAGGTTATAATATTATTCGCATATACGCTGATGAAGCTAAGTCGGCCACTACGGACCAGCGGCCTCAATTTCTCCAAATGATGAAAGATGCGGAAAGTGGCCTTTTTCAAGCTGTTATCGTGCATAAACTTGACCGCTTCAGCCGTGACCGATTTGACTCTGCTTATTATAAAAGGCACTTAAAAAAGTGCGGAGTTCGCCTGATCTCCGTTCTAGAAAACCTTGATAATAGCCCAGAGTCTATAATCCTTGAGTCAGTGTTGGAGGGTATGGCCGAATATTACAGCAAGAACCTTTCCCGGGAAGTTATGAAGGGAATGAAAGAGACCGCTTATCAGTGCAAACACACCGGCGGCATCCCTCCTTTGGGCTTCGATGTCGGACCTGATAAAAGATATGTTATAAACGAATATGAAGCGGAAGCGGTCCGCCTTATTTTTAACATGTATGCCGATGGCCATGGATATGGGGCTATAATAGATGCTCTTAATTCCCGAGGTTACAAAACAAAAGCTGGAAATCCTTTTAGCAAGAATAGCATCCACGACCTACTCACAAATGAAAAATATATCGGCGTGTTTGTGTTTAATAAAGCTGCCAAAATGTATAACGGGAAAAGAAACAGTCACAGGTTAAAACCTGATGATGAAATTATCCGTATTCCGGGTGGTTGCCCGGCTATTATTTCAAAAGATTTATGGGAAAGGGTGCAAGCAAGATTGAAAGCGAATAAAAGGGCCTCTGGTGCCTATTCTGCAAAGATTGTTTACTTATTGTCCGGTCGTATCTTCTGTGGCAGCTGCGGCGGGGCCATGGTAGGTAATCGGGCCAAGATGGGAAGAAATAAAACTGAATATGCCTATTATGGATGCAGCACTAGAAAAACTAAAAAAACATGCGATATGAAGCCTATTAATAAGGCATTTATTGAAGAGAAAGTCCTTGATGCGCTATATGAAAATCTTTTTGCTGATCATGTTATCGACTTGGCCACTGATATGATTTATAATCATGCAGCCTCTCAAAGCTCGGAAATTCCTAAACAAATAACTGCTATCGAAAAGCAGTTAGGGACAGTGGAGGTTGAAATTAAAAATATAGTCAATGCCATTGCCGCCGGCATGTTCCATGAGTCAATGAAAGAAAAATTGGACGAGCTTGAAGCATCAAGGTCTGCCTTGCGCATTCGGTTGGAAGAGGCAAAGCTCCAGCAGCAAACTCATTCACTCACCCGGGAGCAGATACGTTCTTTCTTGGCCCGATATAGGAATATTAAAGAAATGCCTCCGGAGGAACAGAAAAAGGCCATTCAGGTATTTGTGGAGCGTGTCACGGTATATGATGATCGTATTGACATGGATATCTTGACTATCCCCAGCAATAATCCCGGTGAAAAGAAAAATAAAAAAACCGCCAGTCGGCCCACTGGCGGTTATGGTGAAACTACACAAGAAAGCAATTCCAGGCCTCTTGGTAGTAGTTTGGACTTGTTGGTGGAGGCGAGGGGAGTCGAACCCCTGTCCGAAAACTCATCCGAATTGCCTTCTACGGGTGTAGTCCGTTCACATTTCTCCCCCGCAGCCGCCGAACGGACAAGGTTACTGCAGGGCAGCGTTTTTATCCGTGACCGTTATAAACGCTAACTGGCGGTTCACGTTCGCCACTACATCACGCCCAGCGCCGGGCCGTGGCCCTCCCGGCGTGGACGGTAGCCGACTTAAGCAGCTACGAGTTCAGGTTCGTAATTGGCACTTATTCTTTTTGAAGCAGTTTATAGAGTTACTTCAGCTCTACCCGCTAGCAAATCTTCAAAGTCCCCGTCGAAACCATTACGCCCCCATGTTGCTGCGATTATTATATCATACTTGTGCGAAAATGTCAAACCTAACAAAATGGGAACCTAATATCTGCCAGCGTCACCGGTATGCTGCCAAGCTCGGCTCCGGTAAAAGCGCCGTGGCTGTCCGAGCCGCTGGTGACGTACAGCCCCAGCTCGCCGCATAGCGCAAGAAGGCGCGCGACGGTCGCCGGGCTGTGCTGAGGATAATAGCACTCGATACCGTCGATGCCCATTGATATAAGCTTTAGCAGCTTTGCCTCATTTTCCGGCAAGTCAATCGCGCCAAGCGTCACGCCCGGATGCGCGAGCACCGCTATTGCGCCTGCGCGGTGGATAACCTTGCAAAGCTCCGCGACGGGCGGAAAACCCGCGGTGCCGTACCCTACGCCGTAGCGCGGATAAAGAGGCAGCCCTTCAAGCGGCGCGCGCGTTATGCCCTTTTCGACCAGATAATGCAACGCCTTCCAGCCGCCGAGCCTCTTATTGTGCTCAAAGCTTGCGTACTCCGATCCCGAAACCGGCTCGCCGGCACGCTCCATCGCTTCTATCAGCCGGTCGCTCATCTCGTCGAGCTTGCGGCGGTTTATTTTGACATACTCCGCAAACTCCGAATCGGCGAAACTGTAGCCGTAGGCGAGCACATGTACGCAAACCCCGCTGTCGAAACCGGTCAGCTCGACCGCCGGCACGCATCTTACCTCGCTGCCCGCCGAGAGCCTGACAAGCTCTTTCGAGCCTTCGAGAACGTCATGGTCGGCGACGGCGAAAAGCTTTACGCCCCGCTCTTCGGCAAGCGCAAGCAGCTCCGCCGGCGTCAGCGTGCCGTCCGAGTATATCGAGTGAACGTGAAGGTCGACTTTGCCTTTCTTGAGTTTTGACTCGCCTACGGCCACTTTATACCTCCGACTACATATGCCACTTAATATAGCTTATGTACTGTTTCCAGTCCTCGAGCTTGAGCCTATGCTCGCCCGCGCGCAAATGGTAGCCTATCTCGCCGCCGTGCAAAACGTCGCCTGCCGCCGGCTCGCGGTCCATCAGCTCGACGCCGGTGCCGCCATAAAGCTTCCACGCCGGCGAAGCCGCGACGCAGCATAGGTACGAGGCGCGTGGGTCAGCCCATAAATCCTCCTCAGCCGCGCCGACCAGCAACCTGCGCGGAGCCGAAAGCGCCATAAGGTAATGCTGGTCGAACGGCATATCTTCCTCTCTGCCCGCGTATTGCGCGTAGGCGTTGCAGAACCAGTACGGGAACCGCTGCGTGATGTCGGCGACTCGCTCGCCGCGCTTGCCGCGCGTTATCGCGTCGCCCGAGCAGCCGCTGTTATTAGAGATTACAAACGCAAACCGCCCGCTCATCGCGCCGGCGACGAGCGCGGTTTTGCCAAGCCTTGAGTGCCCTATTACGGCGATACGCCCCGGGTCGACAAACTGCTGGCCCGCCAGCCAGTCGGCGACAAGGCAGGCGGTCTGCGCCCACATCATTATTTTTCCGCAGCCAAACTCGGGACGGTCGGCGGGAGTTTTTATGCCCTCGCCGTACACTTTGCCCGAAAGCCCGTTTGACATGTCGCCGTCGTCGCTTGTGACGTTTTTGTATATAAACGTGCAAAGCGCAAAGCCGCTGTCGGTCACAAGCTTTATAAGCTCCTCGCCCGGAGGCTCGAAAGCTATGTAGACGAATGTCAGCTCTACGCTATCGCCGCCGGGCCACGCCATAGTCAGCTCGACCGGATGGGAGCCATGCTCCGCCCCGATCTCAAGCGTGACATTCGCCGTCTTGCTTCCGCAGGAGTTTATACGGCTCCCAAGAAGCCCGAGCTTCGCGGGGTAGCCGTACTCGCCGCGGCAAAGGATTTCAAAAAGCTCCTCGCGCCGCTTTTCCCACTCGGCGGGGGTTTTCGCATTGTCTAAAAGGCTGGGCAAGCTACTTATCGCAGGCTCGTACCACATGCGGTACACCTCCAAATACTGCCCGCAAGATTTCGCGCGGGATTTTACGCTGAGGGGTGGGATACGCCTTCGCGCTGCGCCATAAAGCTGGCGGCGTTTTTTTATCCGAGGTCCACCGGCTCGCCGACGAACGTGGCGGCCTCGGCCAGCGGCCTGCGGTCGCGCAGGCGCGGCGGGGACGCGGGAGTGCCTATGGTGAGTATCGCCGTCGGGATGTGGTCTTCGGCAATACCGAAGTGTTTTTTGCACATCTCAATGTTCATCGGGCCGATCCAGCAGCCGCCAAGCCCGAGATCAGCCGCGCGGAGCAGCATATGGTTAATAGCGCCCGCCGCGTCATGCTCGGCAAACGCCCTGCCGCGGTCGGCGCCAAACCCCTCGCACAGCCCATTCAGTATCTCCTCGCGGATGCATACGACGATTATAAGCGGCACGTCGGCCGCCCACGGGATATGCGCGACGGCGCCGTGCGCGGATTTTATCTTCTCGCGGTCGGTAACGGCATAAAAGTGCCACGATTGGTAGTTGCATGCGTTCGGCGCTCTTATGCCCGCCGCGAGAATCGCCTTAATCTGCTCAGGCGCGATGGGCTCGTATCTATATGCGCGCACGCAGGCGCGATGGTTTAGGAGATCCGCAAATTCCATATGCACCTCTCCTTTATAAAGGTATTGTTTTATTTTCTTTGCAATTTTTGCAATGAGGACCGATGCGTAAAGGTTTGCATAAAAGCCCACTGTTACACCACACAAACCCCGCGGTTTTAATACTCGCCGCGCTCGAGGTTGCGCTGCATTTCGCGCTCGGCTTCGGCCTCGCGCTTGTCGTAAAGCTTTTTGCCTTTGCACAGCCCTAGCTCGACTTTCACGCGCGGGCCAGAAAAATACAGCGACAGCGGCACGAGCGTGTAACCCTGCCGTGCCGTGTACTGCTGCAGCTTGAGTATTTCCTTTTTATGCATCAAGAGCTTCTTGTCGCGCAGCGGGTCGCGGTTGAATATGTTGCCCTTCTCATATGGGCTGATGTGCAACCCCACCGCGAAAATCTCGCCGTTTCGGATGACGCAGTACGAGTCTCGCAGGTTCACTTTCCCTCCGCGGATCGACTTTACCTCGGTGCCAAACAGCTCGATCCCCGCTTCGTGTGTTTCCTCAACGAAATAATCGTGCCACGCTTTGCGGTTCTGCGCGACTATGCGTTTGCCCTTTTTGTCGCTTGCCATACCAGGCTCCCTTCCGCCTTTAAAAAAGGCGCCCAATTTCAGCTTACCGCTCGTTTATCGGCACATATTTTCTGTTATACTCGCCCACGAACTTATACGACGGGCGGATAATCTTGCCGCCGCTCATCAGCTCCTCGAGCCGGTGAGCGCTCCAGCCCGCGATTCGAGCTATCGCGAATATCGGCGTGTAAAGCTCGGTGGGCAGACCTAGCATGCTGTAAACGAATCCGCTGTAAAAGTCAATGTTCGCCGCGACGCCTTTGTAAATCTTGCGCTTTTCGGCGATAATTTTCGGCGCAAGCTCGGCTACTTTCGCATAGAGGCCATACTCGTCCATCTTGCCCTTTTCCTCCGCGAGCTGGCAGACGAACGACTTTAGAATCTCCGCGCGCGGGTCGGACAACGAGTATACCGCATGCCCCATGCCGTATATAAGCCCCGAGCGGTCGAACGCCTTTTTCTCAAGCAGTCGCACGAGGTAGTCGGCCACCTTATCGTCCGAGTAGTCGCCGTCAAGCTCGCGCTTCATGTCCTCGAACATGCGCACCACTTTGATGTTCGCGCCGCCATGCTTCGGCCCTTTGAGCGAAGCAAGCGCCGCGGCCATTGTCGAGTATGTATCGGTACCCGACGACGTGACCACATGCGTGGTGAACGTTGAGTTGTTGCCGCCGCCGTGCTCGGCATGCAGCACAAGCGCAAGGTCGAGGATTTTCGCCTCAAGCGGCGAGTATTTGCTGTCAGGCCGCAGAAGGTGCAGTATATTCTCGGCCGTCGAAAGCTTCGGGTCGGGCACATGTATAAAAAGGCTCTGCCCGTCGATATAATGCGAGAACGCTTGGTATGCGTAAACGCTTATCAGCGGGAAAGTCGCGATAAGCTGGATGCACTGCCGCAAGACGTTCGGCAGCGAGATGTCGTCGGCGTTCTCGTCGTATGCGTAAAGCGTCAGCACCCCGCGCGCGAGCGTGTTCATCATGTCACGGCTGGGCGCTTTGAGTATTATATCGCGCACAAAATTGGTCGGGAGCGTGCGGTACCTTGATATAAGCGCCGAAAAATCAGAAAGGTCCTTTTTAGTCGGCAGCTCGCCGAACAATAGCAAATATATCGTCTCCTCAAAACCGAACCGGTCCTCGGAGATAAATCCATTTACCAGCTCGCGTATATCGTATCCGCGGTATAAAAGCACGCCCTCACAGGGGTGCTCGTTGCCTTCTTCGTCTTTTTGGTACGCGATGATATCCGATACCTCAGTAAGGCCGGCTAGGACTCCCTTGCCGCTGAGGTCGCGAAGCCCTCGCTTGACGTCGTATTTGACATAAAGCTCAGGGTCGCTTACGCCAGTACAGCTAAGTTTCCCTGCAAGCTCCATAATCTCCGGCGTCACGTCGCTGTATCTGTAGCCGGGCAATAAAATCACCGCCTTATGTTAAAGTAGTCTTATATTTATCGGATTATAGCACAGATTTGTGAACAAGACTTTTCGATAGCGTAATTTTTAAGAAAATTATATCAATCACCATAAACTGAAGGAAAATAATCTGTGCAAGAGCGACAGATATTGCCCGGCTGAAAAGATTATACTTGCGCGAGGAGTATAGATATGCCGCTTGGCGAAAGCAAAAGGCGGGATACCCCTGGTGTCGTCCCCGCCTTTTTTTATTCAGTCAAGCCCTAACCCGGTCAGTTCGCAGTATTCCTCAAGAGTCAGCCCCGACTCGTAGATTTTGAACGCGTGGTAGCGACCGACATAGCGGAAGTGCCACGGCTCGTATATGATTCCTGTGATGTGGGTCTTGTCTTTCGGGTAGCGCAAGATAAAGCCGAACTTCCACGAGTTCTCTTTCAGCCACTGGAACTCGTAGGTGTTCTCAAACACCTCGTCTGCCGAAAGCAGCGTGTGGATGTCGGCAGCAAGGCCGGTTTGATGCTCGCTCTGCCCGGGAATCGCGACTATAGTCGCCGCCTTCTTGCGCGCTTCCTCTTCGCCAAGGTATGAGTAGACGCTCACTCTGTAGTCGTACAAAAACTGCTGGTAGTCATACGAGCGGTAGGCGCTTGTGACCGTAAGCGTCTGTGAGCAGCCGTTAGCGTATGCCTCGCTGAGCATCGCTTCAAGCGCTTTCGCCGCATAAAGCCGCAGATATGGGGTCACGACGCCGTCGCGCACATACGGCGCGTTTACAAGATCGTCGGGCTTAAAGTCTTTCTCAATCGTATGGGTTTGGTTTATCAACTTTATATAAGCGTCCCTATCCGACGGGTTCATGTACTCTTCATACTCGGACAGGTCGAGTTTGAAGGTTAGATTACTTATTGACGCCTCTACATACTCCTCATAGCCCACACCTTCCGACGCTTTGGCGGGCGGCGCCGCGGCTGCGACCGTTACTGGCTCAGTTTTCACAAACGGCTCGCCGCCAAATCCAAAATGGAGCAGCATCGCCATGCCAAGCGCCGAGACGACCATCAGCACAAAATATATCGCCAAAAGGAGTATGTATCTGGCGATATATACCGACGCCATTGAGCGCCGTTTTGCGGGCCTTGCCCTATGCGCGGGATACGCCCCCGCGCGCTGGCGCGCCTGCGTTTGATACGCAGGCCTTCCTGCCGGACGGTTTATTTTCGCCCGGCTTGACGGATTATAATTATAATAGTAACTTTCATTCATGATTAGCCAATTTCGGAGAAGATTATCTTAAATTTCCAGGTCAGCGACCTGCCGACCTCTATCTCGCGGCTGCCTTTGAAATAGAAGTTGTTCGCCGCGAAAAGCCCGTAATCGCGGACATGCCACGCGGTCGGGTAATCAACGTTCGACGGGTCGTCGATTACTTTTATCGAGACGTGCTTGCCGCCGAGCGTACCAGAGTATTTGCACCAAGGCGACACTTTGCCCCAGCACTCGCGCTCCCCGACAAGCCCTTCGGCGTTTTCGATTTTACCGCCGCGGTCGCCGCGCAACTCGTCGGCGACGCGTATCGCAAACGGACCGGCCTCTTTGGTCGGGCCGAGCGTGATTTTGCCGTATGTGGCGTAAAGCGTTATCTTATGGTCAACCTCGACCGCTCCGTCAAGGTCACGGAAGACAAACTCGCGGCGCTCATCGACGTAAGGCACCCCGTCGCGCGACTTCCATACGTTCAGCGCTATAAAGCGCTCGGGGGCTATCGTTTCAAACCGCACATGCTGTATTATCCCGCCGTCTTTGGGCTCGTTCCAAGTGTCGATGGGCGGGCGGCCTTCGAGTATTACCTCGCCGTGGCCGACAAAAACCGAGCGCTGGTGAGGATGCTCAGGATTATGCTCGTCGGCGCGAGTGAAAGTGAGGCCGTCTGAAGTCAAAACCGGCCCGAGGAAGGGTTTGGGATAGCCGCGGTAGACGTACTTTGCGAAAAGTGCGCCCCGCCGGCTGATTTCAAGGTATCCGTCTTTGTCGGTTATGCTAAACATAATCGCAATCGCACCCCCGCGCCATCCGGGCGCTTTCGCCCGGCGGCGTTTTTAATTTTTTATAAAATCGGCGCCCGCCGGACGCCAAGACGCAACAAAGCCCGTGCATGCAGCCAAAGCTGCCCAAAAAGCATTGTTGCGCGGGCCGGCGGCTACACGCGACATTATTTTTGACAAAGTTTTTTAGCTATAAACCGAAGATATAAGCTAAAAACTCGCGCGATGCGCTAAATTCCGCCGCAATGTCTGCCCCGAACTTGCACTCGACTGTTACCCCGCCGGAATATCCCGAGGCAAGCAGGTTATACGCAAAATCGCGCAGGTACCCGCCGCCGTATTTCCCGGGAAATACGCGCTCCGGCGGCTCGGCGACATGCACGTGGCACAAAATGTCGGCGTATTTTCTTACTTCGCTCGGCGCCTCGAGCCCGCGGTACATATGGTATGCGTCGGCAAGCAAGCGGAAGTTATCCGCACCGGCGCGATGTACTATCTCTGCGCCTTCGGCGAGCGTGTTTATGAAGTTGCACTCGGCGGCGCAGAGCGGCTCAAGCGCGAGAGTAAGGCTATATTCCTGCATTATTTCCGCGGCTTCGGCGCAGAAGCGGGCGAAGATTTTTTTCGCTTCATCTTTATCCATGCCGTCTGGCAGCGACCTTGCGGCGCCACTGCCGAGCACGATGAGCTTTCCGCCAAGCTGCTTTACCCGCATGCTAGCCTCGCGGACATAGCCAAGCGCGCCGGCATAGCCTTCATTTCCCTCTAGGATTTTATAATTGCCCGGTATGAAACTGTTGAAATACTTGAGCGAAAGGTTTTCGCCCGCGGCGCGCGCGGCTTCCTCTTCGCTGAGCGCCATCGCCATGCCGACGGTTGCTTCTGCGTAATCGAACCCTGCTTCAGTGACGAGCCGGCAGCCGGCGATGAGGCTGTCGAGCGGCGCGCTCCCGGTTTGGGCGACGCCCTGGGGCATGAAGCTGCCGCCGGGTATGCAGCAGCCGAGCTTTATGGCTTTCTCCATAACCTGCCTCCGGCAAAATAGGCTTTCTTATGCGGCTGCGCTTTACTTTTTACATTCTACCTCACTTTTCCCTTCAAGTCAAGGCAGCGCGGTGAATTTTTGCCTCCATTCGGTTATATAATAAATCGGCTGGGATTATTACAAAAAGGCTGTTTTGCTATGACCGGAGATTTTTTACCCGCGCGCGGATACATGCGCGTGGTCGTGCTCGCACTGTACATTGTAATCGGCGCGGTGTTGGGGTATATAGCGCTGCGCTGGCTGCTTGCGCCCGCGCTCCCTTTTATCGCGGCGTGGGCTGTCGCCGCGGCGGTGCAGCCGATAGCCGACTTTTTATCCGCACACACGCGGATACCCCGCCGGGTGCTGTGCATAGTGCTCGCATGCGGGCTTTTCGCGCTCTTGGGGCTGATCCTCACCTCACTATGCGTGTTTTTGACGAGCGAGCTTTCCGACCTTATCGCCGACCTTTCGGCAGAGGCGGACCGCATCCTTGAGGATATCGGGAACCTGCTAGACTCTATAGCCGAAAGGCTCAGGATTCCTGAAAATATAGCTATAGGCGAGGATTATATTCAGGAACTTGTCGGGGGCTTTGTGCGGGACACGCTTTCCGCCGTGGCTGCTCAGGTGCCGTCAATGCTTGGCAAGTTTATCGGTGCGCTGCCGGGGATTGTGCTTTTCGCGATAGTCACGTTTATAGCCTCGCTGTACCTCTCCGCTGACTATAAGAAGATAGGCGCTGCGGCAGCCGGTTTTTTACCCGAGCGGGCGCGCGGCATGCTAGGGCACAGCATGCGCAGGCTCAGCTCCGCGCTTATAAAGTACCTGAAGGCGTACTCTCTAATCGCACTTATTACATTTACCGAGCTTTCGATTGGTTTTTTAGTCCTTGGGATAGAATATGCGCTGATTGTCGCGGCTGTTATAGCAATCGCCGATGCGCTTCCGGTTATCGGCGCGGGCGCGGCGCTGATACCGTGGGCTATAGTGGCGCTTTTGCGCGGCGATTATTACCGCGGTATCGGGCTAGTCGTTATTTACATCGTTATTCTTGTCGTGCGGCAGTTTGTTGAGCCGAGGGTATTAAGCGGCGTCTCGGGGCTGCACCCGCTCGCTGCGCTCGCTGCCATGTACTGCGGACTAAAGCTGTTCGGCGTGGCGGGGCTTTTTATCTTCCCCTTCGCCGCCATCATCGCCGGCGAACTTTTCGTGCGGCAGGAAGGCGATGGTCAAAAAGAAGGATAAAAAAAGCACCTCCTTACACACCGCATAACAAATGGCACGGTAGATTTTTACCGTGCCACTTTTTACTTATATTCCCGCAGTTCGGGCGACGGCAGTGACAGTCGCGCCGAGCTCGACTGTTACCTCGCCCATATCGGTCATCGCGGTCGAGTCGTGTTTTTCCTCAACTACCGATATTTCAAGCGCGCCGGTAACCCCCCGGCGGCGCGCGTCCTTTGCGGCAAGCTCCGAGGCGCGGCGCTTGGCTTCGGCCAGCGCGCCCTCGTAGGTTTCAAACGTCAAATTCTCGCCGCCGCCCATAACTATATAACCGCCCTGCCCCATCTCGTCAAACGACGGGCGGATAATCACGCTGCGCTCGCAGCGGACGGTGCAAACCGCGGCGCCGACCGCATTCGCCACGCCGGCGTGGCTTGGCACCACAAACTCCATGCCAAGCCGCTCGGCGGCTTTGCCCGCAAATGCCTTCGCCGGCGCGCCCACAGCGATAAGCTTTGCCGAAGATTTAAACATCGGCAAAAACAGCGATCCTTCGCTACGCTCCCAAGCGGCGGAAATAAGCGCCGGGGGGATAAACCCGCCGCGCGCGCCTTCGATGTGCCGCTTTGCCAATATCCGAACGATGCCGGAGAAAAGCTTAAACGACGCAAGGTCTAGCACCGCCTCGGCTAGCTCGCGCGGGGAAAGCCCCAAATGCCGCTCGTAATACCGCGCGCCTAGCAGCGACGCCTCAACGTCAAACTCAGAAAAATGCCCAAGAATATGCATTGCGTCGGTAGGCGTAAATCCAGAGCGTATCACGTAGCCGCGCATAAGCGGCCTTTGCAGGTCAATCGGCAAGATCTCAAACCCGGCGCGCCGCGAAAGCTCCGGCAGAGGAAGCGGCCCGCCGGAAAGCAGCCTGCATACTTTATTCTCACGCTCCGAAAGCTCTCCTTCCGGCGGCAGTTTTACAAGCTCGAGCAGCTCATACCGGCGGGAGATACCCTGATACGGCGACTCGGCTAGCCTGCGCAGCATCTCTCGCACTCCCGGGTAGCGCGCCGAAAGGTTTGAAAGCGGGACGACCCGCTCCTCGCAAAGCTCGAGCTTGCCGTCTTTGCCAACAATAACCCTGCTGTCGCCGCCAAGCCCGTAGGTGTCGATATATGTCGACGAAACACTTGTTTTCCAGCTTCCTATCTCGACGCCGTCCCCGGTTTTGACCGGTTCGCCGCCCTCGACAAGCGCGAGGTCGGTCGTCGTGCCGCCAATGTCTGCGACCACAGCGTCGCTTACTCCGCCTACGAGGCTTAGCGCGCCGACGACACTCGCCGTCGGGCCGGAAAGCAGTGTCTCAACCGGTCGAAGCGCCGCAAACTCTGCGCTCATCAGCGTGCCGTCGCTGCGCACTATGCTCACCGGCGCCGAGACGCCAAGCCTCGCGAGCGCTCGAGTTATCGCATCGATAAACTCGCGGATAATGGGCAAAAGCCGCGCGTTTAACAGCGCGGTCGAGGCGCGGCGCAAATAATTAAGCTCGCTCGGTGCTACGTCGACGCTGCAGACCGCGCTGCCGCCAAGGCTTTCCACGATATCGCGCGCCGCATATTCATGCGCCGGGTTGCGGCAGGAGAGCATGCCTGAGATCGCAACGCATGGCACCTGCTCGACAAGCCTTTTTATTTTTTCTCGCGCGCCCGGGTCAAACGGCTCGGCCTCGTTTCCGTCAAGGTCTATCCTACCGTCGAGAAAGCAGATGTCTTTTACATCGGGCAGGCTGAACTCTGCCGCTCTCTCCGATACCACCGCACGGTCGCCGCCGATTATAATAAGACCGCAGCGGCCGCCCCGCCCTTCTACGCAGGCGTTGGTCGCAAGCGTTGTCGAAAGCGCGACCCGGCTGACGCACCCTAGAAGCTCCCTGTCAAGCGCCGAAATCGCGTTTATTATGCCTACGCAGAGGTCGTGCTTTGTGGTAAGCGATTTCGCCGCAGCGACGACTTTGCCGCCGCCCTCTTCAAATTTGTATATCGCGGCGTCGGTATATGTGCCGCCGGTGTCTACTCCTAAAACAAAACTCACGTCCATAATCTCACTCATCGTCGAGTTTTAACTCAATTAGTTCGGGCTGGGATTTAAGCAGCGCGATAAAGCCCTCGATGCCGCCAAGCCTTTCATTTGACATTACGCCGCAAATCCTTTTCATATTAACGCTGTGGCAATCGGAGCCGGCGACGCGTATTTTGCCATACTCCGCCGCGTATTTGCCGGCACGCTCATTGTCTAGATCGGTGCGCGCGGCGGATAACACTTCGACACCATCGGTGCGCGAGGGGAAAAGGCATATCGGCTCCCAGTTTTCGCGGAACGGGTGCGCGTGCACCACATACGCGCCGTCGGCTCGCACGCGGTCGAGGTATGTCCTCACGTCCCAGCGCATCGTCTCAGGCTTATCGTAGTGCCACTCGGGCGGCAGCCCGTAAATTAGGTAGTGGCCCAACCCCGACGAGTATTCCCAGCCGTAGAAAACGTCAAGGCCAATCTCCTTCCCCCGCGCAAGGCAGGCGTAATACCCCGCGGTCAAACGGTCGCAGTATGCCTTCCACGCCTCCGGGGTCTCGGCCCGGCGCGGGTCGGGTATCAAATGATCGGTCACTACCACCCCGGCAAAGCCGAGCCTTTTGTAAAACTCCGCCATCTCGGCGCCCGTGCTTTTCGCGCAGCCGCTCGACTCCGAGCAGTGCATGTGCGTTTCGTATTTATATATACCCATAAATATACCTCCGGGCAATATAAAAGCCCTTTCGCGACGAAAGGGCCGTATTTTTGCGGCGCCTCCCAAAGCGCCAGCCGCAGGTTGCCGGCGCCGCAACTTCTGTTATTTAATTATGTTCACGCGGTAAACACCGTCGAGCGAGGTGATTTTCTCGGTCACCTGCGACGGCACTTCGCCTATAAGCTCGATTATCGTGTAGGCGTAATCGCCCCGCGAGCGGTTTATCATGTTCTCTATATTTATATTATGAGCCGAGACCGCTGCGCTGAACTGCGACAGCATGTGCGGCTTGTTCGCGTGCAACACGCATATGCGCGCGTCGCCGTCATGCGGCATCGAGGTATTCGGATAGTTGACGCTGTTTATTATATTGCCGTTTTTCAGGTATTCCGATACCTGCTTTACCGCCATTACAGCGCAGTTGTCCTCGCTCTCGACGGTCGAGGCGCCGAGGTGCGGGATGGCGATGACGCCGTCCATTCCGACAAGCTCGTCGGTCGGGAAGTCGGTTACGTAGCGCTTGACCTTGCCTGAGGCGAGCGCTGCGATTATATCGGCGCTGTTGACGAGGTCGGCGCGCGAAAGGTTTATAATGCGCACGCCGTCCTTCATCTTGGCGATAGACTCGGCGCAGATCATGCCTTTGGTCTCGTTTGTCGCCGGCGCATGAATGGTGATATAATCGGCGGCGGCGTAGACCTCGTCGTAGCTTGTAGCGCGGCGAACGGCGCGGGAAAGCCCCCATGCTGCGTCGACGGTGATATACGGGTCGTATCCGATGACCTCCATGCCAAGCGCGACCGCGGCATTCGCAACCATGCCGCCTATCGCGCCAAGGCCGATTACGCCGAGAGTTTTGCCCTCAATCTCGCAGCCGGCGAACTTCGATTTGCCGGCTTCGACGAGTTTCGCGACGCCTTCTTGGCCTTTTAGCGACTTTACCCATTCGATGCCCGCGACTATATCGCGCGAAGCGAGAAGAAGCGCGGCAATTGTAAGCTCCTTCACGCCGTTCGCGTTTGCACCGGGCGTGTTGAACACAACGATCCCGCGCTTAGAGCATTCCTCTACCGGTATATTGTTGACGCCGGCGCCGGCGCGCGCGATGGCACGAAGCGACGGTCCGAACTCCATATTGTGCATATCCGCCGAACGCACAATTATCGCGTCGGGGTCCTCTATATCCTCGCCAACTATGAACTCGTCACGGTTGAGACGGTCGGTTCCGACCTTCGCGATTTTATTGAGCAGCTTTATTTTAAACATCCGGCTGTACCTCACTTATTTTTTCGGGTTTTCCGCCGCAAACTTCTTCATAAACTCGACAAGCGCGACGACGCCTTCGCGCGGCATTGCGTTGTATATAGACGCGCGCATGCCGCCGACTGAGCGGTGGCCTTTGAGGTTCTTCAGTCCCGCCTTCTCGGCTTCTTTGGCGAACTTCTTGTCGAGCTCCTCATTGCCCGTCACGAATGTGACGTTCATTATTGAGCGGTACTCTTTTTCGGCGGGCGCGATATAGTAGTCTTGCGAGTCGAGATAATCGTACAAAATCGCGGCTTTTTCGCGGTTGATTTTCGCCATGGCCTCAAGGCCGCCGAGTTCCTCGACCCAGTGGGATACCAGCCCGAGGATATATATCGAAAAGCATGGCGGGGTGTTGTACATCGAGCCGTTTTCAGCCATCACTTTCCAGTCGAGCATTGATGGCGTCATGCTGTTCGCTCGGCCGAGCAAGTCCTCGCGCACAATGACGACCGTTACGCCCGCCGGGCCCATGTTCTTTTGCGCGCCGGCATATATGACGCCGAAGCGCGAGACGTCAATAGGCTCCGAGAGTATGCACGACGACATGTCTGCGACGAGCGGGATGTCGCCGGTGTCGGGGATATAGTTCCATTTTGTGCCGTAGATTGTATTGTTAAAGCAGATATGCACATAATCTGCGTCGGGGCTGAAATCCTCGCGGGTAAGTGCCGGTATATAGGTGTGGTTTTTATCGGCAGTCGAGGCGACGATCCTTACATCGCCGTATTTTTTCGCCTCGTCGGCGGCTTTCTTTGAAAACTGGCCGGTTACGACATAATCTGCCTTACCCGAGCGGGTAAGCAAGTTCAGCGGGACGGCGGCAAACTGCGTGGTCGCGCCGCCCTGCACAAACAGCACTTTATAGTTTTCGGGGATGTTCATGACGCGGCGCAGAGTCTCTTCCGCGTCCGCGATGATCGGCTCAAAGTCACTAGATCGGTGACTCATCTCCATCACGGACATACCCGAGCTGCCATAGCATACAAGCTCGGACGCTGCACGCTCGAGTACAGGCAACGGCAATACTGATGGGCCTGCGGAAAAGTTGTAGACTCTTGTCATGACCATTTGCTCCCTCGTTTTAAAATTTTATATAAATCTTTATAATATTAGAATTTATTATATTACCATATATACTACAAGTCAATATAAATAGTGCCGTTTTTAGGCATTCCGGTATTGCATTTTTATAACATTATCAACATGAGGGGGCAAAAGTTTTGCAAGTTATTCGATATCAAGATGCATTTTGCAGGTCGGCGGCCAGTACACGCTGTCGAGCAGCGCCCAATCCTCGTCCGAGATTTTAAGGCTCACCGCCGCGACATTTTCCTCCACATGCGCTACCGAGCCGGCTTTTGGAATCGCACAGACGCAGCTTTTTTTGAGCACGAACGCGAGCATAACCTGCATGACGGTAGCCCCGTATTTTTTCGCGACCGCCGCTATTGTGGGGTCGGTCCGCACGTCGGGCGCGAGCCTTTTCAGCGTGCCGGCTTGCGCGAGCGGGCAATACGCCATAATCGCCACGTTTTGCTGCTCGCACCAGGGGATAAGGTCGTATTCAATCCCGCGCGAGGTTATGTTATAAAGCACTTGGTTTACCGCGCAATTTTGCCCGCCGGGGATTTGCCAAAGCTCCTCCATGTCGGGCGTGTCGAAGTTTGAGACGCCCCAGCGGCGGATTTTGCCCTCCGAGACGAGTTTTTCCATGCACCACACTGTTTCCTCGAGCGGAACAGAGCCGCGCCAGTGGAGCAGGTATATGTCGAGGTAGTCTACGCGGAGCCTTTTTAACGAGTCTTCGCAGCTTTTGAAAATATGCCTTTTGCCGGCATTATGCGGCAAGACTTTTGATACTAGTATATAGTTCTCGCGAGGGATGCCGGCAAGCGCGCGGCCGATAAGCTCCTCCGACGCGCCGCCGCCGTACATCTCCGCCGTGTCGATTAGCGTTGCGCCGAGCTCGATTCCCCGCCTTATCGCAGCTATCTCGCTCTCCGCTTTAGCCGGGTCGTCTCCTATCCGCCACCCGCCCAGACCCAGCGCGGGTATTAAAAGACCATTTGCGTTGACTTGTTTCATTGTTTCGGTTCACCTTTTGTCAATTATTTATCGCGTGAAACTTTAAAAAAAAGTTTCAAGCACCCTTCTAAAACTATAGGGCATAGGGGCATGTGTTATATTTCAGAGTTTTGCGCAAAATTTCAGTATTATGCCAAGCGTCCAAATATACAAGTCCCCTTACTAAATCCGCACCTACTTGCTCGGGCCCCTTACCCAAGAGGCGGCTTGGGTGGCACTACCCCCATCGGCGAATGCGCTACTTTAGCCGCAAAATTTTGCGCCGCCAAATCATTGGCGGCGCGTCAATTCTTTACGGTATGACCGGTCGGCTATGGTCGCCGTCGGGGATACTCTTTATTCTTCGATTGCGGCTTTGCGGCTGATTATCTTGCGCAGGCGCTCCGCGTCGAACTTCTCGCGGCGGTCGAACGAATAGATGCCGTTCTTCTCCTGCATGACATCCGTCAACTGCGTGTAGCAGAATGCGCAGATGCTCGGATTGTCAAGCAACGTCGAGATGAGCGCTTCGAAGCGCGAGTAGAACTCCTCAAGCGACTTGGGCGCCTCTCCGTAGCCCCAGCCTGCGATGCCTTCCTCGTCGATGTTCCAGTGCGTGCCGCCGAACTCCGACACGAAGAAAGGCTTGCCAGCCGGATACGCGTTTTCGGGGCGGTCTGCGTAATTGGTGAACACCTTGCCTTCGCCGCCGGCGAGAGGCGCATAGTGCTTTGCGAACTCGTCCGGGCGCTGCTCGTAGTCGTGCACGTCGTAAATGTCGCCGAGCCCGTACACATGGAAGTAGCCCGAAGTGTCGATATAGATGCGGTACGGGTCAATCGCGCGTGTGACGGCTGCGACCGTGCGGTAGAGGCGCTCGTTGCGGCGCGGGCCGGTCTCGTTGAACGGGCACCAGCCGATAATCGCGGGGGAGTTATAGTCGCGCTCTATCGCTTCGAGCCATTCGGCGAGCATCGAGTTGAGCGCTTCAGGGCGGGCGTCGTCAAGGCCCCAGTTCGGATACTCGCCCCAGAGCAAATAACCGTGCTTGTCGGCGTAATACGATGTATAAGGCTCGAACACCTTCATGTGCAGGCGAGCGCCGTTGAAGCCGACTTTCTTAGAGAGGATGATGTCGCGTTCGATGTCCTCAACCGTGGGCGCGGTGTAAATCCCGTCGGGATAATAGCCCTGGTCGAGCACCAGGCGCTGGAACACCGGCTTGCCGTTGAGCAGGAACTTGTTTCCGCAAATTTCGACCGAACGCATGCCGAAATAGCTTTCCACGCGGTCCTCGCCCGCCGTGACGGTTATGTCGTAAAGGTATGGCGACTCTACCGACCATTCCTTTATCTCGGCTTCCTCGGGGAACACCAGCTCAAGCTCTGCCGACCTGCCGGTCGCGACGGCGGACGCCGAAATCGTCTTGCCGCAGCAGCACTTGGTCTCTGCGGTGACAACCGTGCCGCCCGCGTGGTCGTTCAACGTGACAAGCACGCGGACCTTGCGGTTTTTCAGGTCGGGCGTGATCTTGAGGTTCTTTATGTAAACCTCAGGCACAAACTCAAGCCAAACGGTTTGCCAAATACCAGTCGAGCGGGTGTACATGCAGCCGAAGTTGTGGTACTCGGGGCTCTGCTTGCCCGAGGGCTGCAGCGGATTTCTCGCCGCGTCGTCGATAGCGCAAACGACGAGAGTATTCTCGCCGGGTTTTACAACATTCGTAATGTCAAACGTAAAATTCGTGAACCCGCCGATATGCGAGCCGACGTATGTGCCATTGACCCAGACTTTAGCCTCGTAGTCGACGGCGCCAAAGTGGAGGAGTAGCCTGCCCTCGCGCGGCTTGACCGTGAACTTGCGGCGGTACCAGACGCAATTTAAAAAGTCGACGTTTTCGATGCCCGAAAGCTTTGACTCGGGCGCGAACGGGACTATTATGCGCATGCCGTAATCCGGGGCTTCCCACATGCGGCGCGCCTCGCCTGAACGGCCGGAGTCGATTGCGAACTCCCACTCGCCGTTAAGGTTTACCCATGTGCCTTCGCCTCGCCTCATACGCGGGCGGGGATACTCGGGGCGCGGAATGCTGGTTTTGCAGTTGTCCATTGTTTTTCCTCTCTTTGATTTTTTTGTGCTCTGTGCAATTATACCATCAGCGCCTATCCAAGTCAAGCCGGATTTCACTCTTTGAACATACGGTGCAAAATTTGTAATATTTTTGTTAGCATATAGAATTTTCGATTAGTTTATGATATAATTCACTATAAGGACAATGTCCTGTTTACATGTTATTGGAAACCAAGGAGGTTTATAAAATGAACGCGCCGAAATACTTAAAGTGCTCCCATTGCGGGAACATGTTTGCGATGGTCAAAGATTCAGGAATGCCCGTTGTCTGCTGCGGCGAGGTAATGGAAGTACTTATCCCCGGCACCACCGACGCCTCGCTTGAAAAGCATGTGCCGGTCATCACTGTCGACGGCAACACCGTAACCGTCGCGGTCGGCAGCGTTGCGCACCCGATGGTTCCCGAGCATTACATCGAGTGGATCGCGCTTGTCACCGACCAGGGCTACCAGCACAAGTACCTAAAACCCGGCGACGACCCTGTCGCCGTCTTTGAGCTCGCAAAAGGCGACTATGTTATCGCCGCTTACGAGTACTGCAACCTCCATGGCCTTTGGAGAAAGGACGCATAATTTAAATAGGCTAACAATAGTTTACCCGCATAAACAAAAAACCGGCAATGCGCGGCGGCTGCCGCCAACATCGCCGGTTATTTTTATAGCATTGGAAGGATAAATATGCAAATTGCTCCAACAAAATTAAGTAAAAATGACCGGCGATGCGGGATACCCTTCTCCCGCGCCGCCGGTTTATGTTAGGAGTACCACAAGGCGCAATTACGGTTCTACCGGCACAGCCTTAACAAGGCCGGTTACCTCTTCATTGCTTTCCGACCATACCACAAGGTTATAGACAAGCTGCGCCGCCTGGCCGCGAGTAGCCGGCGCTGTGAGGTCGGGCGCGTCTTCGCCCGGCAGCACGCCGTCGAGCAGCCCTAACCCTTCCGCCAGTGCAACCGCGGCAATGCGATCCTCGGACAGATTAGCTTTCCCGCCGAACGGAACTTTAAATATCTTGCTTAAGCCTAAAATCTTCGAGTACCCTACCGCGCGCATAATTATGTCGGCCGCGTCCTCAAGCGATACCGGCTCGGCGCCAAGCTCCGCAGGCTTCATGTAGCCGGCTTTCCATAGCATATCGAGCAGCTCTTCGCCCGTTATTTCGTCGTTCGGGCAGAAATCACGCTCTTTTGCCTCGACGATGTCCATGTTGTAAAGTATCTTCACCGCCGGGTAGTAGGGCGAGCCGGCAAGGTCGCCGAACCATTCGCCACTGCTGTAGAATTTGAGCGGCTTATATTCCGCAGGCTCACCGTTATAGTCGAGAAGCTCGCCGGTCATGGCGTCGACATAGCAGTAGAAAGTGTACCCGTAAACCGGCACGAGCTGCTTTTCGCCTACCGTAAACGGATAAACAGGGACTTGCAGCTCGCCATCTTTGTTGCTTTCGGCGACTAGGTAATACGGCCCATTCTCAACGACGCCGAAATATGCGTCGACTGCTGCGGACACGTCGAGCGCTCCGTCTGTGCTCGGGAACTCGGTGTCGGTATAGCCGAAACTAACGTCTGTGACAGCAAGCGTGTCGGGGTATACCGAAACCGTAATAAAGTCGTCGTTGAACTTCGCGCCATTTATGACGCGCACGAAATTGAACGTGTAGGTTGAAATGATGTCGTCGAGCGAAAGGGGCCTTACATTCTGGTATTCTGTCCTTACGTAGCTTTCAAACTTTTCGCCGTAAAGCTTTTGCATCAGCTTTACTGCAGCCTCTTCGCACTCGGCTTCGGTATATTTGAACTCCGAGGCGGGCTTATATTCCAATCTGCCGAGCCCGTATCCGCTAAACGAAAGTATCTCGCCGGTTTTGGCGTCGACTATTGCATAAGCGTATTTGCCTTCCTCTTTGTCCCTGTAGGTGATAGCCCACCTATAGCTAAGCTTGTCATTATATGCCGATTTTATTGTAGAAAGCGTCGCGGTATCTACCGGAAGGCTGTTGGGTATTCCAAACTCGGAGACTGCCCGCACTTTCGCGTCCGCTTCGGCTGCGGTAATTAGCCCGGCTTGGGCTTCGACCGCCTTTTGTTCAGCAGGCGTGAGATTTATCGCCGAGCTCCTTGTATATCCTCCGCCGTCGATTGAACCCGCACTCTCCGCCGCGTAGTACTTTGAGGTGGTGCGGTTTACTGTTATAACCTCGCCGGTTACCGCGTCGATAACTTTCTTATTATAATTGTAATCGCCGGGAAGCTGGTAAACGAGCTTTATCTCCGCTTTAAACCTTCCTGTCTTATCATCGAAACGGTAAAAGCTCTTATAAATAAGCTCGGGCGCAAGCTTTGTTTTAAGCGCTTTCTTCGCGTCTTCTTTCGGGATTATCGATTCGGGCGCCGCCGGCAACTTTAGCCCGCGGACAAATTCTTGCGCGTCGTATTCGGTGATCTTCCCACTGTTGTTGACGGAAACTTGCACATAGCAACTATCAATTATGCAGCCGTTATGCATCGCGTAAAACGTCACGCTATACCCGCTGTAGCGCTGGTATTTCACCGTCGCATGCTCAGTCGACAGCAGCCCAAAGGCGGGGTTTACCTTCATCGCGAACTCGTAGGCGAGCATCAGCGCGTCTTCTTTTGTTATCTCCGGCATGGCGGGCTGCTCGCCGGGCGTGTGCCTGCTACACCGTATCAGCACGCCGTCTTCGGTCACCACGGCAGAGGCATACTCTCTGCTTTCACTGCTGCTCCAGTCGAGATAGACAACTTTAAACCCGCCGAGGTCTACGATTTGGTGCGAGACCTCGTCAAACTTTACGGTGTTGCCGATATAAAGCTTTGCGGATTTGATCGCGTCTTCGAGCAGCTCGTCGTCGGGTTTTGCCGCATCCGCCGCTACGGCTGCGACCGGCTCGACTACGGCTGTTCCAGGGACAGCGCTGACCGGATCGTCAGGGCTTTGTGCCGCCGCGCCGATCATCGTAGGCGCAGCCAGCGCAGCCGAAAGCAGCAAGACTAAAGCTTTCTTTTTCATGTTTTCACCTCAGCACTTTGATGTTCGTTTTTTTAGACGGCTGCTGCTGGAAAATGTTCCTTCACAACGCAATAATTTCTTTTACGGCTGACGTGGCACAGCCGGCTAGGTAAACGGACGGTAAGGAGCAGGATGCGTTTCTCCATCAATAAAAAGGCACATCGAGCGATGTGCCTTATATTTTTATTCACCAGCTTGCCCCACGGCTTTGGAGTAAAGCGAGTAGTCGGCGCCCATATCAGCGAAGCCTTGCTCCTCACCGCTTAATATCGGCTTGATTTCGCCGTTTCGCACCAGCCGCACGAAAATTTCGACGAGTTTTGGGTCAAACTGCGTGCCGGCGTTTTTCTCAATCTCGCTGAGCGCGTAGGCGACCGAGTACGAGTTTTTATACGAGCGCGACGAAATCATCGCGTCGAACGCGTCGGCGATGCAGAGAATGCGCGCGGCGAGCGGTATGTCCTCGCCCGCTATCCGGCGCGGGTAGCCCTTGCCGTCCCAGCGCTCGTGGTGCCCGATAACCGCTGGTATCACATAGTCGAGCGACGGGAGGTTGCGGATTATACCGACCGAGTTTTCAACATGCGTTTTCATTATCTCGTACTCTTCCGGCGTGAGCCTGCCCGGCTTGTTTAGGATCGACTCGGGTATGCCTATCTTGCCGATGTCATGCAGCAGCGCCGCCTCGCGGATTATCTCCACCGAGTCGTCGTTCAGCCCGCACGCGTAGCCGAGCTCCGACGCGTAATATGCGACATTTTTCGAGTGGTTGAAGGTGTAGTGGTCCTTCGTGTTTATCGCTGCGGTTAGCGCGTATATCGTCGGCGCGTACTCGGAGTATATGTCTATGCGCTTCTCGCGCGTGAACACCTCGGCTTTCGGGCCGCCGTCCGAGCGCGACGTGTCCGACGTGCAAGCCATAATGGCGTTTTTGCTCTTACGCTTGACCTGGTAGACAGCCATATCGGCAGTCTCTATCAGCTGCTTGGGGTTGCTTGCCGAGTACGGAATCGCGCTGACCCCGCCGCTGACCGTCAGCATCTTTAATGTGTACTCCGAATGGCTGAGGTTGCGGTTGATGTTCATTATCTGCAGCCTGATGTTCTCAGCGAGGGTTGTCGCGGCTCGGATGTCATAGCCCGGCAGCAGGACCGCAAACTCCTTGCCGCTGTACCGCGCCACGTAGCCGTTGCCGCCGACGGTCGCTTTTATCACCTGCGCGACCCGCTGCAGAGCGACATCGCCCTCTTTGTTGCCGTAAAGCTGGTTGTAGAGTTTAAAGTCGTCGAGGTTGAGTATGATAAGCGCCAGCGCAGAGCTTGGGTTTTCGCTATACAGCCGCTCGAGCGTTTCGTAGAAGTATTTGCGGTTGAGCAGCCCCGTCAGCTCGTCGGTGCGTGCCTCGTAA
>Ga0134103_1001118_pt1 | contig 26640 bp, 19 predicted proteins | sample 14_taG_2_FD_94445 | JGI IMG/M metagenome (GOLD analysis project Ga0134103, IMG submission 94445) | Switchgrass degrading microbial communities from high solid loading bioreactors in New Hampshire, USA - 14_58_20_212_A1 metaG | ecosystem: Engineered > Bioreactor > Semi-continuous > Anaerobic >...
GGAAATACTTTGCAGGTTAATATACTGATAGGGATTATGTGAATTAAAATGCTAAATTTACCCGGGATGTTATAAATTTAACAGTATCAGCCGATATATAATACTGTACGGTGAAAATGATTTTAGTTAAGGGGAAATAGTAATGAAAAAGAGGTCAAAATTGGTTTTCGTATTTTCGAACCATATCCTTACATCAATTCTGCCTGCAGCTTTAATTGCTTTTTCTTATTTTTACAAGCCCGACATTTTACAGTTATCCATTTTTATTTCATTGTTCCTGGTTATAATGGGGTCGATTTTCTTATCTATAGTGTCAAAAAGAATTACCAATGAATATGCAACGTTAGCCAAAGCACTGAGTAAAGCCAAGAACGGCGACCTGCTTAACGCACTTCAAAACTATGATAACAACAGGAAAAGCATTTTAACCGAGCTGGAAGAATTCCTTCAATACCTGAACAATGTACTGTCGAAGGTTGGTCAGTCGACAGAAGAGGTTAAGCATCTTGTAGACACTGTTAAAGCAAACTCAATAGAGGCATCTAATGCGGCAAACCAGATAGCCGCATCTGCTGAAATGGTATCGAAAGGTGCAATGGAGCAGGCAAGGGATGCTGAAGAAAGTACAAAAATAACAGCTGAACTTGTAAGTAAGTTTGAAGAAGTGGCGACGTCTGCAGAGCTTATGACAAAAAAAGCTGACATAACAAAGGAAATGTCCGAATTTGGAAAAGAAAATATAGATGATTTGCTTGACAAGAGCAAGTTAACCGAAATAAACATGGAAGATATTAACAGTAAAATAAAGGAACTTAACAAAATGGCTGAAAACATTGGCCAGATAACGTCAACTATGGCCCAGATAGCAAGCCAGACAAATCTTTTGTCCCTGAATGCATCCATAGAAGCTGCCAGGGCGGGAGAGGCAGGAAAGGGTTTTGCGGTCGTCGCAGACCAGATTAAAAAACTCGCACAGCAGAGCTCTGTCTCGAGCGATGAAATTAAAAAGATTGTTATCGGAATACAGAACCAAATAAATATAACAACCGAAACAATCATGTCAACTTCAGAGACAATCAGAATGCAGACCGAATCGGTGCATAAAACAAAAGACGCATTCAATGGAATTTCAGAAGCCATTGACGCCCTCTTCAGTCAGCTGCTTGAAGTTAAAAAAGGAATCAGCATTCTTGACAACTTCAAACAGAGGCTTCATGATTCCATAGCCAATATTTCCGCCGTTGCAGAAGAAACCGTCGCTTCAACACAGGAAATTACATCACTTATGTTCTCACAGATAAATTCTTCGGAGATACTTGTTCAGCTTTCGGAAAGTTTTGATTCTCTGATTAAAAACCTTGATGAACTGGTTAACAGGTTTAACTATACCAAGATTAAAACCGAAAGGCGTTCATTTGCAATAATACCATGCATTGATATCGGGCTTTTCTCGGATACCAGGGAAGGTGCCGAAGATGCGGCTGCCAAACTGGGTGTGGATTTAATCTGGAGGGCACCCGAAAAATACGATTCGAAACTCCAGGCCAAACTGATTGACGAAGTGGTTGAAATGGGCGTATCAGGAATAGGAATTGGCCCAAATGACGGTCCGGAAGTGAGAGAAAGCCTCAGGAGAGCCATGGAGAAAGGCGTTAAAATAGTTTGCTTTGATACTGATATTCCCGATATTGGCAGAGACGGATTTATAGGAACGGATAATTACAAGGCAGGGATGACTTTCGGCGAACTGGTTGTGAAAAAACTTAACCAAAAGGGCAGAATAATCGGAACGCAGTCCAAAAAGCAAACATTAAACAATAAGGAAAGAATGGCCGGATTCATGGAAGTCATTAAGAAATACCCGGATATTGAACTGATTGGCATATATGAAACCGAGGAAAACGACAGAGATTTGAGATGGCAGGCCGTTAAAAAGTTTTTACAGGAGGCACCTGATTTTGAATGCTTTATCTGTATGGATTCCTTCGGCAGTTATGCTGCGGGCAAGATCAAGGAAGAACTGGGCAAAACACCTGTTTGCGTAGTGTTTGACAAAACAGAGTACTCTGAAAAGCCGATAAGAGACGGATACACTACCGTACTTGCCCAAAGGCCCAGGCTTTGGGGAGAACTTTGCATCAGAAGGCTTAACGAGTTGTGCAACGGCAAAACCATAGCAGATAAAGAAGATACCGGTACATATGAAATTAACAAAAGCAACATGAAAGTATTTATCAGGTAGTAAGGATCAAGTACGAATCAATTCCATATTGGTGGGGTCAGGGGTTGTCCTTCAGTAAATTGACATATGTTTTCGGTGTGATGCCTTCATACTTTTTGAAAAGCTGGCTCAGGTACTGGGGATTGTTGCCGCACCCCACCATTTCTGCTACATTGTATATTTTTTCATCAGGGTTTTTGCGCAGTATTTCCTTCGCGTTTTCCACCCTGACCCTGCCAAGGAATGAAGAGAATTTCTCACCTGTTATTTTATAAAACTGCCTGCTCACATAATCCACATTCATATATAGGCATTTTTCAGCAATATACTTGAGAGTAAGGGAAGGATTGGAATAATTCTCATTTGCATACTCGATGCATTTTTTTATAAAACCCTTTGAGCTGTCCTGGGGTTTTGTTTCTTTATTTATTTTCTGGCTTAAAAGTTTCATATGGCTGTTTAAAAACTGCCGGATGGATTCAGTGGTTTCCAGGCTTTCCAGTTCGCTGTAATATATTGAAGAATCAATTAAGTTGCCGTATGAGTACCAAATATTTGTCAGAAAACTCAGTACCACGGCCTTGACGTAATCACAGTCGTGTCCGTCAGGCAACAGCTTGAACAAATCGTCCAGGATTTCTTCGGAATCCCTTGCCTTGTTTATAAAGTCCTTGCTCAGGTTTCTTACTTTTTTGAATATGTAACTCGGCACCGCTTTTTCCTTTTTGTTGCGGCAATCTTCAATTGCCTGCTTTACAGTACCGGTAATAGTTTCCTTGCTGCAGGGCTAAAGTTACTTTCCAGCACGCCCGCTTTTATTCTTCATTCAGAGTATCGGTCTTCCGTACAATAGTGGGTACATCGCTTGGTATTGCAATATCAAGTTCCCTTGCATATGCGGTTTCCAGAAGGAGTTTACGCGGAAGAAAGTTTTTCATGGTATTCATTGTTTTTACAATGCTTTTTAACGGAGGCATTATTCCAACATATCTTGTTGTAAGATACACAGGATTGATTGATACGGTATGGGCTTTAATAATTCCGAATATGGTAAATACGTTTAACGTAATAGTTCTTGTGAATTTCTTCAGGTCCATTCCCGATGAGATAGAAGAATCGGCGAAAATTGACGGAGCCAATGATATGGTAATATTCTACAAGCTGATGATACCTGTAGCGATGCCTGCAATAGCAACGATAACGCTTTTTATATCGGTATATCACTGGAATTCGCTGATGGATGGTGTCCTTTACATAAACACTCCCAATAAAAAGCCACTCCAGGTATATCTGAACGATATTGTTGCAGCGGGACAAACTGAAGATCTCTTCGGAGACGCTTCGGCACGCTGGATGCCTACGCTGTCTCTGAAGTCGGCAACCATTTTTGCTTCTACACTGCCGATCCTTGTTGTATATCCCTTCCTGCAGAAGTATTTTGTGAAGGGTATTATGGTCGGTTCAGTGAAAGGATAAATTAATGATTCGAAGGAGGATTTGTATTTTATGAGGAAAGTATTGGCTGTTATTTTATGTATGATGCTGCTGGCATCTTTGGCTGCTTGCGGAAGTGCAGGCACAGGTGCGAAGCCATCGGATTCCGGAAAAACCACGACGGGTTCAGCCCAGCCGACAGGTACTGCTTCCGAGAAACCGGTGAAATTAACTTTTCTGTGTCAGATCAACGTTGATACAGAAGGGTATGATGTGAACGACAACCCGTACATCAAATACCTGCGGGAAACTCTTAACCTTGATATCGAAATCATCAGTGAAAGTTCAAACTATTCCAACAAGGTTAATACTGTAATGGCATCGGGGGATTATCCTGATTACGTTCAGCTTACAAAGAACCTTTACTTCAGGTATGCCCAGGAAGGGGCACTTATAAAGCTGGATAATCTGCTTAATGAAACCGATTATCCGAACCTGATGGCCGGTATTGATGAAAAATACTGGAATTTCTCAAAAGTTGACGGAAGCATCTATGGCATACCTTTCGTACGCTATGACACAACTCCGTATATTTCTTATGCGAGAAAGGACTGGCTTGACAATCTTGGCATTGATCCCACCACTTTAAAGACAGTTGATGACTATTATAACATGTTATATGCTTTTACCTATAACGACCCTGACAGAAACGGCCAAAATGATACTTACGGTTTGAGCAGCAATACCGGCGGTTCTGCAATGAACAGTGTTGCAGAGCGGTATATCGGAATGCTTTTCATGGACGCTTTTGATGCAGCACAGTTCCAGGTTAAGGACGGAAAGGTGATTCCAAACTATATCACCGACGGTTACAGGGATTACCTGAAGTTCCTGGCAAAACTCTATGCAGACGGCATTATAGTTCCTGACTACATAGTAAAAACACAAAAGCAGACCGAAGAAGAGTTTAAGAACGGTAAGTTCGGTGTTCTGAACCTGTTCTGGTCGCTTTCAGGCCTCAATGAAATGAGAGAAATCCTGTATCCTCTTACACCTCCGCAAAAGGTTAACGGAGGAGGAGAATCAAAATACATCTATCCTACACCGGTAAGGCATTGGATTGGCATCACCACAGCATGCAAGTATCCTGAAAAAATTCTCCAGATGTATGACTGGTCGGAAACCGACGAAGGTTCGGTATTCATACATGCAGGTGTTGAAGGCTGGGATTACGACAAGGTTAACGGAGATATAGTTATTCGTGAAGACAGGGTAGGAAAGAACTGGGCATGGCGCTTTATTACCCTTGGACATCAGAAGAGCAGGGTTGACAGCCAGCTTCTGCCGATACTTGCTCAATCCTGGGGCGATCTTGCCATGGAACATCTGAAAATCTCTGAACAATACGGTGCAAATGATCCGATTTATGTATCCGCTCCCGAGTTCAGCGAACTGAGCGATTATGATTTTGATACCTACGTAGCATCGTACCGTGATGAAGTAATTATGGGCAAAAAAGACGTGGATGCAACTTGGGACGATTTTGTTGCAGGCTGGTATCAATACGGAGGAAATCACTGGGTAGAACTTTATACTGAATGGTATAATAATTCATATAAAAAATAAAATTATGGTTATGACTGACGTCTGTGAGGGGGGCACAGGCGTCAGTTTCTTTATCAAATCTAAGAGGTGAATTGAATGCAGAAGAAAAGAATCACACTTTTCAGTAACGACTTTACCGATTTCCCGATAGGACCTTTTCCGTATGATCCCGAGCATTCGGCCATGGGTGAATATCATTATTACCCTGTGAAAGGTTATACAGGGCAATGGTATGATCCCATAACATGTTCAAATTACCGCGGCCCATCCTGGTTGGTTACCGAGGAAGACGGTTTAAAATTCATGGAACAGATGCGTGTGGTAACCCCGGGAAAAGGTGTATCCTGTCCAACCCTTGTGGCAGGCGATAAAGACTGGGAAGATTATGCCGCTTCGGTTAAAATGCGCCCTTTCTATACAAAAGAAGAAGCAGGACTTTTGTTCAGGTATCAAACAAGCCTGATGCATTACGCTTTCATGTTATGTAATAAAAAAGCCAGGCTGTATCTTGTGGAGAAAGAAAATAGAAACCTTCTTTGCGAAGTGGATTATGATTTTAACTGTGATACATTCTATGAACTTAAAGTGAATGTAAAGGGCAGTTCCATCAAGTGTTATATAGATGATGAACTGATTATTGAAGCTGAAAACAACCGTTACATGTACGGCTCAATCGCTATTGCTTCCTATATGCCGGCACAGTTTACAGATGTGATTGTTTATTGCGATGATGCCGAATATGAGCGTTATATTGGAAAAAAGCAAGCCAGGGAAAAGAGAGTGGCTGAAAAACGTTTGAAATATCCACAGCCAAAGCTTGCAAGGATAATAGATCTCAAAGATTTCGGTGCCGGAAGGCAAATACGTTTCGGGCACCTTACCGGGACGGATGAATGGTTTTTTGTTATGGCACAGCATCAAAAACGCGTATTCAAGGACAGGTACGCAGTTATAAGCTGTCTGACTGCCGTAAGCCTTGAAACCGGAAAGGTATTGTGGCAGATAGGTGAACCCAGCAAGCTTAAGGATAACGCATACTTGACGGCAGATTTGCCTTTCCAGGTATATGATATTGACAATGACGGTGTTGACGAAGTTATAATGGCCAGAAATTTCAAGTTGATGATCCTTGACGGGAAAACCGGGAAAGTGCGGAAAAGCATTCCGACACCTTTCAACGAGGAACCGGCAGCGGAGCTTTGCGGCATTGAATTCAAAAAACATGCTTTTGAACGCTTGAATGTTGATGCAATACGTATTGTAAATGTATCGGGTAAGGAACGGCCAAGCGATATTTTAATCAAGGACAGGTACAGCCGCCTTTGGGTGTATGACAGCGATTTGAACTTGCTTTGGAAGTTTTCTCATTTCAATACCGGTCATTTTCCGTATTCGTATGATTTCAACGGGGATGGGAAGGATGAAATTTTAAGCTGCTACAACATGGTTTCCAGTGATGGGAAACTGGTCTGGAAACTGCCTATAAATACCGATCATGTTGACGAAATCATATGCGGAAAATTCGATCCCGACCGGGAGGAATTAATCGCCATTGTGGCAGGCTGGGAAGGTTTCATGATTATTGACAAGGACGGTAACATCATTGTACGCGATATCAACGGGCATGGACAGCGTATCAGCACCGGCAACTACTGTCCTGAAATACCCGGGCTGCAGATTTGCACCACTACTTACTGGGGAAACCAGGGAATAATATATCTTTATGACTGCAAAGGAAACGAAATATGGCATATGGAGCCTTCGACCAATGGAAATATCATAGCGCCGGTCAACTGGACCGGAGACGGAACAGAGTTGATACTGCTGAACGGAAATGTCAGGTATGGCGGTATGATTGACGGTGAAGGCGACCAGGTTGTGGTATTTCCGGATGACGGTCATCCCGATTTATGTGCCGAAGTTATTGATATAATGGGGGATGCAAGGGATGAAATAATCCTTTGGGATGAAAGCAAAATGTACATTTATACCCAGGACAGGCCATGTGAGATTTCGGATAAAGAATATGTGCCTGAAAAATATCCGCACTGCAATTTCTCAAACTACCGTGGCGAATTTTCGTTTGCAAGGTGGAGGGATAAGAAGTAGAATAAGTCTGCCGAACGGGTACTGCTTCGCTAGTATGAACCACTGAACAGTAACGTTAAAAGCCGGTATTTATATACCGGCTTTTTGCCTTGATTCAAGGTATTGTAAAGCTAACGGCTAGCCGAACTGCTTGTTATTAATGATAATGGCAAAAGGTATAAGAATGTCCCTGCGGTTTAAAGCGGGGTTTTGCAAAACACAAATGAAAAGCGTGTTTATAACAGCTCCCAGCTGAATACCGGGCCTTATGCCTGCCTTGATTAAATCGCCGCCGCTAACGGCCATGCCGGAAATACTTAAACAATGTTTTTCTCTCAGGATTTGATTGACCCTTCTTTCAGTTTCGGACAGCTCTTTTTTATTTATGTTAAGAACCTTCATTATAGTTAACGCGCGGGCATATGTTTCATAGCCATAATCCGACAGGGTTTTACGCAGCATGAAGCAATTCGCTGGCAAAGGGGTATTCAGCAGCGTTGTTATTTTTAAAATTTCATTTTTCAGTTTATTGCTCATTTTCAGACCTGAACATATTGCCCTCGCATCTTCAATATCATGAATCCCTGTTAACTGGAGAAAACCCGCCCACCTTGCGGAAAGATGATCCGGTAATTTTTTTATAAGTGCCAGGTCACCGGTTTTTAAAAAAGGAACCGGGAAAATGCATTCCAGTAAACCTGTTTTTATTAAATTCAGAAAGGCTTCGGGATATGAAGCTAGCAAAGTTTTGTTAAGTTCCTCAAGTATCCGTTCGCGGCTTATGGCTTTAATGTTTTTGGAAAGCTTTGTTATGGCTGAGAGGGTATCCTTGTCAATTGAAAAACCATGGACTGCCTGAAACCTTATTGCCCTAAGCATCCTCAATGCATCTTCGCCGAACCTTTCCTCGGGATTTCCGACAGTTTTGATTATCCTGCTTTCAAGATCATTTATGCCGTCAAAGGGGTCGATAATACCCCTGGAAGGGTGATAGGCCATTGCATTGATGGTAAAATCCCTTCTTTTCAAATCCTCTGTCAGGGAATCGGAAAACATAACCTTATCAGGGTGCCTGTGATCGGTATAAACCGATTCAACCCGGAAAGTTGTAACTTCAAACGGTGCATCATTGACGATAACTGTAACAGTTCCGTGCTTTATACCTGTGGGAATGCTTCGCGGAAATAATTCCAGCACCTGTTCGGGGCGAGCTGACGTGCAAATGTCAAAATCCTTCGGCTTAAGGCCAAGAAGCATGTCACGCACACAACCGCCTACTATATAAGCGCTGTAGCCGTTATTTTCAAGTTTGTTAATAATAGCAAGCACTTCTTCAGGTATAAACTCAAAACTTCCTGAAATCTCTGCGAAATTCCTGTTTTCCATAATTCCATCATAAAGTTCTTAAATTAACCCAGAATTTTCGGGTATAAAATACTAAGATATTATAACATTTTTACCCGTTATTATTAAGCGGTTATTGGATTATTACGATAAATGAAGGAAATAATAGTTACTGTTCGGATGGATATTGCAGATTAATTTTCTATATGAATTTTTAAATATCCTTCTGCGGATCCTGCTTCGGGATATATCAAATGCTCCTGAAACTTCGCGGTATGACTCGGGATAAACCGGGTTTCATTTTTATGGCCTGTAAATGTTTTCCTCCAGATGGAGCATTTGATAATATGCCTGCGGTGTATGGCGCATTTTGCAAACCAAATGCCGGTTGCATAAAAAATGCTTAAGGAAGAAGGTGCTGATGCATAATTCGCGCGAGCGCTCATTGAAAATATTCCCTGGGCGGCGAAGCATGTGCTTTTGTACACGTTCTTAATCCTGAAATGGATCGGGTGAGAGAATAAAAAAGCTGGTGAATGGACAAAGTAAATGCAACCTTTGTAAGACTAAATGCAACTGAGTTGCATTTAGTCGGTAAAACTTACCCATAAAATATAATTGGATACATAATATGGATGAAAAATGCTAGAAATATTGAATATATAAGCTAAAAAAGGGTATACCAACCAAGGGGTGACTTTTAGTACTATTTTTCGGAAGTAGTAAATGCCACCCTTTTTTTGTATAGATTTTACTGTATCTTTGCGGTACAATCATTATGTAATGATTATATTAATCTGTTTTCTTTAGTAGTTGGGGCTTTAGGATAATTTCATTTGATGGAATTCGTTTAAGCCCCATTTTTTCAAGTATGCCTTCCCCGTAGAGGAAAGAAAACACCTCAAATGGAGATCTATCATTAAGCTTTGCACGTGAGTATGAATTAATATGGGACATAATCAAATTAATATCAGCCTGTGTCAGGTTATCGAAAGAACTACCTTTAGGCAGGATTTTTCTTATGAATTCATGATTTAATTCAACATTAGGTTTTTGAAAGGAAGCACGCGGATCACAATAGAAGATGTGAGTACGGCGCAGGCCTTCGCTATCAAATTCCAATGCTTTTGGATTAGAAAATTCTGTACCGTTGTCAGTTAGTATAACATAGAATAGCATGCAAAATGTCTGAGGCCCAAGTAAGCTATATAACCAATCGAAAACATCGATAACTGATTGAGATGTATTTCTGTCCCTGATAAAAGCAAGCAAAAGATCACAAGATCTGAAAAAGAGGGTGAGAAGGACTTTACCACCAACCCTGCCTACTACAGTATCCATTTCAACAATAGAAACATCCGAATGCTGTTGCAGGAAAGTATTGAAATCAACGTATGTACGTCCGACTCGACATTTACTATCTACCTTGTGTTCAAGTGGTTTACAATTGCGTGGCTTCAGACGTAATACACGTGGCATATCAATGTTTCTGGCTTTAAGCAGACCACCTGCTACATAACGGTAAAGTGACTTCTCGCTGATAGTAAATTCGTCAGGATTATTAACCATAATATGATGAATCGATTGACCTTTTTTAATCAGTGGGCTTAAAAATTCGTCTAATTTAAGCAATTCGTCTTCGGAGATGTTAACACCTTTTCTTGATTCAATCAATGTTTTACGATAATTCTTGTAAGCCTGGCGATGACTGTAATATTTTCTTCTTAGTACACATCTGTATTCGTCAGAGCAACCGTTACAGACATATGGTGGAGAAAATAGATTTGGGCAGATTTTTTCCTCGAAGTCAGCACATAACCTGTTACAAAGATTGCATTGCTTACAGAGTCTGGTACAGTCAGGTTTGTTTTCGCATAAATAACGTTTTGTACAATTGTCTTGATGCTTGCATCTGTTTTGGATTCTGTATGGAGCCTTTTTGTTGCTTTCTGCTGCACGATTAATGATTTCCCTGGTTATGGTTGAAGTACTTCTGCCGAGATTTACTGCAATTTTTTTGATAGAAACACGTTGGTTAAGCCAAAATTCAATTTGCTTGCGTTCTAAATCAGTAAGATGTTTCTTACTAGACATGACAATCACCTCGTGGATAGATATTACCGCAAAGATACAATATCACTATGTTACAGGATGATACTATTTGCAAGAGTAAATGCGATTATCTCCCCTATAGGGGAGATATGAATTAATGATTTTACTTTTAGAAAGACTAAGTGCAACCGAAAATTTGTAAGACTAAATGAGACTGTTTTTCTATTAAGGGGTCTTATTTACTTTGACAATTAACTGAATAAAAAAGCTTCACAGGGGTGAATGGCATTTAAATTGCAATTTGCAGCCTGGTTGTGCTATAATCATATGGTTGAAATTAGTAAATGAAATCTGAATTGTTTTTTTTTATACATAAAAATATATAAATACAAAAATAGAAAAGGGAGGTTAACGTGGCAAATAATAAAAAAAATAAATTAAAAGTCATTCCGTTGGGCGGTCTGGAAGAAATTGGCAAGAACATGACGGTTTTCGAGTATGGAGAAAGTATCATTGTGGTTGATTGCGGAGTGGCTTTCCCTGAAGATGAAATGCTGGGGATTGATCTGGTTATTCCTGATGTTTCGTACCTGGAGAAAAACTTGTCCAAAGTCAAGGGAATTATAGTCACTCATGGTCATGAAGATCATATTGGAGCACTGCCTTATGTTTTGAATAGAATTCCGGTTCCGGTGTATGGGACCGATTTGACACTGGGGTTGATAGAGAATAAGCTTGCCGAGCACCAGATGCTTGATAAAGCCGAGCTGAAAATAGTAAGGGCAGGCCAGACAATTCAGCTGGGAGCGTTTAAAGTTGAGTTTATCAGTTCAACCCACAGCATTGCGGATTCGGTGGCTCTCGCAATACACACGCCGGTGGGTGTGGTTCTTCATACTTCCGACTTTAAAATTGATCATACCCCCATCGAAGGTAATCCGATAGATCTTGCCCGAATAGCAGAGTTAGGCAAAAAAGGAGTACTGTTGCTGATGGCTGACAGCACAAATGCCGAACGGCCGGGGTATACAATGAGCGAAAGGACTGTCGGCGAGACACTTGATACGGTTTTCAAGGATGCAAAGTCCAGGATCATAGTCGCAACTTTTGCATCAAACATCCACAGAATACAGCAAATTGTGAACTCTGCGATGAAGTTTAACCGGAAAGTGGCGCTGAACGGGCGAAGCATGGTAAATGTAGTGAAGACGGCAATGAAACTGGGGTATTTGAACATACCTTCGGATATATTGCTTGACGTGGAGAAGATACAGAAGCTGCCGAAGGATCAGGTTGTCCTGATTACAACCGGAAGCCAAGGAGAACCAATGTCTGCGCTGTCAAGAATAGCATCGAACAATCACCGCAAGGTAAGTATCGAAAAGGGAGACCTGGTTATTATATCAGCAAGCCCGATACCGGGAAATGAAAAGTATATCTCACGCGTTATCAATGATTTGTTCAAACAAGGAGCTGATGTTATTTATGAAGCCCTTGTTGAAGTTCACGTTTCAGGACATGCGCGGCGGGAGGAACTTAAAATGATCCACAGGCTTGTTCGCCCCAAATTTTTTATGCCTGTTCACGGAGAATACCGCCATCTGAAGCAGCATGCTAATCTGGCCCAATCGCTGGGTATGCCGGAAGAGAACATATTTCTCATGGAAAACGGCCAGGTTCTTGAACTGTCTCAAAGAAAGGCTCAGATTTCAGGAACCGTTCAGTCGGGCAGTATCCTGATAGACGGCCTTGGTGTAGGGGATGTGGGCAATGTTGTTTTGAAAGACAGGAAACATCTGTCGGAAGACGGCCTGATTGTTGTGGTTGCAACAGTTAGTTCCGACGGCAGGATAATGACTGCTCCCGAGGTTATTTCACGAGGCTTTGTATATGTCAAGGAATCTGAAGAACTTATTGAGGAAATCAGGGATCTGACAAAGGAAATAATGGAAAAAAACCTTGGGAAGAAGAAAAACAATTATTCAAATATAAAGAATAATGTCAAGGACGAATTAAGTTCATACCTTTACCAGAAAACCAAGAGAAAACCCATGATTTTGCCTGTAATTATTGAAATTCCGTGCTGACAGGAAAAGCCCCGGGCTGTGCGCCGGGGCTTTTCCAAAATTGAGATGTATAATCAGCGGGCTCTCCAGACATAATCGTTTATTTTCAGCTGTTCTTTAAGCCTGAGTATGTTTGTATCTTCATTAATCAATACAAACTCAATGCCTGCCATTTCCGCCCAATCGGCCATATGCTCGGTTGTAACCGCATATGAGAACGATGTATGATGTGCACCGCCGGCAAGTATCCAGGCTTTTGCGGCATCACGGAGTGAGGGCTTGGGTTTCCACAGGACTCTTGCAACGGGAAGCTTAGGCATATCCTGTACGGGTTCAATTGCCTCGACTTCACTTATAATCAGGCGGAAACGATCACCCAGGTCAACAAGGGAAGCTGCAATTGCAGGACCGCTTCTGCCTTTGAAAACAAGGCGTGCCGGATCGTTCTTACCGCCAATGCTCAATGGATGAACTTCAATTCTTGGCCTTGAAGATGCTACCGACGGGCAGACTTCGAGCATGTGAGCACCGAGAATCATTTCATTGCCGGGTTCAAGATGGTATGTGTAATCTTCCATGAAGGACGTTCCTTCAGGCAGGCCGGTGTTCATGATCTTCATTGTGCGGACCAAAGCGGCTGTTTTCCAGTCTCCTTCGGCGCCGAACCCGTAACCTTCATGCATTAAATGCTGGACGGCAAGGCCAGGAAGCTGGTTTAAACCATGCAAGTCTTCAAAGGTTGTTGTAAATGCGGTGTATCCGCCTTCTGTGAGGAATTTTTTCATTCCTGCTTCTATCTTGGCTTGTTCCCTTATTGCATCGTATGCACCAGGATCGGATGGAAAATCATATAATTTTCGGTATGTTTCCATTATGCCGTCAATCTCGTCATTTGTTGCTTTTGATACATAGCTTACCAAGTCTCCGATCCCGTAGCCGTCCACCGACCATCCGAATTTAATCTGGGCTTCCACCTTGTCGCCTTCGGTAACAGCAACCTGGCGCATATTATCCCCGAAACGGGCAACCTTGAGGTTTTTGCATTCAATAAAAGCACATGCTGCATTCATCCATACCTGAATTTCGCGGCTTACTTCGGGATCCTTGTAGAATCCGACCACCACTTTCCTGGGAAGACGCATGCGCGCTCCAATAAAACCATATTCCCTGTCGCCGTGAGCCGACTGGTTCAAGTTCATAAAATCCATATCTATTGTATCCCAGGGAATATCGCAGTTGAACTGTGTATGGAGGTGAAGCAGAGGTTTTTTCAGTTCATTGAGGCCTGTTATCCACATTTTTGCAGGAGAGAATGTATGCATCCATGTGATGATTCCCGCACAGGACTTGTCGCTGTTTGCTTCGGAACAGAGGTTAAAGATGGCTTCTGGAGTTGTAAGAACAGGTTTGAAAACAACCTTGCAGTGGGGCAGGGTGTTTTGATCCAGCCATGAGGCAATTATTTCCGAGTGGGCATCAACCTGCTTCAATGTTTCTTCTCCGTACAAATGCTGACTTCCCGTGACAAACCAGAAATTATAGGTTTTTTGTATCATCGTACAAATCCTCCTTTATAAAAATAATTATAATAACATTCATACTTATTGCCCGCCTTCAAATAAACATGGTACTTCATGCGATACCAAAATCACTTATAAGGCATGGCATTTTTTCATTTTCATAACCTGGACATGTGCCAGGGCCGTGATAATTGTATGCACAACTTTACATAATCAGGCGTGGTGGCATTCCACCCTGAAATTGCTGTTATAATTTGATTATAACAATAAATTGATAAAAAGAAAATAGTTCAATTTATTATTTATTATTGCAGGTTGTGCATACAAGTGGGGCATGTTATAATATATATTAAGTAATACATGATTTATATTATAAGCCGCGCTGTTAATCTGGCTTGGTTACGGCAACTGGTTGAAACGTGCTGCGTGTATCGGAACGCTTTGTATAAGCACTGATTTGGTTGGTGGTGAACTTATTGGAACAGGAAAAGCCCAAGTATCAACATCTGAAGGAATACCTGATAAAGCTGATAGAAAGCAATGAATTGACCAGGGGAAATAAAATTCCGTCGGAAAATGAGCTTGCCGACAGGTTTCATATAAGCAGGCATACCGTAAGAAGAGCAATCAGTGAACTGGTTAATGAGGGAGTTTTGTCCACAACCCAGGGAAAGGGTACTTTTGTAAATCTCGGGCCCAGAAATAACAGGCAAAACCTGATAATAGGAGTTGTTACAACATATATTGGCGACTATATTTTCCCGTCAATAATCCGGGGTATAGATCATGTTTTGAGTGAAAATGGATACAGTATTGCCCTGGGGTGCACAAACAACCAGTTCGACAAGGAGAGGCAATGCCTTGAAAACTTTCTGAACCAGGATATAAAGGGCCTGATTGTTGAAACGACAAAAAGCGCACTGCCAAACCCGAACATTGAATTATATGACGAGTTTAAAAAAAGGAATATTCCGGTTCTGTTCATGCATGGCAGTTACAAGGGTTATCCGGCATCGTCAATATACGAGGATGACGTGGAGGCGGGTTACCTTGCAACAAAGCATTTGCTGGAACTGGGACACAGAAAAACAGCAGGAATATTCAAAATTGATGATATTCAGGGCCATGCAAGGTATGAGGGGTTTTGCAAGGCGCACAAGGAGTTTGGAGCAGGGCTTGGCGATAAAAGAGTTTTATGGTTCGATACCAATGACTTGAAATATAAATTCAGCATGCAGTCAGGAGATATGATTATTGGGTTTCTCCATGATTGTACCGCGCTTGTATGCTATAACGAGCAGATAAGTTTAAAACTGATTGATATCATCAGGGACAGGGGCTTTAGTATTCCCGAGCGGTTATCCCTGGTCAGTTTCGATGATTCCGAGCTGGCTGTTGCTTCCGAAGTAAAAATGACTACCGTTGCGCATCCGAAGGAGAAGCTGGGTATGGAAGCAGCGAGCATTATGTTGAAAATGATAGCCGGGAATGAAAAAATGATTAAATTTAAAATGATGCCCGAGCTTGTTATCAGGAACAGCACCGGGCCTGTGAGAGGTTAAAAACGGCAGCCTGTTGGGTTGCCTTTATATTAGCAGTATTTTATGAATGGAGGGTTTATTATGGCAAAAAAATATGCCATCGGTGTTGATTTTGGAACACTATCCGGAAGGGCAGTTTTAGTAGAGCTTGATACCGGTAAAGAAGTTGCGACGGCTGTTAAGGAATACCCGCATGCTGTCATGGATGAATATCTTCCTGACGGTAAAGTAAAACTTGAACATGACTGGGCGCTTCAGCATCCGCAGGACTACCTTGATGTATTTGCTGAAACCATCCCCGCCGTATTGAAAGAATCCGGAGTATCATCCGACGATGTCATAGGAGTTGGAATTGATTTTACAGCCTGTACAATGCTTCCCATTGACAAGGCGGGCCAACCTTTATGTTTTGATGATAAATACAAATCAAATCCCCATGCATATGTCAAGCTTTGGAAGCACCATGCTGCACAGGACGAAGCCAATAAACTGAACGAAATAGCTGCAGAGCGCGGTGAGAAATTCCTAAAGCTCTATGGCGGGAAAATTTCATCGGAATGGCTGATACCAAAGATATGGCAGATATTAAATGAAGCTCCTGAAATCTATGAAGCGGCAGACAGGTTTATTGAAGCCGCTGACTGGGTTGTTCTGCAGTTGACCGGCGAGGAAAAGCGAAACAGCTGTACCGCGGGTTATAAAGCAATATGGCATAAGAAAATGGGATACCCTTCAAAGGATTTCTTCAAGGCCTTGGATCCGAGACTTGAAAACCTGGTAGATGAAAAGCTCAGCAGGGATATTTATCCGATAGGTACGAAAGCAGGCGAGATAACTGAGAAAGCTGCCAGACTGACAGGATTGAGACCAGGAACCGCAGTTGCCGTTGGAAATGTTGATGCCCACGTAGCAGTACCCGCTGTAGGAATTACAGAACCGGGAAAAATGCTGATGATAATAGGTACATCCACATGCCATATGCTTTTGGGAACAGAAGAGAAGATGGTTCCCGGTATATGCGGTGTTGTTGAGGACGGAATCATTCCGGGTTACCTGGGGTATGAAGCAGGCCAGTCTTGTGTCGGCGACCATTTCCATTGGTTTATAGAGAACTGCGTTCCCGAAGAATACAAGAAAGAAGCAGCAGAACGCGGAGTAAGCATACACAAGGTTTTAAGGGAAAAAGCCAGCAGGCTGAAGCCCGGTGAAAGCGGTCTTGTTGCCCTCGACTGGTGGAACGGAAACCGTTCCGTGCTGGTTGATGTAGACCTGACAGGCATGATAGTAGGCTGCACTCTTCTTACAAAGCCCGAGGAGATTTACAGGGCATTGATTGAAGCCACGGCATATGGTACGAGAATGATTATAGATACTTTCGAGGAATACGGCGTTCCTATTTATGAATTGTATGCAGCAGGTGGTATTGCACAAAAGGATGAAATGATGATGCAGATTTATGCCGACGTTACGAACAGGGAAATCAGGATTTCTGCATCGGCACAGACGCCTGCCCTGGGATCGGCCATGTTTGGTGCTGTGGCTGCAGGTTCGGCAAAGGGCGGTTATGACAACATAGTAGACGCAGCAAAGGTTATGGCAAAAGTGCTGGATAAGGTTTACAAGCCGATTCCTGAAAACGTAGCAATATATGAAAAACTGTACCAGGAATACAAGATACTCCATGATTACTTCGGCAGGGGACAGAACGATGTGATGAAACGCCTGAAGGAAATAAAAAAGAGCGTTTCAAAATCTTAAATAACGAGAGGCGATAATATGCTGGATAAATTGAAAGAACAGGTTCTTAAGGCAAATCTTGCGCTGCCTGAATATGGCCTGGTGACCTTTACATGGGGAAATGTAAGCGGGATTGACAGGGAAAAAGGCCTTGTTGTAATAAAACCAAGCGGGGTGCCATATTCATCCCTTAAAAAGGAACATCTTGTTGTTGTTGATTTGGACGGCAATAAAGTTGAGGGTGACCTGAAACCATCATCCGACACTCCAACCCATCTTGTTCTGTATCGGGCATTCAAAGACATCGGCGGTATTGTGCATACTCATTCGCCGTGGGCAACTTCGTTCGCCCAGGCTGGAAGGGGCATACCTGCTTTCGGTACCACCCATGCTGATTATTTTTATGGTGAAATACCGTGTACCAGGAAAATGACGCCTGAAGAAATCAACGGTGATTATGAGGCTGAAACAGGAAATGTAATTGTGGAAACATTCAGGGACAAAAACCCGGTATATATCCCCGGCGTTCTTGTTAACATGCACGGACCTTTTGCATGGGGAAAAGATGCGGATGAAGCGGTACACAACGCCGTTGTGCTTGAGGAAGTTTCAAAAATGGCGTTCAACACGCTAATGCTGAACACCGGCATCGGGCCCATGGACCAGGAACTGTTAAACAGGCATTTCCTGAGAAAGCATGGCGCAAATGCCTACTATGGCCAATAAAAAGCAGGGAACCATTCTTATGCTTACGTGTGTCCGAACTGTTGAAACATTATAAATATACCATAAATGATTTAGTAAAAATGCCATAAGTTTATAAAACCCCTTTGCCGACATATGCAAAGGGGTTTTATGATGCCTGTGAAAAAGCCTGGATACTCGAGTTTATTCCCGGTATCATAAAACTGAACCATATAACCCCGCCTTTGAAGAATATCTTCCCTTTTTTTCTTGTTTTACAACTAGATTCCGGATGATCATGCCAGTTTTTTGCATGGCATTCTGCTGCAAACCTTTCTTAAGGCCCTATACGAATGAAAAACTGATGTTCCGATGTTTATCAGTATTATTGATCACAGCAGTATTCAAGTGTAATATTGACTGAATGGATATCATTGACATTGAGTATTAAAATTGGTAATTTGAATATATATTAATTATAATCTGCGGACCAATATCTTTTACGGGCTCTTTTTTGTCAAACGGCATAGACGGTAATCTGCGCCGGTATTCCTGAAATTTCGGGAGGAATTATAATGTTGAATAAATCATTCTTGGTAAAAATATTATCAGCTCTTCTTATACTTGCAACTGCTGCGTTTATCCAGGTGACTGTCGCATTTGCCAATGACGGGGTGCTGGGTTTTACTCCTGAAGGAGTATATCCTGTTACCCAGTCTGATATTTCCATGACTGCGGAGGATATTTATATACAATTGTTTGATCATGCGAAAGCAAAAGTTACCTGCCGTTTCGATTTCAAAAATTTTGGCAGTGCACAAACCGTTTTGATGGGTTTCCCGGCACAGTTGGATGATTCTGTTGAAATCAGCCCGGGAGAAGAGTTATTGGTTAAGAATTTTACCGCACGGGATGAAGACGGCGACCTGGAGGTGACCCTTGTGGACACAATTCCAAATCCGCCTATGAGGAACAGCCTGGAGAAATATAAAAAATGGTACAGCTTTTCGGTTGATTTTGACGAAGGTGAAGAAAAAACATTGTACCATACGTATGAAATATCTTTTACATATAACTCATCCGGACTTGTATATATGGGATATATCCTGGAAACCGGGGCGCTATGGAAAGGAGCGTTGGGACATTCAAAGGTTGTTTTTGATTTTGGAGATATTCCGATGTATACGCTCGAAATGATATATCCGAATAACTTCTACAGGATTGAAGGAAACAAGCTCATATGGGAGAGAAAGGATTTCGAGCCAACCCATAATCTTTGGGTTTGCAGGGATTCCTTGCATTATGGTGAAGAATGGATAAAATTTTGTGAAGAAAACGATGATTTACGCGATCAGCTTGATTACATATATAATAAGACAGAGCTTTTCAATACTACAGCAGATGCAATTCAAAAAAACAGGAAAGCATATTATGAGGAATATGAGACTCTTGTCAAATCAGATCCTGTTTGCGCATTATATTTAAAAAGCGCTTTAGGTCTGCCCAATGGAAATGAAAAACCTGAAATTACCGGGTGCCTTGTTGAACACCGTATAGGAAACAGTTGGACGTTTCTGATAAACGGGACCGATCCCGACATGGATATTGTATCGTGCGATGTTGTAATCGATGGGGTTGACTCGTACAATTATTCCGACGATGAATGGGATTTCAAGGGCCTTTATTACATGAACGACGAGAAAAATCAATTCAACTTCAGAAGATATCTTACCGTGGAAGGCAGCGGCCTTTTTACCGTGACCTTTATTGTTAAGGATGCATATGGAAACTTTGATACAAAAACCATGATACTTCAGGCCGGGGCAGATGATGGGGAAGTATCCCAGGAAGAAAGCATCGGAACAACGGAGAATGAGCCTGATGAGGAAGAAAAGGAGCTGCCTGTTAATCAGGCAGTTCAGCAGGAACCTCTGATAACGCCGGATTCAAATAGAATCAGACCGGAAAATGATACGGACAATAAAATCCTGGTATCAGTTGCAGTCATTATCTTAATTCTTGCCGTTGGGACAGTGCTGTACCTGGTACTGAAAAAGAAAAGATAAATAAGATTGTGTTTTGTCTAAGTTTACCCGGTAAACCCTTTACCGGAGCATTTGCATTTATCTACTTCTGGAAAACCACTATTCCTGCAATCATCAGGGCAACGCCAAGCAGTTTGCTCCATTCGAAACACACTTTTTCGGTGCCGAACAATCCTAAAGCTTCAATAAGGCAGGAAACTACAAGCTGTGCCAGCAGAATAAGCATTGTCGCATATGCGGGCCCAAGATCGGATATGCTTCTTATAACCGTGAATGTAATCAATGCACCAATAACACCGCTTAACAAGTAGAATTTGTTGCTTACGTCAAAAACCGAGAGCAGGTTTTCACGGCCGGTGAAAAACCAGACTATTATGCTTGTTATAAAAGCGGTAAAATGCACCCAGCTGTTTGTTGTCCACATATTCGATTTATCCATTATCCGGGTATTGAAAACGCCCTGAACACTCATCAACAATCCTGCAAGCAAAGCCAATAAAATGCCAACCAAATAAATTCCTCCATTCAGTCCAATTTCAGTTAATCATTAAGAACTTCGAAAATTTGATTACCGCATTGGATAATCTAATAATGTTGCCATGCATTAATCATTTGATTATGCTGTTAAATTGATTTGTTTCTTATTGTTTCCTGTTATTCATTGACATATTCCCAAGGTGATATGGTATCAAAACATGGGAGAAGTGAATTCAGATACCGCAGGATTGGTGCTGCATTACCCAGGTAAAACTGGGGCAAATCATTTATTGATCCGGGCAAAAGCTTATAAATATTCCTTGCAATAAGCAAATGCGTCATCAGGAACGGCATAATCCTGTTTTCATCCTCTCTGTGTAAAATCGTACTGCAATACAAATCTGTTTTAAATTTAGCACAAAAATTACCAATATAAAATATAACGGAATAAAAAATGGAAGAGTTATTAAAACTAAAGTTACTGTTCAGAAATCAGTGCAGCAGCGGGTGATTCGGGTGATTTTGCCGATACGCTGACGGATATCGCGGGCTGGTAACTCTGAATGTCAACAAACTAAAAAGACAATTGCAATGTTTTTTTTGAAGGGAGGAGGCATATGCATACAGTTTGGAAAGGGGCTATCAGCTTCGGCCTTGTAAACATACCCGTCAGGATGTTTACAGCTACCGAAGACAAGGACATAAAATTCAGGTATCTTCACAAAACCTGCAATACACCGCTGAACTATAAAAAATACTGCCCCAGTTGCAATGTGGATGTATCCGAGGATGATATTGTCCGCGGTTATGAATATGAGCCCGGCCATTTTGTAATCCTGACCGAAGCTGATTTTGAATCGGTCAAGGGTGATTCAAAGAATAAAAGCATTGAAATATTGGATTTTGTAAACCTTTCTGAAATTGATCCCGTTTATTTCGACAAAACGTATTACCTGTCGCCCCAGGAAACCGGTTCAAAGGCATATAATCTTTTGAGGCAGGCAATGAATGATACAGGCAAGATAGCAATAGCCAGGGTTACCATCAGGTCCAGGGAAACGCTTGCCGCATTGCGGGTATATAAAAATGCTCTTGTAATGGAAACCCTGTTTTATGCGGATGAAGTCCGTCCCACAGAGCAAATTCCCGGGCTTCCTGCAATTACCGATACAAATGAAAAGGAGCTGGACATTGCAGTAAAGCTTATTGATAATCTTACAACAAAATTTGAGCCCGAAAAGTACACAAACGAATATAATACGGCTTTGACCGAATTAATACAAAAGAAAGTGGAAGGTAAGGAAATAAAAGTTGCACCCGAAGCACCAAGGCAAAATGTCATTGACTTGATGGAAGCTTTAAAGGCAAGCCTGCAGGAAACAAGCAGGAAAAAGCCGGCAAAAAGCGGCACGAAAAGTAAAACAGCCGGAAAAGCGGTGTAAATTATGGATTGGTTCGAGCCCATGGAGCCCATTTTGACAGATTCGGTAATGCAGGGTGAACAGTGGATTCACCAGGTAAAATGGGACGGGATCAGGGGTTTATGCTATAAGGACGGTAATAATATACGACTCTATACGAAAAGCGGCAGGGAACGCTCACAATGGTATCCTGAAGTGACCGGGGAAATTTCGGGGCTGAAATGCGAGCAGGTTGTACTGGATGGTGAACTGACGGTACTTGATGATTCAGGCAAGCCGTCTTTTCATGACATTATGTCAAGGGACAGGGTAAAAAGGCAGGACCGCCTGAAACAATACATGGTAAAGTATCCTGTTCATTACATGGTTTTTGACATACTCTATAAAAACGGCAAAGATTTAAGAAACCTGCCTTTGTGCGAAAGGAGGGGAATCCTGTTGGATACACTGAAGAACGATGGTTCGGTACATGTTGTTTCCGATTATGAAGATGGAAAAGCTTTGTTCCTGGCAATGAAGGAAAAGGACATGGAAGGCATAGTGTCAAAAAAGGCGGACAGCCTGTATATCGGGGGGAAAAAACACAGATTGTGGTTCAAGACAAAAATAACAAAACAGCTTGTTGCAGCAGTATGCGGGCTAAAAATCAAGGATAATGAAGTTAAATCCCTTGTTATTGCCGAATATCAAAACCATGGACTTGTAACTGTAGGCAGTGTTTCATCAGGTTTATCGGACAAGGACCGCGCAACTCTTATGCAGGCTCTTCCACAGCTTATTGACGATACAACCGCGTCGAAAACCGATACGGATGATGTTGTATGGATAAAGCCGGTTTTGAATGTTATTGTCTCATTTATGGAAAGGGAGCAAAACGGGAGTTTGAGGCACCCGGTGCTGGTAGGGTTTACGAATGAAAAACCAAATGCAGTAAAGAATGTATGATGTAGAAGATTACTGGAGATGGTGATTTGAAAAAAGGCAGACTGCAGATATCAAATCCCGATAAACTGATGTTTCCGGATACCGGCATTACAAAAATGGACTATGTCCGAAAATTATATGAATTATCCGGTTATATTTTAAAATATACAAGGAACAGGAACCTCACCACGATACATTATCCTGACGGAGTGGGAAAAAAGTCATATTACCAGAAGAATATCCCGTCCCACGCCCCCGGGTTCGTGTCGCATAAAGTGATTGAGGATATTGACTACATCATAATGGATTCGGTGGAGACTCTTTTATGGCTGGGAAACATGGCTGCCTTGGAATTCCACATTCCTTTCAACACAATTGGCAGGCCGGATCATCCCGATGCATTGGTTTTTGACCTTGACCCGTCGGAAGGTCAGTCATTCAAACAGGTACTTGATGCAGCAATGATTATTTACAGCAACCTTAAGGAACTGGGAATTTCAAGTTACTGCAAAACTTCAGGCGCTACAGGGCTACAGATTGCAATCCCGTTGGGCGGTGAAATTGATTATGATACGGCAAGGAAAGTAAACGAAGTCTTCGGTAAATACTTTACCCAGAAATATCCCGATATTTTTACAATTGAGCGCAAAGTGAGCGACAGAGGGAAAAAACTGTATTTCGACTACCTGCAGATGTGGAAGGGTAAAACCATCATCTGCCCATATTCGCCTCGAGCCACAAAAACTGCCAATGTATCTGCCCCGGTTTTATGGGAAGAAGTTGAAAAGGGAATAACGCCCGGGCAATTTACTCTTAACAGTATAATACCAAGGCTTAAAGAAAAGGGGGATTTATACGAGCCTGTATATACATCGGGGCTTGATCCGGGACTTAAGAATTTAATAACGCAGATTAAAATATAACATGCATGGCAATTTGCGGAAATAAATGAATTTATAGATACATGAAAAACAAAGATAATTCATGATTGAATACGATTTTGGGAACACATTATACAAAACTGTTTACCATGATATTAAACAGTAAAATAACGCATTTTCCTGTAGTTTTCTTTTATTCCGATTCTGTTATCATAGCAATTAAATAAAGAGATTAATCTCTTAAAATCAGGAAACAAGAATCGAGGTTTTTACTATGAGTGAGGTCCCCAGATGTTCCGGGTACAGGGTTGGAATTACTTTTAATCTGAAACAGCAAAAATCAGACGAAATGGAGGATGAACAGGCCGAATATGACAGTTTCAGCACTGTCGAGGCAATAGCGAAAGCAATAAACAAAACAGGTTGTGAAACAGTTTTTCTTGAAGCGGATTCAAAACTGCCCCAGAAATTAGAAAGTTTACATCCGGATATTGTTTTTAATATTGCCGAAGGAAAAGGCGGAAGGGGCAGGGAGGCCCAGGTACCGTCAATCCTGAATCTTTATTCAATTCCATTCACAGGTTCGGATGAAACAACTTTATGCGTAGCACTGGACAAAGGGCTTACAAAAAGAATTGTAAAGTCCTGCAGGATAAAAACACCAGTGTTTTTTGTTTGGAAAAATAAAGATACCAAAATACCTGCAAATCTTAAGTTCCCCGTTATCGCAAAACCAAATGCCGAAGGCTCAAGCAAGGGTGTATTGGGGAATACAATTGCAAAAGATCGCAAGGAATTGATTGAGATTTTACATGAGAAATGGAACCGTTACCATCAACCCATTCTCGTCGAGGAATACATTTCAGGACGTGAATTTACCGTAGGGATTTTGGGAAATGGCAGTGAAAAGTGTATATTCAGGCCCATGGAAATTATCATATCTCCTGAAGGCAATCCCGACAGAAGCAAAATTTACAGCTTCCACGTAAAAACCAATTATGAAAAGTACGTTAAATATCAATGCCCTGCAGATTTGGAGCCGGACATAGAAGAAAAGATGATGCAGTGTTCGGCAAAAATATACGAGATACTGGAATGCAGGGATTTTGCCAGAGTTGATTTTATGCTTTCCGAAGATAACCAGGTTTATTTTATTGAGATCAATCCATTGCCGGGGTTGGCACCGGGTTACAGTGATTACCCCATGCTGGCTGAATACAACGGATTAGGATATGATGAGCTGATAAAAGCCGTTCTGAATAATGGTCTGGAACGGTATGGAATGTCAGCCGTATAGCATTGGGGGGATTGTAATGACAGATTACCGAAAGACCGTTTTGTGGCGGGATGTCACAGAACAGCAGTGGAATGACTGGCGGTGGCAGTTTAGAAACCGGATTACCGATGTGGATACGCTGAAAAAACTTATTGAGCTGGACCCTGAAGAGGAGAAATTCCTGAGAGAATGCCTCAATCGTTTCAGAATGGCAATAACTCCGTACTATGCCTGCCTGATAAATATCGAAGATAAAAATTGCCCAATCCGGCGTCAATGCATTCCGTCACCACAGGAAATGGATGTTTCGCCGTTTGAGTCGGATGATCCCCTTGCCGAGGAGAAAGATACGAAAGTGCCGGGTATTGTTCACAGATACCCCGACAGGGTGTTATTTCTTCTAACCCGCAAATGTGCAATGTACTGCAGGCATTGTACAAGGAGAAGACTTGCGGGGAATGAGGATTTTAATATCAGCAGCAGGGATATTGATTTGGCCCTGGATTATATAAGGAATCACCGTGAAGTAAGGGATGTCTTGCTGTCGGGAGGCGACCCCTTCGTTTTAAGCGAAGCATTTCTTGAATCTATTCTGAAAAGGCTGAGAGAGATACCGCATGTTGAGATTATAAGATTCGGCACGCGGACTCCCGTGGTAATTCCAATGCGCATTACCGATGAACTTCTGAGTATGCTGAAAAAGTATCAGCCAATCTGGATTAACACCCATTTCAACCATCCTAAAGAAATAACCGGGGCATCGGCCAGGGCCTGCCAGAAAATAGTGGATGCAGGCATACCACTTGGGAACCAGACGGTTTTACTGAAAGGTGTTAATGACAGTGCCGACGTAATGAAGGAGCTGTGCCTTAAACTTGTTAAAAACAGAATCCGTCCTTATTACCTGTATCAATGTGATCCTGCCCAGGGTATCAATCATTTCAGGACACCTGTGGAAAAAGGGCTTGAAATCATGAGCAGGTTAAGGGGATATATTTCGGGCTTCGCCGTTCCCACATTTGTAATTGACGCACCAAACGGCGGCGGAAAAGTCCCGGTAAACGTGCAGTATGTGGAAGAGATTAATGATCATGAGGTAAGAATGAGAAACTATAAAGGCGAACAGTACTTTTACCCGAATGTCCGGGATTAATTTCAAAGCCCAGGTAGATCATATAATAAATAAAACCCCCGGGTATTTCGGTAGTGTCAAAAAAGTTATGAAAACAACGAGTTGATATTACAGAAATGTAAGTAATTTGAAAATCGGACATTGACAGCAGAATAGAGTGGAGAAAAAGGGCAAATAATTTAGTGCTTAGAA
>Ga0134103_1001122_pt1 | contig 26587 bp, 32 predicted proteins | sample 14_taG_2_FD_94445 | JGI IMG/M metagenome (GOLD analysis project Ga0134103, IMG submission 94445) | Switchgrass degrading microbial communities from high solid loading bioreactors in New Hampshire, USA - 14_58_20_212_A1 metaG | ecosystem: Engineered > Bioreactor > Semi-continuous > Anaerobic >...
ATATGGATTATCTTAACGCCATGCAGGAGCTGGATCTGGATATTGCTTCCGAATTTTTGGTCATGGCAGCTACCCTGCTCCATATTAAATCCAGAATGCTCCTGCCCAAGAGGGAACCCTTGTCGGAAGAAGGGCCCGAATCGTCAGATCCGCGTGAAGAATTGATTATAAAACTCCTGGAATATAAAAAATATAAAGAGTGTTCGACAATGCTGGCTGAAAGGGAGAAAAAGTGGAGCGGTGCCTATTATAAGCTGCCGGAGGCTATTCCTGAGATCATTGAGTATGAGGAGTTGGAGCTCTCTCCTGAAACTTTGAGAATTTGTATGATCAATGTATTAAAAAGATATAATGAAAAGATGAATGATGTTTCCAAGAAAATGAAACGCATTTTGAATCAGGAAAAAGTATCGTTAAAAGCAAAAGTGAGAGAAATCCTGGTATTCTTAAAAAGCGGAGTTAGGCTTTGCTTTTCGAAATTATATAATCTAAGGGAAAAGAGTCGTCTTGAAGTTGCTACAGGTTTTTTGGCCGCACTGGAAGTTGTCAGGGAAGGACGTGCTTCAATACAACAAAATGTTGAATTCGGAGAAATATACCTGACGCCGAATAACAATAAAGATAAAAATTATAATGATCCAATGCTGATTACAGAGGATGAATGATATGGACTCTTTAAAAGATGCTGAGACAATAATCGAAGCTGTGCTGTTTGCCTCGGGTGATCCTGTTCCGTTGGATAAAATCGCTGAAATAATCGGGCAAGACAAAAAGACCACAAAGGCCGTTTTATCGGGCTTGCAATATAAATATCAGAATACTTCCCGAGGAATTATGTTAAGAGAGATAAACAATGCATATCAGCTCTGTACCAAACCTGAGCTTGATGAATATGTACAGCGGTTGGGGACTATAAGGAAAAAGCAGGGACTTACACCGCAGGCATATGAAACCTTGGCAATAGTGGCATATAATCAGCCGGTTACAAGAGCTTACATAGAACAGATAAGAGGGGTAAACTGCGATGGCGTTCTGATGAAGCTGATGGAAAGAAATCTTATTCAGGAAGTAGGTCGTGATGACGCCCCGGGAAAGCCCAAGCTATATGCCACAACGGAGGAATTTCTTCGTGTTTTCGGTTTTTCAAGCCTGAATGAGCTTCCACCGCTGGCTATGAATGAGATACCCGAAGTATATCAAAATGTGCCTTTAGATTAATATTGCTTGGAATAATTTACTATAAGCCGGAAAACATATAGTACGGAGGTACGTATGGTTTTTCTGGCTATTTTTATAGCTTTTATACTGCTTATCATAGTTACAGTATTCTTTGCAAGACTTTCTGTTAAGGTTGCGATTTCTTTTGATTCCGACGGATTCCAAATTGAGATTGAGGTAATGGTGTACCGATTTCTCAAGCTTTTTTCCTGGAATTCAAAAGAAAGTGGCCTTGACTTTTTTTTGAAAAAAAAGAAACAGGTACCCGATGATAAAAAAAAGAAAAAAGGAAAGATATCAGCAGTATTGAATCTTGTTTTTTCGAAAGATACCTATAACCATCTGAAAAAAGATCTGGAAATATTCATATTATCTGTTGAAGGTCGCATTTCCACTAGGGATGCGGCATTGACTGCACTGCTTTATGGAAATGTCTGGAGCATTATCGGGGTATTGATACCTTTCATCCCGCAAAAAAACCTGATTTTGGATTTTTATCCTGATTTTCAAAAAGAAACGCCGGATTTTCGTGTTTCCTGCATATTAAGAATAAGAATAATCCATATTATAAAATTGATAGTCAATGATTATTTAGACAAAATAGGGAAAGGAGAAAAAGGGAAATATGGGACAGCATCCAATTGAAGAACTGATGAAAACGACCATGGAAAATATTAAAGAGATGGTGGATGTAAATACTATTGTAGGTGATGCGGTTCAAACAGTGGACGGAACCGTTATTATACCCGTATCAAAGGTAACGTTTGGATTTGCCGCCGGTGGCGGAGAATTCAGCAATAATAAAAAAGCCGAAACCAATACTTTCCCATTTGCCGGAGGCAGCGGTGCAGGTGTAAGCATAAATCCTGTTGCTTTTATGGTAGTGGGCAGAAATAACACGATAAAAATGATTCCAGTATCACCTGATGCAACGTTGGACAGAGCTTTGGACAATATACCGAATATTATTGAAAAAGTGAAAAAAGCTTTCGAACCAGGCTGCAAGAAAGAAAAAGAACAAAAGCAGCATGAAAAGGCGGAAGAAGAAAAACAGACCGCTGAAAAGATTGATCTCAAAACCGGAGAAGATTATGAATAGAGAAAAACAGATATCGTTTAATGCAGAATAATTATCAGTTACTGGTTTACAAATTTTAGTTTATTTTTTGATTTATTTTTTTATTTTTTTATAATATATTCTATGATCTGAAAATTAATTTTAAAGAAATTAATAAAGGGGCCCCATCGGTTTACGATACAGCCCCTTTTATGCGTTAAGTTATTTATTTATTCTGTTGGTTTGTATCATACTGAGGATACTGATTTCCGGTATAACTCTGGAATACCTTTTTAACGATATTACCGCCGATTGTTCCGGCTTCACGAGAAGTCAAATCACCATTATAACCTTGCTTTAAGTTAATGCCAAGCTGGCCGGCAATCTCATACTTCATGTTGTCAAACTGGCTTTTGCTTCTTGAATTATTACTTGCCATTTATCTCACCTCCTCAATGCTTATTATTGCTCTTGCTTTTTTATTTATAAGTAGAAAGTTATGGAGAAAACGGAATAATAATTTAATATTTTTAAAATATTTTAAAGATACGTAAAAAAACTATATAGATTTTTTGCTACCGAAAAAAACCGGAAATATTTGACATATTTCAGCAAGATATGAGAAAATAAAGTAAATAATAATGTATATATTGTAGAACATTTATTGTACCTATCATATTATTGTGGTATATTCTAATGTAGGTATTTTTTTTGCTTGCTTCTGCATGCCTGATTCTATACTAATGATAAGATGGTTATTATAAACCATTCGAAGGAGTGATTCTGTGTTGTCTGATCTTCTGTTTACAAAGAACAATGTTATGTTGGAACGAGGACTTGACGCGGCCTGGCTCAGAAATAATGTCATTTCGCAAAATATAGCCAACGTTGACACACCTGGATATAAAAGAAAAGTAGTTCTTTTTGAAGAATTTCTTGACAGTGAGATGAAGACAAGCCGGATTTCACAGGGAAAGACCAGATTGTCATCAAATGGTATGCAGATTATCGAAGATCCGTCAAATTCATCATACAGAAGTGACGGAAACAATGTGGACATAGAACATGAAATGGCTTTATTGGCCGCAAACAGTATCAGATACAATACAATGATACAAAGACTGAATGGTGATTTTCAGAAATTGAAAACTGTAATTCGGGGGGGTAAATAATTATGGGACTCTTTGATGCTTTTAATATCAGTGCATCGGCCCTTACGGCGCAACGTCTTCGTATGGATGTAATATCTCAGAATATCGCCAATGTAAATACTACCCGGACAGAGGACGGAACTCCCTACAGAAGAAAGACTGTGGTATTTCAGGAAAAAGAAGCAGATATGCCATTCTCCCAATATCTGTCAGAACAAAGCCGCAAGCGTTTTTTGGCAGGGGGAGGAGTACGAGTTGCGGCAATCGTTGAAGATCCCACTCCTTTTAAAGAGGTTTATGACCCGAGTCATCCCGATGCTGATGAAAATGGCATAGTCAGGATGCCGAATGTTGAAATAGTAACTGAAATGGTTAATATGATATCCGCGACCCGTGCTTATGAAGCCAATATAACTGCTCTTAACGCGTCCAAGTCAATGGCGTCAAAGGCTCTTGAAATAGGGCGGTAAACTATCGGACAGGAGGATTTAACTAAATGGCAATACAGGGCGTTAATTCAATAAACAATATAATTGCTTCGCCTGTGAAGAGTATCAATAACCCTGACCGAAACATTAATTTCAAAGATATACTCTTTGACGCTTTGAATAATGTAAACACTCTCGAACAGGAATCTGCAAAAATGACAGAAGATTTTATTGCAGGCAGAACCGATGATATACATTCGGTTTTGATTGCGGCCGAGAAGGCGTCGATATCTCTCCAGTTTATTATGGAGGTCCGCAATAAAGTTTTGGATGCATATCAGGAAATTATGAGGATGCAGATATAACTGTTATTTTTTACCGCAGATAAAAAAGGTGGGGTACTTTCGAAAAACCTTTATCGGGGGGTTATTTTATGCCGGAAGGAATAAAGAAACTTTTTGATAAAATAAAAAATTTTTGGGGAAATCTTGAGAAAAGTCAAAAGATAAGAATATATATAATGGCCGGGGTATTACTGTTTGCTGTTGCAATAACCCTGGTACTGACGCTGAAAGTTGAATATGTACCACTTTTTGACACTACAGAGGACATTAATCTGCAGCCAGTGGTTTCATATCTTACCGAAAACGATATTAAATTTAAAAAAGGCGAAAATCAGATATATGTTGACAGCAAGCGCAAAAAAGATATCGAGTTTGACCTGACTACTCAGGGTATCGTTTCGCCTGAAGTAACTTTTTCAGATACATGGAGCAAATTATCATTAACTGCGACAGAGAGCGATAAGGAAAAACTCTGGAAAAATTATCTGACCAATGATTTGGTATATAAACTGAAAAAGTTTGAAAATGTTGAAAATGCGACGGTAGAGTATTCGAAACCTGAAAAAACCTATTGGGTGAAACCTGGTTCTGAAGAGCAGCAGGGTAGTGCCTATGTCATGCTGAAAACCAAGGAACCACTTACTCCTAATCAGGTAGACGCAGCAGCTAAGGTTGTGGCCGCATCCCTTGGTATTCCTGCTGATCGGATTACTATTGTGGATCATAAGCTTAATCCTTTGTCCAGGGACAATACTCAGTCAGATATTCTTAAAGCCAGCAGCCAGGATGAATTGCGGCGTCAAAGGCAGATGGAACTTGAGCAAAAAGTTTATGACTTTTTTAAAGTTGGTGTAGCGCAAAATGAGTATTTTGATACCATAAGCGTATCTGCCAATGCGGTTTTGGACTTCGATACACTGACAAGCACATCCACCAGATATGATCCTCCTGTTGCGGAAGAAAACGCGGTATTGAACGAAGAAACCCTTCAAGAAACATTGATCAATGGCAATCCCGGTGATATCCCGGGCACTGATACCAATCCGCAGGGAACAGTTACATATCATATCGATGGAGAAGGAAATTCCCAATATAATAAAAGTCATGTTGTAAAGGAATACCTTTACAACCAAACCAATGAACAGAAAGAAAAGGCTGTGGGAAATCTGATCTACGAACAGTCTACCATGTCGATTTCCCTGTGGTACGGAAAGAATATCAAATCAGCGGATGCTCTTACTCCTGAGTATTTGGAGCAGGTAAGGCAGTCTGCCTATGCCGCTACCGGAGTTCCTGTGGAAAATATAACAGTAAGTGTGCAAAAACTGGCGGCTGAGCCGCCGGCAGAGGTAACCCTCAAGGATACTGTTGCCGAGCTCTTTGATCAGTTTGGTTTTTACGGGCTAATGCTTATTTTATTGATTATCATGACTATTACCGCATTGCCCGGAAAGAAAACCAAACCTGCCGAAGTTCAGGCAGCTGTGCTGGAGACGGCCGCCACCGGAGAAGGAGTGGCTCCACAGCATGTTGATATAATTAAGGATATAAATTTACAAGAGGAATCAGAGCTTAAGAGGCAAATCGATAAATTTGTTCAGGAAAATCCTGATTCAGTTGCCCAATTATTAAGGAACTGGCTGGCAGAGGATTGGGAATAAGCTCTGCATAAGTTGCTTCCGGAAGTAGGTGGTAATATGGCGGTAAGAAGTGACTTAAGAGAATTGTCAGGCAGAGAGAAAGCTGCCATGCTGCTTATTACATTGGGACCCGAGAGATCGGCTCAGATTTTTAAGCATCTTAAAGAAGAGGAGATAGAGCAGCTTACTCTGGAAATTGCAAATATCCGGACTGTTTCTCCTGCAGAAAGAGAAAAAGTATTAAGTGAATTTTACCAAATATGTCTTGCCCAGCAGTATATCACAGAAGGCGGAATAGGGTATGCGAAGGATATTCTGGAAAAGGCGCTGGGGACAGAGAAAACAATGGAAATCATCAATAAGCTGACGGTTTCCTTACAGGTCAGGCCGTTCGATTTCGTTAGAAAGGCCGACCCGGCTCAGGTATTGAATTTTATTCAAAGTGAGCACCCACAGACAATAGCTCTTATTTTGTCATATTTAAAACCTCACCAGGCGGCTGCGGTATTGTCTGCTCTGCCCCAGGAAAAACAGGCGGATGTGGCAAAAAGGATTGCAACCATGGACAGAACATCGCCGGAAATAATAAAAGAGGTGGAGAGAGTTCTAGAGAAAAAGCTTTCGGCGCTTGTAACCGAGGACTTTACTGCGGTAGGTGGAATTCAGGCTATTGTGGAAATATTGAACTCGGTAGACAGGGGCACCGAAAAATTCATTATGGACTCACTTGAAATAGAGGATACTGACCTGGCTGAGGAAATAAGGAAAAGAATGTTTGTATTCGAGGATATTCTGCAGCTTGATAACAGATCCATACAGCGCTTCCTGCATGAAGTTGACAACGGCCAGCTTGCTCTTGCGCTGAAAGGCGCTACCGAAGAAGTGCAGAATGTGATCTTCAACAATATGTCAAAGAGATTGGCAGAGATGATAAAAGAAGATATGGAATTCATGGGGCCGGTTCGGCTCAAGGATGTAGAAGAAGCGCAACAGAAGATAGTAAATATAATAAGAAAGCTGGAAGATGCCGGAGAAATAATCATTTCGCGCGGTGGAGGAGACGAAATAGTTGTATAACAGTGGTTATGGCTATGGAATATATAAACGTAATCAGGTGAATATAGGAAATCCGTACAAACCGGAAAAGCGTGAACCAAAACCGTCTGTTGTGGAGGCTATTTTCGATGAGGTTGCGGCAACAAAAGTTGACCCGGAAAAAGAGTATGAAATTGGCCAGGATATAATTCATAAAGCTAAGGAAAATGCGGCTTTAATTAAAAGGGAAGCTGAACTTGAGGCTGAAAGAATAATTGAAGAAGCAAAAAGAAATGCTGAGCTTCTTGCGTCCGAAATCAAGCAGAAAGCAGAAGAAGAGGGGTACAGATACGGTGAAACGCAGGCTCTGCAGCAATATAATGCTCTTATAGCAGAGGCCGAGGAGTTCAGGGAAAAGAGCAGGAAGGCTTATGAGGATACTCTGTCATCCCTTGAGCATGATATCATAGAACTGGTTCTGGATATTGCAGCCAAGGTAGTGGGGGACGAAATACGCAGTAACCGGGAAGCCATAATGGGGGTAGTCAGAGAAACGATTCTTTCCTGCTGCAACAGGGAAAATATTGTTGTAAAGGTATCGCCAGAGGATTATGATTATGTTGCCGCCAACGAGAATGTCCTTCGTATGAGTATAAAAGGACTCAATGAGCTTGAAATAAGAAAAGACGCTTCATTGGAGAAAGGCTCATGTGTGATTGAAACAGAATACGGATCTGTTGACGGAAGCGTTGATATTCGTCTGGAAAGTATCAGAAAAGCATTTTTTGAGTTATTGGGTGAAGGACGGCAATATGAATAACGATATTACATTGGATAAATATAAGGATCTTTTGGAAACACGTAAGTTTGTCCGATATTCAGGTAAAGTAACAAAAGTTGTAGGTCTCACCATTGAGGCCGAGGGCCCCGAGACGCATATCGGGGCCTTATGTCATGTCTTTGCTCAGAACAACAGAAAGGTTCTTGCCGAAGTTGTCGGATTCAGGGATAAAAAGGTTTTATTAATGCCTATAGGGGATATGTCCGGAATTGGGCCGGGGAATCTTGTGGTCGCAGCCGACAGAGACTTGGAGGTTGGTGTAGGACCAGGTCTTTTAGGCAGAGTTTTGGACGGCTTGGGAAACCCAATGGATGGAAAAGGACCAGTGGATATTGAAAAGTATTATCCTGTCAACAATATGCCACCAAACCCCATGACAAGGCCGAGAATCACTCAACCTCTCCCATTGGGTGTAAAATGTATTGACGGGCTTATCACTGTAGGTAAGGGACAGCGTCTGGGCATCTTTGCGGGAAGTGGTGTGGGCAAAAGTACTTTAATAGGTATGATTGCAAGAAATACCAAGGCAGATATTAATGTTATTGCTTTAATCGGGGAGCGGGGTCGTGAAGTTCGTGACTTTCTTGAAAGAGATTTGGGAGAAGAAGGTCTCAAACGTTCGGTAGTCGTTATAGCAACCTCGGATCAGCCTGCCTTGATAAGGTTAAAGGGGGCTTTGGTGGCTACGGCTATTGCTGAATATTTCAGAGACTGCGGAAACGATGTGCTTCTTCTGATGGATTCTTTGACCCGTTTTTCCATGGCCCAGAGAGAAATAGGACTTGCCATTGGCGAACCTCCCGTAACCAGAGGTTATACTCCTTCGGTATATGCTGCGATGCCTAAGCTTCTTGAGAGATCAGGCACATCATCCAAAGGCTCTATTACCGGATTGTATTCAGTACTGGTTGACGGCGATGATATGAATGAACCTATAACTGATACCGCCCGAGGTATTTTGGACGGCCATATTGTTCTTTCAAGAAAACTTGCACACAGAAATCACTATCCGGCTATAGACGTATTAGCGTCTATCAGTCGTGTCATGAGCGATATAATAGATGATGAGCATAAAAAGTACGCCAAAGAGCTTAGACGCAATCTTGCAATATATGCCGATGCCGAGGATCTTATCAATGTCGGCGCCTATGTGAAAGGAAGCAACCCTGAGATAGATTTGGCAATTCAATTAAACAAAGGTATCAATGAGTTTCTTACACAGGATACTATTACTCGTTATTCGTTTTCTGAAACCATTGAACTTCTTAAAAAGGCGGTAAAAAAATAGAAGCAGGAGATTAAATGGCAGGATTTAAATTCCGCTTGGAAACATTTTTAAAACTTAAAGAACAATTCGAAAAGAACGCCAAGAACGAACTGGGCGTGGCTATTATGAAGCTTGAGGAAGAAAAATCCAGGCTTAAAGTCATAGAGGATAATATCGATGATACCACTAATGACTTAAGAAACGCGTACGCAGGAGTCATTCGCCCTGAAAAAATCAAGGATCTTAAAGCATATCTGGAACGTCTCCAGCATGAGAAAGATAAGCAAAAAGAGATAGTTAAGCGTCAGCAGAAAAATGTCGATATTATTAGAGAAAAGCTCGTTGAAATAATGAGAGAAAGAAAGGTTTTGGAGAATCTTAAGGAAAGGGAATTCCAGGAGTATTTGAAAGAGGAGACCAAAAAGGAGCAGCAGCAGGTAGACGAGCTGGTCAGTTTTAAAGAAAGCAACAATACGTCCGATCTTCTGGATGGCGGGTAATAGTCGAAATATTTATTGGCTCGTATTTCAACGACTTATTTACGTTCGGATTTCAGTAGCCATATTAGTCATCCGGAGCGCGGTAAAGGTATGTAAATATACGATTGCCGCCTTTTTTATTAAAATTGCGGACAAGGCATAAATAAAACCAATGCAATAACGGATATATCCGGTTAAGGAGATCGTTCATGGAAGAAAAGGAGATACAGGAACAGACATCGGAACAGAAACAAAATACAAAATCGGGAAAACCCGGAGGTTGTTTGCATTCAATAATTGTGGTGTTAATAGCTTTACTGGTAGTTGTCCTTGTATTTTCCGGTGTTTTTTATTTTGCGGTCAAAAATAATATAAGTGGTTTGGCAGATTCATTAAAACCATATATAAAGAATTATCCTGTTTTGAAAGTATTTATGCCCAAAGATTTGCCCGGTTATGATCCGGAGGATCCGCAGTATCTGAGCTACAAGGAACTTGTAGAAAAATATCAGGAATACCGGGCAATGGTTTCAAGTCTGAAAGAGGAGCTTGATGAGGCCAAAAAGACCATAGAAGAAATGGAAGCTGAAAAGTTGGCTGTAACTGATATCGAAACAAAAACTGAGGAGAACCGGAAGGTATTAAAGACCATTGAAGACGAAAAAGCTGAGCTGGAGGCTATGAGAAAGTCATTGGCCGAGCTTGTTGCCAAAGGAGATCCCGATGGTTTCAAGAATTACTTTCAGAAAATTGACAAAACCGCGGCACAGGCCGTGTATGCAGAGATCATGAAAGAAGCGTCAATCAGTGAAGAAAAAAAAGTTCTAGCAAAAACTTTCGCTACCATGAATCCTCAGGGAGCGGCAAATATACTGACAGAACTGTTTTCCAAAGATAAGGAAGCGGCTCTGGATATCTTCGAAGGTATGGACTCAAAAGTAATGGCTCCGATTCTTGAAAAAATGGACGCAAAAACTGCGGCTGATATTTATGGATTGCTCTCCGTCCGTAGACTCGGTCGGTGATGCATATATGATCAGACCTTTTATTTATAAGATTGGCAGAAAGGAGGTGAAAAGTCGATGCAAAGCAATGCGGTGAATACAATCATGTTGATTCCCGGAATGACGGACAATGCCAAAACCGGCGCAGCCAAAGGGCTCTTATCTGGAGATGACACTTTTAGAAACATGCTCAGAGAAAAGGTTTCCGAGAGAAAAAATCACATGTTGCAGCCCCAACACGTCGACAGAAAAGTTAGCTTTACCAATAACCGTGTATCAAACCGTGAAACCGGGGCTGTGAATGGAAAGAAACCTGAACCTGTAAAGACAAAGCCTGGCAAGGGCCTTAAAGACATTGTTGAGGCATCCGTGCAGGAAACTGAGGATACAAAAAACGATGAAAAAAAAGCAGGGGAATTGATGGACTCCCTTGAAGCATTAATAGCTTTGCTGGAAGAAATCCTGGCACGATTGAATTCAAATAACGTTCCTGATGTTGTTTACGAAACGTCAAACATTTCACAGGAATTAACTCAGCGGGTTGAAACCAAAGAGATTTCCACTATGGAGCAGTTGATGGCCATGGTTAAGGAAGATGCCGTTACCCTTAAGGAAATAATGAACGAATGGGGTAACAGCATAAATAGCATAAATACACCTGAAAACAGTCAACTGCTTGCAAAAATTCAGGATCTTCTGGGAAAGCTTGCCGATGACCGTAATATGCCCTTGTTGAAAGCCCGGATTGTGGATGAAAGTGTGGGTATGGAAGAATTGATGGAGCAGCTTAAAAATCAGTGCAGGCAACTGATTGGTAAGTTTAATGAACAGGTGTCACAGCCGGATATATCTCAAAATGAAGAGTCTGTTCAGGCAGAACAGGTTCTGAGTGGATCTGTAAAAGCTGAACCTGAGTCTTGGCATGACGCAAAAGATGCCGAAGGCGATTTTTCGGTTTCCGATGAAGATACCGATGCTTCACAGGTGAATACATACGCTGATACCGATAATTATTTTGAAAACGTTATCGCTCAGAACCGGCAAATACCTGAGGGAAGACCCGTTCAGCCGGAAGTTACTGAAAAATTGCAGCTTCCTTTATCCGAAAAACCTCTTGCCAATACTATAACGAATCAGGTGGTAACTAAGATAAAGCTTTTGGCAGGAGAGAACAAACAGGAAATGGAAATGCATTTGAAACCTGAAAGTCTTGGCAGGCTGACCCTTAAGATCATTCATGAAAGGGGAGAAATACTGGCCAGGATTACCGCCGAGAACCAGCAGGTGAAAGCAATACTGGAAAATAATATGCAAATGCTCAAAGATGCGCTGGAAAGGAATGGCTTAAATGTTCAGGACCTCAGCGTCTCGGTGGGAAACGACAGAGATAACCAACACAGCAAAGAGAGCCAGGACGATAGGGGGAAAGCTGATTTAGCCGGGTTAAGAAGAATTTCAGGCGTTCCTTCACAGACTGAGACCGATAAACTCCGTTTGAGAGCCAGAATTGAGAAAGAATATTTTAAGGATACCTCTCAGATTAATCTTACGGCTTAGTCCCCGAATCAATTTATGGTAAAGGAAGTGAGAAAATGGAAATAACTTCGGCGGCAGCGACGGGCAGGCAGAAAACAATTGAAGAAATTATCGAATCCCAGGCTGAGTCACAAGCGTCCACCCGTAAAACGGGGGAGTTGGGTAAGGATGATTTCCTGAAACTGCTTATTACTCAGCTTCAGTACCAGGACCCGCTTAATCCGGCCTCAGATACCGAGTTTATTGCCCAGTTGGCACAGTTCAGTTCTCTTGAACAAATGCAGAACCTCAACAGGTCTTTTGCCTACTCATCCGGGATCTCGCTGATAGGTAAGTATATTTCGGCAGAGGTGGAAGACGAAAACGGAAAATATAAGTTTGTTGACGGTCGGGTAGATACCGTATGCATAATCAATGGAGAGGTATATGCAGTTGTAGGAGAAGACAAAGTACCGCTGGACAAAATAACCTGGGTCGGAAGAGATGATCTCAATATAGGAGAAGATGTAACCGGATACAGCGGAATAATCGGAATGCTGGGTAAGGCCCATATTGTTAACGATGCAGGTAAAACAGGTTCTATTGAAGGTATAATTTCTACAGTCGTAAAGGAATCCAGCGGTGTATACGCGATACTGGATGAAGTGGATATAAAACCATATAACCTTGACTTAGCCGGTTTAGAAAAATTTGAGGACTATATTGCGGCAATGACCGGCAAAGAAATATCTTTCAGAATCGAGGACGATTTGACGGGAGAAAAATTCAAGGTCGAGGGTGTCCTAAGAGGCGGGTACTATGATGAAGATGGTGAGATAAGACTGATTCTTGATAATGTCAAAGTTCCTGCCGCGAATATTTACTCAACTTCGAAAATTGATCTTTTATCCACCGAGCATATGCTTCTGAATGAAATCCTGAAGGAGCTTAAGAAGCTGAATTCGTCCGGTGATACACCCGGTGATTCATCCGATAATACCAATCCGTCCGATGAAACGGAACCGACTGACGAATTGTGATGGGAGGAAGTAACATGAATATTAACAATCGTCCCATTCAAAGTATTCATCAGGTTGTCGGAACCGCGAAACCCGTTGTGAAAGCTCCTGTTTCCGGACCCGGAAAAGATTTTCCTTCCATTCTGAGTCAGAAGCTTGGCGAAAGCCGGGATGTGAAAATCTCCAAACATGCGGCAATGCGTATAGAATCCCGAAACATAAAGCTTGATGCCAGCCATGTAGAAAGATTGAAAAATGCGGTGGATAAGGCATCGTCCAAAGGCGTGAAGGATACATTGGTGGTTATGGACGATATGGCATTCGTTGTAAATGTCAATGCCAGAACAGTCATAACCGCGTTAAACAAAAACGAGCTTAAGGAAAATGTATTTACAAATATTGACGGCGCAGTTTTTACCTGATCCGTTTACATTTAAATGACAATAACAAAAAATTTGAGTCTGATTTATACGGCCGGACCCCCCGGGAGGCCGTTCATTCCTGAATGACAGACGGAATGAGGACTTTAAGGAGGTTGATTTTTTATGATGATGTCCATGTTTTCAAGCGTTTCAGGCTTGAAGGCACATCAGATGCGTATGGACGTAATAGGCAATAATATTGCTAACGTCAATACTGTGGGCTTCAAAGCAAGCCGAACCACTTTCCAGGAAATTTTTTCACAAACGCTATCTCCTGCCAGCAATCCCGATTCATTAACCGGGCGTGGCGGAACTAACCCAATGCAGATTGGTCTTGGTATGAATATAGATGCAATTGACATCGTAATGGACAGAGGCAGTGTGCAGAGAACAGAAAGCCCAACCGACCTGTCGATTGAAGGTGAAGGCTTTTTCATCGTCAGAAGCGGAACCAGTGGTGAATATTTCTTCACAAGAGCTGGTAATTTCACCATAGACAAGCTGGGAAATCTTGTGACCTCGTCCGGGCAAAATGTCTATGGGTGGATGAAATACGAATACGGTGATGATGGGTATGTATTTGATACCCAGGAGCCAATCATGCCCCTGAACCTTTATTCGGATATCTATAACAGCAATAAAAGGATCATAGCCGCCAAAGCCACCACTGTAGCAGTTCTTTCCGGCAATCTTGATGCCACCGTGAAGCCGGTGGGCGGATATACAGGTAAGGAAGCGCCGATCGCATCTTTAAATACCATTCTTGACGCTGTTAGAGCTGATGGTACACCAGGAAGCGACGGTATACCTGACGGTGGTACGACTACCTCTACAAATATTGAACCACATTTTATCGTTCCTGTTTCGGTATATGACGAACTGGGTAATGAATATAAACTAACTGTGAAGTTCTGGAAGAATTTTACCCAGGGCCCGTCGGGTGCCGGTGATGACACACCTGTTGAAACATCCTGGTACTATGTGGTTGACGGTGGCTCAAATGCAACCACGACTGAATCCGCAAGCGGATTTATTAAGTTTGATTCTAAAGGGCGGTTGATTAAAGACGATATAGTAAACTTCAATTATAAGCCGACTATAGAAATAACGCCAAGTGTTGCAATGGGAACCGGGCCATTTACATTTGAGCTTAATATGGAGCAGTTATCCATGTATGCTGATGATTCATCGGTGAAAACAACCCGGGTTGACGGTTATCCGCCGGGAACACTTGTAACCTTCAGCATAGGCGGCGACGGAATAATTACCGGTGTTTATGATAACGGCCGGCAGCAACCTCTGGGACAAATTGCTCTTGCTACTTTTGATAACCCCGCTGGTCTCCAGAAGGTTGGCTCGAACCAGTTTGCCCAGACAACTAACTCCGGTGATTTCAAAGTAGGCAAGCAACCCGGAAGGGACGGCGCAGGCGTCTTGATTCCCGGCACGTTGGAAATGTCCAATGTGGACCTTGCCAAACAGTTCACCGAAATGATAATAACTCAGAGAGGATTTCAGGCTAATAGCCGTGTTATGACAACGTCAGACGAAATACTACAGGAATTGGCCAATATGAAACGTTAATTGACAGTCAGGGGGCTGTCTCAGGTTTGATTCTGAGACAGCCCTGTATCAAAATTGAAAGGCGGTAAAATATGATACAGGTAACCCGTATAAATAATACGCAGTTTGTTATCAACGCAGACTGGATCGAAACGGTTGAATCGACTCCTGATACAGTTATTACCCTGACCAACGGAAAAAAATTTGTCGTAACAGAAAAGGTTAATGAAATAGTAGATAAGGTAATTGAATATAAGCAAAAAGTTTTTTTTCTCAACAGAACAATAAATACTTCGTCGATAAATGACGATAAATGACATAGAATTAATCGTTAAAAGGAGTGTCATATTTTGCAGGGCAAGTCATTATATACCATATTACTCTCCATAATAGCCGTTCTTACATTGGCTTTGACAGTTATGATCATTTTTGTATTTACTGCGTTTAATACCAATAAAGGGGCATCTTCAGCCGGAACGACGCCAAAACCTTTGACAGAACGAGTAGTGCCCAAAGAAGAACAGGTTGAATTTCAACTTTATGGCGAAGGAAACGAAGGTATTTTCAATATCAAAAGTACCGAGACTCATCCTAACAGCTTTCTTATGGCATCTATATCAATAATATACGACGGAGGTAAAAAAAATAAATTGGCTGAAGAGCGCAAAGCGCTTCTGGATAAAAATTTGAGCATGCTGAAACAGGCTTGTATCAAGTATTTTATGAGTCAAAGCTATGAAGATCTGAGTGGAGAGGACGCGATGGATAGAGCCCGGGAATCATTGAAAGCCACTTTTAATGAAATAGTAAGAACAGATGATTCTGATGAGGCGGTTGTAATAGACGTAGTCTTTGATAAATGGATCAGACAGTAACAGGGGTGGAACTTGTGGGAGATATACTATCTCAGAATGAAATAGATAGGTTACTGCAACAGCTTAATACCGGTGAACTCGATGTTAAAGAGTTTAAAATAGATACTTCCGAGAAGAAAATACGAAATCATGATTTTCGTCGTCCGAGCAAATTCGCAAAGGATCATCTTCGGACTTTGCAGATTATAAACGAAAACTATGCAAGGCTTTTGACCAATTTTCTTTCAGGATACTTAAGAACTCTTGTGCAGGTAGACGTACAGACTGTCCAGGCATTGCAATACTCAGAATTCACCAATTCGATTGCCAATCCTGCTGTGCTGGGGATAATAAATTTTAATCCTCTGCCAGGTTCAATAGTATTGGAAATAAATCCCTCTATCGCCTATGCCCTTATAGACAGGATACTGGGCGGAAGAGGATTCACTATAGAAAAAGTGAGAGGATTTACTGAAATAGAGATGGCCATTTTGATGCGGCTCATATCACAAATGCTCGGATTAATGCGAGATCCCTGGGAAAATGTCACAACTGTCAAACCGAGTTTGGACAGGATTGAGACCAATGCCCAGTTTGCACAGCTTATGTCGCCGAATGAAATGGTTGTTTTAGTAACGTTTACGGCAAAAATCGGTGAAGTTGAAGGATTGATGAATTTATGTATACCTCATATGACAGTTGAACCAGTAATGAGCAAACTTTCGACAAAACTATGGTTTTCACTTATAGAACATGGGGCAAATGAAAAAAGTAAAGAGGTTATCGAAAAAAAGATTGAGGAAAGTAAAATCACTGTTACTGCAATATTAGGCAGGACGACCATTTCGGTGCGTGATTTTCTAATGTTGCAGCAGGGAGATGTTCTGACGCTGAACACAGATGTTAACGGTAAAGTAGAGGTAATGGTCGGAGATATGCTGAAATTTTATGGCAAGCCCGGCGCTAGAAACAAGAAAATGGCGGTTAAGATTACTGATATAGTCCGAGAGGAGGATAATTAATATGGGAGACATGTTATCACAAGCTGAAATAGATGCTCTGTTGCACGGAACGGGTCTTGAACCGGAATCACGAAATTATGATGCTATTGAAGATTATCTCTCTAACAATACAAATACTCAGTCAAATGTACCGAGTCAGTTTTTACTGACAGATGCGGATAAGGATGCCCTTGGCGAAGTTGGTAATATTTCTATGGGAACATCCGCAACGACACTTTATACACTTTTGGGACAAAAGGTCAGTATTACAACCCCCAGGGTTGAAGAAACAACCTGGGAAGAGCTTTTTAAGAAGTTTGACAAACCTTTTATTGCCGTTAAGGTTCAGTATACTGAGGGATTGAAAGGATATAACCTTTTGATTATAAAAGAAGAAGATGCCAAGATTATTACCGACCTCATGATGGGAGGAGATGGTTTCAGTAATCTTGCTGCGGAATTCAGTGATTTGCACTTTAGCGCCATAAGCGAGGCAATGAACCAAATGGTAGGTTCTTCTTCAACTTCCTTATCTTCAATGTTTGATAAACGGGTCGATATATCACCGCCGGAACTTGTTTTGGTTGACGTTGGCGAAGATAATTCGAAAATACGAATAGATGATGAAAGCAATGTTGTTGTTATCCTTTTTTCTCTTAAAGTCGGTGAGTTGATTGACAGTGAAATAATGCAGATTTTGCCAGTTTCTTTCGCAAAAGAAGTCGCAGATAATTTGTTGCATAAAGGACAAAATACATCACCGGCTGTTGAGTCTCCGCCGGCTGAAAAGACGCAAAGTCGTACTAGCGAACCTCATGCTCAAATGCCGCAATATCAACAGCAGAATTATCAACAACAACCGTATCAACAGCAACATTTTCAGCAACAACCGTATCAGGTTCCTCCAGCACCGCAGCAGGCTACGCATGGACCATATGGTTTATATGGATATCAAGCTATGCCTGAATATGAAATACCTCAACAGAAGCAGGAATTCCAGCAACCGGTAAATGTCCATCCCATGCAGTTCCAGAATTTTGATGACGGGCTTGCGGGTGTGGAAAGAAAGAATATAAATCTTTTGATGGACGTACCTTTGCAAATTGCTGTCGAATTGGGGCGTACCACTAAAAAGATCAGGGAGATTCTTGAGTTTGGTCAAGGTTCCATAATAGAACTGGATAAACTTGCCGGAGAACCCGTGGATATTCTGGTGAACGGAAAAGTAATCGCCAAGGGCGAGGTAGTTGTTATTGACGAAAGTTTCGGAGTACGCATTACTGATATAATACATCCTTCCAAACGACTTTAAAGAAGAATAATGACGAAAATACTTTTAATTTGTCTAAATATCAATTATAATTGATAGTAAATAAAAAATGTTGGTATATGTTTAATATGTATGTTGAATATTACAGGGAGAGGATATGACCTATGGCAAACATTCTGATCGTTGATGATGCAGCTTTCATGCGTATGATGATCAAAGACATCCTTTCAAAGAACGGTTATACTGTTGTTGCGGAAGCCGAGAATGGATTTAAGGCAGTCGAAAAATATAAAGAGGTAAATCCCGATCTGGTTATTATGGATATAACAATGCCTGAAATGGATGGAATTCAGGCTGTAAGGCAAATTAAGGCGATAGATGGGTCTGCTAAGATAATTATGTGTTCGGCTATGGGTCAGCAGGCTATGGTTATTGAATCTATCCAGGCTGGTGCCAGAGATTTTATCGTAAAACCTTTCCAAGCTGAACGCGTTTTGGAAGCCGTCAGAAAGGTAGTTGGTTAGTATAACCCTAAAAAGGGGTGCTTCTATGTTTTTTGAATTGCTTGGAATATTGTTGGCATTTATAGCGGTTTTGTTGCTTTGTTATTATACTACCAGGTTTTTAGGCAAGAAAATGTCCGGTGGAATAAAGAACAAAAACATGAGAATTGTAGAAACCCTTTCATTGGGGCCTGATCGTTCTCTTTATCTTATTCTTGTCGGGAATAAGCATTTTCTTTTTTTTTCCAGTAAAAAAGGCTTAGAGTTTGTATCTGAAATTGATGCGGAAATACAGACCGAAGTTACCGAAAAACCGGAAGAATCAGAGACAGCCGTTTTTGATTTCGGGAGAATTTTTGACACATATTCGGGATTGAGTGACAAAAAGAATAACAGCTCAGATGAAGATGTTGATGAGAGCGGGTCAGAAGAAACAATAATCCAGAGAAGTATTAAGAGACTGAAGAGGATTAATGCCAATAATCACATAAGGGAATAAACTATGCAAATGAAAAAAAAAGTAATATGCCTGATATTGGTCGTGCTATGTTTTGTTTTGCTGAGCAATGTCGCTTTTGCGGCGCCGGGAATTTCCATTTCTGATGAAGGTATAACCATTAATTCTACTGATGATCCGGCGGAAATCAGCGCCAGCATAAAGTTATTGTTAATTCTGACGGTATTATCGGTATTACCTTCGATTCTCATAATGTTCACTTCCTTCACCCGTATTATTATTGTTCTTTCTTTTTTGAGAAATTCAATGGGTACGCAACAAACACCCCCTAATCAGGTGATTATAGGGCTTGCTCTGTTTTTGACATTTTTTATAATGTCTCCTGTTATGAACGATATTAATGAAAAGGCTCTTGTGCCGTTCAGTGAAAATAAGATTTCTCTGGAAGAAGCAATAGATACTTCTGAGGATATTATTAAAGATAACATGCTAAAGTACACAAGGGAAAAAGACCTGGCTTTATTTGCAAGTATAGCCAAGGTCGAGCCCCCGGAGGAACTGACCGATCTTCCGCTGACAGTAGTTACTCCGGCTTTTATGATAAGTGAATTAAATACGGCATTCCGAATGGGATTTATGCTGTATATACCTTTTCTGGTAATTGATATGGTGGTGGCAAGCACATTGATGGCAATGGGTATGATGATGCTGCCGCCTGTGATGATATCCATGCCGTTTAAAATCTTACTGTTTATTTTGGTGGATGGATGGAATCTTTTAACAGAAACCATTATTAAATCCTTTGTACGATAGCTGTATGAAGTGAGGGATTGATTTGGAGCAATATCTGCTGGATGTAGCCAGAGATGCTTTATTAACTGTCATAAAGATTGCTTCGCCGGTTCTATTGGTTGGACTGTTGGTAGGTCTGATTGTCAGTATATTTCAGGCTACAACTCAAATTAACGAACAATCCCTTCATTTTGTTCCTAAAATATTAGCCATGATAGTAACCTTGATTCTATTAGGTTCATGGATGCTCACCACACTGAAAGAATTTATTTTACGCATGTTTGATAGTATGCTTCGTTTTATTGGCTTGTGAAGGACTTTGGAACAAAGGGGGTAACCATGACCGTCATACCCTTTGATATATTTCAGGATATATGGACGATATTTTTGCTTGTACTGGTTCGCGTTTCAGGAATGTTTTTCTTGTCTCCTATCTTTGGAAGGAGAAATGTTCCGAATTATTTTAAAGCGGGGTTTTGTTTCGTTTTATCCATAGTTACGGCAAATTCGGTATCTGTGCCCCGACTTTCCTATACGTCTCTTGCATCCTATATTATTGTTATGGCAAAAGAACTTCTGATAGGATTAATACTGGGTTTTATTTCTTATTTACTGTTTTCCAGCATTTATTTCGCCGGACAGTTAATAGACATGCGTATAGGCTTTGGAATGGTCTCGGTTTTCGATCCCATCACAAACATTCAGATACCAATCACTGCAGACTTTTATGTTATAATTGCAACTGTGATGATGCTTGTTACAGATGCTCATCACCTTCTGATTCAGGCAATGGTTGAGAGCTACGAAATTCTTCCCATTGGCGGGTCAGTGTTTGACGGCGCTGCGTTGAGCCAGATAATTAAACTGTTTTCTGAGATATTGACGCTGGGCTTTAAAATAGCGGCTCCTGTAACAGTGTCAATATTGATTACAGATATTTCGTTAGGGATTATTTCCAAAAGCATGCCTCAACTAAATGTATTCATGCTTGGCTTGCCATTAAAAATCATACTTGGATTATCCGTTATTTTAATTACTATCGGAGCTTTTAAGGGTATTGTTAACGTTATTATTCAAGGAACATATGAAGAGTTTTATAAATTCTTAAGACAGGCGAAAGGCTCATGATCGATATTAACCTTCAGTTGTTTGCTGATACTTCCGACAAGACGGAAAAAGCGACGCCAAAGAAACGGCAGGATTTAAGAAAAAAGGGTCAGGTTATGCAGAGCAGGGAACTGCCTTCAAACCTGATCCTGCTGATAATGTTTATTTCAATAAAAATACTGGGCAAAAGTCTTTTTACAGGTTGCAGCGCCATTCTTAACATATTTTTTACCCAAACATCTGAATATAATCTGCAGGATACAAAAGAAATCATGCGATTGATGACTTTTGTCACTATTGAGATTGTAAAAATGGTGGCTCCCTTTTTTATTATTGCTGTTTTGGTAGGCGTTTTGGGAACATATGTACAGATCGGGTTTCTTTTTACAACTGAAGTACTAAAACCGAAATTTTCAAATCTTAATCCGATTAACGGGTTAAAAAGAATTTTCTCGGTAAGATCAGCCTTTGAGCTTTTAAAATCAATCGTAAAGGTCATCCTGGTGGGATGGGTGGCATGGAGCTCAATACAAAAAGAATTTACCAATATGATGAAGCTTATGGATCTTCCGGTTGTATCTGTCGCAGGATACCTGGTTGATACCGCTCTCAATATAGCAATTAAAATATGTTTTGCACTCCTGGTTGTTTCAGCCGCCGATTATTTCTTTCAATGGCGAAGATATGAAAAAGACATTCGAATGAGCAAACAGGAAGTAAAAGAAGAATATAAGCAGATGGAGGGCAATCCTGAGATTAAGTCCAGAATCAAACAGAAGCAAAGGGAAATCTCCATGCGCCGCATGCTTAAGGATGTGCCTCAGGCTGATGTAGTCATAACAAACCCTACCCATTATGCAGTGGCAATTAAATACGATGCGAAAAAAATGCCGGCGCCGTATGTATTGGCAAAAGGTGCGGATTTTATGGCAAAACGCATTAAAGAGGTGGCTAAAGAGCATAATGTACATATTATGGAAAACGTATCTCTTGCCAGAGCATTGTACGATACAGTTGACATAGGCCAGCCTATTCCTCCGGAGCTTTATAAAGCGGTTGCAGAAGTTCTTGCCTTTGTCTATGAACTGGAGGGAAGAAGGCCTGTATAAATACATATGCCTACACAAATGATGGTGGATTATGCTAAACTAAATAACAATAAATTTGTTCTTGTTCGAGGAGGATTTAATTGACGAGAATTCCTGAAGAAGTCCTGGAAATTGTAAAAACCTTGGAGGACAGAATAGGATATACGTTCCGAAATAAGCAATACGCAATAAACGCTCTCGTCCACAGTTCGTTTTCAAATGAAAACCATGGTTTTGCAATGAAAAGCAATGAGAGGCTTGAGTTTTTGGGCGACGCGATTTTGGAATTCATCATGAGCCTTATGCTGTATAATAATCCTAAAAATTTCAGCGAGGGCGAAATGAGTAAATTACGGGCCCTTATCGTATGTGAGGCATCATTGAACGAATGTGCCAGAAAAATTGGATTAGGCGAGCTTTTAATGCTGGGTAAAGGTGAGGAAGCCAACGGCGGAAGGAACAGGCCTTCAATTCTGTCGGATGCCATGGAAGCCATAATAGGAAGTATATTTTTAGACGGCGGTATTGATGAGGCGGAAGGCTTTATCATGCATTTTTTAGGAGATATCTATCGTAAGGCCGTAGAAGGAATACTGTTTATGGATTATAAAACGGCGCTGCAGGAAGAGCTTCAGAAAACCGGAGATGTTCAGATCCAATACAAGCTGATAGAGTCTGTGGGCCCGGATCATGCAAAAACCTTCAAAATGGCTGTTTATACTAACGGAAAAGCCATAGGAACCGGTATTGGAAAATCAAAAAAGGACGCGGAGCAAATGGCTGCAAAGGCAGCATTGGAGGAAATGGGAAAAATCGTTAGAGAGGAATTTTGATGAAGAAAACCCGACATATTAATATACCGATATTTATACCCCATATGGGTTGCCCGCATGCCTGCGTTTTCTGTAATCAGAAAAAAATCAGCGGCACTCTTTCCGATCAGTCTCCAGTGCGTGTAAAAAAGATTCTTGAAGAGAGTTTCTCAACAACAGGGGAAAATAGTCATGTTGAGATAGCTTTCTTTGGCGGAAGCTTTACAGGCATTCCGGAGGATGAGATGATATCATATCTTGAACTTGCACAGCCATATCTGAAAGACAGAAAAGCTTCAGGTATCCGGCTGTCTACCAGGCCTGACACAATAACGCCGCATAAATTGAAAATTCTGAAAAAATACGGAGTGACAGTTATTGAACTGGGAGTTCAAAGCCTCGATCCTGAAGTTTTGCTTATGAGTCAGAGAGGCCATACAGTTGAGGATGTAGTGTCAGCCTGTTCATTGATACATGAGGCAGGTATAAAGCTGGGCATACAAACAATGCTGGGGCTTCCGGCCGATACATATGAAAAAGCAGTCAAAACGGCACAGGCTGTTATAGGACTGAAACCCGAGATGGTCAGAATATATCCGGCATTGGTCATAAAAGATACTTTGCTTGAGGAGTATTATTTAACCGGCCGGTATACCCCTCTTAGTCTGGAAGAAGCCATTGAGTGGTGTACCGGTATATTGCCGTTATACAGAGAAGCAGGGATTACGGTTTTGAGAATCGGGCTTCAGGGTTCCGACACACTGGAAGGATCGGTAGTAGCAGGTCCATATCACCCTGCTTTCGGTGAGTTGGTGGAATCCAGAATTATTTACAGAAAACTGGCACATTGGCTTGATGAGCACCTTAAAAATCAAAAGAGAGTCATTATAAAGACACAGCCTCAGCTTCTTTCAAAGCTGGTGGGGCAGAAAAGGGCAAATATTGAAACCATCAAAGAAAAATACCAATTAGACGAAGTAATTGTCAAGGCAGATTTAGAAGACGGAGAATTTGTGATAGAAACGGAATAGTAATATCGGAGGGGTTGCGGTGAGAAACATACACGTGTCAAATATAACAGAGGCCGTAGAGGAGTTATGCATTGAAGCGAATCTTGTTCTGAACCGGGATATAAGGGAAGCGCTTGAAAAAGCTGAAAAAGTCGAAGAATCCGAAACCGGACGTTCCATTCTTCAGAGCCTGATAAAAAACGCTGAAATAGCAGCAAACGACAGACTGGCAATTTGTCAGGATACAGGAATGGTTATTATTTTTGTTGAACTGGGCCAGGATGCGCATATAATCGGCGGTAGTCTGGAAGAAGCCATAAATCAGGGAGTAAGACAGGGATATAAAAAGGGATATTTGAGATACTCAGTGGTTGAAGACCCATTAAGAAGAAAAAACACCGGAGATAACACCCCTGCGATTATCTATTATAATATAGTGGAGGGAGACAGGCTTACATTGCATGTAGCTCCCAAAGGCTTCGGCAGTGAGAATATGAGTGCGGTAAAAATGCTTAAACCATCCGACGGAGTGGAAGGGGTTAAGAAATTCGTTATTGATACGGTAAGTAAGGCAGGACCAAATCCATGCCCGCCGATTATTGTGGGTGTCGGAATCGGAGGAAGCATGGACAAGGCGGCACTATTGGCAAAAAAAGCTTTGATGCGTCCAATAGACGAAAGCAATCCCGACCCTTACTACAAAGATTTAGAAGAAGAACTGTTAAAGTCCATAAATAACCTGGGGATCGGTCCTGCAGGTCTGGGAGGAAGGATTACGGCACTTGGTGTCAACATAGAAGTGTACCCGACTCATATAGCCGGATTGCCGGTAGCGGTAAATATCGGATGCCATGTAACAAGACATAAGTCGATCACATTATAGAGTATACGATTAGAGATAAGAAACACAGTTATTTTGCCATTCGAGTGCATTACCGGTGTGATTCTGAGCGCAGCGAAGGATCTTATAATGATGTCGCAAAAGATCCTTCGACTCCGCTACGCTCCGCTCAGGATGACATCAAAGGATATCATTCTGAGCGTAAGCGAAGAATCTTTTTGTTAATACCCAAAAGAGATGATTCTTCTGTTTGCAACCATGCTAATACAATTATTTAAAAAATACAATTAGGAGAATAAAATGGCTGAGAAATACGGTACCCTGTATCTGGTGGCAACACCAATAGGGAATCTTGAAGACATAACTTACAGAGCGGTAAGAATCCTGTCAGAGGTGGATTTGATTGCTGCTGAAGATACCAGACACTCGCTGCGGCTTTTAAACCATCTTGGGATAAAAAAGCCGTTAATCAGTTATCATGATAACAATCGTATCTCACGGGCCGAAGAATTGGTAGATAAACTCAAAAGAGGAGAAAATATCGCGCTTATAAGTGACGCCGGAATGCCGGGAATATCGGATCCGGGTGAAGAACTTGTAGCCCTTGCCGTATCACAGGGAATCACAGTAACGGCGGTACCCGGTTGTTCTGCCTCAATAACCGCATTGGTACTGTCTGGGCTCCCAACGGGAAGATTTGCTTTTGAAGGTTTCCTTCCTCAAAAACGTAATGACAGGATCAGATTTCTCGAGTCTATTAAATATGAAGATAGAACGATAATATTCTACGAAGGACCACACAGAGTGCTGAAAACATTGGAGGATATCTTAACGGTTTTCGGTGACAGGCGCTGCAGTATATTAAGAGAACTTACCAAGCTGCATGAGGAAGCCATAAGGGGTACAGTAAGCGAGGCCATAGCGTATTTTACCGAAGTTGAGCCCAAAGGCGAGTTTGTGATAGTGGTGGAAGGTTCGAAAAAAAATGCCTCGGATAACCCGAAGCCTGAACTTTTATGTTTATCTGTCGAGGAACATGTAAACCATTACATGAACCAGGGATATGAACGTATGGAAGCAATGAAGCTTGCCGCAAAAGACAGAGGTATGTCAAAACGTGATATATACAGATTGTTAAACAGCTAATCATTTATATTGCATCGGTATTCGGAATAACTAAAATATTTGTGTCCGTATTGCTCAACAGTGATTCCAGCCTGCTTTGGAAAGCGCTTTTGGAGCCGTCCGGACTCTCGCCTAATACAATAAGGTCAACTCCGTAATGTTCTGCAAATTGAGCAATAGTTTCGGGTATTTTATCAGAATTTAGAATTGTCAGATCCGCACCATAAGACTTAGCCAGAGAAAAGAGATATTCCATTGCTTCGCCGTCTCTTGAGTCATCTACAAAATTCCAGTTCTCCTTTGTTACATGAATAACGTAAAGCTGGCCGTCTTTTTTCTTTAGTTTGGCAGCAGCTTTTATAAGCCTTTCACATGCCTTCTGACGTGTGACGCAGACCAGTATGGAGTCATAACCAACCAAATTTACCATCTCCGGAAAAAATAAAATTGATAATTAAATTATCTATCTGTCTGTATTATACCAGATTACCGAGAAAAAGTCTTTAATTCCGAACCGATATTTTGACATTTCAATAATGAAGCGATATTATCAATAGAAGACGGGAAATGGCTTGAAAGGTGGAGTAAAATGAGCTTGAAGCATATCGTATGGGATTGGAACGGTACCCTTTTGAATGACGCAGAAGCCAGCTGCAAGGCTGCAGCAGATTTATTTGAAAAGAGAAATCTCGGCTCTTTTACTATTGACATGTACAGGGAAAAAATCGTGTATCCGGTTATTAA
>Ga0134103_1001130_pt1 | contig 26422 bp, 24 predicted proteins | sample 14_taG_2_FD_94445 | JGI IMG/M metagenome (GOLD analysis project Ga0134103, IMG submission 94445) | Switchgrass degrading microbial communities from high solid loading bioreactors in New Hampshire, USA - 14_58_20_212_A1 metaG | ecosystem: Engineered > Bioreactor > Semi-continuous > Anaerobic >...
GCATGTTTTTATGGCTTAAGTTTTGTTTGACAAATGATACGGCAATATATTAAAATTTTAATGTAAAGGTATAAATATATTAACAGAGTTTTATAGGCTTAATTCACAAATAGTGAAGCGGGGGAACCATTTTTGGGGCGAATTCCTTTTTAAAAGGATAGGATAACTCTTTCAGTCCGAGCCCGTCAGCTAACCTCGTAAGCCGTGAAAGAGGGGTATAGCATATAACCATGGATATACTCCATGGTTTTTTTGTACATTGCGGTAAAGAAAATGGTTTTATTTCATATATTGTCTTTTTTATTTCAGTTACAGGAGGTGCGTTATGGAAAGTATCAGGAAGAAAAAGAACGCTATAATCGAAGAGTACGCGTTAATGGCAGAGAGAAGCAACAAGATTGATCCCGAGCTGTATGTGAAGTATGATGTGAAAAGAGGATTAAGGGATATCAGCGGAAAAGGGGTATTGGCAGGACTGACGGAAATTGGGGAAGTATCCGCCACTTATGTCAATGAAAAAGGCGAAACCGTTCCCGGTCCGGGTAAACTGATCTACAGGGGCATGGATGTAAAGGACATAGTAAACGGTTTTCTCTCAGACGGCAGATTTGGTTTCGAGGAGGTGGCTTACCTGCTGCTGTTCGGAGAGCTTCCCACGATAAATGAACTGAACGAGTTTAAGTCATTGCTGGCTGAATTCAGGAAGCTGCCCCCATCCTTTGCTGAAGATGCCATTATGAAGCTTCCGAGCAGGGATGTAATGAACATCCTCGCAAGGAGTGTACTCGCTTTATATACTTATGATGAAAATGCCGATGACATTTCAATAAGCAATGTTATAAGGCAGTGCCTACAGCTGATTGCCCAGCTTCCGCTGCTGGCCGTTTACGGGTACCAGGTGCTGGCACATTATTACCAAAAAAAGAGCCTGGTTATTCACGTTCCGAAACGCAGGTATTCCACCGCAGAAAATATTCTGCATCTCTTGCGTCCCGATTCAAAATTTACTGAGCTGGAAGCTGTCATCCTGGACTTGTCGTTGGTGCTGCATGCTGAACATGGAGGTGGAAACAATTCCACTTTTGCCACCCATGTTATAACATCAACGGGTACCGATACCTATTCCACGATTGCTTCGTCAATTTGCTCGCTGAAGGGACCGAGGCACGGCGGAGCAAATGTGAAAGTAGTTCAGATGTTTGATGATTTGAAGCAGAACGTTGGAGACTGGGAAGATGAAGGCCAGATAAGGGATTACCTTGTCAAACTGCTGAACGGGGAGGCATTTGACAGAAGCGGCCTGATTTATGGTGTGGGGCATGCTGTGTATTCGGTTTCCGATCCGAGGGCAGAAATACTGAAAGAATATGCAAGACGGCTGGCAAAGGAAAAAGGCTGCGAAGACGAATTCAGGCTTTATGAGAAAGTGGAGCGCCTTGCACCTGAGATCATTGCAGAAAAAAGAAAGATATATAAAGGCGTCAGCATAAACGTGGATTTCTATTCGGGATTTGTTTACAGGACGCTTAACATTCCCGATGAACTTTTCACCCCGCTTTTTGCCGTTGCAAGAGTTGTGGGATGGAGTGCCCACAGGATAGAAGAACTGGTGAACAAGGGCAAGATAATAAGACCGGCATACAAGAGTATTGCACCTGCGAGGGAGTATGTGCCTCTCAATATGAGAACGGCAAAAATGAACAGCCTGGCCGGAAATTTATAAACAAATCTATTGACAGGTACAAAACGGACATGTCAGTATGCAATGGAAAGTCAGGGTGAGTTTTCCTGATATTATGATTCACTGAAAAAACGAGTATTCTGAAACTCTAAACTTTTAATACCGGACAGAGAGCAAAACTCAGGAGAAGCTCAGAAAAAAATAATAAAGCAGACAGGATATATATCGCGTGGACTGCCGGGAACAGGGCAGTCCATTTTATCTGGAACAGTTGTATATCCGAATTCGGGGAATACCCGGGAATGGTATATACCTGCTTCGGCAGAAAATGGAGGAAAGGCACGGGCAGCTGAATTTGCCGAGCCTATAAGCTGGAACGCGGAAAGATACAATAACGGTCCGGCGAAAGTTTGGCCGGAAATACCCGATACATTGGAAGAAAGAAGAATAATTTAAGCCGGAGGAACAGTTATGCGACCTGAAGCGCCTGAACCAAAGAAATCCAACTTCAGGGCCGAGATTATCGGTACACAGGTAATACATGCGGGTGATAAGGTAAAAATATCAGTTGATTTTGATTCGGAACTTGATACTCGCGAGTTTGGTTTTGGCCTGGATATAGCCGGCAAATGGGAGACTGAATGGTCGAATGACGGAAAGCGGGTTACACTGACTGTGGATTATTACAGTTTTCCGGCAGGAAGCAGCGCTAATCTGATTATTTTCCGCCTGAAAGATACTGATGGTAACATAATACCAGGTCCGAAGCTTATTACACTTGATAATTCCGAAGAACTGATGAAATTCCAGGATTAAGCCAAGTTGCTTGATTTTTGAATTACTTTTGTGTATATTCAATTTAACCAAGCCGTAAATGACATCGGCAATTAACAGTGGGAAGGGATAAAATGAACGGGATTATCAGGCCCGATTAAAATAATTGCATTTTAAACATCATTTCATCGGTACTCAGGCAATTCGGTGTCAGAAGCGGGTATTCCACGCTTGAAGAACTGGACAAGATTCTGATTAAGGGATACAAAAACGTGGTACTGATGGCTTTTGACGGTATGGGCGTGGATATTCTTGAGAAACATCTTCCGCGTGAAAGCTTTTTAAGAGAAAACATGATACGGTATGTTACGTCCGTATTCCCAAGTACCACTACTGCTGCAATGACGGCGTATTATTCCGGGCTTTCTCCGAATGAACACGGCTGACTGGGATGGTCGCTGTATTTCATCGGTGTCAAAGGAAGCGACAAGATTTTATTCCTGCTTAAGGATATGTAAGACAACGGGCACACGTCTCAATAACAGTCATTCTTTTTTTACCCGATGGAAACGAATAATCCGGGGTTTCATTACAACACTTCGGAAATTCCATTCGTTATATAGGTAGTTGCAGTAAAACATTATATGAAACCTAAACGAATGGAGGAATTCCGATGCCGGAAGAAATCTTTTTCTCTTCAGCTGAAAATGGATTAACAGGTAAATTTCCTGGCATGAATCCCGGTATTTCCGTAAAAGGTACAAGCAGAACCGAAAAAGGAAAGCCTGGAAGAATTTTGTCAGCGTTGCTGGACAAAATCAGGAAATATATATTTTCACCTGAGAAACCATATTTATATTATTCATCAGGCATTAAGAAGTATTTGGAATCCGAAAACTTGTCCGAACTGCTCGAGGTGGTAAATGAAATGGACCGGATTGAAAAATACCGGTCCGGTGAGTTTATGCATAATAGAAAAGATTTATAAATCCGGTACGTTTTTTAAGATTCTTTCATTTTTCTTATCGCGAGGCTCACAGAGAAAAATGCGGCTCCGAATCCAAAGATAATTATAAGGTCACCCAGAACAGGTTTAAGTGTATCAAATGTAAATTGGGTAAGTCGAGCTATTGAATTGTTAGCCTTGACATACCAGTATGCCGGTGTAAAGCTTGCTATTTTCAGAACCTGGTTTCCCAAAAGTTCCTGGGGAACAAAAACTCCGCTGATAAAACTCATTCCCAGGCTGGCAACATTTGCTACTGCTACAATTGCATCCTGGCTTTTTACCAGGTTTCCGACCAGAAAGCCGATACCAGAACAGCAAAACGCAAAAACCAACGAGCTTAGCATAAAAAATACCGTGTTAACGGAAAAACTGTCTTTATAGTTTATTGTAAAACATAGCGTAACCATAATCAGCCAGGATGTGAATGTAAACAACAGAACTGCCAGAATAAACTGCAGGTTCGCACTGGTGCTGCTTAACGGTGAGCAGCTGTTTCGCATTTTCAGGTCGGGATTATTGAAAACAAGCATAAGCGTACTCATTCCAAGAATAATTACAGATGACAGAGAATATGCTAGGTAGTTATAAAAGAAGTTCAATAAATTAGTATTTGCCGACTTTTCACGTGTTTTTATTTCAACATATGCATTTTCGGCCAAATCATTTTTTATATGCTGTACCAGCTCATGCTGACTTATACTGCCTGTACCCTGCACATAAAATCTTGCGGTATTGAAGTATTTGTCAATACAGAGCTCAACATGAACGTTCTTTATTGAGTTGGGTATACTGATTTTTTCAATCTGTACATTTTCGCCGTTCATGAATTTATCGGTAAATCCTTTCGGAATACGGAGAATACACGAAACCTGTCGGAAATATAAAGCATCCTGAAGAGCTTCAGGCTCATCCGGAATATCTGCAAAATCAGCAACCCTGGCGAGTTCTTCCTTGAATCCATCTATTAACGGTGTGCTTTCTTCATTTATGAATGCAACGGTAGTTTTTGCAGGACTGAATGAAGTACCGGTCTGCAGTTCATTTGTGATGGAATATGACATTATGATGGATATGGTAAGAAATACAATAACGTAAATAAGCATTAGGAGCTTGTTTTTGTAAAATATTCTCAGGCAGAGTTTAAAGACTTGCATACTTTTGCCTCCTTATTATCAGGTAGGTTCCCGTACAGAAAGCTGCTGTAAAAACTGCAAGAACTGCAATATTGCTAAAAAATCTTGTTAAGGTGTCATAGTAGTATAAAGCGTAAAAAGCATCGGTCAGAAGGCTTATCGGATTCAGGTATGCTAATAGCGGCGCTTTTCGGGAGATTATATATTTTATATCCTGGTTCATCATGCCTGCAAAGAACGTGCAAATCATGGTTACAGAGACCATGATTCCTACCTTCAGTCCTTCCTGCTTCCTTACAATTGCACTTATGAAGGCGCCGAAGTAAAAACCGGCCAATGACCCGATAAATACGGTCAGCAGTACATAAAATGATTTTTGACCAAAATCAATATCCAGGACAAACACAAGGTAGGCAAGCATAATGAACATTTCGCTCAAATGTATGATTACCGAGGCGAAAGAGTTATACAGAAAGGTTTTTAGCTTGTGCACAGGTGCAGTATTAACTCTGGCTGCCACAGCAGAAATATCCGCCTGAATATCCGAAACCTCGCGCATACCCCAGAAACCACCGTAAAAACATGTCATTGCAATCAGCGAAAAAAAGTAAAGCAGAATATTATTGGGTTCCGATGTTGTACCTGATACTTCCCTGACATAGTTTATCCTGTTATTAAGAATATACGCCAGATTTTGAATTTTGTCCGGAGTTTCCGACATAAGGGTACTGACCGCTGAAAAGGTATGCATGTAATTGTCGATGAATGTTTTGATAATGGTTTGCTTCATTCCGGATTTGCTGACTACCAGCCTTATAGGCCAATCTACAATGATATATCCGTCAATTTCGCTGTTCATAAGCATTTCATCAGCTTTTTCCCCTGAAACGACAGAAACATTAAAAAGCCGGTCATTCCCTGTGGACGCTTTTTCAAGGGCTGCTTTAAAATTTTCATCCTTCCGGTACTGTTCGTTGTCCACAACCGCTATGTCAATGGCGCTGAAAGCTTCTGCACTGTTCAGGTTTGAAAAGGCGAAGTAGAATAAGGTTGCCAGGATCAAAGGAAAAAGCAAGGTCCAGAAAATGTTTTCACGGTTTCGCAGAAGACATTTCAGCCTGTATGTAAAAATATGCAGAAACATTTCCATCACTCCTCAGTCCCTGAGTTCCTTGCCGGTTATTTCAAGGAAAACATCGTTCAGCGTAGGCATTTCGGAGTATATTCTTCCGAAATGGATCTTCTCTTTCCTGATATAGTCCAGTACGGTTTCAAGGTTATTTGATCCTTTTTCTGACTTTATCCTGAGGATGTTTTCCTGGTATTCAACCGATGTTATGCCGGGCAGTTTTTCAATTTCGGATATCTGCTTTTCGGTTATGCTGTAAGATTCAATGGTGATTTTTTCACCCAGTGATATCATTGCCTTTAGTTCATCCTTTGTTCCTGTTGCAATTTCCCTGCCCCGATCTATTATCATTATTCTGCTGCAAATCTGCTCCACCTCGTCCATGTAATGGGAAGTATAAATAATTGTAGTTCCCTGCCTGTTCAGTTCCTGTATTCCTTCCAGTATCCTGTTGCGGCTTTGCGGATCTACTGCAACGGTGGGTTCATCAAGAATTAACAGCCTGGGTTTGTGTGCAATGCCGCATGCGATGTTTAATCTTCGCAACAAGCCGCCGCTGAGTTTTTTCGGATAGAACCCGGTGAATTCTCCAAGCCCGGTGAATTCAATTGCTTCATCTACCAGTTTTTTTCTTGTGTTTTTATCCTTTACATACAGTCCGCAGAAATAGTCAATATTCTGGTATACAGTCAGCTCATTGTATACGGCTACATTCTGCATTACAATACCTATATTTCTTTTGATGTCATAGGCATTGGGATGCATTGCCCGGCCGAAAACCTCAATTTCACCCTTGTCATACTTGAGCAATGATAAAATGCAGTTTATCACTGTCGTCTTGCCGGAGCCGTTTGGCCCGAGAAGACCGAATATTTCCCCTTCTTTTATTGAGAAGGAAAGATGATCGACAGCTACCAAATCGCCGTATCTTTTTACCAGGTTTTTTACTTTGACAATCATTTTTCAGACCTCCGGATATTTTGCTGGGCTTTATGGAATACCATATCTGATTATATTACCGGACATGCTGTTATTTAAGTGTTAACAGTCACAACCTGATGTGACAAATGTCACAAAAATCGAATCACTGCAAAAAAACCATCAAACTGCAATATGCAAATTGGCATTGGTGTGATAAAATGGCATCCACAGGAGGTTATTTTCATATTTGAAAAAACAGGCAGGTAATTAATATGTTTAATTACACAGGCCTTCCCGAAAAAACTGTATTGCTTGTAAGCTGTATGATTATTTGTTTTAACTGGCGGGATCCGTCAGTAAGCATACATGCAGTGCTTATATCCGTTACTTTAAGCGGGTTATTGAGTTACTTTGAAGATGACAGGATAAAAATTATATTAACAGTTGCTTTTTCGGTTTTGTGCTGTTTTGTGCCTGAACTTTCGGTTTTCTTTCCATTGATGGTTTACGATATGGTTTATGTAAAATACAGCTGCTTAAATCTTTTCGGGATTGTACCAATAATTCTTTTTTACGGATATTCTCCCGATTGGCTTTTTCTTACTGTAATAATAATGACGCTGCTGAGCTTATTATTAAGGTACCGGATCAATATGCAGGAAAAGCTCCGGAAAAAGCTAAACGAGGTAAGCGATGAAGCGAGAATGATGACTGTAAAGCTGAAAAAGCAGAATGCAGACCTTATTGAGAAACAGGATAATGAATTGCGCATGGCAATGTTAAACGAGCGTAACCGGATAGCAAGGGATATCCATGACAATGTGGGCCACCTGCTTTCAAGCGCCATATTACAGTCGGGAGCTCTTATTACCGTTACGAGGGACGAAAAAACAAGGAGAAACCTTGAGGAGCTGAATGAAACGCTGAAACAGGCAATGAACAGCATCAGGGCAAGTATACACGGGGTTTATGAAGAATCAATAGACCTTGACATGCAGGTAAGGGAACTGGTTAAAAAATTTACTTTCTGCGAAGTGCATTATGATTACAATATAAGCACTAATCCGGACAACAAGCTGAAATATACGTTTATATCAATAATAAAAGAAGCCTTGTCGAATGTGATGAAACATTCGAATGCAACAAAAGTGACAATTGCACTGAACGAGCATCCCGCGCTTTACCAGCTTATTATAAAGGACAACGGAAAGGTACGGGATATCGGCCGCGGGCTCGGGCTTGAGAACATGACCGACAGGGTGAATTTATTCAATGGTTACATAAACATAAATACCGAGAACGGTTTTGAAATATTTATTACGGTCCCGAAAAAATCTGTTTCTTAACCGGGGTGTTGTATGAGAGTAGTGGTTGTGGATGATGACAGGCTGGTGACGTCAGCGCTGAAAACAATCCTGGAATCGGATAAGGATATCGAGGTGGCAGCAACGGGAAACAGCGGAAGCGAAGCCGTTGAGCTGTATAAAAGGCACAAGCCTGATGTAATTCTTATGGACATAAGGATGGATGGCATGACCGGCCTGGAAGCAGCGGAAAAAATAATATCCGGGGATAAGAATGCCAGGATTCTTTTTCTGACGACTTTTTCGGATGACGAGTATATTGTCAGGGCGTTTCAGATAGGTGCGAAAGGATATATACTGAAACAGAATTATGAAAGTATAGTGCCATCGGTTAAAGCAGTGTACATGGGGCAGAGGGTATTTGGTGACGAGATTATCAGCAAGATGCCCATGCTCACATCCGGCAAACCGGAATATAACCTTGAAAAATTCGGATTGAGTGAAAGGGAAATCAGTATAATCAGGCATGTGGCCGAGGGCCTTACAAACAGGGAAATATCCCGCAAGCTTTATTTAAGCGAAGGAACGGTAAGAAACTATATAAGCACGATCCTGGAAAAGCTTAACCTGCGGGACAGGACGCAGCTTGCAATTTTTTACTATAAAAACATGCTAGCTTAAATCCACAATCCAGATATCATTTATATTATCTTCAATTATCTTCCGGGCCAGGTTGAACCAACCTTCGCATGTGTCAAGGATTATCGCGTCGAATGAGACGATCCTGTTCATTCGGGAAAGCATTACATCTGCATTTGGGACGAGTTCCACGTAAACGGGTAAATTCCATTCCGTGGAACGGTCAAGTATAATTTTCCGCAGGCGCCCCGAATTCGAAACAGGAGAATCAAGATAGAAAACCACGGATTTGGCTTCAAGAGCACACAGGGTTTTTCCTATAAGCTTTATTGCCATCTCCGTCTTGTCAATTATCCGGTATGTTCCGCGAAGTCCGGCAAGATCCCTGATAACCCCGTCCTTCCCCAGAATTACGGGACTTCCGGAAAGGGCAACTTCTATTGTAATAACCAGGTTGAACCCGTCAATGTATATGGTTTCATTTCTTGCTGCTTCAAAGGGAAGCATTGTGTTTCTTCGTCTTTCAAATTTTGCGGTGCTTAAAACCGATCTCTGGAGCGCAAGCCTTTGCCTGGAAGATAAAAGGTAATGGTTGCATACAAAAGGCAGTACCGAATCAAACCTGTATCCCCTGTCAAGCAGCCATTGAATTTCATCCTGTGCTTTTTTAAGGGTCCTGACCGCTTCACCGGAAAACCATCTGGAATCATTCGGATCAAAACCGCGTCTTACCTGCTTTTTTCCCATTTGTATCTCTCCCGTTTATCATAACAAGCTCCGGGAATATTTTATAACCCAAGTATAAACAACCGTATTTTTTTTGGCAACGGACGGATTGTAATGGGTATATAGAAAAATCTGTATAAACCTCATAGTAATCTTTAGAAAAATCAAGATTTTTTGAAATAAACCAAGCTATTTAAATAAAATCATGGAATTTAATGGGCATTATTTATTGACTATAAGTGTTTATGAAATAAAATTATAGTTGTTAGCACTCGTTTAAGGTGAGTGCTAAAACTTATAGGAAGTATATCATATCCTTCTATTCTTTTAAAGCATCCACGTTTGCTATATGCAGCAAAAGCATATTGTTTAACGGCGGGGCGTTATTTCATGTCAATAACCAATAATTGAAAGAAGGAGTTGATCTGTTATGACCCTGAAACCTTTGGGAACAAGGGTTGTATTGAAGGAAACCGAGGCAGAAGAAACCACAAAAAGCGGAATTGTTCTCCCGTCCAAGGCAAAAGAAAAAACCTATATTGCTGAAGTTATAGCAGTCGGTCCCGGAGAGGTGAAGGACGGCAAAGAAATTAAGATGTATGTTAAGCCGGGCGACAAGGTTCTCTACAGCAAGTATGCAGGAACCGAAGTGAAACTTGATGATGAAGAATACTTGATAGTCAAACAGGATGATATTTTGGCAATTATAGAATAAAAGGAAGGTGGAGCGCGACATGTCTGCAAAAATGATAACATATGACCTGGAAGCCAGAAAGGCAATAGAAGCAGGTGTGAACAAGCTGGCAAACACCGTAAAGGTAACACTCGGACCGAAAGGAAGAAATGTAGTTCTTGAAAAGAAATACGGAAGTCCGGTAATTACTAATGACGGTGTTACAATCGCAAAAGAAATTGAGCTTGAAGATCCCTATGAGAACATGGGTGCCCAGTTGGTTAAGGAAGTTGCAAGCAAAACAAACGATATTGCCGGTGACGGTACCACAACAGCTACCCTGCTTGCTCAGGCAATAGTCAGAGAAGGTATGAAAAACCTTGCAGCAGGTGCAAATCCTATTATACTGAAGAGAGGAATTGACAAGGCAACCGAAAAGACCGTTGAGGCACTGAAAAACCAGAGCAGAAAAATCCAGGGAAAAAATGACATGGCCTATGTTGCCACCATTTCTTCCGGCGATCCTGAGATAGGGAAGCTTGTTGCCGAAGCAATGGAAAAGGTTACCGCGGACGGCGTTATTACAATAGAAGAATCAAAGACATCTGAAACATTTATAGAATATGTTGAAGGTATGTCCTTTGACAGGGGTTATATTTCCCACTATATGGTAACAGACAGTGAAAAAATGGAGGCAGTTATAGATGATCCGTACATTCTGATTACCGACAAGAAGATCAGCAGTGCACAGGACTTGCTTCCTGCCCTTGAGCTGATCGTAAGAAACGGCGGAAAACTGCTTATTATTGCCGAGGACGTTGAAGGTGACGCCCTTGCAACACTGATTGTCAACAAACTCAGAGGTACATTTACATGCGTTGCCGTAAAGGCTCCCGGATACGGAGACAGAAGGAAGGAAATGCTGCAGGATATTGCAATTCTTACGGGCGGACAGGTTATTTCCGACGAACTCGGCATGGCACTAAAAGACATTAAGCTTGAATGGTTCGGAAAGGCCAAGTCGGTAAAGGTTCAGAAGGAAAACACAATTATTGTTGACGGAGCCGGAGATCCGAAGAAGATCAAGGACAGGATAGAATCCATCAGAAAGCAGATTGAAGAAACCACGTCTGAATATGACAAGGAAAAACTGAGCGAAAGACTGGCCAAACTTGCAGGCGGTGTAGCCGTAATCCGTGTCGGTGCAGCAACAGAAACCGAAATGAAGGAAAAGAAATACAGGGTAGAGGACGCCCTCAATGCAACTAGGGCTGCAGTTGAAGAAGGTATCGTACCGGGCGGCGGAACCGCATTCATTAATGCAATTCCCGAGGTTGAAAAGCTTGTTAATACTCTTGAGGGTGATGAAAGAACAGGTGCAATGATAATCCTTAAGGCACTGGAAGAACCGCTCCGTCAGATCGCTGCAAATGCAGGGCTGGACGGTTCGGTTATTGTTGACAGGGTTAAGCAGAGTGAAAAGGGTATTGGTTTTGATGCAGTGAAGGAAGAATTCGTCAACATGTTTGATGCAGGAATTATAGACCCTGCGAAGGTTGCCCGCTGCGCCCTGCAGAATGCTGCATCCATTGCATCAATGGTTCTGACAACTGAAAGTGCGGTTGCAGACAAGCCTGAACCGAAGAATACGACCCCTCCTATGCCCGAGGATTAATATAACACCTCCGTAAAAGTGGACTGTTGTTAAATGGCAGGTTTTGCTGCGGCAAAACCTGCTATATCTTCAAAATGAGGCAGAAATTAAGTTTCCGGGTTTAAAACCCTGTTCAGGAGAATAGTAATGGCACGTTTTACACGGAAAGCAATAATACAAACGTTCCGTGAAATGCTTGAAAAAAGTCCGCTGGACAAAATCACGGTAACAAATATCATAGAGAAATGCGGAATTAACAGGAATACTTTTTATTACTACTTCCGTGATATCTATGATTTGCTGGATTCGTTTTTCAAAGAGGAACTGGAAAAGGTTATAGAAGCCAATGCCGCTGAATCACTGCAAAATTTGCTGAAAGCAGTTATGCAGATGGTAAAGGATAACAGGCAGATCGTTTATCATATATTTAATTCTCTGAACAGGGACCAACTGGAACGTTACCTTTTTGACTCAACCAACAGGCATATGTACGAACTGGTGAAGAAAGAAGCGGAAGGGCTGAATGTAACCGATGACGACATAAAATATGTGGCAGAATTTTACCAGTATGCGTTTATGGGATCTTTTCTGAAATACCTGTGGAATGATATGAAGCCCGAAATAGACGAGTACATAGACAGACTGAGCACCGTCATAGAGGGAAATATCAGGCAGGCCCTTATAAACTTTTCGGAGAAAAAGAGGAATTAAACACAAAATCAGACAAATTAGCAATTTTGTACGGAAATTAATCAAAAAGGGAGTTTTGTTCAAAAATCGAACAAAACTCCCTTTTTGTCTGTTGTGACTGTTTTTCCCCCGGTTTAAACTTTAATTGATTAAAACGAACCAGGGAGGGTGTTCGCATGAGTATATCCGAAAAAGCGTTAAGGTTAGGCATGAAGGCTGTTTACGGTTACCTTGACAGGGATCCTGCCGCTAATATCCCAAAAATACTGGACTGGCTTATCGAGCATGACAATGGAAAAGGAGTAACAAAGCAGGTGCTTGCAGTAAGGGAAGCCATTTCCGATCCCGAAAGCAACTGGTCAAAGCTAATCATGAGCCTGTGGACTGATATTGACGCGGGACAGCGCAAAGTCCTTTTTGAAAATCTTGTTGTAAACGGATCCATGATCGGCACACCCATTCAGACCAGAATATCCGAGCAGTATGACTGCAATGTTCCGTGGGCAATCCTGATGGATCCCACATCTGCATGTAACCTGAAATGTACGGGGTGCTGGGCGGCCCAGTACGGAAACAAAATGAACCTGACTTTTGAGGAACTGGACAGCATTATAACCCAGGGAAAACAACATGGCACATATGTTTACCTGTATTCGGGAGGAGAACCGCTGCTCCGAAAGGACGATATAATTAAGCTGTGCGAAAAGCATAATGACTGCGCTTTTTTGGCTTTCACGAACGGAACGCTGATTGACGAGGATTTTGCTGAGGAAATGCTTCGCGTTAAGAATTTTGTACCCTGCATAAGCGTTGAAGGTTTTGAGGAAGCCACCGATTTCAGGCGCGGAAAGGGTACATACCGGAAAATTGTCCGGGCTATGGATATACTGAGAGAGCACAAGCTGGCCTTTGGAATATCCTGCTGTTACACGAGCAAAAATGCAGAGATTATCGGCAGTGAAGAGTATTTTGATGAAATGATAAGGCTTGGTGCCAAGTTTGCATGGCTTTTCACCTATATGCCTATCGGTGCAGATGCCGTGCCTGAACTGATGGTGACGGCCGAACAGCGAAAGTTTATGTATGAACAGATCCGCAAATTCAGAAAAACAAAACCAATATTTACCCTGGATTTCTGGAATGACGGCCAGTTCGTAGGCGGATGTATTGCAGCTGGAAGGGCATATATCCATATAAACGCAAACGGAGATGTGGAGCCCTGTGCCTTTGTACATTATTCGGATTCAAATATCAGGGAAAAGACTCTGCTTGAAGCCTATCAGTCACCCCTTTTCAAGGCTTATCGGGCAAGGCAGCCGTTTAATGACAATATGCTGAGACCCTGTCCGGTACTGGATAATCCCGGCCGCCTGACAGAAATGGTTGAAGAATCAGGAGCAAAATCCACCGATCTCAAATGTCCTGAAAAGGCCGGCGATTACTGCGATAAATGCGTGAGTGCGGCGGAAAAGTGGGCACCCGTTGCCGATGAGCTGTGGAAGCAGGTTGATTACAATCCTATTACAAGCGGAAAGTTAAAGCCGCACAAAATCATGTAAGGCAGGGAGTGCTATGAAAACGTGCTTTACCTCAGAGTCCGTGACAAGAGGCCATCCGGACAAGATATGCGATCAGATAGCAGATCGGATCCTGGATGAAATTCTGCTGTATGATCGGAATGCACGTGTAGCCTGCGAAGTCACATGTACAAAAGATCAGGTGCATATTTTCGGGGAGATTACCACCACTTCCGGGGTTGATTATGACGGTATTGCCAGGCAGGTAATAAGGGATATTGGTTACACCGAACACGGACGGGGTTTTGATGCGGATACATGCAGGATTTACATCGACCTGCATGAGCAGTCTCCTGATATTGCCAAATGCATTACCAGGAAACAGGACGAAATGGATATGGGGGCGGGCGACCAGGGAATGATGTTCGGTTTTGCCTGCAGGGACACCGACTGCCTGATGCCGCTCCCTGTCGAGCTTGCCCATGCTATTACAAAAAAGCTGGAACAGGTAAGAAAAACAGGAGAATTGCCATATCTGCTTCCTGACGGTAAGGCCCAGGTAACCGTTGAATACAGTAACGGTACACCTTCCAGGATATCCGCAGTCGTACTGTCATGCCAGCACAGGGAAGATGTTAAAATAGAAATGCTCAGGAATGAAATACTGAAACATGTTATTTTTCCGGTTCTTCCTGAGAAAATGATTGATGACGATACGCAGATATTCGTAAACCCGGGCGGAAGGTTTGTAATAGGCGGTCCTGCAGGTGATTCAGGGCTTACCGGAAGAAAGACGATTGTCGATACCTACGGCGGTTTTTCACGGTTCGGAGGAGGTTCGATGTCCGGGAAAGACGCTACGAAGGTGGATCGCAGCGGTGCCTATATGGCCAGGTATATAGCAAAAAATATTGTGGCCGCCGGGCTCGCGGACAGGTGTGAGGTTCAGTTAAGCTATGCAATCGGCCTTACAGAACCTGTTTCTGTTATGGTGGAGACCTTCGGAACAGGCAAAATACCGGATGAAGAACTATGCAGCTATATTTCAGGGAACATTGATTTGCGTCCCGCAGTCATTATAAGGAAGTTTGGTCTGGACAATCCTATTTTTTCCGCAGTTTCATGTTATGGACAGTTTGGCAGCAATGCTGCCGGAATGCCCTGGGAACGCACCGATCTTGCCGAAACGTTAAAAAATAGCTTTCGCTGAAAAAAGGGGGGGAGAAAAGGAAGCACGGAAAGAGTTTCCTGCTTCCTTTTCTGTGCTTTAGCGGCAGCTGCAACGACATAGAAAGCAGCAATTGTTTTCGGTTTTCACTGGAATTCTGTATTACCGATTTTAATTATGTCATTTTTGGTTATCAATATATGAAGGGTGAAAAGCCTGTTTTAGTTTTTATCTTTTTGTTCCGGTTCTTATATCAGCTAAATGCAGATTTTCATCTAGAATAAAAATTCACGAACATGTTAAAGAATTGGCCTTAAAGCAATTGGGTTAATAGATACATATTAGAATAACAGGGTTATCTTCGGATAACCCTGTTATCTTGAACGGCAATTTACATTTCTGGCTGATATTTGTATTTCATATCCCTGCCTCAGTGGCATGACGGCAAATCTTCATTATGGACAATCCCGCGCTCGGCATCAACGGTTACGACGCATCCGCTCTTCAGAATGCTGGTTGCGTTCTGCGCACCCACTATAACCGGGATGTCCAGGGCAAGACCAACAGTCGCGGCATGGTTGTTCGTTCCGCCTTCTTCCACGATAAGTGCCGAAGCATTTTTAATCATCGGCATCATTTCGTTGTTTGTATATGGCACTACAATAATATTACCCTTTTCGAATTTGCTTTTCAGTTCCTCAAGGGTTTTTGCAACGCATAATTCGCCGGTGATTATGCCTGTGCCTATTCCGGTGCCTTTGACAAGGACTTTTCCCACCAGCTGCACCTTAAGGATGTTGGTGGTGCCGCTGACTCCTATAGGTACCCCGGCGGTTATCACTGTAAGATCACCGTGTTTTACCAGTCCCGATTCCAATGCTTTCTGTACTCCCATGTCAAACATTTCATCGGTGGACTTAGCTTCATCGACGAGGAACGGAACGACGCCCCAGCTAAGTGACAACTGGCGCTGTACTTTAGGGCTTACGGTAGTTGCAATGATCGGACACTCCGGCCTGAAACGGGAAATCATACGGGCTGTATGTCCGGACTTGGTCACGGTAATGATCGCAGAAGCCTTCAGGTCCATTGCCGTGGTGCATGTGGCATGGCTGATGGCATTGGTTATTGTAGGCAGCATCTCGTGCTGAGTATTTACGAACCGCTTCCAGTAGTCCATTGAAATCTCTGCTTTTTCTGCTATCTTGGACATTGTCCTCAGGGTTTCCACAGGATACTTGCCCATTGCCGTTTCTCCCGAAAGCATAATGGCACTGGTACCGTCATAAATCGCATTGGCAACGTCACTGGCTTCTGCACGGGTGGGTCTTGGGTTCCGTATCATCGAGTCCAGCATCTGTGTAGCTGTAATTACCGGCTTTCCGCTGCGGTAACATTTTTCAATTAGCAGTTTTTGTACAACCGGAACTTCTTCCACCGGGATTTCCACACCCAGGTCACCGCGTGCCACCATGATACCGTCCGATACATAAAGAATCTCATCAATATTATTAACACCCTGCCGGTTTTCTATTTTGGAAATAATTTTTATATCATTGCCGTTGTACTTGTCAAGAATTTTTCTGATTTCGATTACATCCTCTGCCTTTCGGACAAATGAAGCGGCAATAAAATCAACGTCATTTTCTATTCCGAATTTGATATCTTCAATATCCTGCGGGGTGACTGACGGAAGGTTAATCTCCACGCCGGGGACGTTAACTCCCTTGTTATTGCCCAGTGTCCCCCCGTTCAGAACAATACAGTGAATATCCTTCCCCACAATGCCTGTAACTTCTAACTCGATAAGCCCGTCATCCAGCAGTATTCGATCGCCTTTTCTGACATCCTGGTACAGTCCTTTATACGATACAGATACTCTTTGTTCATCACCGATGATATCATCGTATGCAAGTATGAAACTGTCACCTTCGGACAGCGTTACCGAACCGTTTTTGAATTTTCCCGTGCGGATTTCGGGACCTTTTGTATCCAGCAGCAATGCCACTGGACGACCAGTTTCCTCTCTTATTTTTTTTAGGGTATCGATCCTTTTTTTATGTTCATCGTATGAGCCATGGGAAAAATTCATCCTGGCTACGTCCATTCCGGCAAGGACCAGTTCCCTCATGATTTCTTCACTTTCGCATGCAGGCCCCAGGGTACAAATAATCTTGGTTTTACGCATCTATATTATACCTCCGGTCTGTAATATTTTTATTACTGAAAAAACAACGGTACCATAAACCGATAATTTATCACACGGTATTTTATTTATCAATATGATACAATTGATAAAATTTAATAACACTGAATCACATGTTTTTTCGCAATATACCGAAATGAAAGGCATTTACATTTCGGTTCGCATATCTTAAGCTGTACCGCTGTCAATAGTAACACATCTTTTCCTGCAGGTAAAGATCCAGTGTTGATTTGACATTCAAGGAAGGATTTATTATAATTGGTCCCGGAGAACCGTCATAGAAACATGTTCAAATCTATGAAAGGCTCTAATATAAATTCATGAGGATGAATATAAATGAAAGAGCCTTTTATTTTTTTATGCCCTGAAATAACCAGGGAACATGTCCGTTGTCTAATTGACTGGATGAAAGATGATGATGTGAGAAAATACCTCAGCGATTCTCCATATGCTGCCGATCAGATGGAACGATTGCTGGACCGGGTAAATCTTCCGGTGTTGACCCAGTTTTTCAGCAGCAACGGGAGATTTTACATGGTGTATAACAGGAATAATATCCCGATTGGTTTTATTCGGCTCATAAAAAAAGGCAGCAGCATAGAACTGGTAGTTGTTATAGGAGAAAAGGAAAACTGGGGGAAAGGTCTGGGATCAAGTACGATCCGTGAGGCCATGAAGATTGCCTTTTTTGAAAACCGGGCGGAAAAAGTTATTGCAAAGATTCATAAGGACAATATACGCTCTGTCCGTGCATTTCTCGGGGCTGGTTTTTTAAAAGAGCAGACAGCAGGTAATACCCATGTTTTTACTTTGTCAATGGACCGGTATATCAGATTGATTCGCAGGGAAAAAGATACGCATAAGAAAATTTATATTACTGAGCTTGACAAGGAAAGACTGCTTAAACTTATTCAAGAGGAACTGAATTTCGGTTCGGTTACTGATGATGAAACCATTCAGAGCCTGGAAAAGGAAATAAGGAGAGCGGTAGTTGTCCGTCCACAGGAAATTGGACAGGAAGTCATTACAATGAATTCCCGGGCGCTAATCAGGATAGACGGGGAAGAAGCTGTTGAGGTTTCCCTGGTATATCCTGATGAAGCCGATATTAACGAAATGAAAATATCCATACTTTCGCCGATTGGAACAGCAATACTGGGATACAGCGAGGGAGACAGGATATCATGGAGTATTCCGTCAGGCATGATTGACATCCATATTTGCGAAATACTGTATCAGCCTGAGGCTGCCGGCCATTTTCATTTATAAAAGATTTTTTTCATCATGAAATACCGGCATGTATGCACCTTTAAAAGTCAAATATATTTACAGATGCCCCGTTCCGATGGATGTATTTTTGGCCTAGATTGAGGTATTTTGAAAAACAGTTTTTCTGCATAAACAGGGTACATTAACCGGTGTATCCTGTTTTTTTCTTTAATCATGGATTATCGCGTAAAGATTAATAATAAATGCGGGAATAAAGTTAAAAATTACAGGCAAATACGATATAATTGATTTATTGCTGAATTAAAGCGAACATATGCTTAAACAGGGGAACATAGTGTTATGTGCGGCATTAATATTGACGGAATGGAAATTGAAGTAATCAGGAAAAAAATAAAAAACATGCATCTTTACGTACTTCCTCCCGACGGCCGGGTACGGATAACTGCCCCGTTAAGGGTGAATGACACGGTAATCAGGAATTTTGCCCTTTCAAAACTGGAATGGATTAAGAAACACCGTGCGAAATACCTGGCGCTGAAAAATCAGAACGAGAAGAGGTTTGAATCGGGAGAGATTCATAATTATTTCGGCAGGGAGTATTTGCTAAAAGTTATATATACTGATAACAAGCAGGGAGTTGAAATATGCAGTGAGACCAACATGCTTATAATGTATGTACGTAAAGGAAGCACGGCGGAGAAACGTAAGAAACTTCTTGCCGAATGGTACAGGAGGAGACTGAAAGAGCATATACCCATTATTATAGCAAAGTGGGAAAAAATAATGGGTGTAAAAGTAAAAAACTTTGGGGTGAAACTGATGAAAACCAGGTGGGGTACGTGCAATACGAAAACAGGCATGCTCTGGATAAATCTCGAACTGGCGGGAAGAGATCCTAAATACCTTGAATATATTGTGGTCCATGAAATGACGCATTTAATTGAAAGGTATCACAACAAAAGGTTTTATTCATTAATGGATGAGTTTATGCCGGAATGGAGAGTAATCAGGAAGGAACTGAAAAGCATGCCGCTGATTCTTCAATAGACAGGTACCGCCCGGGACGGGTTAACAGTTGGTTCCTGCATATTTATAAACCCGCATAAAGCATTTCATCGGCAATATATTCCTTATCTTTGTAACATTTGGGAACCTGCGTGCCATGACATTACTTTTCCAGGAAAAGGTTTTCCGGAGAATAAAAGAGCTGCCGGATACACTTGTTTATCAGCCGTATTTCCGCTATTGCTTCCAGGACAAACAATACTGCCGTTATCAGTAAAATTACCGGAATGATAAAACAATAACACTGCTTCCTGTAACTGATGAGATTCAGACTGTAATACCCAAGCTGATTATAAATAAAACAGCCGTATACGCAACTGCGAAAACCGGCAATGGCCAATGAACTGCTCGCCATTGCCGCATGTACTAATTGTCCCGTTCCGCTTCTCTGAGCAATTCGGTTACATAGTTTGGCAGGGCAAAGGCGCCGATATGTAAGTTTGTATTATAATACATGGTTTTTATTCCAAGGGAATTCCACCTTCCGGCATCAAGATCCTTTACGGGATGATATTTTTTGGAAGCAAAACCAAACAGCCAGTGACCTGAAGCATATGTCGGGATATGGGCCTGGTATACCTCGCTTATTTCGAAAATCCTGTAAATCTTTTTGTGTGCGTTTTGCATTCCGATAACGTCTACCTTATAAAACGGGCTTTCATGCTGGTTAATCATAATCCCGTCATCCTTCAAGGCGTTCCGGCAGTTCCTGTAAAATTCTTCTGTAAAAAGTGACTCGCCCGGCCCGATAGGATCGGTGGAATCCACTATAATCAAATCATATTGATTATTTAAATGCTTAACATATTCAAGTCCGTCCTGGATATGGATGTTTACCCGGTTGTCATCAAATCTGCATGAAATTTCAGGGAAAAACTCCTTACAGATTTTTATGACCATCTCATCTATCTCCACAAGGTCTATTTTCTTAACGTAATCATACCGGGTGAGTTCACGGACAACGCCACCGTCACCGGCCCCAATCACAAGAATGTTTTCGGCTTTTGGATGCACTGCCATGGGAACATGGACAATCATTTCGTGGTAAATAAACTCGTCCTTTTCGGTCAGCATCAAATAATCGTCTATAACGAGAATTCTTCCTAAATCTTTCGTTTCATACACGTCTATTTTCTGAAACCGGCTTTGAACACTTGCAAGCTGCTTCTCTGCCTTTATTGAAAAAGCAACACCATCGGCGTATTTTTCAGAAAACCACAAACTCATGAAGACCTTCCCTTTCATAATGATTAATATTTTACAGGCTGTCTTTTGTGGATTTCTCCCCAGAATATATCTTCCATTTCCTTTTTCAGGCAGTCAATAATCCTGAGCCTTGTTTCTTCAGAAAGTTCACTTTCTTCTGTGTTGAAAAGGTAATTGTTCAGGCTGATGTCCTTTATCATCATCCGCGTATGGAACAGGTTGCATTCCGGCATGTTAAAGTCCATGGTTTCGTACTTTTCCAGTGTATCCTTGTTTATATAGTCCCTGATGGAGTTAATTGTATGATCCATAAACAGCTTGTTTCCGGAGATATCTCTTGTAAAGCCCCTTATCCTGTAATCCATCGTGATGATATCCGAATCAAAGCTGCTTATTAAGTAATTAAGCGTATTTAACGGGGAAATTTCTCCGCATGTGGAAACATCTATATCAACACGGAATGTCGCCAGTGAAGATACCGGATGACATTCAGGATACGTGTGAACTGCAATATGACTTTTGTCAAGGTGAGCGAGGGTCTCACTTCCGTGAAAATTATTTTCAGCTATCAATACTGTTGCGCTTGCTCCCTGGGGTTCATAGTCCTGTTTGGAGACATGGAGAACTTTTGCGCCGATCATGTCGGAAACATTGAGCAGTATGTTTGTAAGTCTTTCAGAATTGTACTGTTCGTCGATATAAGCTACATATTCTTTCTGATCCTGCTCCGACATTGTATAACAGACGTCAAAGATATTGAAGCATAATGATTTTGTAAGGTTGTTGAAGCCATAGAGTTTGATTTTGCTCATTACCCCAATACCCCCTTCTGTGTTTTGTTATGTAAGATGCAGAATTTTAATTTTTTACGAAGCAAAGAAACAGAAGAAATACCTGGTTATCAATCTGTTGCAGTATGTTCAGTATATAGGCTCAAAAAAACAGTAAAAAAATGTCTAAACATTTTGTTAAGTAAAAATAATCATAAGCCCAGAGAACATAGTCAATTCTACATTCAAAAAGGAGTATTGTCAACATCGTTATGCCGATGTTCAGATCAATTCAGTCGTCAGGTTATATTATGAAAATTTTCAGTATTTGTGATTGTAACGGGATTTTAAACTCCGCCGGGACAGTCAGTTTGCCGGAATAAAGAGAAAACATGGTTTGAGGCATGTTGCCATGGGATATTGTATGTTGGAAAATCATGTTATATAATTTATTAAACCATCAGAATATATCCGGCACCGGATAACGTATCGATAACAGTAAATACGGAAGAATTCCTAATCCGGCGGTAAAGCATTATGGGAAAAATTGTGGCAATCGGCGGTGGAGAACTTAGTAAAGGGGCATATAAAAAGAATATCGTTTCATCAGGCCTAAGTGCCGGAGCAATTTGCTGGTTTATGTTCGGGCACAGCGACAGCGAATCGTTTGTAAACCAGGGACAATGGAATTATGTACGTGCATACGGATTGGGGCTGATACCGGCCGCACACTGCCCTCATTACAATGAAAAGGGCAGGGAAAGCTTTGATGAAGTGATGAAGAACGAAACCATTCCCGGTATAGCTCTGGAAAACAGAACGGCACTGGTTGAGACAGACGGCCGTTACAGGATTATAAAGGAAGACAGTGTAAGAAAGGCATATTTGCTGAAAGTTTCAGGGAATAAACTTATAAAGAAAGAACTGGATGAAGGAGAATTCAGGCTGTAGTATGAAAAAACCGGTTAGTAAGATAGGCGTTGTAGGACTTGGAATTATTGGCGGGTCGCTTGTAAAGGCGATTAAGAGAAGAGGACTGTGTGAAACCGTTGTTGCCTGTGATCAGGATTTGGATACCCTGGAGATGGCGCTGAAGGAAGGCACAATACATGAGGCGGGCTCAGGCATTGACTGCGCCTTTAGGGACTGTGAAATTGTTTTTGTATGCGTTCCTGTAAAAATGATACCCGAAACTGTAAAGCAGCTGGGGGATATAGTTAATGAAAACTGTATATTAACCGATGTAGGCAGTACTAAAGCCGATGTTATGGAAGCAGTCAAAAGCTTGAACCTGTCATGCACGTTTATCGGCGGTCATCCAATGGCAGGATCAGAAGCTTCCGGTTACAAGGCTTCAAGGTATACCCTGTTCGAAAACGCGTACTATGTATTGACACCAATGAACGGAACTGACGAGAGTTATGTAAGAAAGCTTTCCGAATTCCTTAAGTCATTGGGAGCATTGCCGATTATCATAGACCCGTATGTGCATGATTATGCCACTGCTGCGATAAGCCATGTTCCGCATGTAGTGGCAAGCGCCCTTGTCAATACAATAAAGGAACTTGACGGAAGCGACGGATTGATGCATACCCTGGCTGCCGGCGGTTTTAAGGATATTACAAGGATTGCTTCTTCAAACCCGTCCATATGGGAGAATATATGCCTGGCAAACAAGGATAATATCATCAGAATACTCGGTGTTCTTGCCAAAAACATTGATTCCTTTGTAGAAGCACTCAGCGGAAACGATGACAAAAAACTGAGACAGTTTTTCCAAAACGCCAAGGAATACAGGGATTCTTTCTCAGACAGGAGAGTAGGTGCTTTGATTAAAACCTATGATATTACGGTGGACGTGGAAGACAAACCCGGTGTTATAGCGGCAATAGCCGGAGTATTGGGTAAACACCGGATCAATATAAAGAATATCGGTATCAACAACAGCCGTGAAATGGAAGGCGGAGCCCTGGCAATCAGCTTTTATGACAGGGAAAGCCAGGAGAAAAGTTACAGTATTTTAAAGCAATTGGGGTATTCAGTATATTACAGGTAGTTCATCCGTTTCGGTTTAATTTTTGCTTTTTGAAGTTGAAACGCCGAACAGGCTTCCCAGTATTCCGAGCGCGGCACTTACTGCCAGGAGGAATACGCCAAGGCCGTAAACAAGCTGGTCTTTGGGCGGCATTGGAATAAACGGAAGTGTTCCGCCAATCCTTCCATAACCCTGGTTAATCAGAACGGCGATGAGGACAGTTGCCATAATTCCGCCGCCGAAGGTGAGGAGGAACCCGAGAAGTATGTACGGGAAATTAATGAAATTGTCGGGTGCTCCAAGCAGCATCAGGGTTATAATCTGCTCATGGTTCTGGTAAATTCCCTGCCTGATCATGTGTGAAACAATAATCAGGGTTGTAATGCTTACGGCTGCAATAACCAGGTATCCAAGAACCTCGAGGGCCTTTGTTACTTTTTCAATCTGTTCAAGGATTTCCCGGTTTTCCCTCACGTAATCGATTCCCTTTAGCGAAGAAATCTGGCTGAAAACAGAATCCATCCTGTCGAGCTCAATTTTTACTTCAAAAAAGGCTTCAAACGGGTTTTCGTCAAAAAGGTCCAGGATATCAGCCTCTTCACCCAGGATTTTTTCCATCCTGCTGCGGGCTTCTTCTTTATTGACCAGTCTTACTTCTCGCACTCCGTCAACCTGTCTAATTAAACTTAACAGTTCCTCGGTATTTGCTGTTTCCTCCCTGAAATACGCATTTATTTCAGCTTCATTTCTCAGAAGTTCTGTCATCTGGCTGCTTATGCTCCAGATTCCCACTACAAGCGCAAGCAGAAAGAGTATAAGGGTTGTTCCCAGGAAGGAAAACAGGTTTGACAGTTTATTCAGTCTGATTATCCTTATTGATTCCTTAATGAAGTATGAGGAGTTTTTCATATTTGCTCACCCCGGTGTTCAACGCTGACCCTGCCTTCTTCAACACGAATTACCGCAGCGCCGCTGTAATTACTGATTAAATGTGTTGCATGGGTTGTAACCAGAACGGTGGTATTTTTATCCTTGAGCGTATACATTAAATTCATTATATTGATGGCATTGTCGTAATCCAGGTTTCCCGTGGGTTCATCCGCAAGGATCAGAGAGGGCTTTCTTGCCAGGGCTCTTGCTATTGCAACCCGCTGAGCTTCACCGTAGGACAGTTTGTCAACCATAACCGAAGCTTTATGTTCAAGCCCCACTTTTGCGAGTGCTTCCCTGGCATTATTCATCATCTGCTTTTTCGGGGTATCAAGAAAACGCATACCCAATACCACATTCTCCAGTGCGGTTCTGCCGGGAATTAGCCTGAATTCCTGGAAAACAGGCCCGATTCTTCTTCGCATCTTCCTGATATTTCTCATTTCGTTTTTTACAATCGGCTGATCCAATACATAAAGTGAACCCGATGTAGGAAACTCGATACCCATTAAAAGTTTCAGCAGGCTGGTTTTCCCTGAACCGCTGGGACCCACAATATAGACAAATTCACCCGGTTTTATTTCCAGGTTAACATCGCGAAGAGCAAGGGTTCCGTCTGCATACCTTAAGGAAACGTTGCTTGCCTTAATCATACGACTATCCTCCACATGCTTAACCTAAATTGGGAATGATGGTAAAATCAAGATAACCATCGTGTATTTCAACCGATTCCAGTAATACACTCCCCAGTATTTCTTCAAAATTTATAACTATCGGTCCGTTTCTGAACAACTCGGCAAGTGAAGCTTCGGTGAGCGGAAGACCATAAAACGTGCCTTCTTTTACCACAAATTTAATAACAGTCTGATTTTCAACTTCAAATACTCCGCGGAGGGACAGGAATTTATCAGGAACATTGACCCAAATCCCGTCAGGTGAAAAAATGAATTCCATACCGGGAAGATCAGGCTGATTTTTCAGTATTTCGTTCAGCTTTTCGGCATATATCGTACCTGAAATCTTCGGAAAATGCATTCTCAGGTTCAAATCATCCATGGTGATCTCGCCGCGCTCTACAATTTTTGTGAAATGTACGAGAATTTCAGAAAAAAGGATCTTTATTTCATCCCATAGCTCATGCAGCCGCATAAGTTCGTTCTGGTACAGTTCCCTGGCTTCACCCAGGGAATTAAGTATTCCTTCCTGTTCCTGCTTCAGTGCATACATCTCGTTCAGTGTATCCTGCAGTTGGGTTATATACCGTTCCAGCTCCTCTTCCTTGGCAATGAGTTTTTCGTTTTCGGCAACAAGCTCCTGTTTCCTGTTCCTGAGGTCGTTCAGAAGTTCATCGGTATTTCTGCTTATTTGCCGTATAATATTCAGACTCTGTATAAAGTCAGCCAGGTTTTCTGACTTGAGAATTGTTTCGAGAAAAGACGCGGGACCTCTTCTCTGATAGCTTACAAGCACTTTTTTTAGAACATTAAGCTGGGAGTTGTATATATCCTGTTTTTCCTCAATTTTTTTTACAAGTAGTTCAGAATCGTTCCTTAGCTTTTCTATCTCAATGGTAAGCCTGTCCTTCTGCCTTTCCGTTTCTTCTATTTCCTGTGACAGAGAAAACAGGTTTTCAAGGACTTCCTTTTCAATTTCTGAGATGTCCTGAAGTTTTTCCTCCACATCGGTTATTGGCTGTACCTGGCTCAGGACATGGTTTGAAAAAGTATTTGCAGAAACTAGGGAAATAATAACAGCGATAAAAATGAACAAAAAGATTTTTTTCGGCCGCACAACACCGTCAACCCCCGAAAATATATTCCCATTATGTTAATTGCCTGGACACAAGGAAATAACCGATAACACGAATTTTTGCACAAAAACAACATTCGTAATCAAAATTATAGCATGACATTAAAAAATCTTCCACTGTTAAATTTTAATCCGGATAAAGATTTTGCTTAA
>Ga0134103_1001137_pt1 | contig 26272 bp, 21 predicted proteins | sample 14_taG_2_FD_94445 | JGI IMG/M metagenome (GOLD analysis project Ga0134103, IMG submission 94445) | Switchgrass degrading microbial communities from high solid loading bioreactors in New Hampshire, USA - 14_58_20_212_A1 metaG | ecosystem: Engineered > Bioreactor > Semi-continuous > Anaerobic >...
TAGTCTCCTACGGCCTGATGCACTAACCTTCTTCATGCGGGGACCTCCCTTTACTACCAAACCTAGGATAGTCCCCACACTACCCTCTTGTCTACCTGTTTCACATGTGTCTGAACTTAGTCAGTGCTCAACGTTATCAAGAGCTCCAGCATCTGCAGGCTTCGCAACCATGATTGAACAGGATACCCCGCTGTCCCGGAATGCCAACGACATTGCCTCACCGACACCTCTAATGATCTTGCGCTCCTCACCCACGCAGAACGCGACCACCGATGGCCCGGCGCCGCTCATGCAAGCTCCGACGGCGCCGGAACCGATTGCTGCTTCTATTACCTGCTCGAGTCCGGGCACCAGGCAACTTCTGTAGGGCTGGTGCAGCCGATCCTCCATCGCAGTTTTTAAGAGGTCGTACCTGCCCTGCTGGAGAGCAACAACCAGGAGCGATGCCCGGCACACATTGAAAACAGCGTCCTCATAAGGAACCGACTTGGGCAATACGGCGCGGGACTTTTCAGTTGACAGGTGATATTCAGGAATCGCGATAACTGCGACCAGGTCGCTAGGAACACCCATCCGCGCGGCTACTACCCCGCGGCGTTTATCTGCGCAGGAGACAACTACTCCGCCGAGGAGTGCCGGCGCTATGTTGTCAGGATGCCCCTCCATACGCACTGCCAGATCTAAAAGATCCTGGGTGCTTAGTTCTGCATTTAGCAGCGAGTTGGCGGCAACAATTCCACCTACAATCGCTGCAGCACTGCTTCCCAAACCCCGCGACAGCGGTATGTTATTCCTGCACTCAATCCGCAGCGAAGGAGTGCGAATTCCAATCCGGGCGGACACCGAGGCTATAGCGCGATACACTAAGTTGGTCTTATCATTTGGAAGGAACTGGCTGCCTTCGCCTTCGACAACAACTACATCTTCGTCACTTTCAGCCACCAGAACTTCATTAAAGATATTCAAGGCCATTCCTGCGCAGTCTAATGCTGGGCCCAGATTCGCAGTGGTGGCAGGGACCCTAACTCGAACAGTTCTCATACCCTTCCCTCCGCGTCAGTTACGCACTCCCTGCAGAGGAGCAGGGATTCTACCCTCTCTGCTAACGAATTGACTGCATCCAAACGTACTCACCGGAAGAACCGGCGCCTTGCCGAACAAACCGCCGAATTCGACCGTGTCGCCTGCTGACTTACCGGGCACCGGGATAAGCCTGATTGCAGTAGTCTTGTTGTTCACTACTCCAACGGCTATTTCATCAGCCAAAATCCCGGCTATCGTCGTTTCAGGAGTGTCTCCCGGTATTGCGACCATGTCAATGCCTACCGAGCACACAGACGTCATAGCCTCGAGCTTCTCAATTGTCAATGCTCCGGCGGCGACCGCTTCACTCATCCCCGCGTCTTCGCTTACAGGAATAAACGCTCCGCTCAAACCGCCTACGTAAGTTGTCGCCATGCACCCGCCTTTCTTTACCGCGTCATTTAAAATCGCGAGCGCAGCTGTTGTGCCCGGAGCCCCGCATTTCTCAATGCCCATTGCTTCGATAATGTCTGCCACACTGTCACCCACTGCCGGAGTAGGCGCTAGAGACAGATCGACTATGCCCATCTCCGCACCCAGGCGCTTGGCTGCTTCTCTGGCAACCAATTCTCCGACGCGAGTAATCTTGAACGCAGTTCGCTTTATGGCCTCTATCAGTTCGGCAAACCCAGCGTTGCCTAGTCCGGATATAGCTTTCAACACCACTCCGGGGCCGCTGACACCTACGTTCACAGTCAGATCGCCCTGGCCTATTCCGTGAAGGGCTCCGGCCATAAACGGATTGTCCTCGGGAATGTTGCAAAAGACAACCAGCTTCGCACAACCAATTGCGTCGCGATCCGCGGTAGCTTCGGCAGTTTTCTTAATTATCGATCCCATAAGGCGTATAGCGTCCATGTTGATTCCCTCGCGGGTAGATGCGACGTTGACAGAGGAGCACACTCTCTCTGTGCAGGCAAGTGCAGAGGGAATTGAGTTTATCAGGGCCTTGTCTGCGGGCGTAAAACCTTTCTGAACTATCGCAGAAAAACCGCCAATGAAATTGACTCCAACGGCCCCGGCTGCATCGTCCATGGTCTGAGCAAACGGCGTGAGATTATTCTCTCCGCAAGGCTCAGCGACCAGTGCAATTGGCGTCACTGAAATCCGCTTGTTGATGACGGGGATTCCGTAGTCTCGCTCGATACTGTCTGCCACTTCGATCAAACGGCTTGCTACCCTGGTTATCTTGTCGTAAATCCTCTGACGAGTGCGCTCACCTGACGGGCCGGCACAGTCTCGCAGAGAAATGCCCAGAGTTATCGTACGGATGTCGAGGCTCTCCATTTCGACCATTCTAATAGTCTCTAGGACTTCTTTAGACGATATGTCCACGGGACACTCCCCCTCGCGCGCCGTTCAGACTCTATGCATGAACCTAAAAACGTCCTCGCGTTGTACCAATATCCGCAGTCCCATCGTCTCAGCGACCTCATCCAACCGCGACTTGAGTGAAGACATCTCAACAGTGCAGTCTTTGAGACTGACAAGCATGTTCATAGCGAAGAACTCTCCGAACAATGTCTGGCTGATATCCAATATGTTAACTCTACACTCAGCTAAGACTGTAGCGACTGCAGCCACGATGCCGATTTGATCAACACCGAGGACTGTGACTATTGCCCTGTCGCCTCGTGATTGTGCGTCATCGGAATCCATGGGGAATTTGGAAATGTCAAATCTATTGGCTACCAACTGCCGTTCCCTCCAATCGGACATCCGGTTTCAATGGTATTCCACGAACACGCTGCGATCCCTTCAGTCAAAACAAAAAACGTAGCCTTTGGATAGCTACGTTCTGAATAAGATACAAACAACGATTTCTCGATATATCACCAGACACTGCCCTGCGGGGCCGGCCTACTGTTGCACAGCATCTTTAAGAAGCTTTCCCGGCTTAAACACCGGAACCTTTCTCGGAGCAATCTGTATATCCTCACCAGTCTGAGGGTTGCGCCCGGTCCTGGCAGCCCTCTCCCGCACCTCAAAAGTCCCGAAACCCAAAAGCTGGACCTTGTCACCTGCAGCCAGTGCTTCGGAAATACAATCCAAAACCGCCTCTACCGCGCCCGTCGCATCCTTCTTGCTCAGCCCACTCCTCTCGGCGACCCCAGCTATCAGTTCAGCCTTGGTCATGCAGTTCCACCTCCGTCAGGACTAGCATAACCAGCCGAACGGCTCTTTATTTGACTTGTGTCAACACCGAGAAACCGGCGCTTCAGGCCGCACCGGTTTTCAAAGTATTATGCAAATCAACCCGCCGCTGCCTTCGTTCACAATTCTCTGAAGAGCCTCCTGCAGCTTGCGTTGAGCGTCCTCCGGCATTCTAACCAGCTTGCTTTCGAGACCTTCTTTTATCAGTTCGTAGAGGGGGGTCCCGAGGAAATCCTTCTCCCAAATAGCTGCTGGATTACTCTCGAATTCGCTTGTCAGCCGTCGAACCAACTCCTCACCTTGCTTTTCGGTTCCGACGACCGGCGACACTTCGGTCTCCACGTCAACCCTTATCATGTGAATCGACGGAGCTCTTGCCTTGAGCCGAACGCCGAAACGATTGCCGTGGCGAATCAGGTCGGGTTCGAAGAACGAAATCTCATCAAGTATCGGGGTTACGATGCCGTACCCGGTTTGGCGCACATCGGCTAGGGCAGCTGCTACCTTGTCGTACTCTTTTTTCGCCCGGCTGAGCTGCTGGACCAGCGATACGATGTGATGCTCCCCTTCAATCGGCAGACCGGAGATGTCCGAAAGGGCCCGGAAATACAGCTCTTTAGGAGCAGTTAAGCTAATAGTAGCCGCTCCGTCACCGAGATCGACTTCGTCGACATGGTACGAGTCAATGAAATCACTTTCCCCGAACCGCTTGATCGCATTGTTGATGTCTCTTACGATGTGGATGTCGTCTATAACGCGCTCGATCGCAGACTGAAACTGTTTTCGAAGCTGGTGATCTGCATTAAGCGCTGCCACCCACCTCGGGATCCGGACGTTTATCTCTCTGACCGGGAACTCATAAAGCACACTCTGCAAGAGCCCAATAGCCTCATCTGCCGTCATGTTCATGCAGTCCAAGGGCACGACCGGCTTGCCGTAGGTCTCCGAGAGCTGCTCCGCGAGCTCGCGACACACTGACGACTGTGGCCGTGTTGAATTGAGCACAATGACAAAAGGCTTACCGATTGCCTTCAACTCGGCTACTACTCGTTTTTCCGCTTCGACGTACGCCCGACGCGGGATTTCTGTAATGCTGCCGTCTGTCGCCACAACTATTCCGATAGTTGAGTGATCTTGAATAACTTTTTGCGTTCCGATTTCTGCAGCCCTCTGGAACGGAATCGGTTCGTCAAACCAGGGGGTAACCACCATTCTGGGTCCGTCGTCTAAGAGGTAACCTGTCGCTCCCTCGACAGTGTACCCAACGCAGTCGACCAGCCTCACGCTCGCCGTGGTAGCCTCATCTAAGGCTATTGTCACTGCCTCGCTAGGCACGAATTTCGGCTCTGTGGTTTGGATCTGCCTTCCGGCTCCACTCTGAGGCAGTTCGTCCTTTGATCTCTCTCTGTCATAGGGATCGGTTATTCTCGGAATGACCAGGAGATCCATAAACCTCTTAATAAAAGTGGATTTTCCGGTTCTAACGGGTCCGACCACACCCAGGTATATTTCACCGTCCGTTCGCCGGGCAATATCTTCGAACACATCGAAGGTCTGCATGGAATTCTACCCCCCAACCGTACGCACGATTGCCAGCAGCTGAGTAGCCGATCGCCTGCTAATAGATGTATATGAGGATAATGACGAAATATTACCTAAGCAGAAAAAAAGTCCGGCGGGTGCTCGAATTGCGAAAACGAATTACATCTCGTCCAGCGCAATTAAAAACAAATGAAAGATCGACTGCAGATCGAAAAGGTTGTGATCAATGACCGGTTGCAGATAACTCGTATCGCCGGTTTCTAGATAACGGCTGAAGGCTGCGGGAATGCCGCCGCCGGGTATATCGGACGGCCGAGTGGCTCCCAGGATCTCGCGCTCGACAGTAGCGAGACGGCAGTCGGAAATGCGTTTTCCGTAGTGCTTCCTGACATGAAACAAAAGGTCTATGTTCACTTGATTTAAGGCGCGATGTAGACCATGATATATAGCCCTATAGTTTATATAAGGCACATCAAAGGATTTCCCATTATAGCTTACGATCACTGCAAAGTGCGAGAGGTCTGCAATCGCTTGCTGGAGCATGCCTCCTTCGAGATGGTAATCCAAGGCTACGTACTGACGGGTTTCATACTTATCGGAGCACAGTGATAACACTCCTACCAGTATGATGGGAAAACTGAACGTCAAGCCCAAGGTCTCAATGTCGACGACTGCTATATCCTTAAAAGAAAAAAAGCTGAGCAATTCGGAGTATGAAGCACCGCTGAGCGCTAGTGCAGCCATATCGCGCTCTTCGATTGCACGCAATACCGCTGCTGCCCGCTCACTCCACGTGGGGTGTTCCTTGAGCTTAATCAAGTCTACGTAACCGCGATCCTTTAATCTGGCCTGTCTGTACAGGCCGATTCCCTTTGCAAGGGTGAGGTTTTGAAGGAGGTCCTGCTTTCTAGGCTGTATAATCGGAGTGTCTAGAGAAAAAGAACGTACCAATCTAAGACACTCACTAGGTCCACTCAAGTACGCACTTTGGCGGGTCTCGTCATCCATGAAGTATGATTCTCCCTAGCGCTGGGGGATTCGAGCCCTGTAGAAGAGAGCTCGCGAAGAACTCGCAGGAACTTCAACCGAAAACGTAGCGTACTCACGCCTAGACAGATCGCGAGAGTGCGATACAGGATTGGCATCAACAGTTGCACTGACAACTATCCAATTGCCAGGGCCCATGTATTCGTATATCGTCACTATTGCAGGTTCGACGGAGCGATTGTCGATGTTAATCATATAGGATACGTCGCGGATGCTTCCCCCGCTAGTCATCTCTTCGCCCGTCCTGGCTCGCTGAACGACGACATCCGGGCGGTCAAGCGTCTCAACTGTAAACCACGAGTATTCCAGCGGCTTGTGTATGGTCCCTCTAGCACTTAGGGTAACAAAGCCATCGGTATCCATGGAATACACTGTTACAGGAGATGAAGGAATGAGCAACTGCCGGTCGTGCAGACCTTCAACTTTGATAAGCTCGGTGATATTGTACAGGTCCGTGCCCGGCTGGTTCTCAGCTACTACAATCGTTCGGGCAGGACTCAATATGTAGTCATTGCTGAGAAATAGCCGTTTTTCACTAGGCGGCAATGCAACAGACGAAGGAATCGTATGCCCGAACCCCAGCTCATGTAGGCTAAAGCTGAACATAGCTTCTTTGAAGTGCTTGCCTGTGTCATTAGCCACAGTGAGCCACTCTGACAGTCTCAGCATTCCGGCCTTGCCATCAAAAAAGCCGGTGTAGCTCAAAGACGCAAATAGGTTTTCAGTAATATAATTAAGCTCTAGGCCGGCACCCAGAACCTCTTCCGCAGACGAAATGTCCACGTGAAGCTCTGCGGAATCGTTGTCGCGAACCAACCTATACCCATCAATCGTAACTCCGGCCGGAACGTTCCACGTCGAAAGAAACACGCTGTCCTCCAAGATGGATGTAGGCAGGTTTTTCAGTATCAGAGAACTCTTGCCCGGGCAGATGTCCAGACTGCGAATCTCCCTCACGCAAGCTAGGCCTTCAGACATAACCCGGACGTAACAGGCTCTTTCTGCAACCTCTATACGCCGGTCGCCGGAAATGGCGTCACACTGATTCTCACCAGAAACCTCTGAGTCAATCTCGTCAAAGATAGCAGAAACAGGACCCTGCTCTTGCTCGAAAACCGCTTCCTGCGTTAATCCGTGTTCTTCAGAACCGGGTGAAGTCTCGGGATCTGACTCAGGCAAGTCGCTGTCAAGCAGCTGACCTGTCGCAGGATCTTCATACGGACCCATAACGAGATAGGAAACTAGATCGAACGGCTCAATGTCTCCATATTGTGCGCAAGCCTGAGGACCTGTAAAGAAAAAATAGCCTACGATCAATGCGGCGAGGAATGCTGTTCGCATTGTATGCGCTCCCTTCGAAGGTATGCCTGGGTAGTCAGTGTCCCAACTCCGACCACCTTGGCCCAGGGCTCCCGATCGAAGCCATTTGCCTCGCTCTGTCGTCGGCTTGCACCAGGCGAGCGTGGTGCCCGTTCGCGCTCGCCTGTCAACACCAAATCAAAATGTTAAGAGGTTTTTCTCAGCGCCTGCAGCGTAGGCATTAAGCCTCGCTTTACCTCAGAGGCATGCCGGGATGTCGCTCTTAAACTCTCAGTCAGATAGTCACATGCGTCCCAAGGATTAACCCTGTCGCCACAAGTGAACACATCAATAGCGGCATATCCCAGTTCGGGCCAAGTGTGTATTGCAAGGTGTGACTCGGAAACGACCACTACGCCACTAACCCCTTGCGGACTAAACTTGTGAAAAGCTACTTCTCTGACCTCAGCGCCAGCTGAGAGGGCCGCATCCACCATTGCTCTCTCGATGAGCCCAACGTCGTCAAGAATCTGAGGATCACACCCATACGCTTCACATAGGACATGACGCCCCAGTGCATGGTTCATCCCAGCTCTACGCCCCCCTTACGCAAACACTCAGGAGCCCGTGCTCCAGCAATTAGCCACTACTCATTGTAGCAAAACGTTGGGGGATGTCAAGAAATCTAAGCGAATAATCGTGGATAATCGCTATTCCCTCAGAAATACTTCGTCAGGGCTTCAAATACGTAGATTTCTGTCGTCAATCATCCGCTGAAACCCAACGGCGACATTTGTGACTGTATGATACCAATACATCCCGCCCTGTACAAATGCACAGTAAGGTGAACGCAAGGGGGCATCGCAGCTCACCTCAATTGACGAACCCTGCACAAAGGACGGCGAAGCCATTATGATCTGATCATCGTAGCCGGGCATCGGCCCGGGCTCGGGAGCGAACGCACTGTTAATCGGTCCCGCAGCCTGAATGCCCCTGCAAAAACTCACTAGCTGTTCCGGTCGGGAAAACCTGATCACTTGAACTATGTCGCTGCGTTTGTCGAAAGAAGCAGGTGCAGTCTCAAACCCTAGCAGCTCTGCGATCTTGGCAGTGACAACCGCCCCCTTCAAAGCCTCTCCGGCAACGGAAGGCGCGAGAAAAATCCCGCGAAGGTAATCTCGATTTGTGCCCAGCGTAGGCCCACACTCCCTGCCGATTCCGGGTGCGATCAATCTCGAGGCAATTTTCTCCACAATCCATGTTTTGCCAATTACATAACCTCCAGACGGAGCGAGGCCGCCGCCGGGGTTTTTAATTAGGGACCCCACAATGACATCGGCGCCGACTTCAAGAGGTTCACAGGTCTGAACAAACTCGCCGTAGCAGTTGTCAACCAGGACGGTAGAGTCAGGGCAATGCTCCTTTATGAGCGCGCACAGGTGCCCAATGTCCTCAACACTGAGGGACGGCCTCAGGGAGTACCCCCTCGACCTCTGAATCATGCAGACTCTGGGACGAGTTGAAAGCCGAGACACAAGCTCACCCTCATCTACCCGCCCATCTGCAGTGAACCCCACCTCCTGATAAACTACTCCAAGACTTCTTAGATTTCCCACTGCATTCCGGCGATCGATTCCGATCACGGTTTTCAGCGTCTCATAAGGAGGACCGCCAACAAAAAGCAGGACTTGCCCGGGTCCGAGCAGAGCGGAGAGTGCAGTGGCAAGAGCATGCGTGCCGGATACAAACTGTGCACGAACCAATGCGTCTTCGCCTTTGAACACTTGAGCAAAAATAGCTTCGAGCTTTTCCCTTCCGGAGTCCGAATAGCCGTATCCTGTCGTACCAATCAAGTCGCTGTCGTTCACCGCACTGGAAATAAACGCGGCAGCCACCTTGTGATGGTTAAATACTTGAGTGCTTTCAATACACGCAAACATCTCACGACAGTCGGCAATAGCGGCATTGACTATGCCTATGAGGTCATCACAGATACCGAACATGCTAAGGGAGCAGGCGATTTCTCTGGATTGGTTCATTGATTCCTCCGACATTGCTGTAACGTTGAGTTTCTGTGCTAACTGATAGAAGTACGCTTTCACCGTTCTATGACCGTCTCCAACTTTCCTGCCGTGCGGACTGCAATGATGCAGGCTCTATTTCCTGGATGTCCTCAGCTTCAATGGTCATCAGCTGTTCCCTTGTGACCATACCACTCGGACGACTGAGAATGCGGACCGCGTGTAGGCGGATAGCCTGCTCGATGAGATTTCTAATCCACCGCGCGTTTCCGTTATCGTGGCGCCGGTTCTGAACCACAGCGAACAACTTTCGCCTGGCACGGAGGCTAAATACATACTCGCGCTCCCTCAGCATTAGCTCAGCTATCTTGACTAACTCATCCGACGTGTAGTCGGGAAAGTCGATGTGAAAGGGAAATCTGGATCTGAGTCCGGGATTAGTGCGGAGAAACGCCGACATCTCATCCGGGTATCCGGCCAATATTAATACAAATGAGGTCCTGTAATCTTCCATGGCTTTAACCAGGGTATCGATAGCCTCTCTTCCGAAATCCTTATCCCCTCCTCTAGCAAGGCTGTAGGCCTCGTCTATGAAAAGAACCCCACCGAGGGCCTTTTTGATCTGTTCTCTAGTCCGCTGTGCGGTGTGCCCAATGTATTCGCCGACCAAATCAGCGCGTTCGACCTCGACAAGGTGGCCTTTTTCCAAAACTCCCATTTCTTTGAATAGTCTTGCCAGAATCCTAGCGACAGTAGTCTTGCCCGTTCCGGGATTGCCCTTGAACACCATGTGCAACACCTGAGGCTCGGCCTGAAGTTGTGCCTCTCTCCTTAGTTTCTGAACTTCTACAAGTGCTCGGATCTCTTTCACAATCTTCTTTACATTCTTCAGACCAACCAGGGCGTCGAGCTCTTCAACAGCCCCGCAGATTCCCGGGACTCGGAATTCCCCGTCCAGTTGGGGTCGAGACGCCGGCACACTGCTTGTTCTCATAAACTCAATGACTTGTGCTCTATCAACGTCTCTGCCGTTTGCCAGAACTGTGGACATGGAATTCACCCACCCCCATTGCGACACCGCTGCATACTATGCCAAGAAACCGGCAGGCGTGACAATGGCACTAGTAGCGGACGCGAAAGCGGCAGGCCATATACGTTTTGGCCTGCCGCATACTGTTCAGTAGTCCAACAAGACGCCACCGGCGCAGCATCATTCGTTCGAATCGGACTGCGAGCAACGGTCGCTGCAAATGGGTTTAACAGGCTCCGCCGGAGAAATAGTGGAAACTGCGTGTTTATAAACCAAGTGCTGTTTGCCGTCAGCCTCCAGCACTATCGTGAAGCTGTCAAAACCGCGAACGACTCCTCTCAGCTTGCACCCGTTTATCAGAAATATAGTCACTACAGCCGACTCCTTGCGCAATTGATTCAGATAGCCATCCTGGAGGTTAATAGAAGTCTTTCCAGCAGTCATTACACACTCTCCTCTTAAACTAGGTCGACTATAGGACATTCAAGTCCAGCGGCCACGAGCTAAGTGCCACAGTAGTCATTCTACTGACCTGCCAGCAATTCCTTCCACTATCCTCTTGAGGCTATCAATCGCAACTTTCACCTGTTCTTCGGTTGTCGCAGGAAGCCACCTGAGATCAGAGTAACGCCTGAACCAAGTAAGCTGTCGCTTCGCGTATCGCCGCGTGTTGCGCTTCAGCGTGTCGAGCGCCTCATCGATTGAAACACGTCCTTCGAGGTACTCGATAATCTCTTTATACCCCAAAGCCTGGCGGGCTGTTGTCAGCCGATCACCGTAACGCTCCAAGAGCCACGCCACTTCACCGATTAACCCGTCGGCAACCTGACGATCTACTCGTTCATTGATGCGCTTGTACAGCACCTCTCTGTCAACGTCTAAGGCCAGCATGACCGCGGAATAGCGCGGTTCGCCCTTGCGCATCAAGGCGCTCATCGGTCGACCGGTCGTGTAATAGACCTCCAATGCCCTTATAATTCGCCTCGTATCGTTAGGATGGATTCGGGCTCCAGATTCCGGATCTACCTCAAGTAGCTCGCGATAGAGAACATGCCCTCCCTCATTCGCTGCACGTTGAGCAAGCATAGACCTAAGCTCTCCGTCAGAGGACTCTTCGGGAAGGTCAAAAGATTGCAGGAGAGCATCGATGTAGAATCCGGTCCCACCGACTATTAAAGGAAGATGCCCGCGAGCAAGTATTTCCTCAATAGCCTGCGAAGCCAGCCTCTGGTACTGCGACACTGTAAACCTTTGGTCAGGGTCACACACGTCAATCAAATGGTGCCTGACCATGCGCCGCTCCTGCGGCGTCGGTTTGGCTGTTCCAATATCCATATACCGGTACACTTGCATAGAGTCGGCCGATACGATCTCAACAGGACGGCCAAATGCAGCCTTTAGAGCAATCTCCGACTTTCCGGACGCGGTCGGTCCGGTCAGCACTACAACTTTCCTCTTTACAGAATCATCCATAGAATGCATCACCAACGAGCAGAAGACTACACCCTGATTACCCCATAATCTATCTTATCCCCGGCAGAGACTACGTCGAATCCCAACTCATAGAGTCGAGTTCCTTTCGTCCTGTCCTTCATCACCACCAGCCGCTTAGCCACCCGCACGGCTTCCGCGATGTCATCGCAGCTAGGGGTATCAGGCTTGCCGAGAATTCTGACGATCTCCAGACCCTTCGAAGATTCGTACGTCTGCTCGAACATAGGATCAAAATACACAACGTCGTACTCGTTGTCGGAAGCCCGCCGCAAGTAATCCGAGTACGATACGTTAAAGACTTGAACTCGCCTCATAGCATCCACCAGTTCTTTAAACGGATCGGCATAAGTTGAAAGGCCCTGCGAAACGATTTCATAAAGGACTGGAGAAACCTCCAGCGCATGGACCAGGCCGGACTGCGTGACAACAAAGGACGCAACGATTGCGTCCGCAGCTAGTCCGCAGGTGCAGTCAAGGACCCTATCCCCCGGCGACAGCTCCATCACTTCGACCAACCGGTCGCGGCCACCCTTGATCAGTTGTGAAACCCTTAGTTTTGCCATGTTCGGATGAAAACGAAAAACGGATCCTCCAAGTCTCAAGGAGATCCCGCTTGATTCCACAACGATCGCGCCGGCATTCGAGCCGGTTACTTCGCGCAAGCTGCGGTTTCTTCGTTCGACATAGGGTATTCCAAGCCGCTGCGACAAGCTGCGAGCAGTAACCTCCAAGGAATCGATCGGAGAGAGCGAAGTGGTTATAATCAGATTGGAATCAACAGGTGAGACCGTTTCGCCTCTCATCTTCTCCCCACTCGCCTCTCAACCTCCTCGCGGGGAAAGGTGGCAACTATGGGCCTCCCGTGTGGGCAGTAAAGCGAGCTGGCGCCAGAGACGAGTCGCCTGATGAGTTCTGACATCTCCTCAACGGACAACTTGTGATTTGCCTTCAAGGCCGACCTGCACGCCAGTCTGGCGCTCACTCCGTCAACGAGCGCCTGAGAAAGCGCGTCTGAGGTTGCCCCGGCGGCCGCCGACTCATCACGCATAGTCGAAAGAACCTCCTGAAGGACCTCCGAGGCATCGTCACTTTCTAGAATCGCAGGGACTGCCCTGATAAGATAAACCCTCATGCCGAAAGGCTCTAGAGCAAAGCCGAGCTTGGCGAGCAGCTCACGGTTTTCTTCTACAACAGCATTCTCTGAGGCGGATAAGATTACAGTATCGGGAATCAAGAGCTCCTGCGAATCGATGCCTCCGGATTGGAGTTTCCTGCTTATGTCGTCGTAGAGTAGACGTTCCATGGCCGCATGCTGGTCAATCACCAGAAGTGAGTTTGGGGTTTCGGCGATTATGTAAGAATCCCAAAGCTGCCCGATTACAACAAGCTCACCAAGGTCAACAGTAATCCGAGGTTTATCTTCCTCCGATTGCACCTTCCTCGAGGGCAAAGCCGAACAGGTACCATGATGGACAATTGCAGGCCCGTCAGCTGCGAACAACCAACCTTGGCTCGTTTTGGCCGAATCTCCGGCATTCCTGTGAGAAGCACCTGCAGCTGCGGCCGGCGGTCTCGAATCTGCGGCCCTATCCATCGAAGAAGAGCCGACTGCCGGTCCAACCGCCTTTGTTATGAGAGCAAACAGACTTTGCTCGTCGGCAAACCTCACCTCCGTCTTCGCCGGATGCACGTTTACGTCTACTTTCCTCGGATCGATCTCAACGATAACTACGCCGACCGGATAGCGCCCGGCGGGAAGGGATGGGCCGTATGCCTTGGCAACTGCCGCAGTCAGCAGGCTGCTCGAGACCGGCCTGCCGTTGACCACAAGGACTAGGTCACGCTTGTTAGATCTGGAAACCGACGAAGGACTAATAAACCCGTAAACCGAAGCATCGGAATTGCCGGCAGCAAATCTGACAAGGGACTTCGCGATTTCAAGTCCCATTAATTCGCCCAGCGTCTGCAGCAAATCACCTGACCCGGATGTGAAAACGACTCGCCTATCATTGCAGACCAGACTGAATGCCACCTCCGGGTGTGCTAACGCCTCGCCGGCTACAACCTCGATCACTCTGCGAACTTCAGTGCTTGGCTGCTTGAGGTACTTTCGCCTAGCTGGTGTATTGTAGAAGAGATCTCGAACAGTAACCGTCGTTCCCACCGCGGACGGGTGGTCTGACACGCTGAGAGTCTTGCCGCCCTCGACAACAATTCTCGTTCCGCAGCTCGATTCGGAGCTCCGGGTGATTAGCTCGAGCCGAGAAACTGCGGCAATGCTAGGCAGCGCTTCGCCTCGGAACCCTAGTGTCCTAACTTCCGCTATGTCTTCGGCAGACCGTATCTTGCTCGTCGCATGCCTTTCCAGGGATAGCACCGCGTCCTCGCGATCCATTCCGATTCCATTGTCAGTGACTGTTATGGAGCTTATCCCTCCGTCTACAATCGAAATGTTTATCCGCGTAGCCTCAGCATCTATAGAGTTTTCCACCAGCTCTTTTACTACGGAAGCAGGACGCTCCACGACCTCGCCTGCAGCGATCTTGTTAACGACTGAATCGTCAAGGATCCTTACACGCCCTTGCACCATCGCATCCCCTCTCGAGCCCGTTCGGCGAAGTCGTGCAAAATCGACAGGGCCTGAATCGGCGTCAGTTCCGAACAATTGACTTTAGCCAGGTCCGCTACAAGATCGTCAATAACAGCGTCAAACAGAGAAGACTGCGTCTCCGCAGGCACCTGCGCTCGAGAACGCCCAGTTGCCGCTACTTCGGAGCCATTTAGCCTATCTACCAATCGGGAGGAAGTTTGTTTTTCGATTATAGACTGAATGTACCTAGCGCGGGAAATCACCGAACGCGGTAAGCCGGCCAGCCTAGCAACCTCGATTCCGTAGCTCTTGTCGGCTCCTCCCTCAACTATCCTGCGCAAGAATACAATCTCATCCCCATTTTCGGCGACGTCAACTCGGTAATTCTTTACTCGTTCGTACATTGACTCCAAATCGGTTAGTTCATGATAATGCGTGGCAAAAAGCGTGCGCGGCCTTAGGCCTTTTTTCTCGTGGAGATACTCCACGACTGCCCAAGCTATGCTGATTCCATCGTAAGTGCTGGTTCCCCGGCCGACTTCGTCAAGGATAATCAGGCTGCGAGGAGTAGCTTCGTTCAGGATGACGGAGACCTCGCTCATCTCGACCATGAATGTGCTCTTGCCGGAGGCAAGATCGTCGGAGGCACCTATTCGAGTAAAAATCCTATCAACAAGCCCAATTGACGCGGATGAAGCAGGTACGAAACTTCCCATTTGCGCCATTATCGTGATAAGCGCTACCTGCCTGAGATAAGTGGATTTTCCCGACATATTCGGACCGGTGATTATCAAAATCTGGTCAGTGTCGCACCCAATCCGCGTATCATTCGGGACGAACCCGCCTGCAATATGCATGGTCTCAACTACCGGGTGGCGCCCCTCGACAATCTCTATATCAAGCCCAAAATGAACCTCGGGTCGACAATAGTTTCTCTCAACTGCGACTCGGCCGAGCGAAACAAGTGCATCCACTGCGCCAAGTGACGCAGCAGTTCTCTTTAACCTGGACGTGTAGGTTTGAACTTTGCGGAGAAGTTCATCAAAAAGAGACTTTTCTAACTGAAGGCTTCGTTCTTCTGCCGATAGGATCCTTTCTTCTTGCTCCTTGAGAGCCTGAGTCACAAAACGCTCAGCATTCGCCAGGGTCTGTTTCCGTATGTAATCGTCAGGAACCATATCTAGGTTCGGCCGAGTGACCTCGATGTAGTAACCAAACACCTGGTTGTACCCTACTTTTAGCGACTTGATGCCGGTTCGCTCTCTCTCCGTGCGCTCCAACTGCGCGATCCAGGTCTGACCGGAACTCTTCAGCCGTTTGAGTTCGTCAAGCTCGCTGCTGTAGCCCTCCCGAATCACTCCTCCGTCCCTGACGACGGCTGGCGGGTCGTCGACCAAAGCTCTTTCGAGGAGATTTACCAGATCTTCGAAGGATTCTATAGCATCGTTTAGTTCTCTAAAAAGCTCGCTCTCACACCGATTCAGGTTTTCCTTCACCGCTGCCAGCCTGGACAGAGACACCTTGAGAGCCACCAGGTCTCGTGGCGTCGCAGTGCCCATTGCAACTCTGCCGCAAAGGCGTTCCAGGTCTTGAATTCCTTTGAGCGATTCAGCGATTCCTTCTCTGAGGAAGAGATCGCGAGTGACCTCCTCAACTGCATCCAGCCTGCGTGCAATCTTTTCTATAGACATCAATGGCTGCTCAATCCATTGCTTTAGAGTGCGCGCACCCATCGGCGTTTCTGTTCTGTCCAGCACCGACAGCAGGGTGCCTCTGCGCTTGCCCTCGCTAAGAGAGCTTGTGAGCTCAAGGTTACGCCGCGCAACTTTATCTAAAGTCATAAACTCGCCGGGGGTCCGAGTGACCAGATTGTTGATGTGCCGCAGGCTTGTCTTCCCCATTTCTGCGACGTAGCCTAAAAGTGCACCTGCTGCCTGAACAGCCCGGTGTTGATCCGCACAGCCGAAGACGGTTAGGTCCTGCACAGAGAAATGATCGCAGAGCTTATGCAAAGCCGTTTCCAGGTCAAACCGTGAAGGATCAATCCGAGTGACTGCTGCGGCCGGGATCTCTTCTCTCATCCTGGCAACGGCAAAGTTCGCGTCTGATGAGTCGGCGACTAAGATCTCGCTCGGCTGTATTCTGTAGAGCTCACTGAACAATTCGGACTCCGACCGCAGCTGAGATACATAGAACTCACCCGTGGTGACATCCATCCAAGCTAGACCGATTACGTCCGACGCAAAACAAACGGCCGCGATGTAATTGTTGTCGAATGAGTCGAGCATCTCCTCGTCGACAACAGTACCCGGAGTTACAACTCGGACGACCTGTCGCTTAACCAGCCCGCGCGCCTCGGCAGGATCCTCAACTTGTTCACATATGGCAACTTTGTAGCCCGACTTGACTAACCTAGCTATATAGGCCAAAGAGGAATGGTAGGGCACTCCACACATTGGAATGCGGATGCCCTTGCCTGCCTCTCTCGACGTCAATGTGATGTCAAGGATCTGACTGGCTATCTTCGCGTCATCGCCGAACATCTCGTAAAAGTCGCCGAGCCTAAAGAACAGAATGCAGTCCTTGTACTCAGCTTTGATGTCCAGATACTGCTGCAGCATCGGAGTGGGCTTGGCCATTTGGCACAACCTCTCCCTCTAGAGTCCATGTTTTTGCCTCAGTTATCCGAACTAAGACGCTCGAACCGATGGGTAGATGCCCAACCGGTGCGAAAGACACAATCTTATTTGTTTTGGTGCGTCCTTGATATTTAGCGGGGTTAGTTTCACTTTCTCCTTCCACGAGTATCTCGACAACTTGTCCGAGCATCTCTTGGTTTTTCTCTTTGCTGATGGCGTTTTGAACATCAATCAACTCATAGAGGCGGTTCATGCGCTCTTCTCTAGGAACCTGATCTTCCATTTTCGCTGCAGGAGTGCCCACACGAGGAGAGTATGCGAACGTAAAAGCCGAGTCAAATCTCACCCTCCTGACCATGTCGAGCGTATCCTCAAAGTCCTTCCGGGTCTCGCCTGGAAACCCGACGATGAGGTCAGTAGTAATAGCACACGACGGGATGCGTTCCCTAATTCTGTCAATCAACCTGAGATAGTCTTCGCGGGTATAACCTCGATTCATTCGCTTTAGCACATAGTTGCTGCCGGCCTGAAGTGGCAGATGTATGTGCTCACATATGTTCTCGCGCTCGGCGATCACATCAATGAGTTCTTGCGACATATCCTTCGGATGAGACGTAGTGAATCTAAGCCTTTTCACGCCATCGATCTCGCTGACGTCTCTCATGAGGTCTGCAAAAGTATAGCCGTTGTCCAAATCTTTGCCATAGGAGTTCACATTCTGCCCGAGAAGAGTGAACTCGCAATAGCCTTGCTCTACCAGCGACCTGACCTCTCTCAACACGCTCTCTTTGGACCGGCTGCGCTCTCGCCCACGGACATACGGAACAATGCAGTACGAGCAGAAGTTATTGCAGCCGTACATCACTGTAACCCATGCCTGAAACCCGGGTTTGTGTTTTACCGGCAAGTCCTCTACGATCTCACCCTCAGATTCCCACACCTCTATAACTCTGGTCCTATCAGTCATGACTTGCCTGAGCAACTCGGGAAGCCTGTGCAAATTGTGCGTCCCGAAAATCAGGTCGACGTAAGGGTAATCACGATCCAAAACCGTCAGTTCGGACTCCTGTTGAACCATGCAGCCGCAGACTGCCAGTATCAGATTAGGATTCTGCTCCTTCAACCGCTTCAGCTGTCCAATTCGGCCGTAAACCTTCCGTTCTGCAGTTCTCCTCACACAGCAGGTGTTAAGAATGATCAAGTCAGCATCGGCAGGAGAATCTGCGGGCTCATAACCGAGAGCTTCGAGCATTCCCGCTATCTTCTCTGAGTCGTTTTCATTCATTTGGCACCCGTAGGTTTGCAGATAGTAACGCGCGTGCGCGCATTGCACGGTCAAACACCTCACTGAGCAACCTGACAACTGACAGTACAGGCTAACTCAATATATTGTACCACTTGAGCACAGCTGCTACAAGCAAAGCGGAAGCGCGACAACCTCCATAAGTTTCCTGTAAGGACCCTTCCCATCACTGCCTCAAGGAACCGGTTCTCTGAAAGCGAGTCACTTTCAAGTGCATGTTGCGAAAGCGTCGTCAACACCGGTCCGTGGTAGGTCACCAGCCGGCACCGGTCAGCAGTTCGATCGCAGCCCGAGTGCCGTCAGGCGAACTCACCGGAGACGCCGGCGCAACTACTGCGACTGTGTCGCCTGCGCTGAGAGGTTGCGGAAGTAGCATAGCTATCACCTTCCGCAAACACCTTATGCATAAAGGAATGCGCACTAAGCGCAGCACTCGTCCTTCACACGAGTGCCTCGACGACATCGCGGTCGATAAGTCGTACCGTTTCCTTGAGAGCTGCGGTAAGGCGGGAATGGCCGGCCATAGCCTTTGCCATTTGCCGCAGAAGATCAATGGCTCTCCTCAATGCGAGAACGATAGATCCCTCGTCTGCGTCTGTCAGCGATCTGACATAAGCGAAATCGTGTCCCTTTGCCCAGGCATAAGCAGCCTTTGCAAGCGCCTCGTTGTAGACGGTCTCGCTGTACCCCAGATACTGCATCTCCCAATTTTTTACTCGCTCTATGGTCTCGTATATCCGGTAGTCACTGAAAAACGGGGACCGTGGAGTCGTTTCTGTCTTCCGCGGTTCGTAGTCTATACTCACAGCTAACGCCGCTAATTCACAGCTGTCCATTGCATCCAGTATGCCGTCTGCCAGTAACTCCGTCACAAGCAGCTCCTGAATGTGGATATGCTTAGCTATAAGGCCTCTGGCGAGAAGTTCAGAGCCGGCTATGTACCCTTTGTCTTCTAGAAGCCGGAGTCTGGCATGATACTCGTCCAATTTTGCCTCCGGGGATCCAAGGTTCACTGCCTCGGCTAAAAGCAGATTAAGTTGCTGTTGAGCTTCGCTATACGCTCTGTATTCCTTGGTGCACGAGCGCCGCCGTTTTCCACATCGTTCGGGCTTAACTCCGTACACTCTGACGGCCAGTTCGTCGATGCTTGCCTTCAAGGCCCTGGCTCTTGCTCGGTGTTTTGCGGCCGCGGCCTTGCCCCTAGGCGGCGAAGCCTCCAGACGTTCTAGTTGCCTGCGCCTCCGTTTCAGCCTGCTCAAGTTTCGTTTGTAGACACGAATGCAGACATCGGAACCGTAGTGCGGGCAAACCCGGCCTTTGAGATCCTCGACCACAGCCCGGAGTGCTTTTATGCGTTCCTCTAAGTGGCGTCTGCGGTCCCGCTGTCTATAGGAGTCAAATCCCTTGCTGAAAATATCCCAAATCTCCTCATAGCTGTACTGGGAAGCCAGGTTCAACACTGTGTTCATGGAAAGACTGAAACTACCCTGAAGGTCTTCTATTGAGTCCTCCGAGAACGACGGCAGGTCGTCAAGAGTATGGAAACCGGCATCGAACAGGACGATAGCTGTTCCTTTTTCATCAATCCCTCTGCGGCCCGCGCGTCCCGCCATTTGAAAATACTCACTGGGCTTTAGCTTTCGGAACTCCTTCCCATCGTACTTTATGGGAGACTCAAAACATACGGTCTTAACCGGGTAGTTGATTCCCACAGCAAAAGTCTCAGTCGCGAAGAGCAGCTTGATGAGGCGAGACTCGTAAAGCTCTTCTACAAGCCTTTTTAACGGCGGAAGTAGTCCTGCATGATGGAATCCAATTCCCTTAATCAGGCACTTCTCGAGGATCTCAAGATGTTGACTGCCTTTGACAGACTGCTTAGTAGCTTCGAGAGCTGCCAAAACCTCCTCTCTCTCTTCCGGGAGCAAGTAATCCGTGTGCGCAGCGCTCTCGAACGCGTACTCCTCACATTTCCTCCGGCTGAATACAAAAAACAAACAAGGAAGGTGCTGCTGCCTATCCAAACGCTCTACAAGTTCATAATAGAATGTCCTAGGATACTTCACATCTATCGAAGACGACCGGCGATACTGAGCATATTGCTTTTTCAGGTCAGCTTTCGTGCAGATCCCGACGTTAGTCTCAAACACATAGTGCTCTAGAGGCACCGGGCGTATGTCGTGCTTAATAGCAACCACCGGGTGCTCGCGCACGTAAGCAACCCACTCTGCAAATGAGGCGAGGTTCGGGACAGTAGCGCTGAGACCGAGAATTGAAATATGCTTAGGAAGTAGGATCAAGCATTCTTCCCACACGTGGCCACGATCTTCGTCGGAGATATAGTGGATTTCGTCGAATATTGCGTGCGATATCTCGAGTAGCAGCTCCTTGTCCTCAAGGATCATATTCCGGAGAACCTCAGTGGTCATAATGAGAATTGGCGCATCTGGGTTGATCACTACGTCACCGGTCAAAACACCGACCATCGGCTCGCCGATGAGGTTCTTGAATTCTTTAAACTTCTGCATACTCAGAGTCTTAATTGGAGCCGTGTACACGGCCTTTCGGCCTTCTCTAGCGAGTTTCTCGATGATGAAATCTGCAACTACCGTCTTGCCCGACCCGGTGGGCGCTGCAACTAGAACTGAGAACCCCTGGTCGACGGCACTTATGGCCTGACGCTGGAACTCATCCAACTTAAGACCCCTGTAGCTGCCATAGTGTTCAAGCATGGCTTCGTCTAGAACGACGCGCTTCTGCGTCCCTTTCGGGAACACCATAACCTGGGTGTGGTTACACACATCTACTGAATGTGCCGAACCGGAAGCTTCTAGCTGCACTCCTTCAAGCTTGCAAGTCATTTGACCACCTCTTATCTCAGACGAGCTGTGCCGCCGGGGTCGGGTGCTGGGCACGGTGCCGGAGCCTGCCTTTTCATCCCTCACAGTATAACCGGTTCCGACACTATCGTGACTGTGACAAAACCGCTGCAGAAGCTTGGGTGCGTTTCAAGAATGTCTTGCACAGGGATACCGTCTTTTCAAAATCTGCAGTAGCGTAAAAAGTGACAGTCTCCTCAAACCCAGCCGGGTTGGGCACTGTCTCATCGTGTGAACACAAGAGCCCTTCTCGTTCAAGGACAGCCTTGAGCTGCCGAGCAGTCCCTACGTTGCCGTGTACCACCGGAACATCGTTGCCCATAAACCGGGCCACTTCGCGCTCTATAAAAACATAATGAGTGCAACCTAGGACAACAGCTGCCACGGGTTTCTTGCGCAGCGGACCCAGTTTGTCTTCGAGATACTCTTGGATCCTCGGGCCTTCGACACAGCCGCTCTCTATGAGCTCCACCAAGCCCGGGCAAGGCACAGGAACTATTTCGGCCGACTCGGAGAACCTGCTCGCAAGCGCTCGAAACTTCTCCTCCTTAAGAGTTAGAGGAGTGGCCATAACAAGCACAGCTCCTGGCCTGTGCATTTCGACTGCAGGCTTAACTGCCGGCTCCATTCCGACAATCGGCACGTTCAGAACACTGCGCATCACTCCGACTGCAGCGCTAGTAGCAGTATTGCAGGCGACAACTATACATTTTGCACCTTTTTCGAGCAAGAATTGAGCCGCGTTCATGGAAAGCGACCGCACTTCGTCCACACTCTTAGTCCCATAGGGTGCATTCGCGCTGTCTGCAAGATAGATGTAGCGTTCTTGCGGGAGAATCCGCAGCATCTCGGCTAGAACACTTATTCCGCCGATACCGGAGTCAAAGACTCCGACAGGCTTGTCACAGTGAAAGAACATCTGTTGTCGCCTCTCCCTCGCACATCCGCCCGACGATCACACTGCTTACCATCCCAACAAAGAGTCCGTGGCCGACCAGCCCGGGAATCCGATCGAGCTCCTTGCTCAGGGCAGCGGGGTCCGCGATCACACCCGTAGTAACATCAAGTATTAGATTGCCGTTATCGCTGACTACCGGGCCGTCTTTTCCGCTGCCTTCTCTCAGAGCGCATGTAAAACCCAACTTTTCGATCTCCCGGGTCACCAAGCCAAGTGCTGACGGCAGCACCTCGATCGGCACAGGGAACCGCTCGCCTATGTTGCGCACCAGCTTGCTTTCATCCACAACCAACACAAAACGCTTTGCGAGTGATGCCACGACCTTCTCAAACGTGTGGCATGCCCCACCACCTTTGATCGCATTTAGACGCTGATCTACTTCATCGGCCCCGTCTACGCACAAATCAAGTTCCCGGACAAACGTTGGGTCGAGAACAGGAAGGCCGCACTGCAGACAGAGCACCCGAGATTGGAACGAAGTCGGCACCACTTCGACTCGCAAGCCCTCTGAGCGCACGCGGTCACTGAGAGCTTTTATGAACTCTACAGCCGTAGACCCGGTACCTGCTCCAATCCTCATGCCATCGGTCACAATTTGAGCAGCCTTGCGACCGGCGGCTCTCTTTGCCTCAATGTTTGCTGAAGCAGCTTTCATTTTCACACCTCCCTGCCCTCACCCCGAATCCTGACCGACAGGGCATGGGCCTTCATCCCCTCAGCGTCGGCTAGGGCAGTGATCAACTCCATATTATCGAACAGGGCGTCCTTGCTATATCGAACAATCGACATGCTTCGAACGAAATCCGAAACCCCTAACGCTGAGGAGAATCTTGCAGTCCCGTTGGTGGGCAAGACATGGTTTGTCCCACAGAAATAGTCGCCGACAGGTTCAGGGCTCCACGTTCCGGTGTACACAGCACCTGCACAAGTAATCCCGTCGATGACTTGCTCATCATCCTCTACGAGGACCTCAACGTGCTCGGGTGCGATTGCATTAGTGGCCTCCACCGCGGTCTCTAACGAATCCACGACGAATATTGCACCGTAGCTTGAGAGTGCCCGTGATACTCGCTCGACCAGGCCGTGCTCCCGTGCAAGCGACTCCACTTCATCGGCAACCCTCTTCCCCATCTCCTCTGAAAGCACGAACGCAACAGCAGATTCCTCGCCGGTGCCGTGCTCTGACTGAGACAAGAGGTCGGCGGCAATAAACCTAGGATTTGCGGATTCGTCGGCAATGACAACAATTTCGGACGGCCCGGCAAAGGAATCTATCCCGACCACGCCGCTAACTATCCTCTTAGCCACAGAGACGTAGGCGTTCCCGGGGCCCACGATCTTGTCCACTCGCTCGACGCTTTCAGTACCATATGCAAGTGCAGCAACCGCTTGAGCACCGGATATCTTCAGGACGTTTCTAATGCCGAGGTAGTCGGCGACATACAGAATGTGGTCATCAATTCTGCCACCCCGAGGAGCTGTAACGACGGTAATCCGACTGACACCGGCCACTAAAGCCGGCACCACATTCATCATCAAGCTCGAGCACAGAGGTCCGCTGGCACCGGGCACGCAGACTCCCACGCGGCCAATTGGCAAAATCCGCCTCCTCAAGATGACTCCCTTAGGATGCTCGATTTCGTACGACTGAGGCAGCTGGCATCTGTGATACACGAACAGGTTTTCTACTGCTGCCTTCACTGCGTTCCGAAATGTATCGGAAACCGCTCTTCGGGCGGCCGCGAATTCCGCTTCAGACACCCTTATCGTCTCCGGAGAAAGGGTGATCCTGTCAAATCGCTCCATATAGTGAAACAGCGCTTGGTCCCCGCGGGTTCGCACATCCTCCACTATTTTCTGTGTTGACTCCCATATCTCCTCAGAGACACTTGCACTTCTGGAGAGAAGCTTTTGAAAGCGAGGGTTGTCCCAACTAAAAGTGCTGACAGGCACCATTTTTCACACCCCCAAGACAGTACAGTTGCAGAGAAACCGTTCACAGCCGGCACGTCTAGGCGGCTACACGTTGTACGTCCGCTCGAGCTCATTCTCTTTGGCGTGGCGTTCAAACGCTAGTTGAATAAGTCTGTCTAATAGCTCGGAATAAGGAATTCCACTGACCTCCCACAGTTTAGGATACATACTAATCTTAGTAAATCCAGGCAAGGTATTAATCTCGTTCACGAGCAGGTCGCCGTTAGCCTTCAAGAAGAAGTCCACCCGCGCCATCCCTGAACACTCTAACACCTGGAACGTTTTCACTGCCATAGCCTGAATTCTGGCGGTAGTCGAATCGTCGACATCGGCCGGTATTCGAAGAATCGCGCCGTTCTCGTCTATATACTTTGCCTCATACGAATAGAAATCGTGTGTCGGCGAGATCTCTCCCGGCAGAGACGCTATAGGTTCGTCATTGCCCAGCACAGAACACTCGATCTCCCTGCCTTCGACAAACTCTTCAATTAAAACCTTTCTGTCATATCTGAACGCAGTCTCTACAGCAGACGGGAGTTCCTCTATCGAATAAACTTTCGACACTCCTACCGATGAACCCAGGTTTGCAGGTTTCACGAACAGAGGCAGCCCGAGGCTTTCGACAATGCTTTCATACGAAACACTCGAACGGTTAGAGGCTCGCAGCGTTATCCACCGGGCAACAGGGATCCCGGCGTCTCTGAGCAACCTCTTCATCACGTCCTTGTCCATGCCTATTGCCGAGCCTAAGACGTCCGCACCTACATAAGGAACATTCATCATGCGCAAAAGGCCTTGGAGCGAACCGTCCTCACCATAGGTGCCGTGAATAATTGGAAATACGACATCGATCTTGGCCAAGCTGCGTCCGGTGCCGACCTCAACCAGAGACCGCTCTTGACCGACGACTGCAGGTACGATCGACGGGCTATTTCTATTAAGCGCGATCAACTTAGGGTTGTCTGCATTTAGGAGAAATGCAGAGGCCTCACCCACGTGCCACACACCATTCTTGTCTATCCCGATGAGAACGGGCTCATATCGATCTTTATCTAAGGCCTCGTAGATGCTCTTAGCAGATTGAAGTGACACCTCGTGTTCACCGCTTCTGCCGCCGAAAATCAGGCCGACGCGGATTTTAGCCATGTTGCTATGTACCTCCAACTGTCCGCAAGCAAGCCGGACATTTAGTGCTGCGCACTCTATACTATTATGCACGAAGCGATCGGGAAGCGACAAGCGCAATGCGCATTAACGACAAACGAGTCGGTCTAGCCTGTGGTGGGAGTGCGCTCTTGAAGTGAGCGACAGTTCCTGAAACCGAAGTACTCCTCGCACACCCGTGCGACGGTCTGAGCTTTATCATAGGCGTCCGGAGAGATAAAGACATAAAATCTCCAAAGTCTTCTGTGGGCGTCCATTAAAACGCGCAGTTCGGAACTCCGGGGAGCCACATCCTTCAGAGACTTTGCTTCTCCTGGGTAACCGGTTATCGGGACATCGGCTTCTTTGAGCTGCATATCGGGAGATGGGCAGTAAACTATCAACTGCCCCTCCTGCAGCCCGCTCTCAGCGCACAGATCCGACTCAGCTCTGCCGCGTGCCGCAGTGTCGAAGTGATAAACCGGCGCCAATTGGGAGACAACATCTGTGACATTGCCCGAATCTAAGCAGAGGGCTTCTCTGTGCAGGATGTAGCACCGCTTATACAAGCTCCGCCTTCTTATCATATCTGCGAGACGACCGGCCAGCGGTACTTTCGAGGTCAGCAGTCTATTTAGCAGCGACCAATCGTCCATCTCTGCCAGAGTTTCCAGAGAGATCTCGCCCTCGCATAGAGCAGCCTCGACCGCCTTGGAGATCATGGCGCCTGCGGCAACCTTGGTGTGGTGATAATACACCCGCTCCGAAAGAAAATACCGCATTCTGAGCAGGCTGATGATCTCAGAAAGCGCATCCTCTCGAATGTCTCCGCTGCGGCCGACTCTGAAGACGATATGACTGTCAGCGTCGATTTCCAGATACCTAAACACTCGCTCATCGTAAGATTGTGACAGCCCACAAAACATTGCGTCGCGCTTGAGGTAGTCAGCCAGGTCTGCTGAGATGGCCCCTGTGACCAATTGACCTCCGAACGGAGGAACCGGTGAAGCCGAACCGCGGGTAAGTATTGAAACGACCGGTTCTAGCAACCGCCGCCCGCGCAGCAGCTTTCCCAGCTCACCCCGGTCTAGTGCTCGAACAATGCGCTCACGCGTATCA
>Ga0134103_1001144_pt1 | contig 26173 bp, 22 predicted proteins | sample 14_taG_2_FD_94445 | JGI IMG/M metagenome (GOLD analysis project Ga0134103, IMG submission 94445) | Switchgrass degrading microbial communities from high solid loading bioreactors in New Hampshire, USA - 14_58_20_212_A1 metaG | ecosystem: Engineered > Bioreactor > Semi-continuous > Anaerobic >...
AGCGTCGAGGAGCGCGAGATCACGATCGGCGAGCGGACTGAGGAGCCACGCGAGCACCGGCGTGGTGGTCATCACGGCGGTGGTGGCCCACATGGCGGCTGGGGTCCGCGCGGCGGGCGCTAGACGAAGCGATAATGCAGCGGCAAAGCAGCCAAGGGCGGAAAAACGCTCTTGGCTGCTTTTCTTGCTTCTACAGGCAGCTATGAACTTTGCGTGCGAGAAATTGGGGCGTTTTGTGCAGGGGCGGAGCTTGCTCCGCCCGTGATTTCGGTGTTTTCTTGACAGCGGGCGCAGCAAGCTACGCCCCCTACTAGAAAAAACATAACGAGTTTTGGCTGTTCCTCGCTGTCTTTAGCCCTCAGCATCATCGCCCTCGTACATGGCGCGCACCCATCCCGATAGGTGTGCTTCAACCTGCGCCGGATAAACGAGCGCCAGCCGGTCGGCGGTTTCGGTCGCGATCCGGCGAAATAGCTCCATGCTTGCCTGTAGCGCGCGCCAGCTTTCCGCCGTGCCAAACGCCCCGAATGTCTGATGCAGCTCGGCCCACGTGCCGGGATCGACCCACTCACGCATAAAGCGCCCGCCGTACCACGTGTCGAGGTCTGGTCCCTGAACGGCCCGCGCGTGCCATTCGATCATCGCCAGCAGGTGCTTTTTCAGCAGGTGATCGTGCGCTTTGACGCGCCACAGATCGCGCCGCCGGATGAACTTTGCCACCTGCATCGCCTGATACCAGAAGGCGTTCACGGTCGCTTCAAACGGCTCCTGAGCGGGCGGATCGGCGCGTGGGGGAGCATTCTGCGGCGGGGGGAGCCGGGCCGCCAGCCCGTCCTTGTCGATCAACACGCGATAGCGGCGGTCGTAGTGGAAGGCGGGCAGGTTTTCCAGCGCCATGAAATACAGATCGGCTTTGTGCCCGCCTTCGTACACCGCGAATAGCTCCGAGTTGTGCCCTTCTTCCGGCACGCAGACCCACAGCATTCCGAATTGATGGAGCCAGGATTGATCGGCCAGATAGGGCGCGAAGTCTATGCAGAACAGCACCAGGTCGAGGTCGGACCACTGATCGGCCGGGGGATCCGTGACCCGGGCCTGCGATCCCACCACCAGCACCAGCCGGATCGCCGCTTCCTGATCCGCCCAGTCGCGGATGTGCTGTTCTAGCTGCTGGATGGGGCTGCTCATCGGGGTTAGATGATTTTCGCCGCGTTGTGCGCTGCACGGATCGGCTCCGGCAGGCGATAGCGGGTGACGCAGCGCATCACCAGCTCGCGGGCCGTGTCGAGCGTGGCGCGGTGCCCGACCGAGATGTACACCGGTGCGACGTTGTCCCGCGTTCGCAGCGCCGCGCCGATAACCTCGCCATGATGCATCAGGGGCGACCACGCGCCTTTTTCCGGCGGGACCGGCTCGTGCGTGCCCGTCAGGCGCGTCTTGCCGCAGCCGACGGTCGGCACGTCGATCCACAGCCCGATGTGCGACGCGATCCCGATGTGGCGCGGGTGTGCGATCCCTTGCCCGTCCACGATGAACACGTCGGGCGCGTGCTTAAGCTGGCGCAGCGCGTCGATGATGACCGCGCCCTCGCGGAACGAGAGCAGCCCGGAGATGTAGGGGAAGGGCGTCGGAATGCTGGCGTTGACCCGCTCGATGACTTCAAGCGCCGGGTAGGTCAGCACGACGATCGCCGCCTGGCTGACGTTCTCCTTCACGCTGACGTCGATCCCGCCTACCAGTTGCAGGTCGTCGAGCGGCAGCGGCGTGGACGTGTCGATTTGCGGCGCCAGTTCCTTTTGCAGCGCGATCGCTTCGGATGGTGTCAGATCCCAGCGATGCCGCGCATAGATGGTGATGGGCATAAGTTCCTCGCGTTCTGGTATGCCAGCGGGTAGCGGTGTTCTGGCGGCCAACTTATACTGTAAGGGCTTGCATGCGCCTGACGCAACTTCGCCCAGCTTCGGAACTGCGAGGAGGACCGCTGTGACGACACCCGCGACTGCTTCAACCGACCGCTTGCCCTTTCAAGACCCTGTGCGCCCGATCAACGAGCGTGTAAAGGACCTCGTCGGGCGGCTGACGCTCGACGAGAAGATCGAGCAGATGCTGTACACCGCTCCGGCTATTGAACGGCTTGGAATCCCCGCGTACAACTGGTGGAACGAGGCGTTGCACGGCGTCGGGCGGGCCGGGATCGCGACGGTTTTCCCGCAGGCTATCGGACTCGCCGCGACGTGGAACGTCGACCTGATCGGTCAGATCGCGAACGTGATCGCCGACGAGGGGCGCGCCAAGTTCCACGACACGCTGCGTCGCACCGGCGAAACGCCTCAATATCACGGCATTACGTACTGGTCGCCGAACATCAACATCTTCCGCGATCCACGCTGGGGCCGGGGCCAGGAAACATACGGCGAAGACCCGTACCTGACGGCCCGGCTGGGCGTTGCGTTTGTGCGGGGGTTGCAGGGCGACGATCCGCAGACGTTCAAGACGATCGCCACGCCGAAGCATTACGCCGTGCACAGCGGCCCGGAACCCGACCGCCACCACTTCAACGCGGACTGCTCTGACCGGGACCTGCGCGAAACCTATCTGGCAGCGTTCAAGGCGACGGTGGTCGAGGGCGGCGCGTGGTCGGTGATGGGCGCGTATAACCGCTTCCGGGGCGAGCCGTGTTGCGCCAGCCCGTTGCTGCTCCAGACCATTCTACGCGATCAATGGGGCTTCAAGGGCTACATCGTCTCAGACTGCGGCGCGATTGAAGATATTCACCTGCATCACAAGGTGGTCGAGACGGCGGAAGAAGCCGCCGCGCTGGCGGTCCACACCGGTTGCGACCTGTGTTGTGGCGGCGCGTATGCGGCGCTGAAGGGCGCGGTTGAGCAAGGGCTGATCGACGAGGCGACGATTGACGAGTCGGTCGGGCGGCTGTTTGAGGCGCGGATACGGCTGGGCATGTTCGACCCGCCCGAGGAAGTGCCTTACGCCAACACCCCGATTGAGGTGGTGGACAGCCCGGCGCATCGGGCGTTGGCGCTGCAGGCGGCGCGTGAGTCGATCGTGCTGCTCAAGAACGACGGCCTGCTGCCGCTGGACGAGGCACAGATCAAGCGGCTCGCGGTGATTGGTCCGAACGCGGACGACGCGGAAGTGCTGCTCGGCAACTATAACGGCACCCCGTCCGACCCGATCACGCCGCTGCGCGGCCTGCGGGAGCGCGCGACGAACGCCGAAGTGGTCTACGCGCGCGGCTGTGGCATTCTGGGCGACGATCGCAGCGGGTTTGACGAAGCAGTGCGCCTCGCGTCGGAGAGCGACGTCGCAGTGCTGGTGCTCGGCCTGTCGCAACTGATCGAGGGCGAGGAAGGGCAGGAAGAGGGCGTTTCCGGAGGGCAGCGGACGCTCGGCGATCGCACGCGGATCGATCTCCCCCCGACCCAGCAGGCGCTGCTTGAAGCGGTCCACGCGACCGGCACACCGGTTGTGTTGGTGATCCTCAGCGGGAGCGCGGTGGCGGTCAATTGGGCGCACGAGCATGTTCCGGCGATCATCCAGGCGTGGTATCCGGGGCAGGCAGGCGGGACGGCGCTCGCTGAGGTGCTGTTCGGCGACGTGAACCCGGCCGGGCGCCTGCCAGTGACGATTTATCGCTCGGTGGACCAGCTTCCGCCGTTCACCGATTATTCGATGGCGGGGCGGACCTACCGTTACTTCACTGGCGAGCCGCTTTACGCCTTCGGGCACGGGCTCAGCTACACCCGCTTCGAGTATAGCGAACTGATGATTACGCCGGGTGAAGCGTCTGCCGGGCAGCCGGTCAGCATCACGGCGACGGTGACGAACGCCGGCGAGCGCGAGGGCGACGAGGTTGTGCAGCTTTACGTGACTGACCGGGAAGCGTCGGTTCCGGTGCCGGTGCGACAGTTGGGCGGATTCCTGCGCGTGCACCTGCGTCCCGGCGAGTCGCGGACGATCACGTTCACGCTGGCGCCGGATCAGTTGGCGGTCTTCCTGGACGACGGTCGGCGTGTGGTCGAACCGGGCGTGTTCGAGGTCGCGGTTGGCGGCAAGCAGCCGGGCGCAGGCGGCGGGGCGGACGCGCCGACCACGTCGGTCGTCACCGGGCAGTTCACCGTAACGGGCGAGCCGTTCCTGGTGGAAACATTCAGAACTCACGATTAGCGATTAGCGCGGGCGGTTAGCTGGCTCCCCTTTGGCTGGCCGCCCGCGACAGATCGATTCATTTAAAATACCTATTGTAGAGAGTTTTGCGGAGCGAGCGGCGCCGTTAGCTACTCTGGCCTGTGCTAATCGCTAATCGCCAACGGCTGACCGCTCAAATAAAGGAGACAGAAGCACCATGAAATATCGTCGTTTGGGGCGCACGGAGCTGGAAGTCTCAGTGATCGGTGTCGGCGCGTGGCAGTTCGGCGGCGAGTGGGGCATGGACTTTGACCAGGCAGCCGTCAATCGCATCCTGAGCCGGGCGCAGGAGCTGGGGATCAACCTGATCGACACGGCAGAATGCTACGGCGATCACCTCTCCGAGCGCCTGATCGGCGCGGCGATCAAGGGCCAGCGCGATCAGTGGATTATCGCGACGAAGTTCGGGCACCACTTCAAAGGCCGTTTCGACCGCGACGATCGCTGGTCGCCCGAGGACGTTCGCCAGCAGCTTGAAGACTCGCTGCGCGCGCTGCAAACCGATTACGTCGACCTGTACCAGTTCCACTCTGGCCCGGATGAGGCGTTCGACCAGCCGGAACTGTGGGAGATGCTGAACGAGCAGGTCCAGGCCGGGAAGATCCGCCACCTCGGCCTGTCGATCAGCCCGAACAGCAACCTCTACCAGACGCGCCGCGCGCGGGAGGTAGGCGCGGGAGCGATCCAGGTGGTGTACAACCGGCTCGACCGCACGCCGGAGAAGGATGTGCTGCCCGCCTGCCAGGAAGACGACCTCGGCGTGCTGGCGCGCGTGCCGCTGGCGAGCGGCTTGCTGAGCGGCAAGTACAAGCCGGGCGACCGCTTCACCAATGAGAACGACGTGCGCTCGCTCAGGCAGCAGGAGCGGTTGCAGCGCGATCTGATCGAGGTGGAGCGCATCCGCGAGATGGAAGTGCCGCCCGGCGTCGACATGGCGGCGTGGGCGCTGGCGTGGTGCCTGATGCACCCGGCGGTGACGTGCGTCATCCCCGGCATGAAGTCGGTCGCGCAGGTCGAGGCGAACGCCCGCGCGGCGGCGCTGGACCTGGTACGCGTCGATCACCCCCAGGCGGTGAACGGCTAACTCTCCCGATGTGATAACCAAGCCGCCGTCGTCCCATGCGGGGCGGGGGCGGCTTTTTGATTCCCCGCTTGACAGCTAGCGGAACAGTCGTATACTGGTGTATGAACGTTCGTTCATTTAATGGAGCAACACATGAGCCAGCCGGTGAGCAGGGGCGAGCAGGCGCGGGCGGAAATTCTCGAAGCGGCGAAGATGCTCTTTCTCGCGAACGGGTATCACGGCACGAGCATGCGCGCGATTGCCGAGGCGTCTGGCGGGCGCGCGGTTGCCGGGTTGTACAACCACTTCCCGACAAAAGAGGCGATCTTCCGCGCGCTGATCGAGGAACGTAATCCGTACGGGGTGCTGGTCGAGACGGTGAGCAGCGCGGTCGAGGGCGCCGCGACCCTGGCGGAGTTCGTCGACGGGGTGCTGCGCGCGGTGTTCGACGTCATGCCGCGTCACTACGACTTTCTGCAACTCGCGCAGATCGACTTCCGCGAATTCGAGGGTCGAAACGTGACGCGCGTGTTCGAGCAGGTTTTCCCGTCGCTGTTGATGCTCATCCGGCGCGCGCAGTCGCTGCCGGGCGGCAGGCCGGTGCCCGATATGGTGTTGGCGCGGTTGCTTGCCAGCGTGACGCTCGGCTTTGTGCTGACCGAGCAAATCGTGCCGCACACCGTCTTGAATGCGCTGTCGCGCAAGGAATGGGCGGACCTGTTCATCGACGTGGTGCTGCACGGCCTGGCGCGAGATGATGCCGCCGGGGAAGGGATGGAGTCGTGAGCGATTACGCGGTCGAAGTGCGCGATTTGCACAAGCATTTTGGGCACGTCCATGCCCTTCGCGGCCTTTCGCTTCAGGTGGAGCGCGGCATCACGTATGGGTTGCTCGGCCCCAATGGCGCGGGCAAGACGACGCTGATCCGCTCGATCGTCGGATTGCTGCGGCCGGAAACGGGCACGGTTCGCGTGCTTGGCCGCACCATGCCGGACAAGAGCGTGATGGCGCGCATCGGCTATATGACGCAGAACATTGCGCTGTATGAAGACCTGACCGTTCGCCAGAACGTGGCGTTTTTTGCGGCGATGGCGGGCGTGACGCGCGCTCCCCGGCGGATTGACGAGGCGCTAGCGCTGGTCGAGCTTGCCGATCGCGCGAACAGCCGCGTGCGCGAGCTTTCCGGCGGGCTGCAACGGCGCTGCTCGCTGGCGTGCGCGCTGGTTCACCGGCCGGAGCTGGTCGTGCTTGACGAGCCGACGGTCGGCGTCGATCCGCAGCTTCGTGTCCAGTTCTGGGATCACTTCCACCGGCTCAACGCGCAAGGCGTGACGCTGATCGTCTCGTCGCACGTGATGGACGAGGCCGCGCGCTGCGACCGGCTCGGCTTTATCCGTGACGGTCGCTTGCTGGCTGAGGGCACCGAGCGCGAGCTATTGGCGCGGTCTAGCCGGGCCACGCTCGAAGACGCATTTCTCTATTTCGCCGAGCAGGTGGCTGCAGAAGGGTAAGGGACGCATGGCCGCGATTCGCATTTTCACTCTGGCGCGGCGCGTGATCGCCCAGCTTCGCGCCGATCGGCGCACGCTGGCGCTGATTCTGGGCGTGCCGCTGATTGTGCTGAGCGTGGCGGGCGTGCTGGTCCGGCTGGAGTCTTCGGCGGCGCATATCGCGGTTGTGCTGGAAGATACCGGCGCGCAGGTGCCGATTGGCGGCGGGCGGACGATTAACCTGGGCGAGCGGCTGGTGGAGAGCTTGGGCAGCGTCGCGGAGCAGCTTACGGTCGAAGCGTTGCCGCTGGATGAAGCGCAGCGGCGGCTCGAAGACGGGGAGATCGACGCGATTATCACGCTTCCGGCAGACTTTTCGCAGCGGGCGATCGAGGATCGCGCGGTGACAATCCCGGTCGTGTACGAGGGGTCGAATCCGACCGTGGCGCGGATGCTGGGCACCATGCTGACGCGCGGCGCGGTTCAGATGCTCGCCGGGCTGAGCGTGGTCAGCACCGGCAGCGCGCCGCAGATCACAATTGACGCGACGTATCGCTATGGCAGCGCGGAGTTTGACCAGCTTGACTATCTCGCGCCGGTGTTTATCGGGCTGTTTGTGTTCATGTTCGTGTTCATCCTGACAAGCGTCGCCTTTTTGCGAGAGCGTGTCGCCGGGACGCTGGAACGCCTGCAAGCGACGTCCATCCGCCAGCACGAGATCATCCTGGGCTACATGCTCGGCTTTGCGCTGTTTGCGATCATCCAATCGCTGGTGGTGCTGCTGTTCACGATCTACGGGTTGAAGGTTCACACGATGGGCAGCCTGATCAACGTGTTCGCGGTCGAGGTGCTGCTCGCGCTGCTGGCCGTCAATCTCGGAATTTTCCTGAGCACGTTCGCCCGCAACGAATTTCAGATCGTCCAGTTCATCCCGCTGGTGGTTGTGCTTCCGGTCTTCCTGAGCGGCGCGCTGTGGCCGATTGAGGCGATGCCGGGCTGGCTCCAGCCGCTCGCCTACGCTATCCCTCTAACCTACGCCAACCACGCCCTGCGCGACGTGATGATCAAGGGCTTTAACCTGATCGAGATCGGGCCGTACCTGCTGGCGCTGGCGGCGTTCGCCGCGTTCTTCGTGGTGCTCTCCTCGCTGGTCTTGCGGCGGCAGGTGGGGACGTAGGAGCCAGCAATTAGCCAGAACAAAGAACAACCAACGACAACGAGAACCGTATCGAGCAGCCAACCAGTTTCGGCTGCTTTTCGCTGTACTTCCGCTACGCCATCGCGATTTTCGGGCGCTCTTTGGTACTCTTTGCTGCTTTTTGCTCTTCTGATACACTGAGATGAAGATCACCCATCCGGTGTTTAGCGAGCTGAAAAACCATCGTGGGAACGCTGATAATTCTGGTTGTGGTGCTGGGGGCGCTGGCCGCGCTGCTGATCGGCGTGGTGCTGCTCTACCTGTACTTTCGCACTGGTCGCGAGGAAGGCTACGACGAGCCGGTGATCTACGGTAACTTGGTGCAGTGTCCCGCTTGCGGCACGATGAACCCCACCGAAGCCGCGGCGTGCTTGAACTGCCGCCGGCCGTTGCCGCACGCGCGCGCTGCGATTCCCCCGCCGCCTTACGTGCCGCGCGCGCCGGTCTATGGCACGCCGAATCTGCCGCCTGTGAACACGCTCCAGGTACGCCCCGCGCCGCGCCAGAACCATCCGGTTGTGCAGGCGCCCGAGGTGCAAGCGCCCGCCCCGCCAGTGAACCTCTCCCGCGAGCGACCGCCGGACATGCCGCTGGCGTGGCTGGAAGGGCACGGCGGCGCGGCGCTCGGGCACCGCGACGTCCTGCGCTACGCCGACGTGCTGGTCGGGCGTTCCAGCGTGTGCGACGTGCAGATAGCCGATCCGAAGGTGTCCCGGCGGCATTTCCTGGTGCGCTACGCCAACGGGCAGTTCTTCTTGCAGGACCAGCAAAGCTCGCGCGGGACGAAGGTTAACGGCGAGAAGGTTCTGGCGCGGCGCCTGGAAGACGGCGATCAGATCGCGTTTGGCGACTCGCTAATGGTCTTCCGCGTAGATCGCCCCGAACAGCGCGCGAACGGGAATTAAAAAGGGCGAGGGAAAAACCTCACCCCTTAACCCCCAGCCCCTTTTCCCCTCTCCGTTTACGGAGAGGGGCCAGGGGTGAGGTTCTGCGCGCCGATGAAATGCGCTTGCTTCTTCCGAAAAAACACTAAGAACAGCCCACGCTACGCCGGGCCGAGCAGCACCTGGGCGATCCAGCCGATTCGGCCGTCGGGGAACTCAACCCGCCACCACCAGTGCTCGCCGGAAGCGGTCGGCCCGTCGACGATCACGCCGCGCTCCCCGGCGCTGGCAACGCCCCCGCCGCATAGCTCCACGATCGGCGTCTCGCAAAGCTGAAGCTCCTGCCGGATCTGCACGCTGTCGCCGTTCTGCCACGCCTCGACGCCGTACGGGATCACGGCCTCGGTCGGCTCCGGCGTGCCGGTGAGCACCGCATCTCCGGCATCCTCGGTCGCGTCTTCAGCGCCGGGCGTGCCGGTGAGGCCGGGCGTTTCGACGGGCGCGGGAGGAGTCGGCGTGGGGACGCCCGGCGGTAGGTCAAGCGGCTGCTGGTCTTCGGGCAGCGGATTACCACGCTCATCGATCACCAACACGCGCTGGTGCAGGCTCGGCCCGTTTACCCAGCGGGTTTCCTGCCCGAGATTGTCCACCACGAAATACCAGTAGCCGTTGGGCGCGTCGAGATCGATGTCTGAAACGCGATAGTTCGACTCAGCCACCAGCGCGGTCGCCTCGTCGGCGTCAAGCGAGGGCGCTTCGTAGGCCGGGATGTCGTCGCCCTCCGTCACGGTGAACCACATGCCCGTTTCCAGCGCGGGGCCGCTGTTGGGCGGCGGGGTGAGGCTCAGCACGACGGCGGTCGCTTGCTCTGCCGCCTCGGTAGCCGCGACGAGCGTCTGCGTGGCCTGCATCTCAAACTGCCGTGTTGCCGCCGCGAAGGCCGCTGCGGTCGCCGCCTCGCGCGTCATGGCGCCGGTATCGATCGTTGGAGTGGGCGCAGGTCCACCGCCGCCCAGCCCGGCGATCGCCAGCAGGAGCGCGACGAAGATCACCAGCAACACCGTCATCCCGGCGGCGGTCACCAGCGCATTGCCGCGCGCAATGTCCAGCAGCACGCTCCACGGCGTATCGGCGGGCGGCTCGTCGCCGGGTGCATCCTCGGCAAATTGCTCACGGCGCGGGGCGATGGCTGGGGGACGGCTTTCGGGCGGCGCGAATGGACGCTCGTCGGGCATTTCGGACGGGGCGTCGGATGGGGCGATTGACGGGGCGGTCGCCGCTTCCGCGACGATCGGCATCGCGCTTTCCTCGCGCGCGCCCAGGCGCAGCACGATCATCGAGACGTTGTCCGCGCCGCCGCGATCGTTTGCCATCTCGATCAGCGCATCGACGGCGCGCTCGGGTGGCAACGTGGCGACGGTCTGCTCGATTTCGCGCGGGGAAACGTAGCGCGTCAGCCCGTCGCTGCACAGGACGAGGTGATCGCCGGGGCGCACGCGCCCGGTGATGATGTCCACCTTGACGGATGGCAGGCTTCCCAGGGCGCGGGCGAGCTTGCGCGCGGCGGGGTCGGCGGCATCCACCGCCGAAACTGTTTCGCGCTCCAGCACCTCGGCGGTGTGGTCGATGGTGAGCATGCGCACGTCGGCGTCGCGCATGAGATAAGCCGGGCTATCCCCCACGCTGCCGATGATCAGCTCGTCGTCGCGCAGCACGGCAGCGACCACGGTCGTCGCCATGATGGTGGGCCGCTCTTGCCCCTGGCTTTCGGCGAAGATGAGATTGTTCGCTTCGGCGATGGCGCGCGCCAGACGTTCGGGCGGCTCGCCTTCTTCTTGCTCGTAGTAAACGCTGATGATGGTGCTGACCGCATACTGGCTGGCGAGATCTCCGCCGGATAGCCCGCCCACGCCATCGGCCAGCACAAAAATCTGCCCGAGCCGCGCGGCAAGCTCCGGGTCGGGTGGCACGTAGTGCCCGATCGCGTCCTGATTCTGCTTGCGTTTGCGCCCGATGTCAGTTTTCATGGCAACCTGCACATCGAGCGGGGTTGACGGCGAGCGACTCATGCGACCCTCAGTCCTGTAACTTTCTGCTAGCCGGTCAGCACTTTAAAGACAAACAATGTATTCCCGAGCTTGATTTCGTCGTTTTCCTGCAACGGCGTGGCGCCGCGAATGGCGCGCCCGTTGATGTAGACCGGATTAGTGGGGGCGAACGGCCACAGGTGATAGACCGGCGGCGCGTTGGGCGCATCTTCGGGCGGTTCTAGCGTAAAGCGGGCGTGCACGCGGGAGAGGCGCGGGTCGTTCCAGCGCACGTCGGCTTCGCGCCCGATCGTCTGGTTCGGTTTGATAGCCAGCAGCGCGCCCCGGCGATCGCGCGGCTCTCGCACGACCAGCCACGCCAGCGGGGGAAGCGGCTCGCCGGAGTCGTTGGGCTCCGGGCCGTTCTGGGGCTGCACTTCTTCCGGGCCGATCAGTTCGGTCAGTCCGGGCGCGGGGGGTGGTTCAGGGATGTCCCGCTTGACGTCCGGCGACGCGGCCTGGCTGGGGACGGTGACGCTGGGCGGGCCGTAAGCGCGGCGCTGATCGGCTTCCAGCGCGCAGAAGGGGCACGTGCGGTGCGGGGCGTCAAACGGGCCGTGTCGCTCGCAAAATCCGCCGCCTTGAGACATAGTTCTGCTCGTTTCCTCCGGTGCGGTCGTCGTCCGAATTGTATCACGGTCGCGCCAGAATCGTGAAATCGGACGCCTGCCGCTTTTCCGCCGCATTCCCGCCGATCCTCACTTGGACGATCGACCCGCCTCACAGTAAAATTAGAGGCATGAACGAGCCGGCACAACTTCGCTTTGACGGGTGCGTCGCGACCAATCTGGAAGAGGCGTACCGCCGCCTGGAGCACGTCTATGAGCGCCTGATTACGCCGATCGGGCTGAGCGTGCTGGAGTGGTACGCATTGCGCGCCCTGTACGCCGAGGACGGGGTCACCGCCTCGACGCTGGCGCACACCATTTGCCGCCACCCCTCGTCGTTGACCGCGCTGCTCGACCGCATGGAAGAGAAAGGGCTGGTCACGCGGGCGGTCGATCCGCGCGACCGGCGGACGGTCCACGTGCACTTGACGCCCGAAGGGCGCCGCATCCGCCCCCAGGTTGAGGCGGCGGCGGATCGCCTGAACGCCCTGATCACGGATACCATCACGCAGGAGCAGCTAGACACCTTCCTCTACGTCCTGGGCGTCTTGCAGTCATTCGAGATGCCTGACGAGCCGTAAGCTCGACCCTCTGCACTATTCTGCGCCGCTGTTTGCCTCTCGCCCAGGAGTGTGCCTGTATGAAGCTCGACCTGAAAGCCGAGTACAAGCAGCTTTACAACCCACCTGCGGATCGCGTGACCTCGGTGGACGTGCCGCCGCTGCTTTACCTGATGATCGACGGCGCGGGCGACCCGAACACGGCGCCCGCGTGGCAGGAAGCGACCGAAGCGCTGTACGGCGTGTCGTATGCGCTCAAGTTCATGAGCAAGCGCGGGCCCGAGGCGCTGGACTACGTCGTGATGCCGCTTGAGGGGCTGTGGTGGGCTGAGGACATGGCGTCTTTCAGCGTCGAGGCGAAGGGTGACTGGCTGTGGACTGCGATGATCATGCAGCCGCCCCACATCACGCCGGAGATGGTCGAGCAGGCGATCGCTGAGACGCGGCGCAAAAAGGGCGCTCTGCCCGCGCTGGATCGTCTGCGACTGGAACGTTATGAGGAAGGGCTGAGCGCCCAGATCATGCACATCGGTCCGTATGCGGCTGAGGGGCCGACGGTCGCGCGGCTGCACGCGTGGATTCTCGACAACGGCTACGACTTTCGCAACGCCGGGAAGCACCACGAGATTTACCTGAGCGACCCGCGCCGGACCGCGCCCGAAAAGATGAAAACGGTGATCCGCCAGCCGATGCTCCCGCGCGACGCCTGACCCGGTTTGCGCCCGCGCGCGAATCATCCGACACTAAGGGTCGGAATCGAGCTACGCTGCGCGGAGGCGCCGCAAATTGTGACTACCACCGATAACCCTCGACCCGGCCAGTGGACCCTGACAAGTGAGCGCCTGGAGCTCGTCGCCTGCACGCTGGACATGGCGCGCGGCATCCTGCGCAGCCGCGCCCGCACCGAAGCACTGGTGAAAGCGAAGATCCCGCGCGAATGGCCGTTGCCCTCTCTGCGCGGATACATCCCGTTTTACATGCAGATGCTGGCAAGCGATCCCAATATGCTCGGTTGGGGGATGTGGCTGATCGTGCACGCGGCGGATCGCGTCGTGATAGGGGATGTAGGCTTTAAGGGGCGCGCGGAAGGCGGGGATACCGTCGATATCGGCTACAGCATCGTCCCGGCTTATCGCAACCAGGGTTACGCCAGCGAGGCGGCGCGCACGCTGATCGACTGGGCGTTCGCGCAGCCGGGGATCGAGCGGGTGATCGCGACCTGTCTGCCGACCAACGCGCCGTCGATCCGCGTGCTGGAGAAGCTCGGCATGCAGCGCACCGGCACGACTGCGAGCGGGATGATTGCGTGGGAGATTAAGCGGGGTGGGAGTAGGGAGTAGGGAGTGGGGAGTAGGCGATCGATGTTCGCGGGCCGGGCCAGGCTCGGCCTTCGCTTTTTGCTCTTGCTAACCGCTAATCGCTAACTGCTAACCGCTGCTTCTTTTCGCGCGGCGCGGCTTTTGCACCCAGTAGCACGTCTGGCGCTCGCGAGGGTCGAGCGATTGCACCGTGTCGAAGTAGCTCACGCGCAGGTCCTCAGCAGTCTGGAAGCGGGTATTCGGCTGCTTTTCGAGCGCGCGCAGTAGGAACGACTCTAGCGGTTTGGGAAAGTCTGGCCGGAGCAGGCGCGGGCGCGGGACCGGATGGTCCACATGCGCGAGGGCGGTCATCTGGGCGCTGGCCCCCTGAAACGGCAGGTGGCCGAGCAGCATCTCGAAGATCATCACCCCCATCGAGTACAGGTCCGCGCGCTGGTCGGCGGGCTCGCCCATCGCCACCTCGGGCGCCATATACTCCGGCGTGCCGACCGAAATCCCGTTCGCGGTGAGCGTGCGGTCCACGCCGGGGCGCTTGCCCAGGCCGAAATCGCTCAGGTAGACGTGCGGGCGCTTCTCGGTGGTGTCGAGCAGGATGTTGGCGGTCTTCAGGTCGCGGTGGAGCACCTGCATCCGGTGGCCGAAGCCGAGCGCCTCGGTCACCGGGCGGACGATCGTCCATGCGCTGAGCGGGGTAAACGTGCGGAACTGGAGCACCCGCTCTAGCGACGGCCCCCGGACGAGCTTCATGATCATGTACAGATAGCCGGACCATTCCCCATAGCGGTAAATCGGGATGATGTGCGGGTGGTTGAGCGCGGCCATCAATTCGGCTTCGCGCCAGAAGCGGATGCGGAAGTTGTCGTCTCGCGCGAATTCGGGGGTGAGCAGCTTGATGGCGGCGGTCTGGCGGGTGCGCTCGTGGAGCGCCTGATAGATGCGGCCCATCCCGCCGATTGCGATCAGCGGCCCGACGATATACCCGTCGATAACCTGGCCGATTAACTGCTCGTCCAAGACTGGTTTGCCTTCACGAGTTCAGCGCAGTAAAGCTAACGAGACGCCGAGCATTGCGGTCAGGATGCCGACCAGCCAGAAACGCTGCACCACCTGCGTTTCGCTCCATCCACCCAGCTCGAAGTGATGGTGCAGGGGCGTCATGCGGAACAGGCGGTGTCCGTTCGTCAGGCGGAAGTAGGTCACCTGCAGGACGACGGACAGTACTTCGACCACAGGGATCGCGGCGATCAGCGGCAGCAGGAGCCATTGGCCGGTCATCAGCGCGACGGTGCCGAGCGCCGCGCCCAGCGCCAGCGAGCCGACATCGCCCATGAACAACTGCGCGGGATGCGCGTTGTACCATAGGAAGCCGAAGCACGCGCCCACCATGATGAAGCAGAACTGCACCAGGAACGTTTGCCCTTGCAGGTGCGCGATCACCCCATAGGCGGCGAATGCGCTGGCGGTGATGATGCCCGAAAGCCCGTCCAGCCCGTCGGTGAAGTTGACGGCGTTGCTCATGCCGGAGATGGCGATGACGGCGATCGCAATCCACACCACGGGCGGCAGCTCGACAAAGGTGGGATACAGCGGGATGTACACGCCGTTTGCGTTCTGAAAGCCGCCTTCGGCGTAGGCCATGACGAGCGCGGCAATCAGCGAGAAGACGAACTGCCCGGCGAACTTGGTCCGCGCGCGGATGCCCTCGCCGCGCTCGCGCACGCTGCGGATGCCCTCGATGTCGTCGATGCTGCCGAGCACGCCGAACGCGATCAGGATCGCGAGCGGCAGCAGAATGCTCGAGCCGGTCAGGCCGGACTGGATGACGCGCGCCAGGTTCAGCCCCAGCGTGATCAGCACGACCGGCACCAGGATCAGGATGCCGCCCATCGTCGGCGTGCCCATCTTCGACTGGTGCGTGGCGGGGCCGGTTTCGCGAATCTGTTTGCCCGCGCGCAGGCGGCGCAAAATCTCTACGAACGGGCCGCCCCAGATGACAGTCAGCAGAAACGTGATCGCGCCGAGGGTCAGCGCGAAAGGAAGCTCAGGAGTCATAAGCGTTTATCTCGTTACGGCCGCTCCCAGACCGGCTCGCCCGCCAGCAGGCGCTTGATCTGATCCGGAAAGCGCTCAGGGTTAAGCGGCGTGGTCAGGAAACCGTCGAATCCGGCTTCCTGCGCGCGCTCTAGCTCGTCCTGGCTGGTGCTGTCGGTCAGGGCGACGATGCGCGTTTCGCGCAGGCGCGGGTGCGTGCGCAGCTTGTGGAGCGCCTGGAAGCCGTCTTCGTACGGCAAATGGATGTCGAGCAACACCAGGTCGAGCGCAGGCAGCGAATCGGCCACCTGGACGACCTGCCAGCCGCTAGTACGCCACTCGCAATGCGTGACCCCGATCTGTGCCAGCATGCGGGCGATCATCACGAAATTGGGGACATTGTCGGCCACGACTAAGATATGGGCGTCCTGCAGGCTGACCGGATGGTTGTTAGCTGTGTCGGAAACCGTCATCGCAGGCTGAGTTGTCTCCTTCAAGTGCTTACGGCGTGCGACGGATCGTCTTAGTACTCGCGTTCGAACGGGTCGCCGCCCTGCGCGATCAGTTGATAGCGCACGTTGTCGTTCGGGATCTCCATCAGCACGACCAGCCGATCGACCAATTCCTCGAAGACCGGGGCGGCGGCCTGGCTGCCCCAGTAGTTGATCGGGCGGTCGAGCTTCACCAGCACGGACACGACCGGGTCGTCAGCGGGCAGGAACCCGACAAACGACGCGATCGCGCCGTAGGGATCGTAGCCGCCAGGGATCGGGATCTGCGCCGTGCCGGTCTTGCCCGCGACCTTGAAATCTGGGAACTCGTAGTCGTCGAGGCTGGCCGGGTCTTCCACGATCCGCACCATGATATCACGCGCGCGGGCAGCAACCTCGGCGCTGAGCGGGCGACGCATAGCGGCAGGCCGGGTTTCGAGCACCTCGTCGCCGTCGATGCGCTGCTTGACGATGTGCGGCTGCATGATCAGCCCGTCGTTGGCGATCGCGTTGACGGCAGTCAGCATTTGCAGCGGCGTGACTGCGACGCCTTGCCCGAAGCTGGTCGTCAGGAACTGGGCCTCGTTCCAGTCGGGATCACCCGGCTCGGGAAGGATGCCCGGCGCCTCGCCTTCGAGGTCCACACCGGTCGGGCTGCCGATGCCGAACTCCTTAAGCATCTCGTACACTGCGTAGGGTCCGCCAAGCTGCTCTGCCATCTGGATGAAGATGGTCGCCGTGCCGGTGTTCCACGAGTGGACGAACACGTCCACAAACGTCTGGTTGCCGTGCGCCGCGCCGTCCCAGTTGCAGATACGCGATCCGGCCGGGTTGAAGCAACCGGGGTCGTTGTAGGTCCAGTTTTCGTCGTGCGTCCCGGCCTGGAGCGCCATCGCCATCGTCAGCACCTTGAAGACCGAGCCGGGCTCGTACATGTCGGTCACGGCAGGGTTGCGGGCGCGCGCGAGGTTCTCCGGCTCGAGGCTGTTCGGGTCGAACATTGGATAGTTCGCCATCGCCAGGATTTCGCCGGTGCGCGGATTCATGATCAGGATCGTGCCGCCCTCGGCCTGCTCCCGCGCGACGGCGCGGTTGAGTACGTCCTGCGCGAGAAATTGCAGGTCGCGGTCGATCGTCAGCACGAGGTCGATCCCGTCGCGGACGCCGCGCACCGTCTCGGTGGACTCTTCGAGGACCGGGATGGTGCTGGTGGTGACGCGCCTGCTCTGCCCGGCGAGCAGCGACTGGTAAAAGCCTTCAACGCCCCAATAGCCGCGCCGCGTTTTCGATGCGTCTGAGTCGCGGAAGATGCCGACAAGCTGCGCGGTGAGCTCGCCCTGCGGATAGATGCGCGTGGGCAGCGCCTCGATCACCATGCCGGGCAGGTCAAGGTCCATGATCGCCTGCCCGGCTTCGAACCCGACCACCGGCTTCAGCAGCACGTAGGTGGACAGCTTGCCGTCCACGCCCGGCTGGAGCTTGCGGTAAATCTCGTCTTCCGGCAGGTCGAGCAGCGGAGCAAGCAGGCGCGCAGTCTCGGCGCGGTTGACCACCTGGTTCGGGCTGATGCCGATGCGGTATTCAAAGGAGTTCACCGCCAGCAGGTTGCCGTTGCGGTCGTAAATCTGGCCGCGATTGGGGTAGACCTCGACGGTGCGGCTGTAGCGGTTCGCAGCCTGGGCCTCAAGCTGCTCTTTGACGATCGGGTCCATGCGGAACTGAAACGACATCAACCGGGCCAGCAGGATCCCCGTGATCAGCAGCATCACGGTGGTCACAAACACCAGGCGTCGATGAAAGGTCTCGTCTGCAAACATCGCGTTTTCCCCTGATCCCGCGCGGTTAGCGTTTCGCAACGAGCGGATCCGAAAGCGAGAACCAGCCGTTCTGCTTCGGATCGCGCTCCCTGCTACTCGCTAATCGCTACCGGCTGATCGATTCTGCCATTCGTCGAACTGCCTTTGCAGCGCATCCCACTGCTTCTGAATCCACCCGCTGAGCGTTTCGTCATAGACCTGTGTCGGCTCGGCGGGGAGTGGCGTCGGCGTGGGAGTCACAGGCGGCCGGTTGTAGCGGTAGCCTTCAACCACGATGTAGTCAATATCCTCGTCGCGCGCCTCGCGGAAGCCAAGCTCTGCGGCGCGGGTCATCATGCGCGGCAGGCTTTCAAGCTGCGCGATCTCGGCGCGCAGACGCTCGTTTTCGCGCTCCAAACGGGCGCGCAGATCGCTCATTTCCTGAAGCTGGCGAACGGTCGTGGTGGTGGTCGTGGTCTGGATCAGGTAGAGTGCGCCGATCAAGATCACGACGATCACCATCAGCGCGATCGTCGCGACCAGTTGCCGCTGGTCGCGGCCGGGCTGCAAGACTGTATGCTGGTTCCACCCCGGCGGGCGCTCGTCACTGCTCATCCCTGTTTCCTGCTTGCGTCCCAATCACGATACCGTGCGCGCTGGCCTTAACCATACACCAATTCGATTCTCACGCCGATCATATAACGAGAGTCTCATTTACCAAAATTGAGAGAGCAGCGATTAGCCATTAGCGGTTAGCAAAAACCAGTAGAGCTAAATCCGGGCAGCAGCGAAGCAGGTGGTGGAATCCGGCATGATAGGTTTTTTGCTCTTGCTTTGGCTAAACGCTAATCGCTAACTGCTAACCGCTCCACCACCCGCAACTTGGCGCTGCGGCTGCGCGGATTGTGCGCGATCTCTGCGTCGTCCGCTTCGACGGGCTTGCGCGTGATCAGTTTCACGCTCGCCGTGTGGCCGCAGGTGCAGACCGGCTGGCGCGGCGGGCAGATGCAGTCGGTTGCCTCGCGCTTGAAGGTTTGCTTGACGATCCGATCTTCGAGGCTGTGGAAGCTGATGACCGCCAGACGACCGCCGGGGCGCAGCAGGTCGATGGCGCGGGGCAGGGTACGCTCGACTGCGCCTAATTCGTCGTTGACCGCGATCCGCAACGCCTGGAAGGTGCGCGTCGCCGGGTGAATCTTCTCGCGCGGGCCGCGATAGGCGCTCGCGACGACCTCGGCTAACTCCCGCGTTGTGTGAAATGGCCGGTTAGCGACAATCGCCTGGGCGATGCGGCGGCTGTGACGTTCCTCGCCGTAGCGGTAGAGAATGTCCGCCAGCTCGTCTGCTTCCAGCAGGTTGACCAGGTCGGCGGCGGTCGGCACGTCCGAGGTCGGGTCGAAGCGCATGTCGAGCGGCCCCTCCTGCATGAATGCAAAGCCGCGCTCTGCCTGGTCGAGCTGCATGGACGAGACGCCGAGATCGAGCAGAATGCCGTCGACCTGCGCGCCTTCGCCCAGCCACGCGGCGACCTGCGCGGGCATGTCCTCGTAGCTGGCGTGGACGAGTGTTGCCCGCTCACCGAACGGCGCCAGCCGCTCCCGGGCCAGCGCAAGCGCCGCCGGGTCGCGATCCAGGCCGAGCAGCCGGGCGTCCGGCGCGGCTTCGAGGATCGCGGCGGCGTGCCCGCCCGCGCCGACCGTCCCATCCACGAAACGGCCCGCGCGCAATTCATTGACGCGCAGCAGGTCGAGCACAGGCGCGAGCAGCACGGGGATATGCGGACGATCAGGTGGGCGATTCAGTGGGGTCATGGCGCGCTGTCACTTGGTCGGACGATGCGGCAGAGTGTAGACGACGCGCGGGCAGTCGGCAAGCGAGCGCGGAAAAAAGGGGGCGGTCCAGCCGGACCGCCCCTTGTGCTCAAACGCCAGGTGCCTTACGGCACGGCCCACAGGATGACGGTGTCATCGTCCGAGCCGGACGCGACAAGCGTGCCATCCGGGCTGAACGCAACCCCGCGCACCCAGTCGGAGTGGCCGGTGTAGACGGCCTGCTCCTGCCAGGTGCCGTCGAGCGCCCACAGGCGGACGGTCTGGTCGTCGCTACCGGAGACGATGTGCGCGCTGTCCGGACCGAACGCGACGCCGCGAACGTAGTCCGTGTGGCCTTCCAGCTCGGCGACCGATTCGCCGCTCTCGGCGTCGAAGACGCGCACGATGCCGTCATCGCTGCCGGTGACGATCAGCGTGCCGTCCGGGCTGAACGCGACGCTCCGAATCCAGTCGGGGTGCTCAATCGCCATGACTTCTTCGCCAGACGCCACGTCCCATACACGAGCGGCGTAAGGCCCGCCAGAGACAATCTGCGATCCACTCGGGCTGAAGGCGACGGCAAACACGTTGCCTTCGTGCCCTTCAAGGACCGCCCGCTCTTGCCACGTACCATCCAACACCCACAGGCGAATGGTGGAGTCGTCGCTGGACGAGGCGATCAGCGAACCATCCGGGCTAAAGGCGATGCCCGTAACGGCGCCTTCGTGTCCTTCAAGCTGCGCGATCGATTCGCCGGTTGCCGCGTCCCAAACGGAAACGAGGCTGTCGTCGCCGCCCGAAGCGATCAGCGCGCCATCCGGGCTATAGGCGACGGCGTACACATACACCCAGCTACCGTGTTCCAGCGCCAGAACTTCTTCGCCGCTGGCTATGTCCCACAGGCGCACGGTCGCGTCATCCGAGCCGCTGGCGACCTGCGTCCCGTCCGGGCTGAAAGCTACCACGCGCACCCAGTCGTTATGACCGCGAAGCACTTCACGCGCGGCTTCGTCGAGGACGACGTCTGGATCGAAGTCCAGCAGATCATCGGGATCGGGCGCTGTATCCTCGGAGTACTCGATCGACGCAGCGATAGCGGTCACTGTTTCCTCGTGGGCGGACATTTCGCCAATGTTCGAGAGCGCGACCACGCCGATGGTTGTCGAATCGTCCAGGTGGATGCCCAGCATCAGGACGTCTCCACCCGAATAGGTCAGCAGGAAGCGTGACGCAGGATATCCCGCGATAGTGATGTCTTCTGGGGTGAGGGATGCCGCGTCGACTTCGCCATCGGTCAGTTCCTGCCCGAGTTGGGCCAGGGCCTCCGTCGGCGTGATGGATTCGGCAAGGGCCATCACGCCAAGCATCCAGGGTTCGATGACGATTATGCCGACCACGTCGGTCGGCAGAGTCGGACTCTCGAACGCATCGGACACGTTGGCGAGCGCGACCATTCCGGCCTGCTCCTCGACGGCCCACCCCGCCGGATAGGACAGGGTGATGGCGCCGCTGGAAGAGGTGTATTCCTCGGTCAGCGGATCCTGAGCGAGCGCAGTGAGTGGCGCAGCCAGGATGAACAGCGCTACCAACAAGGCGCTCATCAGTGGAAAGCGGCGTTGGAACATGTAGATCTCCTTAGTTAAATAACGGTGAAGCTCACCGCAAGTGTCCGATGATGCGTCCGGACAGAGAGTGAGTGAGGGTATTATAATGCTGCTCGTAAAAGTGCGCTGAACGCACGCCCGACGCTTCGGCAACTCACTGGAGCGGGGCGCCGGGACGGCGAATGTTCGAATTTCTTACCAAACTCTATGAAGATTAGAACGTATGTGCTATGATAATCAACGCCATCGTGCGGTAAAATTGGGCGGAAATTGAGTCCCGCCGACCTTCGACCGGTAGGCGGGAAGTCGCGAGCATTATGGCCGAATACAGTCCACTTCCACACATTCAAGAGATTCTTGACAACCTGCCGACCGAGCCGGGCGTATATCAGTTTATCGATCCCAACGGCCGGATTATTTACGTTGGCAAGGCGAAGAACCTGCGCAACCGCGTGCGGAGCTACTTCCAGCCGTCCAATATGGACAGCAAAGTGCTGCGCATCCGGCACGACGCAGCGGATATCCAGTTCATCCTGACGGGCGACGAGCTGAAGGCGCTGATTACCGAGGCGGAGCTGATCCGCGTCCACAAGCCGCGCTATAACATCATGCTCAAGGATGACAAGCGGTATCCGTACATCCGTGTGACGACTGCCGACGCCTTCCCGACTGTGGAGATGACGCGGCGGCTGGATCGCACCGATGGGAACCGCTACTTTGGCCCGTTTACGTCGGCGGGCGGCGTGCGCGAAACGCTCGACGTGCTGCGCCGCGCATTCCCATACCTGACGTGCGACCGCGAGATCACCGGCAACGACACGCGCGCCTGCCTGTACTACGACATCAAGCTGTGCGGGGCGCCGTGCATCGGCGCACAGACGAAGGAAGAATACTGGGAGAACATCAACGGGCTGATGCGGGTGCTATCCGGCCATGCCGAATCGGTGCTGTCCGAACTGCGCGCGGAAATGGAAGCCGCGTCCGAGGCGCTGGATTTCGAGCGGGCGGCGGTGTTGCGGGACCGGATGCATGTCGTGGCGCAGATCTCCGCACGGCAGCGGCTGGTGGCGGACATCAACGCCGAGCAGGACGTGATCGCGTTCGCGCAGGAAGGCAGTGACGCCGTCGTGCAGATGTTCCTGATCCGCAATGGGCGGCTGGTCGGCAGCGAGTATTTCGCGCTGGAAGGGACCGAAGGCGAAGCGACCGGCGAGATCGTCAGCAACTTCCTGATGCAGTTTTACCAGGATGCGACCGACATCCCGCGTGAGGTCGTCATTCCAGAGCACATCGACGAAGCGCTGATCATCGAACAATGGCTGCGCGACAAGCGCGGCGGCCGCAAGGTCAAGCTGACCGTCCCGCAGCGTGGCAACAAGCGCGAGCTGGTTCACCTGGCGACGCAGACTGCGATCGAGAAGCTGGGGATTCTGCGCAGCCAGTGGGCGAGCGATACCGTCAAGCAGGAAACAGCGCTGCGCGAGCTGCAAACCGCGCTTAACCTGCCGAACCCGCCCAACCGGATCGAGTGCTTCGACATCAGCACGACACAGGGCACGGCGATTGTCGCCAGCCGGGTCGTGTTCGTGCAGGGCGTCCCGCGCAAGAGCGAGTACCGCCGCTTCAATATCCAGACCGTCGGGCACGATGGGTCGGACGATTACCAGTCGATGCGCGAGGCGCTGACGCGCCGCTTCCGCCGCTATCACGATGCGGTCGAGCAGCCGCTGGTGAACGCGCCCGGCAAGAAGGACCATAATGAGACGTGGCGCCTGCTGCCGGACCTGCTGATCATCGACGGCGGGAAGGGGCAGTTGAACGTCGCGGTCGAGGTCTTGCAGGAGATGGGGCTGTTTGGCCGCGTGCCAGTCTGCGGGCTGGCGAAGCAGTTTGAGGAAATCTATCTGCCGGGGCGCGAGAAGCCGGTCGTGTTGCCGCGCCGCAGCGAGGGGCTGTTCCTGATGCAGCGTGTGCGCGACGAGGCGCACCGCTTCGCGATCACCAGCCACCGCGCGCGCCGCCGGAAGATGGGCCTCGCCAGCCAGCTTGAGGCCGTGCCAGGGATCGGACCGGCGCGGCGCAAGGCGCTGTTGAAAGCGTTTGACAAGGATATCGAAGCGATCCGTGCGGCGAGCGTCGAGGAATTGACCGCCGTGCCGGGGATTACGCGCGATATCGCAGAGAACATCAAAGCCGTATTAGGCGGCTACTAGTGACGGGCAGCGATTGACACTGTATGCCCGCTAGTCGCTAATTGCTAACCGCTATACTCAGCATAGAAAGGTGAGCGAATCACCGGGAGAGCGCGATTGCCGCGCCGATAAAGGTAGCGAAATCGCACCGCACGATCCATGAAGAAGCAGAAAGTCACCTCGGGCGAGCGAGAAGTCAGCGCGATCAACTGGCGCCTGCTGATGGTGCTGCTGATCCTGTGCGCGCCGCTTGCTGCAGGCGCCTATTGGGCGCTGTACGAGTATATTCTGACGCCCGAGACGCAGTATATTATCGAGCCGTATTCGTCGCCTACCCCCACACCTGACACGTTCGCCGGAGCGCCGACCTTCACCCCGGCGCCGCCCACGCCGCAACCGACCCCGGTTGCCGTGGCGGAAGTTGCACATACGGGCAGCGCGCCGCTCGGACCGGGCAACGCGCGCGCGGTTGATCTGCTGACGAAGGTCAACGGGCTGAGCGCGCCGGTCGCCGCCGTGGCGTACAGCCCCGACGGGCGCTGGCTGGCCGGGGGTGGCAGCGACGGGACGATCCGCGTGTGGGACGCGCAGACGGGCGCCGAGCATTTGCATATGCAAAGCGCGAGCAACCGGGTGGACAGCGTCGCGTTCCGCGCGGACGGCGTGTTGCTGGCAGTCGCCGGGCAGGATAACGTCGTGCGGCTGTTCGACGTCGGTTCCGGCAGCGAACTGTCGCCGCTGGTCGGGCCGTCCGGCGCGGTGACGGCGGTCGCCTTCAGCCCGCGCGGGAACCTGATCGCTGCTGCCAGCGACGACGGGAACGTGTACCTGTGGGACTCCACCACGGGCCAGCGGGTCGCCACGTTGCGCGGGCACACGTCGTATGTGACGGATGTGGCGTTCAGCGGCGACGGGACGATGCTGGCGTCGTCGAGCGAGGATGACACGGTCCGCGTGTGGAAGGTCCCGGCGGGTGGGTCGCTGGCAGTGCTGGAGCACGCTGCCAACGTCGACGCGATCGCGTTCCACCCCGGCGGCGGGCGGCTCGCCAGCGCATCGGGCAGCGTGATCCGCGTGTGGAACGTCAGCGCCCAGACGATTACGGCCGAGTTGAGCGGACACGTCGGCACGATCACCGATCTGGCGTACAGCCCGACCGGGCTGCTTCTGGCGTCGGTGGGCGCCGGATTGAATGACGACACGATCCGTCTGTGGAACGCGGACGGCGCGGAGATCCGCGCGCTGGAGCCGGATGACCGGGTTAGCGCGGTGGCATTCAGCCCGGACGGGCGCACGCTGGCAGGCGCCAGCGCGGCGTATGTCGGGCTGTGGGGCGTGCCCTCGCAGGCAGCGGATGTGATGGTCGCCGATCCGGGTCTGGCGACATTCGTCACGCCGACGGTCGCCGTCGTGCAGGATGCGCTCGATCCTGGCACGTTGGGCAGCGAGGTGGCGGCGCAGGTCGTCTCGGATCAGAGTGGCGGCGAGGGCGTCTGCGTGCTGACCGCGCGCCACGACGACATCAACCTGCGTGCCGGGCCGGGCGTAGAATACGATCGTGTCGGCACGCTATCGCAGGGGGATACCGATACAGCGGACGGTTGGGCGACCGCCTCGAACGGGTACACCTGGTGGCGCTTGAGCACGTCCGGGGGATGGGTTCGCGCAGACCTGGTGACCTTCCCGGATGTGTGCTTCACGTTGCCGCCGGTGAGTAGCAATTAGCGATTAGCCGTTAGCAGGGAAACCTCACCCCTTAACCCCCGGCCCCCTTTTCCCCTCTCCGTAAACGGAGAGGGGCCAGGGGTGAGGTTTTACGTGTGCCGCACATGCCAGTTTCTTTCGAAAGGTCGCTTGGCGGCTTTTAGTTCTTGCTAATCGCTAACCGCTAACTGCTGATTACTGACTTTTGTCTTTCACGCACCGACAAGGAGCAGAAAATGAGTACAGTCCGATGGGGGATTCTCAGCACGGCGCGTCACGGCGAAAAGACGATGTTGCCCGCGTTCCGGCAGGCGAGTGATACAGAGTTGGTCGCGATCGCCAGCCGCGACGAGGCGCGCGCCCGGGCGTTCGCGCAGGAGCACGGCATCCCGACCAGCTACGGCAGCTACGAGGCACTGCTTGACGATCCGGACGTGGACGCGATCTACATCCCGCTGCCGAATAACCTGCACAAAGAATGGGCGATCAAGGCGGCGCAGGCGGGCAAGCACGTCCTTTGCGAGAAGCCGATCGGGCTGAACGCCGCCGAAGCCGAAGAGATGGTCGCTGCGTTCAAGCAGGCGGGGCGCATCCTGTGCGAGACGTTCCAATGGCGGCATCATCCCCAGGCGCACGCCGTCAAAGAATTGATCCAGGATGGGACGATCGGCGAGGTGCGGCTGATCGACGCAGGGTTCAGCTTCCTGATCGCGCGCCAGGACGACATCCGGCTCGATCCGGAGCTTGGCGGCGGCTCGCTGTATGATGTTGGCTGCTATCCGGTGTCGCTGGCGCGGTTCATCACCGAGGCGGAGCCGCTGGCGGTCACCGCGCAGGCGCATTGGACGGAGCGCGGCGTGGACGATCGCATGGTGGCGACGCTGGAATTTCCGAACGGCGTGCTGGCGCACATCAACTGCGGGTTCAGCCTGCCGCTGCGCCGCTATTACGAGGTCGTCGGCTCGACCGGCTCGCTGCTGGTCAACCGCGCCTATAACCCGATCGGGGACCGCGCCAGCGAGATCGTGCACTTTGGCGAGGATCGGATGATGATCGAAACCATCCGGCTGGAAGCGGCGAACTCCTACACGCTGATGGTCGAGGACTTCAATCGCGCCGTGAGGGGCGA
>Ga0134103_1001171_pt1 | contig 25720 bp, 23 predicted proteins | sample 14_taG_2_FD_94445 | JGI IMG/M metagenome (GOLD analysis project Ga0134103, IMG submission 94445) | Switchgrass degrading microbial communities from high solid loading bioreactors in New Hampshire, USA - 14_58_20_212_A1 metaG | ecosystem: Engineered > Bioreactor > Semi-continuous > Anaerobic >...
ATGGATGTTATTTCACTACATCAGGCGGGGATTGATTATGCTGTCGCATCTTTAGGCACTGCTCTTACTCAATCCCAGGCATGGCTGCTTAAAAAATACGCTGAAGAGGTGATAATAGCATATGACTCGGATTCTGCCGGACAAGCTGCTACATTGCGTGGACTCGATATCCTGGAAAAAGCAGGCTGCAATATCAGAGTTCTTATAATACCCGATGGTAAGGATCCGGATGAATATATCAGGAATAATGGACCGGAAAAGTTTAAAAACCTTGTAGATAGGGCAATATCTCTGCTGGACTACAAAATCGCAGTAGAGAAAAATATGTATAATTTGGATACTTTAGACGATAAACTAAAACTACTCAACAGCATAGCGGATATATTGGCCGCTCATGACAATAATATTGAAAGGGAGTTGTATGCAAGGAATTATGCGCAGCAATACGGAATATCATTGGATTCTTTGAACAGCGAAATACAAAAAAGAAGAAGCAAACAGTTGTCAAGAGAAAAAACGTATTCGATAAGTAAGAACACGGTATCGGAAAGGGAATTTCCCGAATTGCCGAAAATCGATCCAAGATTTGGAGAATTGGAGTATATGTTACTGGTGATTCTCTGCAATGAGAATCGTTTGTTTGATAAAGTGTCAAAAGAGTACGGTCTTGATGATTACATAGATAAAGGAGCAAGGAAAATTGCCGAAAAGCTTTATAATAAACTGGAACAGAACAAAAACTGTATTCTTGCGGAGTTATTAAATATATTGGATTCCAGGGAAGCTTCTTACCTGGTACGGGTATCAGAGACCCACAGTAATTTGGAGGATGCCGACAAAGCAATACAGCAAATACTCAACAAGCTGGAAATATTGAAGTTGGAAGATATGCAGAAGCAGACTCTGGAAAGGATTAAGAATGAAGAAGATGGAATGATTAGACAAAAATTAGGGCTTGAGTTCAGTAAAAGAGCAGAGAGAATCGCTGAACTTAAGAGTCTGGCTTAAGGATTGAAAAATACGAGGGGTGGAGAAATAATATGGCAGAAAATAAGAATAAAAAAGCCGATTATTTGGAAAATGAAAATAAAAAAAGTCTTAAAGACAATGAAATAGAATCAATAAAAAAAGCAGGGGCAAAACCGGCTTCAAACGAGAAAACAATAAATAAACAAATTAACAAGGATGAGATGAAGGATCCCAAACATATTTTAAGGGAGCTTACCAGAGAAGGAAAAGAGAAAGGCATGCTGACCTATCATGAGATAGAAGATGCCTTCGAACACGTGGATATTTCTCCGGAGCAAATAGAGAAGATTTATGAAACGCTTGAAAAACTGGGGATAGAGATAGTTCCGGAAATTGGTGAAGAGGATTTTGACGTAATTCCGTTTATAGATAAGGATGTCGAAGAAGACGAAGACGATTTAAGTTTACCCGAAGGAATCAGTATTGATGATCCTGTAAGGATGTATTTAAAAGAGATTGGCAAGGTTCCTCTTTTGACCAGTGAAGAAGAGATTGAACTTGCCAAAAGGATGGAACAAGGCGATGAGGAAGCAAAGAAAAGACTGGCGGAAGCGAATTTACGCCTTGTGGTAAGTATAGCCAAGCGCTATGTGGGCCGTGGGATGCTGTTCCTGGATCTTATACAGGAAGGAAATTTAGGTCTTATAAAAGCTGTAGAAAAGTTCGACTTCAGAAAAGGTTTTAAATTCAGTACCTATGCTACCTGGTGGATAAGGCAGGCAATAACCAGAGCTATTGCAGACCAGGCCAGAACAATACGTATTCCGGTTCACATGGTTGAAACCATCAATAAACTTATTCGCGTGCAAAGACAGCTTCTTCAGGAACTTGGCAGGGATCCGACACCGGAAGAGATTGCAAAGGAAATGGGTATGAGTGAAGAAAAGGTTCGTGAAATCCAGAAAATATCCCAGGAACCGGTGTCATTGGAAACTCCCATAGGCGAAGAAGAGGATAGCCACTTAGGAGACTTCATACCGGACGATGATGCTCCGGCGCCTGCCGAATCGGCTGCGTTTACTTTGCTGAAGGAACAGCTTATTGATGTATTGGATACCCTTACACCGAGAGAAGAAAAAGTGATTAGACTGCGATTCGGGTTGGATGACGGAAGAGCCCGCACTCTGGAAGAAGTAGGAAAAGAGTTTAATGTTACAAGAGAAAGAATACGCCAGATTGAGGCCAAGGCATTAAGAAAGTTGCGCCATCCAAGCCGCAGTAAGAAGCTGAAGGACTTTTTGGATTAATACAATATGGAAGATAAAAAAGGAAGTGTCTCAGAATATAATCGAGATATTTCCTTTTTTTAGTATTATGCTGCTTATTACAGGAACTCCTTTAACTGCTGAACGTTATTTTCCTCGAATTTAAGCAATCTCTCCATAAGGTTGATAATATCAGGTTCTGCATTTTTATATTTTTTTAGGTTCTTAATGGCATTAATAATACCCATATTGCTTCCTATAATAAGCATTTCTGCAATATGTGAGGGGCTTTTGTCAGCAAGCGTCTGAATATTGATCATCAAATAAGTTTTGATCTTATCCAGAGCGCTGATTCCTTTCTCATCATACCCATTTTCATTAAGTGCCTTTTTTGCTGCGGTATGGATTTCCTTATACTCGTTAAACTGCGATTCTAAGTGTTTCTTAAAGTTATCATCTTCGACGATCCCTATCAGCTGTTTTATTGTTTCTACACCCATTTGTGAATTTTGGTATACAAAATTTAATAACTCAGCATTACCATTCATTTTTCAACACTCTCCTTTAAGAATTAGTATCACCATAAGTATTAAACATATCATAAAAATTCATGAAAAATAATTGTTAATACCTGAGGCTTTCTAATCGAGTAGTATTTTGGTATACTTTTATTACTCAAATAATTTTTCAAATTTCTTGACATGATTTATATCATGCTGTATAGTATTATAGGAAATCAAGTAGAAGCGTTGCTTCTCACCTTGTTTGGCGCAAGCTGGCGGGTCAATAGCGTTATCTGGTGTAGATTCGCATGTTGGCGTTAATAACAGGTGAAGATTGAGCTTTACCTGTTTTATTTATATTCGGAGGTGTTTTGTATAAGTAAGGACCAAGTTAAGGACCAAATACAGATCAATTCAGCGATTCGTGATAAGGAAGTACGTTTGATTGATTCGGACGGTACGATGTTGGGGATTTTCTCAGCAAAAGAAGCACAATTAAAAGCAAACGAAAGGGACTTGGATCTGGTAAAGATAGCACCCAATGCGAATCCACCTGTTTGCAAAATAATGGACTACGGCAAGTATCTGTATGAGCAAAGCAAAAAAGAGAAGGAAGCAAAGAAAAAGCAAACAATCATTGAAGTAAAGGAAATAAGGCTCTCAGCAAAGATTGAGGAGCATGATTTCAGCTTCAAAGCTAAGAATGCCATTAAATTCCTTGAAGACGGTTACAAAGTCAAGGCGACTATTCGTTTCAGAGGGCGTGAAATAGCGTATGCGTCCATGGGACGGGATGTAATGAACAGATTTGCCGAAGCCGTCAAGGAATATGGAAAAGTGGATAAGCCGCCGACTATTGAAGGCAGGTCAATGTCCATGATATTAGTTCCTCATAAAAATAAATAACAGAGGGAGGTTAGCTACATGGCAAAGCTCAAGACCCATAGTGGCTCAAAAAAGAGATTTAGAATTACTGCCACCGGAAAAATAAAAAGAAGTCAGGGTTATAAAAATCATATATTGACGAAGAAGTCTACCAAAAGGAAAAGACAGCTTCGCAAGAGTTTGATTGCATCAGATGCTAACGCTGCTACGATAAAGCAGATGTTGCCCTATGCATAAGAAATAGGAAAGAGGTGTTAAAAAATGGCACGAGTAAAAGGCGGTGTACGTACACGCGCAAGGCATAAAAAAATCCTCAAGCTTGCCAAAGGTTATTTTGGTGCAAAAAGCAAGCTTTATAGAGTAGCTAACGAAGCAGTAATGAAGTCGTTAAGCTATGCATACAGAGACAGAAAGCAAAAGAAACGCGAATTCAGAAAGCTCTGGATTGCACGTATCAATGCTGCCGCTCGTATGAACGGTTTATCTTACAGCAAATTTATGAATGGTCTTAAAAAGGCAGGTATTAACCTCAACAGAAAAGTACTTGCTGATATGGCAGTTAATGATGCTAATGGCTTCAAGATGCTGGTTGAAAAGGTAAAATAGTTTTTTGGCGGGGACAACCCCCGCACGGTCAATGAGTCCCTCCCAGGAATGTGAGGGACTTTATTCATATATCAGGAGGATGATATGGCCGAATGTATTAGAATAACCTCCATGTCAAATCACATAATAAAAGAGGTTAAAAGTCTGAGCAATAAAAAAGGAAGAATGAAAGCACAAGCCATTTCACTCGAAGGCTGGCGGCTGGTTAAAGATGCATTGGACTGGGGAGCGAAAATCAGATATTTTATTGTTTCCGATAGTTTTTTACAAAAAGAAGGATTATTTCTTTCAAAAATGTCAAATATAAAAACGGTTCAGGTTCCGGATGAACTTTTCAGCCGTATCAGTGAAACCGAATCTCCGCAGGGAATTTTGGCTGTGGCTGAAATGCCTGTTTATAATAAAAATGAGATTATTAAAAGTATTGACAGGGTTATTGTTCTGGAGAATATCCAGGACCCCGGGAACCTGGGGACCATAATCAGGTCTGCTGATGCATGCGGATTTGATGCTGTGCTTTTATCAAAAGACAGTGTTGACCCATATAATCCTAAGGTCATTCGGTCAACAATGGGTTCGCTGTTCCATATTCCCGTAATGGTTGAGGAAAATTTCAGCGAAGCCCTGGATGAGTTGAAATCAAATAATTTTCTTGTGGCTGCTGCGCATACCAGGGATTCATTACCCTGCTGGCAGGCCGATTTGTCCGGAAAAGTGGCAATCATTATCGGTAATGAAGGTAATGGCCTTTCGGACAAAGTTTTAGAACTTGCAGATATTACGGTAATGATTCCTATGCCGGGGAAAGCGGAGTCTCTTAATGCCTCGGCTGCGGCATCGATATTAATATATGAATGTATGAGACAGAGAAGGAAAAGCGAAGGGAACAAAATTTGTTAAAGTCCTTGAAAATAATTGCTATTTATTATAGAATATCATGTGGAATTTGTGAAGTAGTTAACAATTCTATATATTAATTTATATTTCAGGAGGTAATTATAATGGCAGTAAAAATTGGTATTAACGGGTTTGGTAGAATTGGCCGTCTCGCATTCAGAGCTGCAGTTAATAACCCAAATGTACAGGTTGTAGGAATCAATGATCCCTTTATCGATCTTGAGTACATGAAGTATATGCTTAAGTATGATACCGTTCACGGTCAGTTTGACGGTGAAATAGACTCAAAAGACGGTAAGTTGATTGTTAATGGTAAAGAAACCTTTGTATATGCATGCATGAAACCGGAAGAGATTCCGTGGAGTGAATGCGGTGCTGATTATGTAATCGAGTCTACAGGTTTATTTACAACTGTTGAAAAGGCAAGCGCACACTTTAAGGGCGGTGCAAAAAAGGTAGTTATTTCAGCTCCTTCAGCTGATGCTCCAATGTTTGTTATGGGCGTTAACCATAACACATACACAAAGGATATGAATGTTGTATCCAATGCTTCTTGTACGACAAACTGCCTGGCTCCTCTTGCCAAGGTTATTCATGATAAATTCGGAATTATAGAAGGACTTATGACCACCGTTCATGCTACAACAGCTACTCAGAAGACTGTTGACGGTCCTTCCAAGAAGGACTGGAGAGGCGGACGCGCTGCAGCCGGTAACATTATTCCTTCTTCAACCGGTGCTGCCAAGGCAGTAGGAAAGGTTATTCCTTCTCTCAACGGAAAGCTCACAGGTATGGCATTCAGAGTTCCTACACTGGATGTATCTGTTGTTGACCTCACCTGCCGTCTTGAAAAAGCTGCAACCTATGAAGAAATTTGCGCAGCAATTAAGGAAGCTTCTGAAAACGAGCTCAAGGGTATCTTGGGATATACCGAAGACGATGTTGTTTCATCTGACTTCATTTCAGATCCGCGTACTTCGATCTTTGACGCTAAAGCAGGTATCTCCCTGAATCCTAATTTTGTTAAGCTGGTTGCATGGTATGATAATGAGTGGGGTTATTCAAACAAGTTGATCGATCTCATTTCTCATATGGCTACAGTTGACAATAAGTAAGAGTATTGACTTATTCAACTCAATAGCGATTATTATGAAATAATGGCGAAAACCGTCAATAAGAGCGGCCTTAATCGGTCGCTCTTTACATATGGAGAATAAATTTAACGGATTGATACAATAAAAGGTAGCATGACTTATAATTTTCCAATCTTTTGTTGAAAATTATAATGTAATTAAGGTAAAATATATACGGCTTAAAACCTTTTATTCCCAGTCCTAAGTAAAAATCATTACCAGAAGGAGTTGTTTTTGAATGAGCATGAAAAATAAAATGAGTGTCGCTGACCTGGATGTTAAAGGAAAGAGAGTTATATGTCGTGTTGATTTCAATGTTCCACTGGATTCGGAAGGTAATATTACTGATGACAAGAGGATTAGAGGCGCTCTTCCGACAATTAAATATATTATTGAAAATGGCGGAAAACTGATTTTGGTTTCACATTTAGGCAGACCAAAAGAAGGTTTTGAGCCTAAATACAGCATGAAGCCTGCAGCTGAGCGTTTAAGCGAGCTTTTAGGTAAAGAAGTTATTTTAGCAAAAGATGTAATAGGTGAAGATGCAAAAGCTAAAGCTGCCGCTTTAAAAGAAGGCGAGATTCTTATGCTGGAAAATGTCCGTTTCCACAAGGAAGAGACAAAAAATGATCCTGCTTTTGCAAAAGAGCTGGCCAGCATGGCTGATATTTACGTAAATGACGCATTTGGAACAGCACACAGAGCTCATGCTTCTACGGCAGGTCTGGCTGATTATCTGCCTTCTGCATGCGGTTTTCTGATTAAGAAAGAGCTTGATATTATGGGCAAAGCTCTTGATAATCCCGAAAGACCCTTTGTTGCCATCCTGGGCGGTGCAAAGGTATCTGATAAAATCAGCGTTATTGAAAACCTTATAGATAAGGTTGATACCTTAATTATAGGCGGCGGAATGGCTTATACTTTCTTTAAGGCTCAAGGTTACAGCGTAGGTAAATCCATTTGTGAAGATGATAAAGTTGAATTGGCAAAGAGTTTATTGGCAAAGGCTAAGGAAAAGAATGTAAATCTTCTCCTTCCTGTAGATAATGTAGTCGGCAAGGAATTCGATGCTAATACTGAAGCTAAAACAGTACCCTCCGATGCTATACCGGATGACTGGATGGGCCTGGATATCGGAGAAAAAACTATAGAATTGTTCTCAGATGCTATTAAAGGCGCGAAAACCGTAGTATGGAACGGGCCTATGGGTGTATTTGAAATGGAAAGATTCGCAAATGGTACAAAGAAAATTGCTGAAGCTTTGGCAAATTCAGATGCTATATCAATAGTAGGCGGAGGGGATTCTGCTGCAGCTGTAGAACAATTGGGATTTGCAGATAAAATCACCCATATCTCCACTGGCGGCGGCGCATCGTTAGAATTCCTGGAAGGAAAAGAACTTCCCGGTATCGCAGTGCTTAATGAAAAAAAATAAAATCTGAGAGGAAGTAAGATAAAATGGCAAAACGTACTATAATGGCAGCAGGCAACTGGAAAATGAATAAAACTCCAACAGAAGCGGTTGAGTTTATCAACGGTTTAAAAAATGTCGTTGCAGGTTGCAATACAGAGGTTGTAACGGCGGTTCCTTTTGTTTGTATCCCTGGAGCCGTTGAAGCTGCAAAAGGTTCGAATATAAAGATTGCCGCACAGAATGTTCACTGGGAAGCAAGCGGAGCATATACCGGCGAAGTTTCCTGTGCAATGCTCAGGGAGCTAGGCGTGGAATATGTAATAATTGGCCATTCTGAGAGACGGGAGTATTTCGGCGAAACTAATGAAATGATAAATAAAAAGGCAAGAGCTATACTGGATGCAGGAATGATTCCGATTATCTGCTGTGGTGAAACCCTTACACAAAGAGAACAGGGCGTAACCTATGAGCATGTCCGCTATCAGATAAAAATCGCCCTGCTTGGTCTCAGTGCTCAGGAGGTATCAAAAATTGTCATAGCATATGAACCCATCTGGGCAATAGGAACAGGGAAAACAGCTACTGATGAGCAGGCTGAAGAAGTTTGCTCAATTATTCGCCAACTGATTGCTGAGCTTTACGATAACGATGTTGCTGAGAAGACCCGTATTTTGTACGGCGGCAGCGTTAATGCAGCCAATGCGAAATCACTTTTCTCTATGCCTAATATCGACGGAGGTCTGGTTGGCGGAGCAAGCTTAAAGCTTGACGCATTTGAAAAAATTGTGAAATTTGATCAATAACAATAAGTATTATATTATGCCATTATGCCCTCCGGCGCTTTTTCCGGAGGGTATTATGTCATAGGCAACAAATATGGAAAGGTATGGATGATTATGCTGAAAAAGAATGGTTATGTACCATCAGACGGTCCTATTCTTCTTGTGATTATGGATGGGGTTGGTATATCAGAAAATTCAGAAGGAAATGCAGTTAAAAATGCTTATACACCTCATTTGGATAAACTTATGAAAGAATGCCCCAATATATTGTTGAAAGCTCATGGAACCGCTGTGGGACTTCCCAGTGATGATGACATGGGTAATTCGGAAGTAGGGCACAATGCAATTGGTGCCGGTCAGATATATTCCCAGGGAGCCAAGCTTGTGAACGAAGCGATTAGTAGCGGAGAGATGTTCAAAGGCAAAGGATGGGGAGAGATCCGCTCAAATTGTATTTCTAAAAACTCGACACTTCATTTTATAGGCCTCTTCAGTGACGGAAACGTTCATTCTCATATTGATCATTTGAAAGCTATGATAGTTCAGGCTAAAAAAGAGGGCATCAAAAGAGTTCGCGTCCATATTTTGCTGGACGGACGTGATGTGGGAGAAACATCCGCATTGGAGTATGTAATACCTTTTGAAGCTTTCTTAAGCGAACTTAACGATTCTTCATTTGACGCCAGAATTGCCAGCGGCGGCGGTCGCATGTATATTACCATGGACCGTTATGAAGCTAACTGGAGTATGGTTGAGCGGGGATGGCATACCCATGTGTTAGGGGAAGGCAGATTTTTCAACTCTGCTGTTGAAGCCATTGAAACTTTGAGAAAAGAAACAAACGCAATAGATCAGGACCTGCCTGCTTTCGTCATAGCTGAAAACGGTACTCCGGTAGGAACAATTGAGGACGGAGACAGCGTTATTTTCTTCAATTTCCGGGGAGACCGCGCCATTGAGATGTCAAGAGCCTTCGAAGAACCGGGATTCAAATGTTTTGACAGAAAGAGATGGCCTCAGGTTACTTATGCTGGTATGTTGGAATACGACGGAGATCTTCATATTCCAAAACGTTATTTGGTAAATCCTCCTTCTATTAAGCATACAATGAGCGAATACCTGGTTAAGGAAGGGATCACCCAACTGGCTGTATCTGAGACGCAGAAGTTCGGACATGTTACTTATTTCTGGAACGGCAATAATTCGGGCAAGTTTGATGAAATACTGGAAACTTACTATGAGGTGCCCTCTGATATAATTCCCTTCGAACAAAGGCCATGGATGAAGGCGGCAGAAATAACCGACAAAGTAATCGAAATGATGAGTACCGGTAATTATAAATTTGCCAGAATAAATTTTGCCAATGGAGATATGGTGGGTCATACCGGAAATTATCAGGCTGCTATGATTGGTGTTGAGGCGGTGGATCTTTGTCTGGGAAGACTGATTACATTAATTGAAAAAATGAACGGAGTTCTGATTGTAACAGCGGATCACGGAAATGCAGATGAAATGTACGAAATCGATAAAAAGACAGGCAAGGCTAAAGCCGACAGCAACGGCAGATATAAGGCAAAAACCAGTCATACACTGAATAAAGTACCGTTCATAATCTATGATACGAAGAATTCCGGGAAATACCGGCTCAAAAACGGAGAATACGGCCTTGCTAACATCGCTGCGACTATAGTGAATCTGCTTGGTTTTGAAGCTCCTGAAATGTGGGAAGAATCAATGATTGAATTTAAATAGTTTATTTTATTGCTTTTTATAATTGTATAGGTTATTATGGATGCAGGGGTTAATGACCCCTGCTTTTTAAATTTAAAAAAATAAAATAAATGGAGCAATGAATGCGCATACTATGTATTGACTACGGTGATGCCAGAATTGGCGTTGCAGTCAGTGACCCTTTGGGGATGACAGCTCAAATGCTGGAAACAATAAAATGGAAAAATGATATTAGTAAGCCTGTTCAAAGAATCAGAGAAATTTTTGAGGGTTATAATTGTGAGGCAATTGTTGTTGGTATTCCCCGTAATATGGATGGTACAGTTGGGCCGAGGGAGATTAAAACCAGAGAATTTATTAAGATTCTGGAAAACGAACTTCCGGGCGCGAAAATTGTGCCTTGGGATGAAAGACTGACTACTGTTATGGCTCAGCGGGCTATGCATGATATGGGTATTGTTGCAAAAAAACAAAAGAGCAGAATTGACCAAATGGCAGCTGCTCTTATTTTGCAGGGATATCTGGATTCTTTAAAAAGATATCCTTGTTAACTCGAAAGGAGAATATTATGGACTACGAGAATGAAATTATCGAATTGACCGGCGAAAATGGTGATTCCATCAAATGCGAGTATCTTGACACCGTATTGGTTGATGACAGTGAATACGTTGTATTGCTGCCATTGGACGAAGAAGATTGCGGCTGCGATGCTTGCGATGATGAATGCGGAGCAGAAGTCATCATTATGAAAATCGAAAAGAACGGCGACGATGAGTATTTAGTTCCTGTAGAGGATGACGATGAGCTCGAAAGGGCATTCGAAGCCTTCCAGGAACAAATTGAAGAATACGATGAGGATGATGACATCTAAATAGCTTCTTGCATTCACAGATGAAAAAATAAAGGTGGCACCAGGCTATGATTAGAAAAGCTGTGTTGTTGTTTATTCTATCCGGAGTGCTTTTATTTTTGACTGCCTGTGGCGGGGCAACCGATGAACCGGTTGCCACCGTTACAGAAACGCCTTCGGCATCACCAGTCACAACACCCGTCGAATCTGAACCGGTTTTACCCAGTGAACCACCTGTTTTTAATCCGGATTTCATTATACCAGATTCATCAAAAAGACCCGTGGCCGTGATGATAGATAACCAGGGGGACAGAGTTTTGCCTCAGGGAGGAATCAGCCAGGCACAATTAATTTATGAAATACTGGTTGAATATAATATTACTCGATATATGGCTCTTTTCTGGGGAACGATGCCTGACATGATAGGCCCTGTAAGAAGTTCACGGCATTATTTTCTGGACTATGTCCTGGAACATGATGCCATTTATACGTATGCCGGCGGCAGTACATATGCATATAAAGATATTCCAAAGTTAAAAATTCAGAATATTGACTATCAGGTCCATGGTTCTGCCTTTTGGGATTTGACTAAGGATAAGAATAACTGGCAGGATACATATACTTCAAGGGAAAGAATAGAAAAATTCATTGCTGATAAAAAATACAGAACCGAATCTAAAAGAGCATTTCCGTTTACTTACCATGATAAGTTTACTTTACTCGAAAACGGTACTTCTGCTGAGGATGTATCTATAAAATTTCATTCATCAAAGGGCAGCAGTAATTGCGAGTTCATATATAATCCGGAGACGAATCTTTACGAACGATTCAGGATGGGAAAGCCTCACATAGAGCGCAATACTAATGAACAGGTTAAGACCGCGAATATAATCGTGTTAAAAATGTCTTCTCCGGTAATTGAGGGCGATACATATGGGAGAAGAAATCTTAAAAATATTGGGAGCGGAGACGGCTTTTTTATTACTGGAGGCATGGCTGTTCCTATTAAATGGTCGAAAACTGCAAGAGATGCACAAACAGAATACACCACCCTGGATGGGAAGCCTCTTGTTCTTAACCGTGGACAAACATGGATAGAGATAGTATCTAATCTTGATTATGTAACAATGAAATAGTAATCCTTCACTATCGCTCAGGATGACAGTTAAGACACTGCTTGTGTTATCTCCATAAGCTTTTTTGCGGCAGCAGACAGAGACACGCTTTTTAGAAAACAAAATCCTATGGAACGTTGCGGTATTTCTTCATCTAATAATACTTTATATAATTTTTTACTGTTCAGATAATCCAGTGAAAACTCCTCTATTACGCATGCTATCCCGAAATTAAACCTGGCAAATTCCAGCAGCAGGTCATGAGAACCTAATTCGATTTCAGGCTGCAATTTAAGACCTTTAGAGGATATATACTTTTCAACATATTGCCTTGAATTTGATATTTGTTCCAAAAAAATCAACGGATAATTCATTATATCAGCCAAAGTATTTGTCTTTAAGCTCAGGTTCCTATATTTTTCCCCGCAGACAAAAATATCGTGAATGTCCAGGCATTTTATGATTTCCAAAGCAGGGTCCTTGACCGGCAGATTACAAAGAGCTATATCGATTTCTCCGGATTTTAACAAATTACATAAATCCATGGTCGTTCTGTTTATAACCTTCAGTTTTATATTAGGAAAGCTTTGGTGGAACTTTTCAAGGTAAGGTAATAAATAATAACGGGATATGGTATCACCGACACCTATTTTCATCTCGCCATGAAGTAAATCCCTCGATTCTGAGAGTTTCTTTTCTCCGGCTTCTATAAGTTTTATGGCAGAGCTTATATATTCATAAAGCAATTTTCCATCTGTTGTTAACTTTACCCCTTTTGAGGTTCTGGTAAATAGTCGCGTACCAAGCTCATTTTCCAGATTCATAATAGCCTGACTGACGGCAGGTTGTGTCGCATAAAGAGCTTTTGCGGCTTTTGAAAAACTCAGATGTTCAGCTACCAAACAAAAAACCCGGTATGAATCTAATTTTATCAAACTATAACACATCCTTATATCAATTATTAATTGCATTGATTTTACTTATATCATATTTATCTGTATAATACAAATGTAGTTCTTTAATATGGAGGATTTTGTATTATGGAAAGAATAGTAGGTACTGTTGCGAGGGGACTTCGTACTCCAATTATCAGACAGGGAGACGATATAGTACAGATCGCAACGGAAACGGTTTTGAAAGCGTCAGAACAGGAAGGATTTGAAATACGGGACAGAGATATTCTGGCAATAACCGAATCAGTGGTAGCCCGGGCTCAGGGTAATTATGCCCATATTGATGCAATAGCTAAGGATATTAAAACGAAGTTCGGTAACGATACGCTTGGAGTCATTTTCCCGATTCTCAGCAGAAACCGTTTTGCTGTATGTCTCAGCGGCATTGCTCAGGGTGTGAAAAAGATCGTTCTGATGCTTAGTTATCCGGCGGATGAAGTAGGAAACCACCTTATAGATGTCGATATTATGGATGAAAAGGGTATCAATCCCTGGACCGATGTTCTTACTGAAAAAGAATACAGAGATTTATTCGGATATCATAAACACGTATTTACCGGAGTGGATTATATAGATTACTATAAAACACTTATAGAAGAAAAGAGTTGTGAGTGTGAGATAATCTTTTCCAACAATCCGAAGACAATTTTGAATTATACAAAGAGTGTTCTTTGTTGTGATATTCATACAAGAAATCGGACTAAGAAAATTTTGAAAAAAAACGGTGGAGAAAAAGTCTTTGGTTTGGACGATATACTGGTGTGTTCTATAGACGGCAGCGGGTATAACGAGGAATATGGACTTTTAGGGTCCAACAAGGCTACAGAAGATACTGTCAAGTTGTTTCCACGGGACTGTCAGGAGCTTGTTGACAGAATTCAGCGCGTAATAAGGGAAAAGACAGGCAAGACTATTGAGGTTATGGTTTATGGTGACGGAGCTTTCAAGGATCCTGTAGGAAAGATATGGGAACTAGCCGATCCTGTCGTATCGCCGGGATATACCAGGGGGCTTGAGGGCACTCCAAATGAAGTGAAAATAAAATATCTTGCTGATAATAATTTTGCAAATCTAAAAGGCGATGAGCTTAATAAAGCAATATCCGATTTTATACACGGCAAAAAGAAAGAGCTTGTAGGTGAAACGGAATCCCTCGGCACAACACCAAGGAGGTTGACCGATTTAATCGGTTCTTTGAGTGATCTAACCTCCGGGAGCGGAGACAAAGGTACCCCCATTGTATATATACAGGGTTATTTTAACAATTACTCAGATTGATATGATCCGTAAACAGTTGAAAACTGAGGAAAGCTGGGAATAAACAATTAGGACGGTTATTCTGAATAGTTATTTCGTGCTCAGAATAACCGTCCGTTTATTTACAATATGAACCCTTTTAACGTCTAATTAATATATCCAGAATCAGTGAACCGAAAACAAGCATGACCCAAAATCTGAATGAATAGAGCACTATCCATTCGATTATTTTGACCTGACATTCAAAATATATGGCACCGGCCATAAAAGAGACTGCAATAAACAGGGCCAATAAGAGGAAAGCAAAAAAAACTATTGCGCCTATTCTCAATAACAACTTGCTATGTACGTTAAGTTCGGTAAAACTTTTACTGGCGAAGTTGACTAGAGCACGAAACCGGCTAGTAGTATTTTTTTCATTCATGAACTGCTCCCCCCTTTAATTACTGCTTTCTATATACTAAGGTAACATAATGCCATAATTATAATCAATCAATAAAATATGGAACAAATGATTGTATAGGCTTTGTCAATTATAATACCGAAAGCTGCCATGAATGTCTGAAGTATTGGCTTAATTCTTATTACCACCTTAATGGAACCAACTAACGGTAAATATTTTGCAGCTTCCGTTTTATTATGACGACTCCATTTTATATAAAAATCATTATTTAAGAGTTAGGTAAAATATTCAAAATTACTAATGGACAAAAATATTTTTCATATGTTAATATATTCAAAATATCTTGAAAGGAAGAGTTTATGGTGTGCTTGTTTATGGAGTGTAAAATCAAATGTGGCATACCGACAGTGAACATCGGGTTCATATCTCCTTTCCTTTCAACAAATGTATCAATGAATAAAGAATTTGTTTATATAGAGTAGTAAGACCGCGGTCTTACTATTTTTTTATATTCATCATGCAAAGTCGGGCAACAAACTAAAGGAAAGGCGGAAGATACATGAAATTGAGCTCAAAGGATTTTCTGGGGTTAGAGAACGTTTCGGCTGATGAGATTTCTTATATTCTGGAGACAGCAAAGGATATGAAGAAAACAGTAAACAGCTCAATGAAGAAAGTAAACTATCTTCAGGGGAGGTCGGTCGTAACTTTATTTTATGAGAACAGTACCCGTACGAGAGTATCATTTGAATTGGCGGCCAAATATATGGGAGCCCAGGCCGTGAATGTTTCAGTAGCTTCAATCAGTGTGGCAAAGGGTGAAACACTTATCGACACAGGGAAAACTCTTGAAGCCATGGGGACAGATATAGTAATAATTCGGCACCCCCAAGCAGGAGCGCCGCATCTTCTTGCAAAGAATATCAGCGCTTCAGTTATAAATGCAGGGGATGGAATGCATGAGCATCCAACTCAGGCGCTTTTAGATATGATGACTATCATGGAAGCCTTCGGTACATTATCCGGCCTTAAAGTGGCCATAATTGGCGACATATACCACAGCAGGGTAGCCAGAAGCAATATTATAGGGCTTACAAAAATGGGCGCACAGGTTAATCTGTTTGCCCCTTCGACGTTATTGCCCCCAGGTATTGAGAAACTGGGTGCAAGGGTATTTTCAAACATTAATGACGCTGTTGCTGACTGTGATGTGGTGATGGGATTAAGAATGCAACTGGAAAGACAGAAAAAATGTCTGTTCCCTTCTATTAATGAATATGCAAGGTTTTTCGGAATAAACCCTGAAAATATAAAAGGAGCAAAGAAGAATGCCTTATGGATGCATCCAGGGCCGGTCAACAGGGGTGTTGAGATGACTTCTACTATTATCGACGGAGATAACTCTGTTATAAATAAACAAGTTACAAACGGTGTTGCGGTAAGGATGGCGCTGCTGTATTTACTGACAGGGAGGGAATAGAAATGAGAACATTGATAAAAAACGGAACGGTTATCCTAAACGGTAACTTAGAAAAGACCAACATTTTGATTGAAAGAGGCATAGTGGTTTCAACTAAAGCTGAACCGGAAACTGAGGCTGATAAAATTATTGACGCCAATGGGCTCTATGTTCTTCCTGGTCTTGTAGACGCCCATTGCCATTTGAGAGATCCGGGATATGAGTATAAGGAGGATATAGTATCAGGCACAAGAAGCGCTGCCAAGGGTGGATTTACTTCAATTGCCTGTATGCCAAATACCAATCCCCCGGTGGATAATGCGGCCGTGGTACGATATATTATTGAAAAATCTCAAAAAGAAGGTTATGTGAATGTTTTTCCCATAGGTGCCATAACAAAAGGGCTGGAGGGCAATGAACTGTCCGAGATGGGAATTATGCGTGAAGCGGGGATAGTTGCCGTATCAGATGACGGTAAACCGGTCATGAACAGTGATGTAATGAAAAAAGCATTAATCTATGCCGGACAATTTGGTTTACCGGTTATATCACACTGTGAGGATTTAAATCTGACAGACAATGGATGCATGAACGAAGGCCTTACTTCCACGATGCTTGGACTGAGGGGTATACCCTCAATATCGGAGGATGTAATGGTGGCACGGGAAATACTTTTGTCCCAATACACCGGTGTGCCTGTTCATATAGCTCATGTATCAACGAGGGTATCGGTCGAACTTATCCGTCAGGCTAAAAAACGCGGAATAAAAGTTACTGCCGAGACTTGCCCACATTATTTTACCTTAACTGAAGAAGCCTGCCAGGATTATAATACTAATGCCAAAATGAATCCGCCTTTAAGAAGCCGGGAGGATCTTGAAGCTGTTATTGAAGGTCTTAAAGATGGTACCATTGATATTATTGCGACCGATCATGCTCCTCACCATTTTGATGAAAAGAATGTCGAATTTGAAAAAGCAGCCAATGGCATAGTAGGGTTTGAGACGGCACTGGCATTAAGCTATACCCAACTTGTAGACAAAGGGTATTTAAGTTTGCCTCAAATGATTGAAAAGCTTACGGTAAATCCGGCTCAAATGCTTAAGATTGACAAAGGCAAAATTGAGTGCGGTAAACCTGCCGACATTATTCTTGTGGACTTTGACAACGAGTACAGAGTTGATGTGTCAAAGTTTGCGTCAAAATCTAAAAATTCTCCATTTGACGGCTTTAGTGTAAAAGGCAGAGTCATGACCACAATTGTCGGCGGTAAAATTGTGTATGAATGTTAACCGGGTGTCCTTTGTGTTGATGTAAAAGATCCTTCGACTCCGCTTTGCTCCGCTCAGGATGACACCAAAGTATGTCATTCTAGGCGAAGCGATGAATCTTTTGTCCAGTATGGAAATTAAGGTTGATGCAAGAATTCTGAAAGATGAGGTATAAAATACAATAATGAAAACGGGAGGCCATATGAATTTTTCTGATAAGCTTGCAAATCAAATCAAACTTAAGAACAATCCTTCGGTTCTGGGACTTGACCCAAAACTGGAGTACATTCCTGAATCCATAAAAAAGAAATATTTTGTTGAAAATGTCAGTTATCAAAAAGCAGCGGCAGATTGTATCATTGAATTTAACAGGAGATTAATTGATGCGTTGCACGAAGTGATACCGGCTGTAAAACCACAGCTTGCCTATTATGAAATGTACGGCACAGAGGGGATCAGAGCTTTTTATGATACAATAAGATATGCAAGGGAAAAAGGATTATTGGTAATAGCTGACGGAAAAAGAAATGATATAGGGACAACCGCACAAGCTTATGCTTCCGCTTACCTTGGTAAAACCCCAATAAACGGAAGTGAACAGGAAGCTTTTAGTGTCGATGCTCTTACAGTCAATGCATATCTGGGCATCGACGGAGTTAAGCCCTTCATTGAGGAATGTGAGAAAAATGACAGGGGGATATTTATCCTGGTCAAGACTTCCAATCCTTCATCAGGCCAGCTTCAGGACCTTAAGTTGCAGGACGGACGCACAATATATGAAGCTATGGCGGATTTGGTCAATCAATGGGGAAGCACGACAATAGGACAATGCGGGTATTCCTCAGTCGGGGCTGTGGTGGGAGCGACCTATCCTAAGCAACTTAGTGAGTTGAGAAAAAGAATGCCAAAAGCATGGATATTGGTGCCAGGCTACGGAGCTCAGGGTGGAACAGCGCAGGATGTAGCTGCGGCTTTCGATATAAACGGGCTGGGAGCGGTTATCAATGCTTCAAGGAGTCTGATGTGCGCATATAAGCTGGATGTATGGAAAGGTAAGTTCACTCATGAAGACTTTGAGAAAGCTGCAAGGGCTGAAGCTGAGCGTATGCGTGATGATATAAATGGAGTTATTGGTAAATTTTAGCGATAGTGAGATAAGGAAAGGGAGAAAGTATGAAGGCTATTTTGGCTTTAGAGGATGGAACTCAATTTATAGGCCAATCGATAGGAGCCACTGGTACATGTATTGGTGAAGTCGTGTTTGACACCGGAATGACAGGGTATCTGGAGATTCTTACAGATCCATCTTTTGCTGGGCAGATAATAACTATGACATACCCGTTAATAGGTAACTACGGAATAAACACAGAGGATCAGGAATCAACAAAACCTTATGCCAGGGGGTTTATAGTCAGAGAACTCTGTGACGAGCCCAGCAACTTCAGATCTCAGGAGACTTTAAACAACTATCTGAAAAGACATAATATAATCGGCATACAGGGCATAGATACCCGTGCTTTAACGCGAATCCTTCGAAATAAAGGTACTATGAACGGGGTAATATCGACTGATCCTGACTTTAAGCTGGAGGACTGGATTGATAAATTAAAGAATTATAGAATAATCAATCCTGTCGAGGAAGTAACCACAAAAGAGGTAAAGCATATTGAAGGCACGGGAAGAAGGATAGCCCTTTTGGATTACGGAATTAAAACAAACATTATTCGATGCCTGATAAAACGTAACTGTGATATATATGTATTTCCGGCGCAAGCTTCAGCAGAGGAGATCCTGGCGGTCGAACCGGACGGGATAATGCTGTCAAACGGGCCAGGTGATCCAAAAGACTGTACTTATCAAATAGAGGTATTAAGAAAACTATTAGGAAAAAAGCCCATGTTCGGTATATGTCTGGGACACCAGCTGACCGCTCTGGCAAACGGCGGGGATACAGGAAAACTCAAGTACGGGCACCGTGGAGGAAACCATCCGGTCAAAGATCTGGCAAACGGAAGAACATATATCACATCCCAGAACCACGGTTATGTTGTGCTGGCTGAAAAGCTGGACAGCAGGAAAGCCGTTGTAAGTCATATAAACATCAATGACGATACGGTTGAAGGTATCAGGTATCTGGATACGCCTACATTCACGGTTCAATTTCATCCTGAGGCTTCTCCGGGGCCACGGGACACAGAGTATATCTTTGACCGGTTCATGGCGCTGATTGACTCGTACAAAAAACAGGAGGATCAAATATGCCAAAAAGAAATGATGTAAAGCGTGTTTTGGTTATAGGCTCAGGTCCTATAATTATTGGACAGGCGGCAGAGTTCGATTATGCCGGAACTCAGGCTTGTCAGGCATTAAAAGAGGAAGGAATCGAGACCATACTGGTAAACAGTAATCCTGCCACCATAATGACTGATTCGGAAATTGCAGATAAGGTATATATTGAGCCTCTTAATGTGGAGACGTTAAAGAAAATAATAAAAAAAGAAAAACCCGACAGCATCCTGCCTACACTGGGCGGACAAACAGGATTGAATCTTGCCACTGAGCTGGCCGAATCAGGCTTTTTACAGCAGGAAGGGGTCAAACTTCTGGGAACCAGTGTTGAGGCAATCCGTATGGCTGAGGATCGTCAGCTGTTTAAAGATACTATGGAATCAATAGGTGAGCCCTGTATCCCCAGTGAGGTGGTTAACTCCATTGAGGATGCATTGGCCTTTGCGAATGAAATCGGCTATCCGGTAGTCGTAAGGCCGGCTTTCACTCTTGGCGGAACCGGAGGCGGGATAGCATATAATGAAGAACAATTGAAGGAGATCGGCTCAAACGGCCTGCGATTGAGCAGAGTACACCAGGTACTTATTGAAAGGTGCGTGGCCGGGTGGAAGGAAATCGAGTATGAAGTTATGAGAGACTCCAAAGGTAATGTGATTACCGTATGTAGTATGGAGAACATTGACCCGGTGGGAGTACATACCGGCGACAGCATAGTGGTAGCGCCTACCCAGACGCTGGGGGATAAGGAATATCAAATGCTCAGATCAGCTGCATTGAATATTATCACGGCCTTGGGGATTGAAGGCGGATGCAACTGCCAGTTCGCGCTTCACCCTGACAGTTTTGAATATGCGGTCATTGAGGTCAATCCACGTGTGAGCCGCTCTTCAGCACTGGCATCCAAAGCAACCGGCTATCCTATTGCGAGGGTGGCTACGAAGATCGCAGTGGGATATGGACTGGATGAAATAAAAAATGCCGTTACAGGTAAGACTTATGCCTGCTTTGAACCTGTAATCGATTACTGTGTGGTAAAAATCCCTAAATGGCCGTTTGATAAATTCGTTTACGCAAAACGCACTCTTGGAACGCAAATGAAAGCTACCGGAGAGGTCATGGCAATAGGTAACTCTTTTGAAGCTGCTTTAATGAAGGCTCTCCGTTCACTGGAACTGGGTATTAAAACTCTGGAAACACCTCTTTGCAAGGATCTGGATGATGGGACCCTCAGAGAATCGCTGTATGTGGTCGATGACAACCGGCTACTGGTGATTGCCGAGGCAATACGCCGGGGAATCGCGCTTGAGGATATCAATAATATTACAAAAATAGATATGTGGTTCCTTCATAAAATCAAAAAAATAGTGGATATGGAGGAAAAATTGAAGACTCTGACCAAAGAGAGTCTTAATAAAGATATACTTCTTAAAGCCAAAAAAATGGGCTTTTTGGATGAGGTTATAGCCAAATATACCAACTCTACCAAAAAAGAAATTAAAGAACTGAGAAACAAATGGGGTATCAGGCCGGCCTATAAAATGGTCGACACCTGTGCCGCCGAATTCGAAGCTCAGACACCTTACTATTATTCTACATATGATGAATATTCGGAATCGGTACCGACTAAGAACAAAAAGGTAATCGTTCTGGGCTCGGGCCCTATCCGCATCGGGCAGGGCATTGAGTTTGACTATTGTTCGGTGCATTCGGTATGGGGACTTAAAGAAGAAGGATATGAAGCGATAATCATTAATAACAATCCTGAGACTGTATCGACTGACTTCGATACATCCGACAGGCTCTATTTTGAGCCTTTGACTCCAGAGGATGTTGAGGAAATAATAGAGCTTGAAAAACCTGATGGTGTTATCGCTCAATTTGGTGGCCAGACTGCCATCAAGCTTACCAATCCTCTTGCCGAGGCAGGCGTCAGAATATTCGGAACCGAGGCAAAGTATGTTGATGCGGCCGAGGACAGGGAGAAATTTGATGCCATATTGGAAGAACTGAACATTCCAAGACCGAAGGGAGCTACCGTAAGAAGCCTGGAAGAAGCAATAAGCGCTGCAAATAGCCTTGGATATCCGGTTTTGGTTCGTCCCTCTTATGTTCTGGGCGGCAAAGGTATGGAAATTGCCTACAATGACAATGATATCAGGGAATACATGGAGATAATATACAGGGAGGAGCAGGAACACCCTGTTTTGATCGATAAATACATGATGGGCAAAGAGCTGGAAGTTGACGCGGTTTGTGACGGCGAGAATATTCTGATCCCCGGGATAATGGAGCATTTGGAAAGAGCAGGAGTACACTCGGGGGACAGTATATCCATATATCCTCCTCAGGACCTATCATTCAATGCGAAAGAAAAGATTATCGAATATACTGAAAAGCTTGCAAAGGCCCTTCATATTATCGGAATAGTAAATATTCAATATGTGCTGTTTAATAACGAACTCTATGTCATTGAAGTAAATCCCAGATCCAGTCGTACGGTGCCATACATAAGCAAAGTTACAGGAATACCGCTGATTAAAATGGCAACCCGTATCATGATGGGTAAAAAACTCACTGACTTTCCGTATGGAACCGGTTTGTACAGAGAGCGGGATTTTGTGGCGGTAAAGGTTCCGGTATTCTCTTTTGAAAAACTCCATGATGTCGATACGGGTCTGGGACCTGAAATGAAGTCAACAGGCGAAGTCCTTGGAATCGCAGGGAATTTCTATGAGGCAGTTTTGAAAGGTATTGTGGCTTCAGGTTTTGTTTTTCCCGAACCGGGCAGCGGCATTCTTTTCACTGTGAGGGATACTGACAAGCCGGAGATTCTGGATTTGGCAGATGGTTTTGAACGGTTGGGATATACTCTGTATGCTACAGGTAAAACAGCTCTTTATCTGAATCAACATGCAATCGCCACCAACAGCGTCAAAAAACTGAATGAAGGGTCTCCGAATATAATTGAGCTTATGGAACAGGGCAAAATAAAAATGATTATCAATACCCCCACTAAAGGTCGGGATGCCAGAAGGGACGGTTTCAGAATAAGAAGGAAGGCTGTTGAGCGTTCTGTTCCTTGTCTGACAAGTATTGACACAGCCTATGCCGTACTGCATTGCCTCCAGATAGGTAAGAGACCTGAAGATTTTGATATTATCGATATAAGCGAAATAAAAACCACAGGAGATATAAATGAAAAATAAAATAATTGTGACATATGGCCGGGACATATGGAAAATGACAATAGATGTCCTTAATAAAGCGGAACTGGAGAAAATGATACCACAGGGTTCATATATTGGAATAAAGCCAAACCTGGTGGTATCTAAACCTTCATCTTCGGGGGCCACTACATCTCCGGTCATTGTCTCAGCGCTTATAGAATACTTGAAAGAACACCGGCATGATAATATTGTCATTCTGGAAAGCTCATGGGTGGGAGACAGCACAAAAAGAGCGTTTAAAATCTGCGGATACGAAGACATATCAAAAAAGTATAATGTACCGCTTTTTGACATTAAGCAGGATACATTTACAGTCAAAACCTATAACGGAATGAGTATGGAAGTAAGCAGCAAGACGCTTTCACTGGATTTCCTCATTAATGTGCCGGTGTTGAAGGGGCACTGCCAGACATTAATGACAGGAGCCCTGAAAAATATGAAAGGATGTATCTCTGACAGAGAAAAACGAAGATTTCATACCCTGGGTCTCCACAAGCCTATCGCTTATCTGAATAAGATTATTAAACAGGACTTCATTCTGGTGGATGGTATATGTGGTGATCTGGATTTTGAAGAAGGGGGAAATCCCATTCAAATGAACCGTATTTTCTGCGGTACCGATCCTGTGCTGATGGATTCATATATTGCAGCCAATATGGGATATAAACCTTATGATATTGATTATATAAGAATAGCCGAAGAAATAGGAGTCGGAAGCTCGGATATCGGGAATACCGATATGATCGTACTTGAAAAGGATAATAGCATTGCCGGGCCGTCTCCTTCAAGAAAAGTACAGAAGCTTTCCCAGTATGTAAATGCCAAAGACGCATGCTCTGCATGCTATGCCAATTTGATCCAGGCTCTGGCAAGGCTGGATGACGAGGGATTATTACACAAATTCAAGAATAATCAAATTATGATCGGACAGGGATACAAAGGTCAGGAAGGCAGTGGAATAGGTATAGGGAAATGCACTTCCGGCATATGTAAGAACTTAGGCGGCTGTCCTCCGGCAACACCGGCTATTCTTGATTTTTTGAAAAAGATATAGACTCCCGGCTTTTCCTTAAAGTTGGTTTTATAACCGTATTAACCTGAATAATGTTAAAGAGAGAGTAATAATAATGACAAAACGCGAACTATATGAGAAAGTATATGATATTTTGGATAATATCACACCTCTTAAATCAGACTGTGGAGAACTTTGCGGTAAGGCTTGTTGCGAATCGCCGGATGAAGATGCCGGAATGTATCTTTTCCCCGGCGAAGAAGTAATCTACTCTGATGTCCCGCCCTGGCTTAAAATTGAGCGGTCGGATTTTACTTACGGCAACAACAAACCAGTGTTGATCGCGATATGTTCGGATAAATGTCAACGGGAATTGAGACCTTTAGCATGTCGTATTTTTCCTTTGACTCCATACATGAACCATAACCGGAGCATGAGTATTATACTGGATCCGAGGGCCGTTCCAATGTGCCCATTGGCAAGACAGCCTTTATCGTATCCGTTGGATAAAGATTTCGTTGATGCTGTTTCCAAAGTATTCAGGATTCTTGTTAATGACAGTGAAATCCGGTCTTTTATTTTGGCAGTTTCAGGATTGATAGATGAACAGGAAAAACTTCTTAAACTTTTTACTCCCGGATATAATAAAAACAGGGAGAAAAAACAAAGAGGCGCGATACGCAGGAAGAGATATTAAAAACACATGAAGGAGTATGTATTGTTAAAACGAAATTATAATACCGTTTAACAGTGGGTATCGTCGCCTTCGTTTAACTTGACAAACGTTGAAACCGTTGCTATAATTGCAAAGTATTGAATCTGCGGACATGGCGGAATTGGCAGACGCACTAGATTTAGGATCTAGCGGGAAACCGTGGGGGTTCAAGTCCCTTTGTCCGCACCAAATGGGTTACAGTACATTATGTCTGTAGCCCATTTTTTATACTCGGCAAATAAATAGTGCAAAATGAAAAATCAAAACAGGATAGTACATGGCAAAAAGTTGTCATATCTGAATATATGTTATAAAATATATTTATTGTGGTATAATTATTTTTGTTAAAAATTAAATGTCAAAATCCATTATGACGTTTTATATTTTTGATGATAAAACGGTTATAATGGATTCTAAAGTGCATATTTTCTTATAAATAATTCAAATCATTCACAAAACGTATTGTTGTTTTACACCATTAAAATAGATCAAATTGTGTTTTTTATTGATAGCACGTTTTTTAGCTGCGCTTAATTTTATCTTTAGTATTTTAATAATTTTATTAAAAAAAAGGGGGGATGCTATGCGTATTTCTATCCTTGGAGCTGGTCACGCCGGTACTGCAGTTGCGGCTGACCTCAGTCTACGAGGGCATGAGGTAACGCTGATTAAAACATCCCATGCCATGCATAATAAAAATTTTAATTATCTTATTAATAATAACGGCACTGTTCGCCTTATAGAAGAAGGTGAAACCAGGCTGGCACATATAAAGCATGTCACGCGTGATTTGTCATGTATAAGCAACTCCGAAATAATAATTATATACATACAAACTAATTATCACGAACAGTTGATAAAGAAAATCAACCCTTACCTTCGGGACGGACAGATTCTGCTGTTAAATCCGGGGTACCTTTCAACAGCATATGTATTAAAACATTGTGGTGATATTAAACTGACAATTGTTGAAGCTCAAAGCTC
>Ga0134103_1001180_pt1 | contig 25496 bp, 19 predicted proteins | sample 14_taG_2_FD_94445 | JGI IMG/M metagenome (GOLD analysis project Ga0134103, IMG submission 94445) | Switchgrass degrading microbial communities from high solid loading bioreactors in New Hampshire, USA - 14_58_20_212_A1 metaG | ecosystem: Engineered > Bioreactor > Semi-continuous > Anaerobic >...
GAGAGCATGGCGGAATGTGGTTGTCAAGGAAAAGCCCGGTTTGGGCCCTTGACAACCACATTAGCGGAAATTAAAGAAACATAGTAGAAAACAATTTACACCACTTGACAAGACACTATCATCTAATAAGGAAAAAGGAGTGCAATTATAATGAAAAAATGTTTCAATCCTTATTTTACTGGATGTTCTACTTCAACATATATGTATAGGAAACGTGGGACTTGAACCCACCGTGTTTCAATCCTTATTTTACTGGATGTTCTACTTCAACTATGCCAAACAGCATGACGAAAGATGGATCAGGTAGAAGTTTCAATCCTTATTTTACTGGATGTTCTACTTCAACAATAATTTACAAAGACGGAAGGTTTGAAATAGTAAGGTTTCAATCCTTATTTTACTGGATGTTCTACTTCAACTTCCCAATCACTTATAGAATTATGTTTTACACCTATGTTTCAATCCTTATTTTACTGGATGTTCTACTTCAACTCAAAAAATAAATAACATATAATACATAATATAAAAGTTTCAATCCTTATTTTACTGGATGTTCTACTTCAACCGATATAGGGGTTGTGGACACAACAGAGCTTAAAAAGTTTCAATCCTTATTTTACTGGATGTTCTACTTCAACTCAAAAAATAAATAACATATAATACATAATATAAAAGTTTCAATCCTTATTTTACTGGATGTTCTACTTCAACATATTAATATAAAATAAAAAAACTATTGACATGAATAGTTTCAATCCTTATTTTACTGGATGTTCTACTTCAACAAGATCCGCCAAAAATCGGCATTAAAATGCACTCTGTAGTTTCAATCCTTATTTTACTGGATGTTCTACTTCAACCCGCATGATAAGTGATTTGCAAGGGTACGGTAATAGCGTTTCAATCCTTATTTTACTGGATGTTCTACTTCAACCGAAAAAGAGGTAGAAGTAGCGATTATGATTGACAGGTTTCAATCCTTATTTTACTGGATGTTCTACTTCAACAGCAACTTGCATCCAGCAGATACCATAGAGTATATTTGTTTCAATCCTTATTTTACTGGATGTTCTACTTCAACAACAAACAGTTTTACAATAGGCTATGTATACTCAAAAGTTTCAATCCTTATTTTACTGGATGTTCTACTTCAACTCAATATCAACTTTAAATTTTCAAAAATTTTTTAAGAGTTTCAATCCTTATTTTACTGGATGTTCTACTTCAACATATAGCGTTAATTCTATTGTATTTTTATCTATCTTTTGTTTCAATCCTTATTTTACTGGATGTTCTACTTCAACTTTTCTTCAGCAATGAAAAAAGCTGAAGAAAATAAAAGAGAGTTTCAATCCTTATTTTACTGGATGTTCTACTTCAACTATGTATCTGATTTTGTATCCGTATCCGTCATCAGTGTCAAGTTTCAATCCTTATTTTACTGGATGTTCTACTTCAACTTTAAAATTAGTAAAGCTGCTTGTTTTCTAATTATTTCAGTTTCAATCCTTATTTTACTGGATGTTCTACTTCAACATTAGGGAATAATTCAAGTACCTTAAGAGGAAGCTCGTTTCAATCCTTATTTTACTGGATGTTCTACTTCAACTTTTCTGTAGGCGATATAAAACTTATCATCGGCGTGTTTCAATCCTTATTTTACTGGATGTTCTACTTCAACCCCCATAGCATAGCCATTTTTGGTTGTCCAATTCTAGTTTCAATCCTTATTTTACTGGATGTTCTACTTCAACAATTTTATATTTTTATAAGCAAAAAAACCTGGCTATGTTTCAATCCTTATTTTACTGGATGTTCTACTTCAACATATCCGTAACGGGATATACAAGATAATTAAAAAATGTTTCAATCCTTATTTTACTGGATGTTCTACTTCAACATGTATCTATAGTAATATATCTCTTGCTTTCGGTATTTGTTTCAATCCTTATTTTACTGGATGTTCTACTTCAACCCAAACCCTTTGGACAAAATGTCCAAATGGATGAGGAGTTTCAATCCTTATTTTACTGGATGTTCTACTTCAACAAATGTGCAAAAAAACATAAATATCAAAAATCAGCAGTTTCAATCCTTATTTTACTGGATGTTCTACTTCAACTGCAGCCGCAAAACTCTTTTTAAAAACAAAATTTGAGTTTCAATCCTTATTTTACTGGATGTTCTACTTCAACTGTGTGAGTTGTAACTTAAATTTTTGCTTACTGCAAGTTTCAATCCTTATTTTACTGGATGTTCTACTTCAACTGTAATACATTTACAGAGTTAGATTCTTTCACATTAGAGTTTCAATCCTTATTTTACTGGATGTTCTACTTCAACAATAATAGAAGTTGCTTCCTTTGATATACAAAAGATGTTTCAATCCTTATTTTACTGGATGTTCTACTTCAACTGCACCGAATGGGCTAAAGCAATAAATAATAACTTTATGTTTCAATCCTTATTTTACTGGATGTTCTACTTCAACTTAGAATTATTTCAATGTTTGATACAGTTTTAAGCGGGTTTCAATCCTTATTTTACTGGATGTTCTACTTCAACTACGATTTGGATTCATATTATGCTAAATTGGACAGGTGTTTCAATCCTTATTTTACTGGATGTTCTACTTCAACAGTGGATGGGGAGTTATTAGTATGCTTCCGTACTAAGTTTCAATCCTTATTTTACTGGATGTTCTACTTCAACTATGTAATGCAGTATATAACCTTTATAAAAATGAGTTGTTTCAATCCTTATTTTACTGGATGTTCTACTTCAACCTTAGTAACCTCAAGTACAAAGAAAAATGGCATGAAGTGTTTCAATCCTTATTTTACTGGATGTTCTACTTCAACAAAACTTCCGGACCCTTCTCATTTATCTAGAGCATGTTTCAATCCTTATTTTACTGGATGTTCTACTTCAACTTCCCCAAGCAACCTTATTACTTTGTGTGAAAGTTGCCAGTTTCAATCCTTATTTTACTGGATGTTCTACTTCAACAGAAGTGAAAAAGATGGGGTATACTTTTCAATAACTTGTTTCAATCCTTATTTTACTGGATGTTCTACTTCAACCTTGAATTTTTTGATTATATAGATTTGCTAAATCATGTTTCAATCCTTATTTTACTGGATGTTCTACTTCAACTCGCCACGACTCGAAAAGCCTTCCTCAATTACATCGTGTTTCAATCCTTATTTTACTGGATGTTCTACTTCAACTGATTTAAAGTGATTAAGATTGCTTTAGCTGCATCTGTGTTTCAATCCTTATTTTACTGGATGTTCTACTTCAACAATATGCAAACTCTCTGTTTCCTGATCTATGTCTGATAGTTTCAATCCTTATTTTACTGGATGTTCTACTTCAACCCTTTCCCCCGTACCAGGGTATACATCTCCTTTTGTGTTTCAATCCTTATTTTACTGGATGTTCTACTTCAACTAGAGGGTATTACCCTGTATTGTGTCAGTGGGCATCATGTTTCAATCCTTATTTTACTGGATGTTCTACTTCAACTGTCTATACCTTTAGCCGCCCCATAAGCCAAGTTAGAGTTTCAATCCTTATTTTACTGGATGTTCTACTTCAACCTTCGTTTATGTTTATTTTGTTATATTCCAAAACGAGTTTCAATCCTTATTTTACTGGATGTTCTACTTCAACTGTTGAAGGCAAAGAAATTCATAAGAAAGTAAAAACGTTTCAATCCTTATTTTACTGGATGTTCTACTTCAACACGGGGCATTGAGTAGCAAAGCAGGGTTACAAGGAATTGGTTTCAATCCTTATTTTACTGGATGTTCTACTTCAACTACAACGACAGGTTTTATCCCTGTTAAAAAAGGTGAGTTTCAATCCTTATTTTACTGGATGTTCTACTTCAACTCGGCCACTGATGGCAAAATACAAAGAGGAATATTTGTTTCAATCCTTATTTTACTGGATGTTCTACTTCAACGGTTCAATGACTGGCAATAGAGCCTGAAACACTTCCAGTTTCAATCCTTATTTTACTGGATGTTCTACTTCAACAATCGCTCATCAGGCAGGCAATAGCTGAAGGCTGGGGTTTCAATCCTTATTTTACTGGATGTTCTACTTCAACACAAATTATATGCAATAGCTAATTGTAAAGTAAATAAGTTTCAATCCTTATTTTACTGGATGTTCTACTTCAACGGTGATTATTATCACCCTCAACCAACCAAGAATTACGAGTTTCAATCCTTATTTTACTGGATGTTCTACTTCAACTCGGATGCTCTAAAAGCATTCAAGGGAGAAAAAGCTGTGTTTCAATCCTTATTTTACTGGATGTTCTACTTCAACCAAATCTCCTTTTTATTTTAATATTTTGTTTTACAGTTTCAATCCTTATTTTACTGGATGTTCTACTTCAACAAGATTTTGAAAAAGATAATATTCCTGCAAGTTTAATGTTTCAATCCTTATTTTACTGGATGTTCTACTTCAACGTAATTGTCGAGACATCCGTAAAAGGAGTCCAGTATGGTTTCAATCCTTATTTTACTGGATGTTCTACTTCAACGAGTCAAAGGAGAAAACACTTCTAAGGAGATGATGAGTTTCAATCCTTATTTTACTGGATGTTCTACTTCAACGAGATTGTTGACACCAAGGGATTTGAGACACAGGAGTTGTTTCAATCCTTATTTTACTGGATGTTCTACTTCAACAGACGAAGATGAACGGTCTATGTTTAACATAGGGCGGTTTCAATCCTTATTTTACTGGATGTTCTACTTCAACCGATAGCGTCCATACTCATCCATAGAAGATGTATCACATCGTTTCAATCCTTATTTTACTGGATGTTCTACTTCAACTGATTCAGAGTTTACATTCTCTGAGATTTATGGTATAAGTTTCAATCCTTATTTTACTGGATGTTCTACTTCAACTCTAGTAACAACACGGTAACAGGTAACACTTGCAACAAGTTTCAATCCTTATTTTACTGGATGTTCTACTTCAACAGTCCGCGAAGCTTAATCCTTCATACCTCAAGCCTTACAAGCTTTTTTTGACGGACTTTTTTTGAGCTAATTTTATTGCAAAACACAATTTTTTCATATAAAAAATCACATTTTTTAATCATCAACACAAGCTTATAACCCCCAAATTTCAATACTTACAAGCCTGTGACTTCAAATTTCCCAATAATTTTGCATCCACATATTTCCATATACCCATCTCTTTCATTTTTAACATATCACAATTTAACTATATATTCAACTTCTCTGTTCCTATTCCTCCATAAATCTCCTGATTTTTTCAATGCTTTCCTCCAATATCCTGTTCTGCTCCTTAATTGCATTTACAAATACAGGCTTTATATCCCTATACTCCGTCAACACTTTAGTTGCCCTGTCCACTTCTGCTTTTATCAAAAAGAACTCTATCTCAATCAAATTCTTTAAAAGCGACGGATAGATGGGTGAGTTGATAACCTTGTCGGAAAGTTCCTTTATGGAATTTACTGTTCTCTCATATTCCCTTCTATTCTTTCGAGGATCACAAATATCATTTTCAATTAAGTTTACCAGTTTTAGCTGTTCTTTTGAAAGCTTGTCCAGCTTATCCATCTCCATAGCGACAAATTGCAAATATTCCTGAACACCATTGCCTATAATGTCTCTAAATCTGCTATTGTTATGAATTTCTTTTATATCCCTTTCTAAATACTGCTTTTTAAACTGATATTTATCCATTACATTTGCCAAAGTATCATTTTTGGCATATTCAATATTCAAACCGCCCTCTGTAGCATTTATTATTTCAACCCTTTGTGCTACCTTTTCAAAATATCCCTCAAACCAGTTTTTCATCGCCAAAAATGCCGGTGTGGTGTAGACATCATTGCCGTAAATATCCTTAACTTTAACATAAGTACCTTTGTTTTCCCTAATTCTTTCCGAAAGCGCTCCCGGTTGCTGGTTTGCATAATTGCTTTCATCGGTAAAGGCCAAATCCTGACCCACCAGTATTATCGGGTTGCATCCCATTTTATAAAGTACATCAAAACAAGTATTTGCAACCGAAGGACCGCTTAAGAAAAAGTCCGACTTAATGTTTTGGCGTTTGAAAAATTCATTGGTATACAAATCCATTGGGTAATTCATTAGAAACTTGGGACCTTGATAGCTTCTAAGAGATTTGGGAGAAACCTGGTTTGAATACAGAAAATATATGTCTTTTGCGGTCACTCTTTCGTGAATTCTTCCTTCATTTTCCCCTGCGTCTATTCCCATCATAAAATGAGGAGTTATACCAAAGTCCTGAAGAACAGTTACCGCTGTGCCGGCAGCCATAATTATACATTTATCTTTCAGTTCCTTAAGCAAATGGACATTTTTTTTGAGGGAAGGCCCTGCCGATACCAGTATTGCCGGCACTCCCTTGAATCTACCGATAAGCTCTGCAGCATTGGAAGCCTCAGCAATTAAATTCAGATTTTTTATATTGTTATGAACCCACAGTTCACCGAATTTTCTCCTTGTTAAAATATCCACAGTAAAGCTTTGAGCCATTTTAACAAAACGGTCTCTTAAATCTTCCCATATTTGAGGAAACAACTCTGCATATACTTCCAAAGGTTCTAATTGTATCCCGCCTTCATCGGTATTCCAAAAGAAAGTACCGATTTTGCCAAGGATTGTATCCTTATCCTCATCCACCAAAATCTCTGCCTTTTCAAACAAAAACTCCAGATTTCTTACGCAAATAATCTGATAAAAGAGGTCAATATTAGGCTCTATTATCAATACTTTTTTGTTCGGAAAGCTGGTTATCAAAACTTCCAGATGGAATGCCATTCCTATTCCAAAGACAATATCAACGCTATTGGACGGGTCCACGTATCTGTCAATCCAAGCATAAGCTTCATTTATTGGGTCTTCATGGTCGCAAAGCACATAGTCTTTTCCCAATGTTCTGACAGCAATGTTAATAACCAGATCATCCTGACGGGCAAGCAAAATCCTTTCAATGGATTTATTTTTTGAAACATAGTTGCCTTTAATGTAACTGTCCATTTTTGAATAAAGATGAGGCTGGTACTTTTTCATTATCTGAAGGTTTTTTTCCAAAACATTATTCATCGGTATCACTCATTTCAGTGTTATTTATGTAAAAACCTGCAAATCCATCTGCATAGGCAGTAAAAATCCTATTTTTCCTTTAACAGTTTACGCAATTCGTCCATAAAAGTATTTATATCTTTAAACTGCCTGTAAACCGAGGCAAACCTTACATAAGCAACCTCATCCAGTTCTTTCAGCCTTTCCATAACCATTTCGCCGATGGTTTGAGAAGTTACCTCCCTTTGAAGCGAGTTATGCAACTGCAATTCAATACTTTCAACAAGGTGTTCCAAATCATTAACGGAAACAGGCCTTTTTTCGCAAGCCCTTAAAAGACCGTTCATAAGCTTCTCCCTGTCAAAGTGTTCCCTGGTTTTATCCTTTTTTATAACCATAAGCGGCAGACTTTCTACCTTTTCATATGTCGTAAAGCGTTTTTGGCACTTGGAACATTCCCTTCGTCTTCTAATAGCAGTCCCTTCATCGGTAGGTCTCGAATCGATGACCTTATCCTCAATAAAACCGCAATACGGACACTTCATAATGCCCCCTCCTCTTTTGTTTTTTATTTATCCTTTGTTTTTTCAGTACCTTCCCTAAAAAATTAATAATGAAGCGAAGACAAGCTTTCAGAAATGATTACGGCAAATTTCGTACATATTCCCGAGTATATCAAAACAAAATCTTTTTACATAATCCAGTTACTATTATATTATAATATCTAGGAATATTAAATCAAATTTATTTAATTTAAATTAATTTGTCCAATTAATAGCTTCCCCTGTAATCCCGGCGCATATCCCTTTCATCAAATTCAACCAATATAATATCTTCACCGATTTTCTTGATTTTACTCCAGGGTATGACATAGTAGTTATCTTTTCCGAAGAAACTAAAGAGCCTGCCTTCTGCCGGTATCACAATGGCATCCAGCTTTCCGGTTTCAAGATTGATTTCCACATCGCAGACAAATCCAAGTCTTCTTCCGTCGGAAATATTAATAACCTCTTTCTGTCTGAAATCCGATGTCCTGTTCATAACCCCACACCTCATAAAACTAATATAATCAATACTATAATATATGAATTGTCTGCAATTCATATGAAAAAACCAGATATCAACTTAAAAAGCAATGATTTTTTAAGTCGAATACCTGGTTTTTTCATAGATTTTTGAAACAGATATTTATGCGGGGAGGCACTAAATTTTAAATATATTTTCGCATATGTGTAAGTGCTGTCTTTTCAAGTCTTGAAACCTGTGCCTGCGAAATTCCGATTTCTTCTGCAACTTCCATCTGCGTTCTTCCGTCAAAAAATCTTAAGTTCAAAATCAGTTTTTCCCTGTCATTTAGCTTTCTCATTGCTTCATTCAGTGCAATGCCTTCGAGCCAGTTTTCATCATTGTTCTTTTCATCTTTTACCTGATCCATAACATATATGGCATCGCCGCCATCATGATACACAGACTCAAACAGTGAGATGGGGTCTTGTATTGCATCCAATGCAAACACAATTTCCTCCTTGGGTATTCCCAATTCCTTGGAAAGTTCCTCTATAGTCGGTTCCTTTGAATTTTTGTTGGTCAAGCGTTCCTTCGCCTGAAGAGCTTTATATGCAATATCTCTCAACGACCGGCTGACACGGATTGAGTTGTTGTCACGCAAATATCTTCGTATCTCGCCGATTATCATTGGTACAGCATAAGTAGAGAATTTTACGTTTTGATTTACGTCGAAATTGTCTATTGCTTTAATAAGACCTATGCAGCCGACCTGGAACAGGTCATCGACATATTCACCTCTGTTGTTGAATCGTTGTATGACGCTTAATACAAGTCTCAGATTTCCCTTAATAAATTCCTCCCTTGCCGACTTGTCACCTTTATGCATTCTTTCAAATAGAGCTTTTTTCTGTTCGTTGGTTAAAACTGGCAGCTTTGATGTGTTTACACCGCATATTTCAACTTTATTGACTAGCATAGAATAACCTCCCGGCAGTAAATTGAAGTCAGTATCATTATTGCCACGGAGGTCATTTTTATACTGCAAAAAAGCATACAAAATTTTCTCAAAAGACCTTGACAAGCCCGTTACTTATTGGGAGAACTAGTTTTTAATTCTATTGTTAATTTATTACAATTTGGCATTCTATACCATTCTGCTTATTTCTTTTTTCAACCTGCTTATTATCTTCTTTTCCAGCCTCGATATGTATGATTGGGAAATACCAAGCATGTCGGCTACTTCCTTCTGAGTTTTTTCCTCTCCTCCGTTGGAAAGGCCAAACCTTAACTCCATAATCTTTTTTTCCCTCACGGACAGTTTTTTCATTGCATTGTTCAAAAGTTCCTTATCCACTTCATCCTCAATACTTCTGTGAATCAAATCGTTTTCAGTTCCTAAAATGTCCGATAAAAGCAGTTCATTTCCATCCCAATCTATATTTAAAGGTTCATCAATGGATATTTCCGTTTTCATCCTGCTGTTTCTTCTAAGATACATCAGTATCTCATTCTCAATACATCTGGAGGCATAGGTTGCAAGCTTAATGTTTTTACCGGGATTGAAGGTATTAATTGCCTTAATCAACCCTATTGTACCAATGGAAATTAAATCTTCCACTCCTACTCCCGTATTTTCAAATTTGCGGGCGATATACACCACAAGTCTTAAGTTTCTTTCAATCAAAATCGTTTTAACTCCATATTCCTTTTTTTCCAGCTTGCTAAGCAAATAGTTCTCCTCTTCACTGCTAAGCGGGGGTGGCAGCGCTTCACTTCCTCCGATATAATGAACCGGAAATCTTTCATGTATTTTGAACCTTTTCAAAAAATTTATGTACTTGATCCAAAAAAAAAGTCTTGCCTTCTTAAGAAGAATCATTATTCCTTCCCCCTTCAGTTTTTGTCTGATTTTATTAATTTACACCAAATCCGGGCTTAGAAGTGCATTATAATTTTCGCCTTTGGAAAGAGCTTTGTTATAAATGCCTACAATCACATCGGTTACCCCCTTCCTTTCATTTTTATCTCCAATTTCTATATAATCCGGTTTAAAGCCTATCAAGATTCCGTTTTCCTTTCCCAGTGATGTAAAAGGAATTATCCTGAATCTTGAAAACCAACTGGAATTGGATACAATTTTTGTTACCCTCACCAAGTCATCCTCTTTCGATTCTTCAAAAATATTCTGAATTTCCTCCGGTAAAATGCTTTTTATCGCATTGAATTCCACTACAACTACAGGAGAATGGGTAAGGGGGTCAAACAATGCATTGCCGGTATCAACCAATGCCGACAAATTAATGATTCCATTTTCAAAGGCAATTTTCAAAGGCAAAAGCAGTCTGTCTTTAACCAATCTGCTCTGTATCATTTCCCAGAATATTTTGACTATAATACCTACCGTTGCAACACACAGCACCATAACCGTCCACTTTGAATTCCAGTAAACATAGAAGAATCCGTCCCTTATAAATCCGCCGCTATGATTGAAATATAAAAAGGCAAAACCGGCACCGGCAAAAATAAAGGTTGATATATAGAACATTACCATAGTCTTGAAGAAGGCAGTAAAGCGCTGGAATGAGAAGGCAATTGCTACAATGGCAAAAGAAATTGCTATTTTCGTAATCGTAGTGTAATACACATCAAGAGTAGGATAAACTACCAGAAACGCTACATAAATCGCACCTACAAGAGCTGCCAAAAACAGCCTCAGATGAGATGTTTTATTTTTTGAAAACTTGGCTGTCATTAAGAGAATCAAGTAATTCATAACTATATTTTCAAGTACCAACACATCAAGATATATTTCCATACACTTCACCCCCTGCAAGTGTACATGCTGTCCGTTTAAAGTTACATAAACCCTCTATAAACAAATACTATTAACATATATGCAAGAGCATGTTTTTTTATTCCACTTTTTATTAAAGAAAATAAAAATTAAAAGTTGTCCCAAAGTTCATATTAATTATACAAATTGCCCTATATATAATTTGTCAAACCCCACTGTTGAAAAAAATTATCCTTTGAAAAAAAATGTTAGTACTCATTAAAGCAACATCTTATTGCTCTTTCATACCGTTCCAAAAAATCCTGTCCAAAATGGAAAAATCATGGTATACTATTAACTGCTGAAGGAGGTTCGTATCATGGAGGAAAAAATTTTGCAAGCATTAGCTGAATTGAGCAATCAATTTGATAGTCTCAGAAAAGATGTAAACAGCAGGCTTTCAAACTTGGAAAACAAAGTTGATGCTCTGCAAATTCAAACCAAAGAAAATACCGAAATATTAAAATTCCTAGTACACTCAGCAGAAGTAAACAAAGCTGAACATGACAGGATGAACAATGATATAGCCCACATCAAAGGCGAATTGGAATCCATCAGAAAAGACTTGGTAAACGTTGAAATAATTACATCCAGCAACTGGAATGACATAGCTAAGTTAAAAGCAATCAAGTAAATTTCCGGATATGTTCTATATATTTATTTTTCAATTCATTAAAAATACAGTAAATAAAAATATAAAAAGAGCAGAAAGGTTACCCTAACTGCTCTTTATTATATCCATTTAATTAATTACTTAAAGCGATTTCTTCTTAAGAATGTCGGAATTTCCAACTCATCAGACATAGGCTGTGGTTCAGGTTCGTTTTCTATTATCCTTCCACTGGATATACCTATTTTCTCAGCAGGTTTTTCCTGCTTTCTGATAGTCGGAACTTTGTCAAATCCGGTTGCTATAACGGTAATTAGCAGCTCGTCCTTTAAGTTTTCATCAATTACAGCACCAAATATAATGTTTGCATCGGGGTCAGCCGATTTCTGCACCAGTTCGGCTGCAGTATTGACTTCAAACAATCCAAGATCCGGACCTCCGGTAATATTCAGAAGCACTCCTCTTGCGCCTTCAATTGAAGTTTCGAGCAATGGACTTAAGATTGCCTGTTTTGCAGCTTCTTCCGCCCTGTTTTCTCCTGATGCTCTTCCTATACCCATATGTGCCAGACCGGTATCCAACATAATGGTCTTTACATCTGCAAAGTCCAGGTTTACAAGTCCCGGTACCGCAATAAGGTCGGAAATACCCTGTACACCCTGTCTTAACACATCATCGGCAATTTTGAAGGCATCCACGATGGAAGTCTTCTTTTCAGCAACCTGAAGCAATCTGTCATTAGGTATAGTCACCAATGTATCAACTACCCCTTTAAGGGTCTCTATACCTCTTTCTGCATGCTGCATTCTCTTTCTTCCTTCAAACATGAAGGGTTTTGTAACAACACCGACAGTAAGGATACCCATTTCCTTTGCAATCTGGGCTACAACCGGTGCTGCACCGGTTCCTGTACCTCCACCCATACCTGCTGTTACAAAAACCATATCGGCACCCTTTATTGCCTGTGCTATTTCATCCCTGCTTTCATTTGCAGCTTTTTCCCCGATTTCGGGATTTGCTCCCGCTCCAAGTCCCTTTGTAAGTTTATCTCCAATTTGAATCTTTGTATTTGCCTTTGATAAAAATAAAGCCTGTTTGTCAGTATTTATTGCAATAAACTCAACTCCGCGAAGTCCCGCAGATATCATTCTATTTACAGCATTATTACCGCCGCCGCCAACACCTACAACTCTAATCTGGGCAAATTGTTCAAGATCAATATCAAATTCCAACAATATGAGTCCCTCCTTATTCTTTCGTAATGCGCCAATTGTCATCTGCCTAAATCTGCTCACGTAACATTCCACATCATATATCCTGTATATCATATATGGTTAATTTCTTCAGTTACATTTTGTCAATTCCATTCTTTCAATATTTAATAATATCTTAATATCAGGATTTATGCAAGAATGTTTTGGTTTGAAAAAGAACTAGAATATTAAAACAAATTATGAAAAAGATTTGCCAATTTTTTCAAAATACCACCCGGATTCCTTTCCTTTTTCTTTTTCGCCTTCTTGCCTTTGCAATCCGATTCCTTGGCACCAAATCTATTCACTATATATTTTGCACAACCGGCAGCAATTAAAAACTCCTGTTGGCTTATGTTTGAAACTCTATAAGACGCAATCCTTACCGGCAAATCAAACATTTCATAGGCCAACTGAATATTTCCGTCGATATAGGAAATACCTCCGCCTGCCAGTACAACTCCTTTTCCATAGCCATTCAACACATTTGCTTCTTTCAGCTGTTCTTTGCAAAGATAAAATATCTCCTGAACTCTTGCTTCTATTATTTCAACAATTTCGGATACCTTTATGTTCTTCTTTTTATTTTCATTTATTTCGTTCACTGTAATTTCCTGGTCATTTTTTATCAGGGAAGTAAGCGCAAGTTCATATTCCCTTTTTAGTTTATCCGCTTCATTGTATGGTATTCTAAGTCCTATGGAAATATCGTTGGAAATATGGTCTCCGCCCACCGGTATTGCACCGAAATAGACCAGTCTGTTGTTTTTTATAACCGATATGTTGGTAATACCTCCGCCTACATCAATAAGTATTACTCCCATATCCTTTTCTTCCTGGGTAAGAGCAACTTCCGCTGCAGCCAGGCCTTCAAGTACAAAACCGTTAACCTTTAACCCAGCTTTTTCCATGCTCTTTAATATATTCTGCACAAAAGTAATTTTTCCTGCAACTACATCAACTTCAACTTCTAATTTTCCCCCCGACATTCCGACAGGGTCTACAATTTCATCATACCCGTCCACAATATACTGTATCGGTATTACATCGATAACCTGTCTATCCTGGGGCAGGTTAACATTCTCTGCACTTTGCAAAACTCTTCTCACATCATTTACGGTAATCTCCCTGTCTTCACCGGAAATACTTATACCGCTTTTATTATGAATTATATCGGCATGTATTCCCATTATATTAACATACGCTGAATCCACTTCAACATTTGCCAGAGATTGTGCTTTTATCATACAGTTTTTAATTGAATTGGCCGTACTCTCTATATCAACTATTATCCCTTTTTTTATGCCGCTGCACGGTTCCATGGCCTTTCCCAATACTTCCAGTTCGCCGGTGTCGCTGGCTCTTGCAATTAATGTACATATTTTTGAAGACCCTATGTCAACGCAACTTATTATATTCTCCACAAGTGTGAACCTCCCATAATCCAAGGCATGTACTTAATAGGCACAGCTTTTTGTCATAGGTAAATTTTTTGGAAAATACCCCAATAATTCATTACATTGTATACTTTGTTTTTTTATTATTGCAACTTATATGTATTTAAAAATAAAATTGAATCCAATTAACATAATATTTGTTTATAAAGTATTTGAAATCCATAATTTTCTACTTAATTTTCAGTATTATTTATTATATTATCTTTTTTTGAAAGTTTATTCAATAGTATTCTACGAATAATTGCAAAATTCAAAAACAGTCGGTTTCCGAAAGCGAATACTGCTGCAAGATAAAGCTGAATACCCAGCTTATCGCCTATATATGCCAATATTGCTGCCAAAACGGCATTGCCGAAAAATCCTGTCAGGAATACACTTAGATTGAATTTCTTCTGTAAAGTTGCCAAAACGCCTCCAAATACAGAATCTAAGGCAGCAAGTATAGCAATGGCCACATAATTCGAATATGCCGCAGGGATATCGTAAGGAATAAATATCCCCAATATAATACCGATAATTAATCCCAGCAAAGGTAACATAACATTGTCCTCCTATTGTTCCGGAATAAAACTCGGGGTGTCCCCTGTTGTAAAATCCAAATAACCTTTATCGTTTTTGTCCAGCTTGTTGAAAAAAACCTCTCTTAAAAAACTTAATCGGTAATTGCTTATTTTTTTATAATTTCCAAGATTGACTTTAATCCTCGAATCCAGCATAAGACCGATATTATCCCAATCCGAAACATCAATATAGTTCACATATTTAAAAATTGCTTTGCTGCTGTCATAAACATTATCATTATCCAAATTTTTAATTTCATCAACTACCTTTATATATATATCAAATTTCCTGCTGTCCTCTGCATTTAAAGCTTGTCCCAATTGACAGCCGTCAAAGCCCAGCCCTTTAACACAAGGCAAATTCAAGCCGGAAATATCATCCTTCAAATCAAGTATATAACCTTCTTTATCAATAATCAAATATTTATCCATGTAAGGACTGACTACAAAGGGATCTCTTTCCGTCAAAGCAATATTTACTTTATTGGGAATCCCCAGCCTAACGGAAGCTTTTTTAACATAGTGACATTTTTCCTCAATGCTTTTTTCCGCCTGGATGGATCTAAACAATAATATGCTCTTAACATCCCAACCATTCGTCCTAAACCAATTATTTCCCACAACCAGATTGGTTACTCCTATTATTTCGTTTGCATCATAATGAATATTTCCCGAAACGCTGATGGAACTTATATTAAACAGCGGTGACAGTGCAAGGAGAACTAAAGTTCCCACAAATAAGACACTCAGCAGGAGAGACCTAAAAAATTTCAATCTCCTTTTTCGTCTTCTGGCTTTTCTTTTGTATATTCTATCCGCTTCCCTCGGCTTACCAGTCCCTTGATTCTTTTTACTCAAAACACTAACCCCTTTATTCTTCCCTAGTAATTAATGCTCCGACTTGCGACAGTCTTTCTTCGATTTTTTCGTATCCTCTGTCAATATGCTTCGTACCACTGACAACTGTTGTGCCTTCTGCAGCAAGACCGGCCAATACCAATGCGGCACCGCCTCTTAAATCCCTTGCGGTAACCGTTGCCCCAGTGAGCCCCTTCACACCTTTTATTACTGCCAGCCGTCCTTCAAGTTTAATATCGGCACCCATTCTCATAAGCTCTTCAACATGTTTGTAACGGTTTTCAAAGATTGTTTCAACAAAAATACTTGTTCCGCGCGCTATGGAAAGCAGTGAGATAAACTGGGACTGCATATCCGTCGGAAATCCCGGATACGGTAAAGTTCTTATTATATCAATTGCCTTTGGTCTGGTTGGTCCGAAAATATGTATTGTATTCTTTTTTGTATTTATACGGCAGCCGCATTCTCTCAAGTATGTAATCACAGGTATCAAATGTTCCGGCATAACGCTTCTAAGTGTAATATCACCGCCGGTTATTGCCGCCGCCACCAGATATGTACCTGCTACTATTCTGTCGGGAATCACAGTGTGCTCAACATCCCGCAGTTTTTTATTATTCCCTTTTATCCTTATAATACTCGTACCGGCCCCAGTTATATCCACGCCCATACCTATAAGGAATTTTTGCAGATCAACAATTTCCGGTTCTCTTGCTGCATGCCTTATAATCGTGTCCCCTTCTGCAAACACCGCTGCCAGCATTATATTCTCTGTTGCTCCGACACTTGGGAAATCCAGTTGTATATCCGCACCTTTCAGTTTATCGGCCTCACAGTAAATAAATCCGTGGTGGGCATCATGGACCTTTACTCCCATCTTCCGCATTGCCTTCAGGTGCAAATCTATAGGTCTCGGACCTATTTCACACCCGCCTGAGTGTGAAAAATTATTGGCACATTGTTCTATATCTATAACATTTTATCACTTAAAAATTAATGTATCAAATATTTTTTTGCGGAAATACTTTCCGTATAATTGAAATTTATAATAATATTGTAACCGATAGTGGTCATAATCTATATAAAACTATTCTGTCTTAAAATTTTATATATATAATACAAAACCTTTATGTTATAATAATTACTCAGAGCATTTTGCCAACTTGTTCTTGCTTCCTTCCTCCAATTGGAAGAAGGCAGTATAAAAAAATAAATTTAGAAGTAGGGACCTGTATGAACATAAGACTTACGTTTACAATAATAGTTACCAAAATACTGGTTTTTGCACTGAGACTGCTAAAAAGCGGAGGTACCACTCTTCCCGGCAAAGTTGCCCGGAAACTTTATCCCGATATAATAAAGGTTATATCCAGGGATTATAAAATAATCATGGTAACCGGTACCAACGGTAAAACTACTACCACCAGGATAATAGGCGAAATTTTGAAAGTTAACAATCTGAAATACATTTCGAACAAATCAGGGGCAAACCTCTTCGGAGGTATTGTTACAACTTTTATTGACTCGGTTGACCTACGCGGCAGGGCAAAGGCGCCCATAGCCCTTATTGAGGTTGACGAGGCTGCCTTTAACGTAGTAACCGACTATATTGAACCGGATGTTCTTGTGGTAACAAACTTCTTCAGAGATCAGCTGGACCGCTATGGCGAATTGTACTCCACTTTGAACAGCGTAAAATCGGGAATCGGCAAATGCCAAAAAACAAAGCTTGTTTTAAACGCCGATGACTCTTTATGTGCTTCTTTAGGAAAAGACAGCGGCAAGGAAGTCGTCTATTACGGTTTTGCAAAGGAAGCATACTCTTCGGCTGAGAAACTTGTCAATTCCGATGCTATGTTCTGCATATTCTGCAAAACCAAATATGACTACGAAAATCATGTTTACGGGCACCTTGGCACCTTTGTCTGCAGTTCCTGCGGTTACTGCAGGCCTCAGAGCCGGGTAACCTGTGAAAAAGTGCTGGAATTAAACACTTCCCATTCCAATGTATTATTCTCCATAATCTCAAAAGAAAGTGAGCTGGAGAACAAAACATTGCAGGCAAAAATCAACCTCCCCGGGCTTTATAACATTTACAATGCTTTGGCTGCCACTGCTTGTGCTACAGCTTTGGAGCTTTCTTCCGACAACCTTGTTGAAGCCCTGGAAAACTTTGAATGCGGTTTCGGAAGAATGGAGACAATTTCAACCGAAGGTAAAACCATAAAAGTTATTTTGGTCAAAAACCCTACCGGTTTTAACCAGGTTTTGAATTTCCTCATGACAGAAGATAAAAACATGCAAGTTGCATTTCTTATAAACGATAGACTGGCTGACGGTACCGATATATCTTGGTTATGGGATGTTGACTTCGAAATACTGGAAGATGCTCAAGAAAGAATTGACAACTTTTACGTGTCGGGTATCAGAGCCGAAGATATGGCCGTAAGGCTAAAATATGCGGGAATAGACTGCAGTAAAATCCATATTGTAAAGAACTATGAAGAACTTTTGGCAAAAGGACTTTCCAATACGGAAACCGGCCACAATTTTTATATACTTCCTACGTATACGGCTATGCTGGATATCAGAAAGCTGCTCAGGAAGAAATTTGGATTAAAGGAGTTTTGGAAATAGTATGTATGAGCTGAATATATGTCATCTGTATCCCGATTTGCTGAACCTCTATGGAGACAGAGGAAATATCATTGCAATTGCCAGACGTTCACAATGGCGGGGAATTAAAGTTAACATATCCGACATCAGCATCGGCGATGAATTTGATGCTGAAAAATACGATATTATCTTTCTTGGCGGCGGCCAGGATTTTGAACAGGAAGTAATACAGGATGACGTATTGAATAAAAAGGGCAATGAGATCAGAAATGCCATTGAAAACGATAAAATCTTTCTTGCCATCTGCGGTGGCTATCAACTTCTGGGGAACTACTACAAAACCTGGGACGGAAAAGAAATAGAGTTCCTGAGAGCCCTTGACCTTTGGACTATCGGAAGCAAAAAACGAATGATAGGAAACTTTTGCTTTGAGTGCGACTTTTTAAAAACCGACAGCTTTGACGGAAGAGTTGTAGGTTTCGAAAACCATTCCGGCAGGACTTACTTAGGTCCTTCCGTCAGACCCCTCGGAAAGATTGTCAAAGGTTATGGCAATAACGGTGAAGACGGATTTGAAGGTGCAATCTACAAAAATGTCTATTGTTCCTATTCCCATGGCAGTCTGCTTCCTAAAAATCCTCACCTGACCGACTACCTTATTACCCTTGCCCTCAAGCAGAAATATAAGGATTTTGATTCTCTTGAGAAACTGAATGATGAATTTGAAGAACTGGCGCGTAAAACCATGATTCAAAGAATAGTGGGATAAACAGATAAAAAAGCTCCGAAGGCCGAAACCTTCGGAGTTTTTTAATTCAGTATCATATTTAATCAATTATCGTAATGGGAAGAGATTCTGTTATAATGCTTACCTACAATCATAATATCTTCCATATTTATAGCACCGTCTTTGTTGATGTCGCTGCTTTCTTCATACCTGTCATCGCCTTTTACAGCATTGTAGGATTTACATATATGCATTATATCTTCCATATTAATAGCATTATCCTGCTGGCCATTTATTACCATATCTCCAGCCCACATAATTATTGGTGCATCTTGTGTAGATATTTCGATATTTCCGGTAACAACAACATTTTTTATCTCCCTTGCAAGATAGTTTGCCTTTGTAATTTTAAGTGTATATCCTTCTTCCCTTGCAGGTACTCCGGATATTTTAAAATATCCGTCTTTGGATTCGGCTTTCAAACCTGTTCCCACTATTTCCACTACAAAGCCAGATTCTATCTCGGAAAGCTTATCTTCATTATACATAAAGTCGGATTTGATGTAACCGGAAACGCTATATTTATCTGCACCCTCAACGAGTTTTAACAGACCGAAAGCTTCGGTGTTCTTGTAACCGACTCCTGTTGCGTCATTCCAGTTGGACATTCCGTCTCTTACTCCATTGGCATCGGAATCGTCATTTACCTGTACATCAAAGCCCATTATGTGTCCTGCGCTTTTTGGTGTCTTAAACGGAACTGCTGCTTCTACAAGGTATCCCGTTACTGTGTCCTCGCCATACACAAATTTTGTTACCGTAACAAATTTGTCGTCAAGACAGTTGGCACCATAAGATTGTACATTATTGTAGTTTACACGGTATTGGGCATCATCATATTCATATTCGGCAGTTCTTCCGTTGTTTTCGTCAATAAAGAACTCAATTGAATCCTGCTCCCACGGATTTTCAGCTGCGTCGCATAAGTTATTGTCCTCCACATAAGCCAAAACATATAAGTAATTTTCATCCCACAATGTTTTAACAGTAGCTTTTGAAGGATTGGTTCCTGCAGTAATTATATCAGTGGAAATTTCGTTTGCATCTGCCCAAATATCATCCACTTCTCCGTCAATAATCGGAGTACCTTTTAGAGCTTCAGTATACTTAGGATTGATAAGCCTCAAAACACCGTAACCGGAAGTATCCGCATCCTGGTTATTTTTTGTGTCGTTCCAGCTGACCTTTACTGCTGCATCGCCTTCACCATAAGTCAGCCTTACATCAAAGCCTATTTTACTTGCAGGACTGTCAATAAACGGCATGCAAACTTCAAACTCATAACCGTCCTCTGTTTTGTTCGAAATTACCGTAACTGCACCGGTAGTTTCACCGGAAGCTGTAAAGGCATAGTAAACATCTTCCGTTTCGTTTCTTTCATTCTTGCTGTTGTTTTCATCAATGTAGAACTCAATTTTTGACGGTTCTCCATTCACCTTCAGCAAAGCATAAAGGTTCTCGTCATCCCACAAAGTCTTGACTGTTCCTTTTACATTGCCGTTCGAGTCAACAATATTTACGCTCTTTGCTATATCCCATACATCATCTTTGCTGCCGTCAATAATTGGACTTCCCTTAAAGGACAGTGCATTATTTATGAATACAGGCAGCTTTGAAGCATCGACCAATGCCCAGTATGCGTATTTTGCTTTTCCGTATTTGTCGAACAGCAATGGTGCATCGGTTCTGCTTATACCGTCATGGTAGTTCAACCAGGTCATATCATCTTTTAATCCCCAGAAAGTAACTCCCTTTATTTTACCAGGGTACTCTTCAGCAAGCTTCTTCAACATATCGAAAAGTTCTTTATATTTGTATGCCTGTTTAATTAACTGTTCCTCAGTTATCGGTGCGTTTGGTTCAGTCAAACTGTTATATACCGACATATCCAACTCTGTAATCTCAACTTCAAGTCCTAAGTCAAGATAACCTTTTAAAGTCTCTTTAATTCCTTCTACTGAGCCATAGTTTATTCCAATATGACCTTGATGTCCAACACCGTCGATGTGAGATTTTTCTTTAAGTTCTTTAACCAAGTTAAGCATTGCTTCTCTCTTTTGAGGATTTTCCTCATTGTTGTAGTCGTTGTAGTACAGTTTTACTTTACCTACAAGACCTTCCTCAACAAGGGCCTCATAAGCATAATCAAAGGCTTTTATAACATAGTCGTCACCAATAATCTGTCTCCACTTGGAATTTCTGAGACCATAAGGCTGGCTGTCTCCAATGGCTTCGTTTACAACATCCCAAACTTCAACTTTGTCGCCATAGTACTTAATCAAAGTCTTAATGTGTGTTTTCATTCTCTCTAAGAGTACTTCCCTTGATACATCATTTCCTTCATCATCAACAAATATCCAGCTCGGTACTGCCTGATGCCATAAAAGAGTATGGCCTCTTAAACGCATTCCGTTTTCCTGAGTAAATTCAACATAACGATCGCCTTTCGCAAAATTGAAACTACCTTCTCTTGGCTGCATTGAGTCAATCTTCATATCGTTTTCGGCAGTAATACTGTTAAAGTGCTTTTTAATCAAATCCGACTGAAGTTGGTTATCAAATGCCGAAGACGGTACTGCAACCCCAATAGGGAAATAGTCGGCATAGACATCTTTCAGTGAAGGAATGTCCGGTTCAATACCTTCCTCAGGCAATGGTGCAACTATGAGCACATCGTCTATACCTATTTCTGTTGTAGGATGGCCTGATTCAACATATATAAAGAGCTGTTCCAATTCACCGGTATATGTAATGGTATAAGTTCCTTTCAATTCAACCCATGTACGGCTTGGAACTTCATAATCCACAGCTATTGTGTTATATGTAGGATCCCCGTCGGCATCAGTACAGATTGTTATTCTCATCTCCTGGGGTTTTCCAGAAGTTTGATAAACCCACATGGATACTTCTATAGTCTGACCCTTCTTTACTTTATTCATAAGGTCGAATTTTGCTCCCTGCCATGTGTCTGCTCTGCCGGTAACAAACAGGCTCTTGAAACCGCCATGAGCAGTAGATCCGTTGATATAAAGCTTTGCGTCAGTACCGGTACCGTTGGCAGTCCAGCCGTCAAATTTGGATTCTTCAAAGCTTGTATTGCATATTATTGCATCTTCTTTCGGATCTTTAATTTTACCTGCAATAACTATGTCATCCACAAAGAAATCAAAACCCAATTCCGGTGATTCCAAATAGAAAGTAAGGCCTAAAGGTTCTCCGGTGTAATCATAGGTATACAAACCTTCCAATTTGGTCCACTTTCCGCTTGGAACTTCAAGATTCTCTGCTACAGTTGTATAAAACTTGGCGTCATATAGGTTTTCACTGGTGTCATCGGGACAGTAGGCTGTAAATTTGAAAGGCTGAGGCTCTCCGCTGTCCTGATATACCCATGCCGAAGCATAATAAGTGTTTCCTTTAACCAGCTTGCCCATTAAATTGACTGTAGGGCCTTCCCATGGATTGCTTCTTCCTGTAACTTCCATGCTGTAGTCGCCGCTATTGGCAACTTTATCGCTTATGGCCAGGACTGAACCTGCACCGCTCCAACCCGCTGTGCTGTTGTTTTCAAAATTGCTGTTTACAACAGCCGGACCAACTATAATTATATCGTCAACATAGAAATCAAAACCGATTTCTGCTGCTTCAACATATATAACCATATCTATAGGCGAACCTTCATATTTATAGGTATACAAACCTTCCAATCTTGTCCATTCTCCGCTTGGAACTTCAAGATTCTCTGCTATGGTTGTATAGAACTTGCTGTCATAGAGATCTTCGCTGGTATCATCACAGCTATAAGCTGTCATTCTGAAAGTCTGCGGTTCTCCGGAATCCTGGTATACCCAGGCTGAACAATAATAGGTCTCACCTTTTTCCACTTTGCCCAAAAGGTTAATTTGCGGACCTTCCCAGGCATAAGTCCTGTCCGATACTTTTAAACTTTTTGTTCCTCCGTGAGCAATATCGGAGACAATTGTGTTTTTCTCGGTATACTTGTTATTTACGCCTGAAAATGTACCGTCTTCAAATCCTGTGGCAAACGGAAATAAATTTGTTTCCTGCTCAACTGTGAAAGCCGATACATTTCCTATAAATAGTGACGAAATCAAAAAACTCAGCACTGTCACTAGTGAAATAATTCCCCTAGCTTTCATTTTTGTTCCCCCTTGTTTTAATATTTTTTATAAATATCCTGCCAAGCAAGTAAAAGCAAACCCGGCAGAATACTAAATAACAGTACTTACAACAAAAAATCATAAAATCATATATATTACTTCGATATTATTTACTTATATGATGCCTATTGCGGAAACTAAAGATTAACAACGTGTAAACATCAATATTACAATATCAGAAAGTACTATCCATATAAGATATAACTAAATTGAATACTGCATTGGAAGGATATATGTTAATTCAGATATTGATTATAATAAAAAATTGTATCTCTACTAAATATTATATCTTAATCGGGAGTTTCGCAACAATAATTTCAATCAAATAAATAACCTCAATCTGTAAACTAAATGTACTTTCCTATTATGCAAATGCCTATAGAATTTGACATAAAAAAAGAATGGACTTCTACAGTCCATCCCATAAAATTTATCAATTTTTTAATTTACAGGTTAATTGTTTTTTGCAATTCATTATCGGCTATGTACAATAATCTGTGCCGTTTATACCTTTATCATGCTAAATATTCTGCGATATATGCTGTATCGCACTTTTCAACAATTCCACTTCTTCCCTGTTCATCTCATTCATCTCTTCATGTCTGCGTTCGTTAATTTCAAAATGATTTTGCTGAACCTCAGCCAATATCTTTATATTATCATTTGCTTTTTCGAGTAAAGCATTATTTTTATCTACTTTTTTATTTAGTTCATAAATACTTTTATTAGCTTCATCAACTCTTTGATTCAGTTCATATATATTTTTATTGGCATTGTCAATTCTTTGACTCAGTTCATATATATTTTTATTGGCATCATCAACCCTTTGATTGAGCTCATATATATTTTTATTGGCATTATCAATTCTTTGATTGAGCTCATATATATTTTTATTGGCATTGTCAATCCTTTGATTCAGCTCATATATATTTCTATTGGCATCATCAATTCTTTGATTTACCCCGTCAAACCTCTTATCTACCTCATCAAATTTCCTGTCTATTTCATCAAACCTTTGATTTACTTCCAACTTAAAACTGGTTAACTCGCTATATATTCTCTCCATCATCTCATACAACTTGCTCTCCATAGCATCACTCTCCTAAAACAGTATATCATTAAATTCCAATTTTTTAAACACATTTTTTTATTAATATTAAAAAATCTCAGAAACATTCTATTTTCTGAGATTTTTTAATACTTTCGCAATTTTGGTTATGTGCAAATATTTTTTAACGCCAGCATTTAAAATTTCGATTCTTCGGCATATTGAAGAACTCTTGACAGCGTAATCTCGAAGCATGTTTTAATTGCCTCAAAGTCCATATTTGATATATAATAGGTTTCCATTCTGTCATGAATTTCTTTTGCCTTGGCAATGGTTTTTATTGCGCTGTCCATTATAGAATCGAACTGACCCTTGTTAAATTCCAGCTCGCTCTTATACTTATCCAATATCTTTTCATCTATATATTCATCAAGATTTATCGGTACAATGTCTTTTTTAGTAATATTGTGATATTCATTTGAAGTTGCAAGAGCAACTCCCAGCTTGGGTATAACCAAATGTTCAAGCTTCAGGGGATTTAATGCACAATAATAAGCTTCTACATCATATCCCTTTACAACTGCCGTTTCCATCACCTTTGAAATTACCTTCTCGGTCCCTGTTCCGGGTCTGCCTTCCAGCATATAGACTTTATTGCCTTCCAATAGGGTAGATAAATAGTTAACATATCCGTTAGGCGTTATCGCACTCGCAAAAAGCCGCCTTATTCTGCCTTCCTTTTTCGCCGTATCAGTGTCTCCAAATATGATGTCTGTAAGCTCTTTCGCAATTGAATTTACTTCGGCATTGTCAATTCCCCAGCTTATAATTTCCATGTTGTCCTCATAAAAGGAATAGGCCCCTTTTATGTACCTGTATGCCCTTCTGAAAGTTCTTCCTACTTCCCTGTTATCATCCATTATCTCTCTCTTGTGTTTTCGTATACCCTCTTCATCCCAGAAATCGCCAAGATGTATAATCTCGTCTACAGCTCCTGGATTTTTAGGGTCCACTACATGGGATTGGGTGCAATATACACAAACTGCACCATAGAACAAAGAACCGTCCGAAACCACTGAAAAAGTAGGGTTTTTTAAGCCACTTTTACAGTTTTATACAGCCGAAAACATTTAATTCTAATTTTCAAAAGCAAAAAATAATGATTATTTTTAC
>Ga0134103_1001187_pt1 | contig 25392 bp, 24 predicted proteins | sample 14_taG_2_FD_94445 | JGI IMG/M metagenome (GOLD analysis project Ga0134103, IMG submission 94445) | Switchgrass degrading microbial communities from high solid loading bioreactors in New Hampshire, USA - 14_58_20_212_A1 metaG | ecosystem: Engineered > Bioreactor > Semi-continuous > Anaerobic >...
AAATCGTATCCACAAGAGCATCTCCGGGTGCAGTTCATGTTTTAACATTCCCTCCGCTGCACGCCCATGAACAGGCTTGCAGCTTCAGTAGCTTCATTTGTCATGCACGGCTCAAAGCTTTGCCGTGTCACGTTCACCACTGTCGACGCCCTATCCCCGGCCGTGGTCCTCCAGGGCAGGACGGCTGCCTAAATTAGGCAGCTAAAGCTAAATTATCGTTAGCGTTTATTTTTAATTTCTCGTTTTTTTAAGTGGCCAACGAGAATCCACTACCCGCTTCTCCGGCTTCAACAATCCCGTCGAAACCTTAACGCCCCCGATTAGTAAATCGCTAACATTAAATTATATCATAATTATCTACAATATACATTGTATATTATTACCTTAATAATTCTTTAATCTGCGGTCGATCTCACGCATTGCATCTTTTTTGGCTATATCCTCACGTTTATCATACAATTTTTTGCCTTTTGCTATGGCAAGCTCAACTTTAACCTTGCCTCTTTTAAAATACAAACTTAACGGTACAAGTGTCAGACCCTGCCTTTGTATCAGACCTGACAGCCGATTAATCTCATGCCGATGCAACAACAGCTTCTTTACCCTCAGCGGATCATGATTAAATCTGTTTCCCATGTCATAAGGGCTGATATGAAGGCCGTGTACAAAAACTTCACCGTCTTTAATTGCGGCATAGCTATCCCTGAGGTTAGCTTTGCCAAGTCGCAGGGACTTAACCTCGGTACCGGTAAGCTCTATTCCGGCTTCGATAGTCTCTTCTATAAAATAGTCATGCCTGGCTTTTCTGTTTTGTACAATAGTTTTTATACCTTCTGCCATCTTATATCCTTCAAATCTTTTTATTGAACGAAAAACCGTGTAACTAAATCTTACACGGTTACTTCTGGTGCACCATCGGGGACTCGAACCCAGGACACCCTGATTAAGAGTCAGGTGCTCTACCAACTGAGCTAATGGTGCATATTCTATTATTTGTATTTGCCCTAACCGCTTAAACAGCTGTATTGGCCTCACTACCTTTGACATTATAAAGCAATCCTTAAGTTAAGTCAATAATTTTTTCTTAAGTATGGGACATTTTTGGGATAGTATTTATTGACATTATATGCATATTCAAATATTGTTAATTTATGGGCATTAACTACCAGATAATAAAATGAAAGGAGATATGACCTATGAAAGCTATTGTATTTGAGTCCGAAACTGGTCATACGAGAAAATATGCAGAAATGCTCGGACAAAAAACCGGACTGCCTGTTTATGAACTGAAAGACGCTTCCAGACATCTCGGCAAACAGGATGAAATCATTTATATGGGATGGCTGTGTACATCAAAAGTTAAAGGTTACAAAAAAGCAGCAGAACAATTTAATGTTAAAGCCGTATGCGGTGTAGGCATGAGGCGGGCAGATAGTGAAGCGTTAAGAGATATGGTGGAAAGAAATAACATATCAGGCCCTGAAGCTTTTTATTTACAAGGCGGTTACGATGAAAAAAAATTAACCGGTCTTTATAAACTCATGATGAAGATTTTCACAAAAGCACTTCTGAAACATTTAGAAAAAAAAGAAATCAAAACCGAAGAGGAACTGGAAACAATCGATATGATAAAAAACAACAAATCCCTTGTAAAGGAAGAAAACCTTACACCTATATTGGAATGGATAAATAAGGCAGACTGATTAAATATGTCTTTGAAAGCCAAATATCTCGTCCCCTGCATAATGCAAGAAAATAAAAAAGGCGCCTGAAATAACAGACGCCTGAAAAAGTAAGGAAAATATTTATAAAGTATGTTAAATTACAGGCAGAGATTCGTAACCTTTCTCAAGCATTTCATCAGGGTATTCAACATCTTTAAGTTTTCCGCTCAAGTATTCTTCGTAGGCAGTAAGATCAAAATTGCCGTGTCCGCTCAGACAGAATAAAATGCTCTTTGATTCGCCGGTTTCTTTACATTTCAATGCCTCATCGATTGCAACTTTTATTGCATGTGCCGATTCAGGCGCCGGCAATATAAGTTCTGATCTGGTAAACTGAACCGCTGCTTTGAAAACATCGGTCTGATGGACTGCACGGGCTCCTATCAGTCCGTCATGGTAAGCCTTGCTTACCAATGCTGAATCGCCATGATAACGCAGACCGCCTGCATGAATACCGGGAGGCATAAAGTTATGTCCAAGAGTATACATCTTTATAATAGGAGTAAGATGCGCTACATCTCCATAATCGAAAGCGAATTTACCTTTCGTCAAAGTAGGACATGCCGCAGGTTCAACAGCCAGTATTTCAATATTTTTACCTAATCTGATTTTGTCATGTAAAAACGGGAATGCAATTCCGCCGAAATTACTGCCGCCGCCGCAACAGGCAATCACTATATCCGGATACTCATCAATCTTTTCCATCTGTTTTTTGGCTTCAAGGCCTATGATCGTCTGGTGAAGCAAAACATGATTTAAAACACTTCCAAGTGCATAATTTGTATCATCATGTGTAGCTGCGTCTTCCACAGCTTCACTTATTGCGAGGCCAAGACTTCCCATATTTTCAGGGTCCTTTTCCAGAATAGCTCTACCGGTTTGAGTCTGGTTACTGGGACTGGCGTAAACATTAGCGCCATAAGTTTCCATAATAAGCTTTCTATACGGTTTCTGCATGGCACTTACCTTAACCATGTAGACGGTACATTCCATTCCGAAAAGTTGCGTGGCAACCGAAAGAGCTGTTCCCCATTGTCCGGCGCCAGTCTCTGTAGCCAAACGCTTGATTCCGGCTTTATAATTGTAGTAAGCCTGAGGAATGGCAGTATTCAGCTTATGGCTTCCAGAAGGATTGTTCCCTTCGTATTTGTAATAAATACGCGCAGGAGTATCCAAAAGCTTTTCCAGATTGTAAGCGCGACACAGTGGCGAAGGTCTGAAGGATCGGTAAAGTTCCCGTACCTGTTCGGGAATCTCAATAAACCGCTCATCAGACATTTCCTGTTCAATCAGCGCCATAGGAAATATTGCTTTCATATCATCAGGTATTACGGGTTCTTTTGTCTTTGGGTTCAAATAGGGACTTAGATCCTGAAGATCAGCCCGGATATTATACCAACTTTCGGGCAATTCCTTTTCAGACAGATAAATACGATAAGGCACATGTTTTGCACTCATAGTCTGATCTCCTCTCTTCTTATCTCTTCTTTTTCTCATCCATTTTTTTATAAGGAACATTAAATGGATTTTTGCATCCCTCATGGCACAAAACATCCAAATATTTAGTACATATTACCATACATGGTTTTGATGTGTCAACAAAATCTATACTAATCACATGGCCTTTACTTTTCTATAAAACTTGTTTATCATGGGTCATACAGGCGGTGTTATTTATGAACAAATTTGACCAGTTTTTAAGACACAGACAGAGTTTGCTGATACAGTACAAGATGGGCGATTTGACAAAAAACGAATTTATTGAAGATAACTACAGATATATGGAAAGTCTAGGCATCAAGCCTTTTACAAGAATAGACAATGTAAAAAAAGCCGTCTATAATTATCACTATTACAATGTTAGCGCCAAGTACTGGCAATGGATTGCCCGTGACCCTAAAAATACCGAAAAACAGCGTCAGGCATACTTAGCTGAGTCCATGAATTATTACAATAAAAAGGATAATGCTACTCTGGCACTGTTAAGACTAATAGATTTCAAGGCCGAAGCTTACTATGTAAGGGTTAAGTCTCATAAGCTTAAAAACAAGCTGATAGAGATTGTGATCAAAGACCCCGATATTCTGCTTGAAATTGACGCATTTCATTCAACAGGCGGGTTGACAGAAAATGATTATCTGATACTTCATACAAAAAGTGATATAATTGCAAACATTCTTAAGGAAAACAATATTTTAAAAGATGACAAGAGAAAATCCTTAACTGACAGTTATATAAATCAGAAGTATTAGGGATCAAGTCATTACCCTGAGAATAGAAAATGAGCGGTATAATAGTGTAAACTTATTATATCGCTCATGATATGAATATGCTGATATTGTTACCTGTTCTTTTCCATGCCGGAAGAAGCGTCGGTTTACAGTATAGAATTCGACCATAGACCATATCAGTACAAATGCGTCAGAGCAAGCGAAATACAGCTTATCAAGATCCATATTCTGAAAGACTTTTTTCTTGTCCACAAAGAGTATATTGCAAGAACGCTTCCGCAGAACAAAACAAATACAAGCCAACTGCTTTGAATCCTACGGGGTGTAAAACCAAAACAGGAAATGTACAGTATCAGCTTGGAAAAGGCCGTTACAGAAAACAGAATGCTTTCAATAAGTATTATCGAACACATTGCCATAGCAAGACGATTATTTCGGATATCTTCGTTGCTGCTTTTTATCACGATCCACAGCAAGAGGAAATTCAACGCCATTATCTGGCACAATTCAAAAAATCCCTGTCTGGCATATTGGGCGACAGTAAAACCTTCGGGCAAAGTACGCGTAAACGCTCCGAATATATAAGAGCCCTGTATGAAGAAGAATACCAGGTACAAGGCACAAAATCCGGCCATTATTAAAGTCCATACAATTACGGGTACTTTTCTAAGTTCGTCAATTTTTTGTAAAATCAAGTCTTTTTTCTTTCTGAGAACAGAAGTATCTTCCATGCCTGTTCCTATTATCAGACCGTAAAGATATGCGCCTACAGGAAGACTTATCATGAATCTAATTAAAATCTCAGTAAACTTTTCGAAGTTAAAGATCTTTAACAGATTGCCCATTATCCTGTTAAATGTTTCATCAGCCGACGCCAGCAAACTGCCGGCCAAACAGAACAGTACAAGCCCCACGGCAACGGCAATCCATGCACTTATACCTGATTCCCTTTTTTCTTTCTTTTTTATTCCGGAAGTTACAGTCATCCATAACACTTTGATTCTCAGGAAAAAATGTTTAAACGGAAACACAAAATAACCATTTATCATATCCAAAGGTACGAAAGGTCCGCTCATGTTTTCCATAAGCCTTCCGGACCTGGACAAAACCCAGTATACGGCATAAAAATGAATAAAAAATAATGTGATCCCATATCCCCATACCTGATTTCGTCCCAACAGCATGGAAACTAATATTGCAGCAATGCTTCCCAGCCATATAAAGCTTTCTTTCGCCGCTTTCTGTTTATGATACAATAATTCTGCCGAAACACAGAACAGCACCGTAAAAATTGCTGTAATTACATTTCTGTTTCCGTCATTGTTGGGGAAAAGTATATATGTATAAAGAAAAGCAATGGGATAGCTTATCAACATTGAGAGTTTCTCAATTTTCGAAGGCACAAAGGGTTTTTCATATAGCTGCGGCACCTCGATCTGCTGCAGGCTTTTATTAGGGTTATCGAACATGAATTCCATATTCTAATCCTCCCTGTTCATATAAACTTTAAAAATCATTCAGAGTCATTATCCTCTCTGTATTCCAGAAGGTCTCCCGGTTGACATTTAAGTTCACGGCACAGAGCCTCCAGTGTAGAAAACCGTATCGCTTTAGCTTTGTTATTCTTAAGAATCGAGAGATTGGCAGGAGTTATCCCGACACGTTCCGCAAGCTCGCCGGCTGAGATTTTTCTTTTGGCCATCATCACATCTATATTAACTATGATTCCCATGTAAACCCTCCTCAGACTGTTAAGTCAAGCTCATCTTTCATTGATATGGCCTGTTCAAAAATATTCTTAACAATACGGACTATCAGCGCCATAAAACCGGCGGCAATAGAAATAAGAATAAACGGGATATAGTAGATTGTACTTACGAAACATATGAAACAAACTCCCGCGCAGCACCAGGATGTAATACGCAGATATTTTATACTGGTGGTATCAAAAACCATGCCTAGCCGGATATTGCCTAACAGTCTCCAGAGGTTCACAAGCAATATCCAGGCAAAAATACTGCATGAATATAGGCTGGCCAATAACAAATAACCGTCTTTCAAACAACTTAGGGTACGGGAAACCTCCATAAACCATCCAACCAACCAATAGGCGCCAATATCTGCAGCTGTTAGTAACAATGTAAAAATTGCTACACAAATTTGCGACAACAGTATACTCTTATCCTTATTCCAATCCATATTATAAGCCTCCTGTTATTTTCCATGAGTAAAATATACCATTGTTATTATTGAATGTCAATTATTTTTTATTGTTATTCAATAAATTATTCATGAAAAAAGATAAATTCATATGCTAAGCTGGTTCAACTACGAAGACGACATATTCCAGTTAATTCCTGATACAGGGCAACAATAGCCGAATCATAAGTCCGCCATCCGGAACATTTTCTGCGGATACCGTTCCTCCGTGGGCTTTTGCTATACTTTTACAAATAGAAAGTCCTAAACCTGACACTTTCCGGCCCCGGTCAGTCGTATAAAACGGCTCAAAAATACGTAGCAACAGTTCCGGTGCAACACCTTGCCCATTGTCCCAAAAGAGGAATTCTATTTGTTCCCCCTGTTTTTGACATGTGATATGCAGTTTCAGATGTTCCGCTCCGGAATGGCGGATACTGTTCTCTATAAGATTTCCAAAAAAGCGTTTGAGCTCATCAGTATTACAAATCAATCGGCTCTCCGGGCAGAGACAGTTCACCTCAAATTCCGCTCCGGTGTCCTCAAGTTCTGCTCCATATTCCTCCTGCAACATGCAACAAATCTCCCTGGCCTTTACAGGGCGCATAGGCACGGTGTCCTTCAGACCTACATCCAAAAATTCGTCAAATTTGTCCACCAGTGTTTTGATACTCACAGCCTTATCATAGACGCACTGGAGATATTGTCGTTGTTTTTCCGGTGGCATTTCTGTTGTAAGAAGTCTTTCGGTATACCCCATAACTGAAGTAAGAGGAGTCTTAATATCATGGGAAATAGAAGCCACTAAGCGATGTTCTGCCTGTTCTTTCGCCTGCAGCACTCCAACCATTTCTGCGAAAGTATTTTGAAGTTTGCCGATTTCATCCTGTCGTTCACTGCGCTCTGGTAATTCTCCATGCTCGTAATAGCGCCGCATGGTTTTCCTAAGGCGTATAATGGGAATAACTAAAATAGTAAAGATCAATACCGTCATAAGCAGAAATATACAGGCATTTAAAGCAGAAAGCCCGATACGTACCTTATTCCGCAAAGAGTCAATTAACGCCTGCTGTGGTATGGATCGGGTCCAGATTTGAAGAGTGATATTTTTGTCTTCTGCGATTAAAACTTCCTGTCTGGCTGAAGCAATCGCTCCATAGTCGTTATATACCGGTTCAGTATAAGCAAAAATTATCCTGCCATCTTCATCCCAGACGATACACCCCAGATCGTGTATTTCGAGATAACCCTTCAGGCTGTTGAAATCTCCTTTACTTTCCTCTAAGAATTCTGCTACATTCCGGGCATGTTCATCCGCCTGTCCTATCACCGCCTCATAAGAGCGGCGCGCATAGTCGCTCAGATAAATCAGAAAGCTTCGGTTCATAAAAAAATAGCTTATCACTGCCATGATGATAAGTACCAGCAGCATTTTTCTTGAAAGCCCGCGGCTCAGCCAAACCATACCTGGCAATCTGATTTTTGGCTTTTTTATATTCCACATTTTCTCTTCTCCGCCTTTTCATCATTAAAAGCACTTTGAGTGACAAACATGTAGCCTGAACCCCAGATTGTCTTGATATAGGACCAGTCCGGGTCCAGCTTGGTCCTTAGGTTCTTTATATTTATGGCTACTGTACCTATCTCGCCATACTCTGTCTCCCATACATCCCGAAATATTCGTTCCTTGGAAAGAGTCTGTCCTGCATTGTGCATGAGATAAGAAAGCAGTTTGAATTCACGGGTGGACAGGGGCACCGGTACTCCGTTTTTCGTCACTGTCATGTCCGATGGATTCAGTCGTATTTCTCCTATCTGAATAGGCTCCTCGGACTGCCGGGCAGAGTACAGGCGCTCTTCTCTGCGCAGATGAGCCCGGATACGGGCTACCAATTCTTCCACTACAAATGGTTTTGTGATATAGTCATCAGCGCCTAAACCCAATCCCTGTACAATATCCTTCACATTGTCCTTAGCACTGAGAAAGAGAATCGGGCAATTCACCAGCCCACGGATCTCACGGCAGACTTCCAGGCCACTGAGCCCTTTCATCATTATATCCAACAAAATAAGATCGAATTTTTGGGTCTGGATCAGTTGGAGCGCTTTTTCTCCGGATTGAGCCGTCTCCACATCCAGGCCGTTTTCTGTAAGAACATCTGATATCAGCATAAGTATGGACACATCATCATCCACTATCAGGATCTTCCGTTTCATGTGTTCAAGCCCCCTTTATCTATTATAACTTCCATATCGTGAAAAACTTATAAAAAATAATTATAAAAATGATTAGGATAAGAAACTTTTGTCATAGAAGCTCATTAATTACATTTATTAAAAATTATAAGGTTTTCGCTTATTCTGTTGACTTTCCCTAACCATAATTCTAAGATTTGTAACGTCAAAAAACGCATTAAGGGGTGAAGCATACGTCAAACAAAATTGCATGCGCGTTGACGCGCAAACCAAAACTGGTGGTTACCATTGCTGTGCTGTTGCTCATTCCAAGCCTGCTTGGAGCGGCAGCTACCCGTATCGATTATGATATCCTGACTTATTTGCCGTCAGAATTGGACTCCACCCGTGGCGAGGCCCTTTTGGAGGAGCCATTTAAGAGTGCGGCTACCACTATGCTTATCGTTGAAAACATGCCACCCAGTTATACCAACCAACTTAAGAAAGAAATCGAAAAGGTACCCGGAGTAAGCAATGTCATTTGGCTTTCCAATCTTGTAGGGATCCAGGTTCCTACCAGCATGTTTACCGAAGAGTTAAGGGAAAAATTCTATTCCTCGGGCTCTACTATAATGATTATTCAGTATGATATGCCAGGTGCTTCGGAGAGAACCATGGAAGCAATTGATCAGATACGCAAACTGGTAAATAAGAAATGCTTCCTTTCGGGTTTCTCCGTTCTAATCAAAGATACCAAAGATCTGGTAGATAGTGAACTTCCTGTCTATGTGGCACTTGCAGTTATTCTTTCCTATATTGCCATGTCGCTTACCATGGACTCATGGCTGCTTCCGGTCGCACTTCTGTTAAGTACCGGACTTGCCATTTTTTATAATATGGGTACCAATATATTCCTTGGTCAAATCTCCTACATAACAAACGCAATTGCCGCTGTTTTGCAGTTGGGAGTCACCATGGATTATTCAATTTTCATTTATTCCCGCTATAAGGAAGAGCAGCCGAATTATAAGGATAACCGAGACGCGATGGCAAAGGCTGTTTCATCCTCTTTTTTGGCACTTATGAGTAGCTCGCTTACCACAATAGCCGGATTTGTGGCCCTGTGCTTTATGCGCCTGAGGTTAGGGCTCGATATTGGTATAGTCATGGCAAAGGGAGTTGCTATTGGCATTTTAACGTCAATCTGCGTTCTTCCTTCTATTTTGCTCCAGTTTGATAAATACATAGATAAAACACATCATAAAACATTACTTCCAGATTTGAGCGGTCTGGCGCAGTTTACTGTCAAACACAGGAAGAGCTTTATCATTTTGTTTTTATTGCTGATTATCCCGGCATATTATGCTCAGAAAAATGCACCGATATATTATAATCTGGAGCGCTCACTGCCACAGGATATGCCGTCCATCGTCGCCACAAACAAGCTAAAAAGTGACTATAATATGTCTACGGTTCACTTCGTTGTTTTAAAAGACGACCTGAGTGTCGCCAAAGTCAAACAAATGACCGATGAAATTGAAAACGTCAATGGGATAGAATCAGTTGTTGCCTATAATAAACTCATTAATGCAGTGCCTGATTTCTTTGTCCCACATAAGATTCGCGACATTTTCAAAAAAGGCGGTTATCAGCTTATTATGATCACTTCCGCCTTTGATACTGCAACTGACGAAGTAGCCGAGCAGATCGATAAGATAGAAAAGATTGTTAAAACTTACGATCCGGACGCAGCCATAACCGGTGAGGCAGTACTTAGTAAAGACCTGATTAACGTAGCCGACGAAGATTTCAGGATCACCGGGTATATTTCAGTTATTTTATTTTTATTGGTTGTAGCAATACTTTTCAAGTCGGCCAGCATACCTGTTATTATTGGAATATCCATTGAACTGGCTATTTTCATCAATGAAGGGATACCGTATTTTACTGCTAATCCCATTCCGTTTATAGCCCCCATTGTAATTAGCTGCGTTCAGCTTGGAGCAACATGCGATTATGCTGACCTTATGATATCAAGGTATCGGGAGGAAATACAGAAAGGTTATAACCGTGTAGAGGCTATGCAGATTGCGGCCGTTGCATCCTATGGCTCCATCATTACCAGTTCACTTGTGCTTTTCTGCGCTACATTAGGTGTTGCAATAATCTCAAAAATCGAAATCATCAGCATGATGTGCCTGATGTTGGCACGTGGCGCACTGATTTCGGCCGTTATCGTAATTTTTATTCTTCCGTCTATTCTTGTGGTATGTGAACCATTCATCGCCAAAACTACCCGTTGGTGGCGAAAATCAAAACCGACCAAAGATATGTACGAGAACCAACTGTCTGTTGTCTGACCATAAAGATAGATGTCTTCCCGTAGAATCGTTTTGGACGATTTACACCGGATTTCTGACAGAATTCCGGTAATTCTTTCAAACATTAATGAAAGGAGATTGATTTCATGAAAGAAACCTATTGTAATAAAAAAACGTCCAGACGTTTTATCTCAATGTTTCTGGTGATTTGTACCGGAATTGTTTCAGTAATGTATACGTCAGTTTTCCCTGTAACGGCTACCTCGTCATCACCATCAGTTGATTCTTCATCAGTCAAGACTGCATCAGTACAGTCTGCAGCAATCCCTCCATCCTGCGATGAGGCTTATTATGCCGTACTCGATTATTATGGCAATCCTATTGAAAGCAGTGTCGTTAAAAGCTATCTCACAAATGGCAATTCAAGGATTATCGATTATGGTGTTTATGAGCAAATCATCAATCTTACCGATGACCGGCAACCCATGGTATCAGACGATACCGTGATTTTTGACTTAAGCGAAGACATACCGCAGCGGTTTTACTTCGAGGGTAAAACAAAACAGCCTTTTCACGATCTGCCCTGGACCATATCCTTGTCATACCGACTCAATGGCGTTCCGACACCGGCAGATCAGTTGGCCGGTAAAACCGGTCTGGTAGAAATCAATCTGGATGTGGTTCCAAATCCGTCTGCTTCAGAATATAACCGGAATAATTTGGTTCTTATTGCTACAGCAGTTTTCAACGCAGACGACATCCTCTCCCTTGAGGCCGAAGGAGCTCAGGTCCAGCTTATCGGCAATCTCCGCTCGGTACTGTACCTGGTCCTGCCAGGGGAAGAACAGCACTTTGTTATCAAAGTAGGTTCCAATGATTTTTCTTTTGACGGAATGTTCCTTCTGGCTGTTCCAGCCACATTGGCTCAGCTGGATCAGATCTCCGATCTCAGGAATGTACGTGATGAAGTTGAAGATTCCTATCACGCCATCTGTGATAGTCTGGATGTGATTCTGGATGCACTTGACGGTATGAGCGGCAGCCTTAACACCACCGCTGATGGTCTGGACAAACTCAACTCGGCAAGGAATACCATCTCCACCGGAAAGGATAATGTGTACTCTAAGGCGGATCAGGCTTTGGACAGCCTCAACATCTTCACCGATGCCCTTGATCCCGCCGTTTCCCATCTCGAGACGGCATCCAATGCCCTTACCGATGTGACTGATTCTCTAACCGCCTTAACCAAAAATATCGCAGGCCTCAAGCCGGAACTGGAGAATATCCGTTCCGTTATCAAGAAACTACAGGAAGACACAGAAAACATCCGTAAGCTAGCAAAAGACGTGGAATACTACAACAGTTGGGCTTCAAGTGTGGCCTCCAGTCTCGAAGACGACCTGGATGATCTGGGCAACAATCTGGATGATCTTACAAGGAACCTCTATCAGCTTAAAATGACACTGAAGTCAGTCAATGGCATTTCCAAGGTGGACCCTATCAATGTTGGTGGCATGACCACGGCTGCAGAAGTGATGGACGCAGTAGATAAAGCACAGCAAGCGTATAATACATATAGGACCGTTCTTTTTACCAATGGTCTAACAGAAGATACATTTCCTTTCAAAAGCTTCCTGATGCATCCACAATATGGCGGCAAAAGCGAAAGTGAGGCAAACAATATCATTGCGTTGCTCAATGCCGCAAGCGATCCCAATTTTGCGCAGCAACTGCAACTGATGGAAACTGTGAATAAAATCATCCCTACCATAAATCACACTATTCAGGAGGTCAACACTATAATTTCAGGTATTGCTGGACCTGTAGTGAACGTTGTAGACGATCTGCAAAGTTTGAGTTTATTACTAGGAGATTCTGGTCTCAGCAGTGATCTGGAATCGATGTCCAGACTGGCATACAATTTGCTGGCAGTTCTAAAGAATCATAAGGGTGAACTCGCCCTTCTGACTGAACATCTGGATGAGCTGGGTAATCTGGCAATCCGGGTCAGCCAGAACGCGGACAATGCTCTGGATCTGATCCAGAAACTCAACGACACTGTCAACTCCTATGTGCCAGATGCTCAGGAATCTCTTTCTGATGTTCGGAATCTTTCCGAAGCTCTAACCGAGAGTCTTAAAAATGCCAACGATTTTCTTAGATCTGCCGAATCCCTGTTACGTAGCAGCGACAGTGATCTGGACTCGGGTACAAAGGAGGTACTGAACGGTCTTGCGGAAACCCTTCGCCGTTCTTCTGACAGTCTTGCCGAAACCTATAATATCCGCAAAGCAAAGGATGACATCACCAACCTAATAGAAGACGAATGGAACAAGTATACAGGCGATGAAAATAACCTGCTGATGATGGATTCAGAGGCGAAACCTGTATCGCTCACTTCCCCTAAAAATAACGCTCCCTCAAGTGTGCAGTATATCATGCGCAGCCAGGAAATTAAAGTTGATAACAGCAAGGACATAGAGACTTCCCCTAAAGTAGAAACGGATAACGGCAATTTCTGGGTCCGTGTCAAGGCCATGTTTGTCGGTATTTGGAACGCTATCACCGGTCTTTTCCGCCATTACTGATGGAAAAAGATTCAATATAATTTTACCGGATAAAATCACGAGAGAGTTACCAAATATAATGGTAACTCTCTTGTTATACACATGTTTTGGATTATAGCGAACGTATACATAAAAATCCCCCAAACTTACAGGTTCGGGGGATTTTTAACACGAAAACAATAATTACTTTTTCCTTACACTATTCTACATAACTTATACTTGTATCGATACTGATTGTATTATTCGCACCATCCCATATAACACCAATATCAAAGGCTTTGGCAATATCTCTTAATTTGAAGTAATTGTAACCGTTGATGGTATACGCTGTCAGGTATATTTCCTGGCCATCTTTATAAATCTTTGAATTTGTCGGTATCGCCGTTTTCTCTTTACCATCACCCTTACTTAACTCGCTACCTGTAGCAGTATAGGGTTTGTTTGAGATAAGGTTTATCGCATTGTTTTTTCCGTCCCAAATGACTTCAAAATTTTTATTTGTTTTGTTCACGGCCTGAGCAAAGTCTCTCAGTTTAAAGTAATTGTAGCCATTTATAGCATAAGCTTCGAACTCAATAGCTTTTCCGTTTACCAATACTTTAGAGGTTGTTGGTCTGGCATTTACAGGAGTTTTATATGAGTTGTCACCTACATGTACGCAGAACATACCTGCAAAACTGGAAGAAACGAGTCCATTATCTCTGACAATAAACATATACTTGCCTGGTTCGTTTAAGCTGGCTTTGGTGCCGTCAGCAAGTAACCAATCTCCTTCTATCGGTAGCTCGGTAGAAGCTTTTTTATTGTCAAAATTGTAAATGTATTCATCATAGGTGTAATACATAGGCTCGTAGGTATATTTTACAGAATCTCCTTTATAGCTGAAGAAAAATGTTCTCAATGCAGTTTTTGCTGTAACTTCTACTGGCGCAGCATCTGAATAGTATGTAGGAACTCCGCCCATATTATTGTAATATTCCAGGATATCCCTTATAGTTATATCTTCATATGAATCATAATCAAAATCAACCATCATGTTAAGGGTATCGGCATCGTCAAAATACTCAGCTGCTTCTGTTTCGCTTAATACAACGTTTTTCCGGAAAGAAATGTTTGTCAATTCAACAACAATACTGCCCTTAGTAAGATAGTCACTATACCCCCCATAAAATGTTTCAGTTGTGGCTGCAAAAGACATTGCAGTGAACACGAGCATAAACATTAAAACTAGTAGGATTGCAAAAAATTGTTTTTTAAATGTAAACCTCTCCTTTGCTGCTGATATTATTGAATCATATATCAGGACTGGTTTATTTATCCTGATATATATGTAATTCTAACAAATAACTTATCCAGCATACAATATAATTTTTAAAATAGTTTTAAAAAACAAAAAGACCATCAACTGATTTGATGGTATAAAAAAATCCCCTTACAAAAGGGGACTACATTGTTTTTGGTGCCGAAGGCCGGACTCGAACCGGCACGCTTTGAGGGCGCTTGATTTTGAGTCAAGTGCGTCTGCCAATTCCGCCACTTCGGCTCAGTGCTTTAATTATATTAGCACAGGGTTTGCATAAAATCAAGTATTGCTTTTAATTATAACGCTTTTTTAGATGATCTGCTGCTCATAGTATGCAAAATCTATATTCATATTAAAAAGATCCGGTTGAATGTTGGATAACTTTTTGAAACATGCCTTGATTGCTTCCTCGGATTCATCAATACCGATCCACTTCCTTCCTAAATCCTGGGCTGCCTTCAATGTAGTGCCCGAACCGCAAAAACAATCAAATACGATACTATTCTCATCAGATGAAGCATTTATAATCAGTTTAAGCAACTCAGGATTCTTCTCAGTAGGATATAAAGGATATTGCGGGTCTTTAAATTCTAGAACATCCTGAACCAACATGCCTTTACTGTCAGAAGGATATATTTTTTTTCTCGGCACATTATTTTTGGACCATTCAATAAGTCCGTTCCTGTCCAATTCCTCTAAAACCTCAGGACTAGTCCTCCAATGTCTGCCTTTAGGCGGCAACATATCTCTCCATGGCTGACCCGTAGGACCATCCTGTGTTTCGCCCGGCGCATGCAAGGGTATCGTTGTATATCTTCTCCCGTCTTTATCAATTTTGGGGAATAATCTTTTAATATCTTCTTCTGTCAAAGGTCTTCTTGGTTCGTTCCAAATATGCTTGTTTTTATTCTTTGAGTAAAATAATATCATGTCTTTAATGTTGCCATATGATTTTCTTGAAAAGTTTTTAGGATTACACTTAATCCTGGTTAATGTGCTTAAATAATTCTCCCTGCCGAATACTTCATCCATTATGATCTTTACATAATGGCCTATTTTATAATCAATATGCAAATAAATTGACCCTTTGTCCGACATCAGGTCTTTTATTAATACCAATCTGCTTCGCAAGAACTCAAGATATTCTTCATCAGATAAATTATCATTATATGCTATGGTTCCGTTGGCACTTCGACTAATGGTGTTTGCCTTGTCTGAATCAATTGTAAATACGTTTTTAGTAGAAAACGGCGGATCTATGTAAACCAAATCAATGCTGTTTTTAAGCCCCCGCTCTTCAATAAGATATTTCATTACACGAAGGTTATCCCCTTTTATCAGCATTGAACCACTATCGGGATTGCCTTCGATATGTTTCAGGGTTATTGGTTGAATAGAATTTTTAATTTCACTCTCTGTTTTCTTGCCATTATAAGATAAATACATAGCCTGCTCCGGTTCTATATTTGATATAAGAATTTTTTAAGTACCAACGCACTCATGATATTATGCTCAGAGTATTTGGTAGTAATGTCTTTATACATTTTATTGTTCCCTTTAATATATAAAACGCCGTCAAGTATCGCTATTTTTACAGCTTTAATATCTTTATTCAATAATAAAGTCATAGCATCATTAAACTGCGCATTCTGGTGTCCTCCAAAATCGGTCAGAAACTTAGCTTCTCCTACCACATATTTGTTGTTGAATTTAGCTACAAGATCCAGCCCCTTACTTCCGGTATAATTAAGATATTTCCTTGCAAAATCTCCCAACTGAGTATCGCTGCCATCCAAAATGGCATTACCCGGTGCTTTTAAAAAATCCTCTTCCTGCCTGTAAATTGGCGCGCCCAAAACGCCTTTGTTTATCCATCGCTTAAACATAGGCCCGATTTGCCTGTTCGTCTCCTTGGGCTGGGTTATCCTCTCCCTAATTTTTTCAAGACCCAGCTCCACTAATCTTCCATATATCCTATCAACTGTTCCGGGATTTCTTTCTATCGCGCCGGGATCTCTTTTTAAATATGCAATATATGAATCCTTTATAGGAAATAATTCTAAAGAAAGCAATAAATGAATCAATTCACTTTTTCTATTATTATTAAATGCCGATTCAATTTTTTCCCATACATCATCGTCAATCTCTCTCATGCCATCCGGAATAGTCGGATAAACCTGAAACAAATAATCCAAATAATTTTTTTTATTTGCAATCTCAATACTTAACTTCGTAAAATAATTCATGGCCAGTACTCTCCGGTGCAAACGCTAAGTGCTAAATCTTAAATCTTATTTCGGTTTTAAAACAAATTCATTATACTGGTGCCTAAATTGTAAGTCAACCTATCTCAGTCTCTTGCTTATCAATGTAAACCGGCTATTATGATAACCCGCGAATGTCTCAATGACCGGATTCGACTTCTTAACGAAAAAACAAATTATATCAGGATCAAATTTAAATCAAAATCGAAAAATCGCTTCTCTGATAATCTCGCTGACGGTAGGATGCGGAAATACAATCCTCTTTATCTCGTCAATGGTCAGACTAAGTTCGATAAACGTGCTGCAAGCCACTATAAACTCGGAAGAATAGTTAGCCAAAACCTGCGCTCCTATTACCGTTTTCTTCTCTCTGTCCAGAATCAGCTTGGCTATGCCGTCTCCCCCTTCGTTTTCTGCCAGATATCGGCCTGAGAATCGCATGGAAATCATTGTCGTATCTATATCCATTCCTTTGGCTCTGGCTGTTGCTTCAGTCTCGCCAACAGACGCCAGTTCCGGATTAGTATATATAACCGAGGGAATTGCGTTGTAATTCATGGTATCTTCTTTGCCCAGCATGTTATTTACAGCGACCTCGGCCTCCCTGTACGCGGTATGGGCAAACATTGATTTTCCGTTGACGTCACCTGCAGCATATATTCCGGGCTGGTTGGTCTGCATTCTTTCATCGGTTATTACCGCTCCCTTTACAGTAAGGATATTTATATTCTCCAGGCCGATACCCGATATATTGGGTTTGCGTCCCACTGACAGTAAAACTCTGTCTGCAGGAATTTTTTGAATTTGGCCGTCTTTTTCAAATACGACTTCATTCTGGCCTATTTCCGTCACTTTTGAATTCAGATGAAACTTAATTCCCTTTTTTTCGTAATTTTTCTGCAAAATATTTATCAGATCAATATCATTTTCTCCGCCAATATGGTCAAGCATTTCAATAACTGTCACATCAGCGCCTATACTGTTATAATATGAAGCCATTTCAAGGCCTATAGCACCTCCACCGATTACTGCCAGTTTTCCCGGAGGCTCGGTCATGTTTAATGCTTCCCTGTTGGTCATTACAAAACCCGACTCCATTCCTTCAGCAAGCCCCGGGATAGGCGGAACAATCGGGCTGGATCCGGTTGCGATCAGAATTCTCTTTCCCGTATAGACGGTATCGTTGGCAGTGACCACATAATCACTACCGCTTTTCCCAGTTATTATAGCTTCAGCTTCCACCAGGGTTACATTGCTGGATTTCAAAGCAGTTTTTACACCACTTGTAAGCATTTTTACGACCTTATTTTTCCTTGTCATGACCTTCCTGTGATCTATCGAAAGACCTGTCGATAAAATACCGTATTTTTCTCCGTTTATCGCACTGTCAAACAGCTTTGCGCTATAAAGCATAGTTTTGGTAGGTATACAGCCTTCATTCAGGCAAACGCCTCCAATGTTGTTTTTTTCAAAACAGACCACATTCAATCCGGCTTGTCCGGCTCTTTCAGCGGCTAAATAGCCCGCCGGTCCTCCTCCTATTACAATAAGGTCAAAAACCATTTGTTAATCCTCCTTACTTGCCTTCAACAAAGGGCAGAAGATTACACGGTGCATTTATTTCAAACAGTAACAACTCCATAAAGCATATAATGCTCCCGTTATATACAATTATAACATCTGACTTAATCGTAGGGATAATGAGACAATAAAAAAAGATAATAATAGACAGTAAACTTTTTAACGTAAAGTGCAGAAAATAAACGCAAAAAACAGAAAGCTATATTTGGATATCCATTATTTTAAGTTAATGTTTTAACGATTATCTCTATTTTTATATGCTAATTCTTAATGCCTGTAATTTTTTCTATGATTTTCTTTGTGTCGTCGTTATAACTGATATTATATTCACCGGGCTTGATCAAATCTTCAAGATTTTCTTTCTTTATCATGATTTCGAACTCTATTGAGCTATCGATTATACCGGCTTCATAAAGCCTCCTGGATACATCGGTATAACTTTCATTCTCATGTATAGTGAAAAGCAGACTCCCGTCTTCTTTTCGTCTTATATCTCCGCCGGACTCAAAACGGTCAATCATTCCCAGCTTACGTGCATGACTTATAATTTCTGCATCGCTTAACTGAGGTTTATATCCCACAAAAAAAATTATACCTAACAGTGAAGTAATAATAATTCCAAGTCCTAGCCCCAACAGAACACTTTTACCGTCAATCAGTTTCACTTTTTACCTTCCCATTCTTGCTATCAGCTCAATTTCTCCTTTTCCACAATTCAAAATACGGGCTATTTCCGTACTGTTCATGCCGGCTCTGGCCATTTTGATAATTTCCTTGCGTTTTACATCAAAGGTCAGAACCTTACCTTTTATTTGATAATCCGAGCTTATATTCTCATCATATGGCTTTTCTTCTTCAATTATTTTCGTAATTGACGATTCGTCATAGACCGAAACCGAAGTTGATTTCAGTTCTCCCGGTAATGTCTGATCCGAAGCTTCGGATATCAGTTTCTGAATCATCGAATCAGCCTTTGCTAAAGTATCCAACAGGATATTATTTTTTTCTTCAATCTGAGTTACTGTATAATCAGAGAATCGGTTCATTTCTTCTATGAGTGCTTCGGCATCTTCGATTACACTGATAAGCTGATCTCTTTTTTCTTTAAGATCACTCCTATAATCATGGAACTGCTTTTTCTCATAAAGCATCAATATCAAAGAAAATACTGTAATTCCAATTCCAACAAAGATAATACTAGTAAAGAACACAGCCATTATCCCACACCTCATAACTTTTATCTTAAGTATCTCGAATACATTTATATCAAGTAAAAATATAACTATATCCGGATATCTATAGTATGCCTCTCCTGAGGCAATAATTTTTCTTCTTTTTTCTCTTTTTTTACTTCTTTTTCTTCATCAGTATTTTTGTTGTTTCTGTGCTGTTGGTTTTGCTTTTGTCTCTGCTCCTCTGTTATAACAATTTTCTGGGCTTCCCTCTGCGTATGTACGCTTTTAACATCACGCTCAGATTGCTTAACCGAATTTTCTACCTGCTGTTGAGCCTGACTTATCACTTTCTGCTGCAATTCGCTCTGTATTTTCCCCGTTTCATTTACCTTCGGCATTAGTATTTGGAAGTCCACCGGTCCGATTGACATCCGGTACTCCCCCCTTTTTAACGTGAATCATCCCAAACAGAGTCTCAACAAAATCTATAATTAATAGGGTCCAATACGAATATCGGCTCCATCGCTGTATAGCGTGCAATAACGAGTCTCTTCCTTAATATACATCATACTTTTCCCGATAGCAACCTTTACGCCCGGGAAGACGCTTCCCTGTACCCGTATACGTCCATTTGCGCCTTGTTGAAGCTTTTCTTCGATTTCTGCCGCCTCTTTTTTGTATTCCTGAAGCTTACTCTCATTGACAAACTTAGTTCGGGTACTCTTTGCAAGAAGCTCCCGCTTTTCCATAGAAAGCTCCCCGGTTTGTTTCAATTTGTTCAGCAATGCTATAGCCTGATTAGCTTTAAGCAGGTTTTCTTCAATTATCGGAATCTCTCCTTTTAAAAACTTAAGCCGTTCTCTGAGATTAGGGTCTATTCCAACTTCGACAATGGTTACTGTGGACATCTGACTGCCCAGATATTTCAGTTCAACCAGCTTTCCTACTCTTGCGATTCCCCCTACCAACAGACCTTTTCTGCCGCTTAGCTCCAGCTTGTTACCGCATTTGACGTCACAGTGCATGATAGCTTCACATTTAATATCATTATGAGCCTGAACAGTCGCACTTTCAATATACTTGGAAACAATATCGTTGCCGGCGATAAGTACTCCTTTTCCGTTACCGTGCATACCTCTTCTTATTATAATGTCTCCGCCGGCCTTCAGGATGGCAGCTTCAACAACACCATCCACTTCGATATTACCTCCCGCCTCAATCTCAAAGCCTGACAGGACATTACCTCTTACCAAAACATTGCCTATAAATTTAATATTCCCTGTGGAGTTGTCTACATTTGCAGGAACCTCGAATGTAGGAAAAACGTTTATTTTGCCGTCAACATACATTAACTGTCCATCAATGGCCGCGTATAGTTCATTGCCATCATCGCTCAATACCACATTTCGTCCTCTCGGTATAAAAGCTCTTTTCCCATCAATTGCCTTCAATTCGGTACCAGCAACATTCTTACCGTGTATTCCCGGAACAGGCGGAATCAGTTCTGCTAGTTTTTGCCCTTTTACGACATTTTCAACAAGGTTCATTTCTTTATAATTAACAGTACCATCTTCCAAAATGGTGGGCTTCTTTTCCTTATTTATATCAAAAAGAAATCTAACCTCACCATTTTTCCCGTTAACTGGGGGAACGCCTTCGGCAACCTGTATCTGAACATTATAAACCGGATTCTCGACCAACTCACGAATCTTGGTCTCATTCAATCCCCAGACAACGCCCTTGGAATATAATGCCTGGACAATAGCTTCCAGGGTAGGCCGCGCTCCATCGGCTTCCGGCGGTAACAAAACAACATAGGCTGCCATTTTATCTTCAGAAACGATAACCTCAACTGAAGAATCTATCTTTTGTTCTTCCTGAGCTTCGGCAATTTTAACGGGTATCCCTTCGCTTTTTCTTACTGCTTCCGATATTATATTCGCATTATATTTCTGTATTTTTTTTCTTCGGATTGTATTAAGTACTTCATCTTCGCTTACTTTATTAAAAAAATCCGCAGTATTATATACCGTGAGATATACACCGTCGCTTTTATAAGTCAACTCAAAACCTTTATCTTTTTTTGTAGTTTCACTCGGCAATTTTATTCCCTCCTGCGCTGTCGAAAACCACATGCCTGCATATCCATACCCGTTATTGGAAACAAGAAGTCTCGGACGGGACTCCGAGTCGCTAAAACTACATTATAGTATTGCGCTTTTAATCCTATCAAGTTTTCCGCGCATTCTCATTATAGCCTTTGTATGCAGTTGTGATATTCTCGATTCTGATACGTTCATTATCAGGCTTATTTCTTTCAGGGTTAACTCCTCGTAATAATAAAGTGTAACGACCATTTTTTCCTTTTCAGGCAGCTTATCAATCGCATCTGCAAGAATTTCTTTAAGCTCGATCACCTCCATACGTTGTTCCGGCGAACCTTCTTCCCGTTGCATAGAAAACTGATCAAGACCGGTTTCATGGTTTTGCTCCAGATAATCTTCCAGAGAAATCATTTGGGATATATTTACTTCCTGCAAAAGCTTATTGAATTCATCCAGTGTTATACCCAGCCTGTCGGCAACTTCCTGATCCGATGCCGAGTGCCCCAGTTCATTTTCCAGTTCATAGTATGCTCTTTCGAGTTCCTTACATTTCTTTCTTAAAGACCTGGGAGCCCAGTCCTGCTCTCTTATAGCATCAATTATTGCCCCTCTGATTCTCAGGGACGCGTAGGTCTCAAATTTCACTTTCTTGGATAAATCAAACTTATCTATGGCGTCAATAAGACCGAAAACTCCGTATCCAACCAAATCATCATACTCAACATTGGAACCGAAATATATACTTAATCGTCCTGCTACATATTTAACCAAATCAGCGTACTCAAGAATCAGTTGTTCCTTAATACTCTGATCCTTAGTCTCACTGTATAATTTCCATAATTCCTGTTGCCTCTGTATAACAGATGCTGACATTTTTACCTCCATGCCCCCTTAAAAAATTTATTAAGGGTCACATCAAATACTCTACTTATTAAGCTCATTCCTTATATAATCCGCAATTGGAAGAGCCTCAAACTCCTCATCATTTATTATCGGGTTTAAATCTTCATCTGCTGCAATATCCAATGTACTTCCCGATATGCTTTCCTTTTCTTTTTCCTTTTCTTCTCTTTCTTTTTCCCTTGCCAACCGCTTCTCTTCGCGTATTTTTTCTTCTTCTTTTCTTCTGTTGGTCTCAATAATGTCTATAAGAGTACCTCTTATCATTAGCCCTACTATGTAAAATATAACCATCACAATGAACATGTTGGCCATGTTTTCTTTATCTCTAACATGATTAGCATATCCGACCAAACCTGTTATAATTCCGCTTGATAGAGCGATCAGCAGAGGCAATTTACGGATATAATCCATACAACACCCTTTAATCAAATAATTATTCAAATAAATTATTCACCCATTTACCAAAGTATTTTCAACGGCCACAAATCCTTTAAATTCATGCTGTCCGTTTGAGTTATATATATTTTATACCATACCCGATAGTCTTTACCATAAGCCTCCCGTCCTCCGATGAGATTTCAATCGTTCGGCCATGAGTCCCTCCGACATCCTCAGCCACAATAGGAATGCCCAGTTGTTTCAGAACCTGCTTGGTGGCTTCGCTGTTTCTGGCGCCGATGTTCAATGACTCGTTAGAACCTGCGAATTTGAACATCTGTGCCCCACCTGCAATCTTTGCTACAATTTCTTTTCGGTTAGCCCCCAGCGATATCATCTCAGCCAGAAGATCTGCTATTCCTGTATCGGCAAATTTTGCCCTGTTTGTGTTGGCTGTTGCAATCTGAGAGGATGGCAACATAATATGTACCATGCCTATAATTTTTGTTTTGGGATCATATAAAGTTATACCTACACACGATCCAAGACCAAGCGTAGTTAAAACCGACGGATGGCGTGCTGCCTTTAAATCTGCCATTCCAACTCTTATTATCTCTATCATTTATGCAACTCCTAAAGCATTCAACAAACGAATATAAGAAGCTTCGTCAGGTACCAGGAAAAAGTCCCCGACTACACTGTTTTCCCCATATGTAAATTCATTCTCTATATATAATACCGTATCAGAATTCTTACCGAATTCAACTGCAGGAACACTTAAAATTGCTCCGGCCATATCTATTGCTATTCCGGGAATATCCGACACGATTCTTAGATTAGTCAGGTTAGAAAGCGATGATAAATAAGCCCCGGCAAGTATGTTCCCCACTTCCTGCAATGCCGAAGTCTCCATGCTGCCAAATTCGGTTTCAGCATCGATATGTTTTCCGAACAAAATATTAATAAGGCGTCGGGCGCTTAATAAATCAAGCACAAACATGATATTACCTGTTATATCTCCATTTACCCCCAGCAGAATACCGACAACCTCCGACTCGGCTCCACCAAGGACATCGCTGACATCTGAAAATTTCATAACTCTGATTTGAGGAACTTTCATGTCTATTCTTTTATTCAACAGCTTTGCCAGAGCCGTTGCCGCATTACCGGCGCCAATATTTCCGATTTCCTTCAAAACATCAAGGTGAAAACTATTAATATTATTTACATCAACATCGCCTTTCATTTTCCTTTTTCCCTCTCAGATTATTTTTCAAGAAGCTCGGTTATTAGCCTCTCTATATTCAATAAAGTTATAAGCCTTCCGTCTACTTTAGCAATACCCAGAATATAATCCAGACTTCTGTCATTCGTTATCTGAGTAACGCTTTCAATATCACTTTCCCGAAGTGTTATGACCTCGTCAACCGAATCAACAATAACACCCAGAACCACATCATTGAATCTGAATATTATTGTCCTTGTTTCGTCATTTTCCTCAATCTCGGGTAAACCAAATTTCAGTCTAAGGCTCATAACAGTGACGATCTCGCCCCTGAGATTGACAACTCCTTTAATGTAATTTGGCGTTGTAGGAACTCTTGCGGTATTGAGTGTTTTCTCTATAATGGAAACCTTATGGATATCAGCACCGTATTCCTGATCTCCGACTCTGAATGCGACAAATTGTTTGACTCCTTTGTCCAATACTTTTTTTTCCATAGAAAGCCCCCCTATTTTCACCATTGCTTAAAGCGCCAGAGAATTTACATCTAATATTAACGCAACATTGCCGTCTCCCAGAATAGTCGCTCCCGCAATGTACCTTACTCCTGACAGCACTGCCCCAAGCGATTTGATAACTATTTCCTGCTGACCTATCAATGAATCTACAATAAAAGCAGAAAGCTTTTCTCCCTTTTTGGCAATTACGCAGGTAATTGATTTTTTATTCTCATCCGGCTCAACATCCGGCACGCCCAAAATATTTCCAAGACGGACAATCGGTACCACCATGTTTCGAAGCAAAATAACTTCCTGATCTCTAACCTTACGTATTTCATTCGGTCTGACATTTTCAATTTCCTGGATCGAACCCAAAGGAATAGCATATTTCTCGCTTCCTATCCTCACCAGAAGCGCTTGAATGATTGCAAGCGTCAAAGGTATCCGGATAGTGAAGGTTGTACCTTTGCCTCTTACAGACTCTACCTCAACGATGCCGCCAAGAGCTTCAATCTTTGTCTTTACCACATCCAGCCCAACTCCTCTTCCTGACAGATCAGTAACTTTATCTGCAGTGCTGAAGTTAGGCTTAAATAAATATTCGATTACTTCCTTATCCGAGAGAGAATCGACTCTTTCCTGAGTTTCCAGCCCCTTCTCTACAATTTTCTTTCTTACCTTTTCGACATCAATACCCTGGCCGTCATCTTCAACCTCTATAACAACATTATTACCGTCCTG